>ENA-UERX01000087-UERX01000087.1-human-gut-metagenome-genome-assembly--contig:-NODE-87-length-61804-cov-12.010109_pt1 | contig 61804 bp, 48 predicted proteins | sample MGYA00242992_ERZ507993 | MGnify/ENA primary metagenome ERZ507993 (study PRJEB26167, sample SAMN06115487) | human gut metagenome | host: Homo sapiens | place: China:Chongqing | collected 2015-04-10... | reverse complement strand
GGCAACAGAAGAAATCATGGAAGATATTTATGACCGATGTCAGGTTCTGGTGTTGGATGCAGATGATCTGAAAGCTGACCAGCATGCAGTAGAGATCGTTGAGAACTATATGGATGAGGATATTGATCTGATCCTTGCGGTAGGTTCTGGTACGATCCATGACATCAGCCGTTATGTGGCTTCTCAGTACAAAATTCCTTTTGTTTCTGTGCCTACAGCAGCAAGTGGTGACGGATTCGTATCTACGACGGCAGTTATGATTTTTAATGGAATAGAGGAAGAAGTGCCGGCAGCAGTGCCTGTAGCGTTGTATGCGGACACGGACATATTTGCAAACGCACCGGCAGGGCTTAATGCCGCCGGAGCAGCAGAACTTTCGGATGACAAAATATCCCTGTCCCTCATCGAAGAGGGTGATCCGGAAACCTGTGAAAAACTGATGTATGCACTGATTAAATCCGGGTTTTCCGGTCAGGCAGAAGGAGAATAATATGAGAGTTGGAATGGGATATGATGTACACAAACTGACAGAAGGAAGGAAACTGATCCTTGGCGGAGTGGATATTCCGTGGGAGAAGGGACTTCTGGGACATTCGGATGCGGATGTACTGATTCATGCAGTGATGGATGCCCTGCTTGGTGCTGCGGCACTTGGCGATATCGGGAAACATTTTCCGGACACAGATCAGGCATACAAGGGAATCTCAAGTGTGAAGCTTCTGGTGCATGTGGCAGGTCTTTTGCGCGAACATGGCTATGAAGTCGGAAATATCGATGCAACGATCATTGCACAGAAACCAAAGATGGCACCACATATCCTGCAGATGCGTAAAAACATGGCGGAAGCGCTTGGCATTCCGGAATCAAAGATCAACGTAAAGGCAACGACAGAAGAAGGACTTGGTTTTACGGGAAGCGGAGAGGGGATTTCTTCTCAGGCAATCTGCCTGCTTACAGAAATACAGAACTGATTCAGCTTAAAATAATATCGGAGGAAAGAGATATGAAGCTTTTTAATACAATGTCACGCAGAAAAGAAGAATTTGTACCACTGGAAGAAGGCAAGGTACGGATGTATGTATGCGGACCGACGGTATACAACCTGATCCACATCGGAAATGCGAGACCGATGATCATTTTTGATACCGTACGCCGTTATCTGGAATACAAAGGATACGAAGTAAACTATGTATCCAACTTTACAGATGTTGATGACAAGATCATCAAAAAGGCAATCGAAGAAGGTGTAAGCTCTGAAGAAATCTCACAGCGTTACATCGCAGAATGTAAGAAGGATATGGCCGGCATGAAGGGAAAACCGGCAACCACACATCCGCTGGCAACACAGGAAATTGACGGAATGATCGATATGATCCAGACACTGATTGACAAGGGATATGCTTATCCGGTTGCTGATGGTACCGTATATTTCCGTGTAAAGAAATTCAAAGAATACGGCAAATTATCACATAAGAATCTGGACGATCTGCAGTCCGGCTTCCGTTCTCTGCAGGTATCTGGTGAAGACCAGAAAGAAGATCCGCTTGATTTCGTACTCTGGAAACCGAAGAAAGAAGGTGAACCATTCTGGAAATCCCCATGGTGCGACGGAAGACCGGGATGGCATATCGAGTGCTCTGTTATGTCCAGGAAATATCTCGGGGAAGAAATTGACATTCACGCAGGCGGAGAGGATCTTGTTTTTCCACATCACGAAAATGAGATCGCACAGAGTGAATGCTGCAATGGAGTTCCTTTTGCAAAATACTGGATGCATAATGCATTCCTGAACATCGACAACCGTAAGATGTCCAAATCTCTTGGAAACTTCCGTACTGTCCGCCAGATCGGTGAGCAGTATGATCTGCAGGTGCTTCGTTTCTTTATGTTGAATGCACACTACAGAAGCCCGCTCAATTTCAGCGCAGATCTGATGGAATCTTCCAAGAACGCGCTGGAGCGAATCACAGATGCGGCAGCAAGACTCCGTGACCGTCAGACAGCAGCTTCTGTACAGGAAGCATCTGAGGATGAAAAGCAGATGATGCAGGAAGAAGCTGGATTTATAACAAAGTTTGAAGAGGCAATGGATGATGATTTCAACACAGCAGATGCACTTGCAGCAGTATTTGAACTTGTCAAATTTGCGAATACAAATGTTCAGGAAGGAAGTTCTGCAGAGTTTGCTGCATATACTCTTGAAGTGATGACAAAACTTTGTGATGTTCTCGGTCTGATCCTTGACAAAAAAGACGATATCCTTGATGAAGAAATCGAGAATCTGATCGCCGAACGTCAGGCAGCCAGAAAGGCAAAAGATTTCGCGAGGGCAGATGAGATCAGAGGATTACTTCTTGATAAAGGAATCGAACTGAAAGATACTCGTGAGGGTGTAAAATGGAAACGAATCTGATGCAGCTGAAAGAGTTGTTTCATCTGGAAGATCAGGATCTGCGGAGCTATTCTCCGCTGACTCTGGCGTATATAGGGGATGGAGTTTATGAACTGGTCATCCGGACAATTCTTGTTAAGAAAGGCAACTGCCCGGTAAATCGTCTCCATAAGAAAGCAAGCAGTCTGGTAAAAGCCGGGGCGCAGTCTGCAATCATGGAAGTGATCGAGGAGAAACTGACACCGGAAGAATTGAGTGTTTACCGGAGAGGACGGAATGCACATTCTCCGACGATGGCAAAACATGCAACAATGGCAGATTATCGTCGGGCGACCGGTTTTGAGGCGCTGATGGGCTATTTATATTTAAAAGAGGATTACACACGGATGCTCACTTTGATCCGTATGGGAATCGGAGAGGACATTTTATGAGTGAACAGATAGAAGGACGCAATGCGGTATTGGAAGCTTTCCGTTCCGGAAAATGCGTGGACAAGCTTTTTATCCTTGACGGATGTCAGGACGGACCGGTGCGTACGATTGCAAGAGAAGCACGCAAGACCGATACGATCATCAACTACGTGTCAAAAGAACGCCTGGATCAGCTCAGTGAGACAAGAGCACATCAGGGTGTGATCGCGCAGGTTGCAGCGTATGAGTACAGTACAGTGGATGAGATCCTTGCCCGAGCAGAAGAAAAAGGTGAAGCCCCATTTTTGATTCTTCTGGATAATGTAGAGGATCCGCACAATCTTGGTGCAATCATCCGTACTGCGAATCTTGCCGGTGCACATGGCGTTATCATTCCGAAGAGACGTGCAGTAGGTTTGACATCTACTGTAGCAAAAACTTCTGCAGGTGCAATAAATTATACACCGGTTGCGAAGGTAACAAATATTGTAAGAACGATTGAAGAACTGAAAGAAAAAGGCATCTGGTTTGTCTGTGCAGATATGGGTGGAGAAATCATGTATGATCTGGATCTGACAGGACCGATGGGTCTTGTGATCGGAAATGAGGGAGAAGGTGTCAGCCGTCTGGTACGCGAAGCATGTGATTTCACAGCATCCATACCGATGAAGGGAGACATTGATTCGCTGAATGCTTCTGTGGCAGCAGGAGTCCTTGCTTATGAAATTGTAAGACAGAGACTGGTAAAAAGCAGCAAATAAAAGGGGAAACAGAATGAGCCGTTACGATCAGTACAGCGACGAAGAACTGATTTTCAGACTGCGACAGGGAGAGATGGAAATATCTGATTATCTGATGGAAAAATACAAGGAGTTTGTCCGCAAAAAGGCAAGAGCCATGTTTTTGATCGGAGGAGAGACAGACGACCTGATCCAGGAGGGAATGATTGGTCTTTTTAAGGCAATTCAGAATTACCAGCCGGATCGGGAGGCGTCTTTTCAGACATTTGCAGGTTTATGTATTGACCGGCAGCTTTACAGTGCGGTACAGAATTCAAACAGGCAGAAACATCTTCCGCTGAATACGTATATTTCGCTTAGCAATGAGGAAGAATCTGAGCATCTGGAAGGCTCGTGGGATTCCCGCACAGAAGACCCGGAATCTATTGTGATTGATCAGGAAAGTACAAGAAATCTGGAACTGAAGATCAGCAAGGCCTTAAGTCCGATGGAAAATAAAGTGCTGGATTATTATATGAAAGGATACGGCTACGTAAAGATTGCGGAGATTATGGGCAAAACACCGAAATCCATCGACAATGCGCTGCAGCGTATCCGAGGTAAGATTCGTAATTTTTCTCTTCCTTTTTTGATACAAAAGTAGTAAAATAACACTAACATTATTCAGAGTATCGGACAGATGGTTTCTGTATATGAAAGGAGATACGAAATTATGGCAAAGATTAATAAATATTGGGGATTTGTAGCAGTCGGAGCAGTTGCTGCCGCAGCAGCAGGAGCAATCGCGGCACTTGCATTCCGCAAAGACCCGCTGGATGATTTCGAGGATTTTGATGAAGATTTCGAGGATGAGACCGAAGAAGAAACATCCAGGACTGAAGAAAAGAAAGAAACATCAGAAGCTTTTGAAGCATGGGATGAAGCAGAAGAAGCTGTAGAGAAAGCAGTAGAAGAACCGGTTAAAAAGCCAAGAGCAAGAAAGCCGAAGACAGAGAATGCGATACAAGAGAAGCCGGCGGCAAAGAGAACAAGGACCAAGAAAACAGAAAAGAAGGAAGCGTAAGGGCATGGGAAAAACAATCAGATGGAGCATGAAAGACCCGGCTGGTTGCGTACAGAGAGGGCAGATGCCCCTCTCTCAGCTTCCTGGAATCCTTCGAGATTTTGAGAATAGCGCAGCGGAAACACTGAGAAGAACCGGAGCCGACCATGTGCTTTATGCAGTGAAGATCTACAACACAGAGGATGAGCTGACAGCGGTGCAGTTTTATATGAATCCGATGTCAGACGAGGAATTTTCAAAGGTGGCCGGCAAGGGGCGAGGAACTATGATATATGCGTTACATAGCAGAAAGGTAAAGGTGGCAGGATGAAAAAGAAAATTGAAGAGCTGTTTCGACTGGCAATGAAAGCCCAGGAGAAAACAAGTGCATTCGTATCATTCGAGACATCAAATCATGGATGGGGATGTGTGGTAATGATTATGGATGATGGCTTCGAGGTAAAACATGGATATGATGGATGGTACGAAATGGATATGTTTTATTCGGATGAAAAATCAGAGGAACAGTACCAGAAAGCAAAAGAACATTTAATCAGATTACTCAGAAAAAAGAGAAAGGTGGTAACAGCATGAATACGGTAGCAAAGCTGACACAGAAGCAGATTGAAAAACTTGCAGTGGAGATCCGGACGTTTCTCCTGGAACACGATATGTGGGTGGACACTCAGATTTATTTCAACGGAAAATGTTTTTCCCATATCCAATGCATTGTTCTCAAAATTGTCTCCGGCAACTCCTATTTGTCCGATGATCTGTTTTTTTGCTGCACTCAGTTGTGAGGAACTTAGTTTGCTGTCACGCAGTTTTTTCAATTCTTTATGAACTAGTCCGATGCAACGGTCTGCATCTTCCGGATCAGTTCCGAAATAGATGCAGAACACTCCTGTGTCTGTGTATGAAGTCAGATTGGCTTCTACGTTATAGACCAGCCCCCGGCGTTCGCGCAAGGAAACGTTCAGCCGGCTGTTCATACCGGGTCCTCCCAGCAGATTGTTCAGCAGGTAAAGTCCGGTTCGTTTTTCATTATATGCATTATATCCCCGGCTACCTATCATCACATGGGCTTGATGTGTTTCTTTATTCAGTGTCAATGTCTTAGGAATATAGAGAAAAGGTTCTGTCCGTTGGCGTTCGGTAATGGAAAAAGGAATGTCGGCTGTCACTTTCTCTATGGTGCGTATCACTTTCTTAAAGTCTATATTGCCTTGAATGAAAAAGATCATATTGGTAGCTTTGTAAAAACGGGAAGTAAAATTCAAGGCGTGTTCACTTTTGAAACTACGCAATAAGTCCGGTTTGCCCAAAATATTCCTTCCCAAAGGATGATTGGGAAAAATCAATTCCTCAAAATCATCAAAAATCAGTTCTGACGGACTGTCTTCATAACTTTGTATTTCATCAATAATCACTTCCACTTCTTTGTCAATCTCATGTTGTGGGAAGGTGCTGTGAAATACAATATCTGCCAGCAGTTCTGCTGCCCGTGAGAAGTGTTCTACCAGAAAAGCACTGTATATCACTGTTTCTTCCTTATTCGTATATGCATTTAAATCTCCGCCTACATTTTCCATGCGGTTCAGGATGTGCCATGCATGTCTTTTTTGTGTTCCTTTAAAGATAAGGTGTTCCACGAAATGGGCCATTCCCTGTTCCTGTTCGTTTTCATCACGGGTTCCGGCATCGACGGCAAAGCCGCAATAGGCTACATTAGACTGATTGGGAGCGTGAATAATGCGCAGCCCGTTAGGCAAGGTGAAAGTATTGTATGACATTGTTTTTTGCTTCAAATAAGTTTCGGTTGGCAAAAATACAACAAAAGTTATTGCCGTTCTTCAAAAAATGCAGATATTTGTATTTACTAACAGAAAACAAGATGATGGATAAAATTGCTATTTTCTGTTCCGCATCCGAGAATATAGAGCCTGTGTTTTTTGAAAAAGCACGTGAGTTGGGCGTTTGGATGGGACAAAACAAGAAGACGTTAGTGTATGGAGGTGCTAATATCGGATTGATGGAATGTATTGCCAAGGCAGCCAAAGACAACGGTTCGATGATAATGGGAGTTATTCCGACCAAGCTGGAAGAACGTGGACGAGCCAGCGATTTGGTGGATGTGACTTTCCGTACGGATAATTTGAGTGACCGTAAAGATGTGATGTTGAATGAATCGGATGTAGTGATAGCTTTGCCGGGAGGAGTGGGTACACTGGATGAGGTTTTTCATGTAATGGCGGCCGCTACGCTGGACTATCATCGTAAAAAAGTAATTTTTTATAATATAAATGGCTTTTGGAATGGCATTATCGACTTTTTGGCCGGATTGGAGAGGCAGCATTTTGCCCATCATCCGTTGAACAGTTATTTTGCTGTTGCCAATGACTTGAGAGAACTAACCGAACTACTTAAATAATATTCATGTAACCTATTATGATGACATCTATACACGAATTGTTGCAGAAAGAGGCTCAGGCTGTTTTGAATATTCCTATAACTGATGCTTATGAGAAAGCAGTGGAATTGATTGTTGAGCAAATACACCGTAAAAAAGGAAAGCTGGTGACTACCGGTATGGGTAAGGCCGGACAGATAGCTATGAATATAGCTACGACTTTTTGCTCTACAGGTATTCCGGCAGTGTTTTTACATCCCAGCGAAGCCCAACATGGGGATTTGGGGATTTTGCAGGAGAATGATTTGCTGCTTCTGATTTCTAATTCAGGAAAAACCCGTGAAATTGTGGAACTGACACAACTTGCACATAATTTGAACCCAAATTTGAAATATATTGTTATTACCGGAAATGCGGATAGTCCATTGGCCCGGGAGTCTGATATTTGTTTATGCACCGGGCATCCTGATGAAGTGTGTGCTTTGGGTATGACCCCCACAACTTCAACTACAGTTATGACCGTGATAGGTGATATTTTGGTAGTGGAAACCATGAAAAAGACCGGTTTTACCATCGAAGAGTATAGCAAACGCCATCATGGAGGGTACTTAGGTGAGCGTTCACGCGAGTTAAGTAAGTAAAATAAAATAGAACCGGAACGCAAAGGACACAAATAATACAAATAGCATTTTATTAAAGGATTTGTGTCATTTGTGTTCCGGTTTTATGTATATAAATCGTAAATATAAAAATGAGAAAAGTAATAGGTATAGGTGAAACCATTCTGGATATTCTTTTTAAAGATAGCCAACCTACGGCAGCTGTTCCCGGTGGCTCGGTTTTCAATGGAATTATTTCATTGGGGCGTTTGGGAGTCAATGTAACTTTTATCAGTGAAACGGGAAATGACAAAGTGGGTGATATCATTCTGAAGTTTATGCGAGAGAATGGAGTAAGCACAGATCATGTGAACGTGTTTCCTGAAGGAAAGTCACCTGTGTCTTTAGCTTTTCTGAATGAACAGAATGATGCTGAATATCTTTTTTATAAAGATTATCCACGGTTGAGGCTGGATGTGACAATGCCTGAAATACATCGGGATGACATTGTGATGATCGGCTCTTATTATGCTGTAACGCCTCAATTGCGTGATAAGGTGAAAGAACTGTTGGATAAAGCTCGTGAAAAAGGGGCTATCATTTATTATGACGTGAATTTCCGCAGTACTCACAAGAACGAGGCGATAAAGCTGCTTCCTGTTATTCTTGAGAATTTTGAATATGCTGATATCATTCGCGGCTCCGTTGAGGATTTTGAGAATATGTTTGGTTTGACAGATGCGGATAAGGTTTATAAAAGTAAGATTGAATTTTATTGTCCGCATTTTATTTGCACGCACGGTGGAAGAGGAATTCGCCTGTATACAAAGAATATAAAAAAGCATTATGAAGTGGATCCTTTGCAGACTGTCAGTACGGTGGGAGCCGGAGATAATTTTAACGCCGGAGTAGTTTTCGGATTGCTAAAATATCGTATCCGCCGGGATGATTTGGATGAACTGTCGGAAGATGACTGGGACCATGTGATTCGTTGTGGAAAGGATTTCAGTGCCGATGTTTGTATGAGTTTGAATAATTCGATTTCAAAAGAGTTTGCTGCCGGTTACAGATAAATCGGATAGCTCTCATTGTTTTAAACTCTTTTATTATGTATGAGAACCTTTAAATTAATAGCAGGTCTTTCCTTTTTGCTGCTGGTGGTTGCCTGTCAGGACAAAAAGCGGTCTTCGCAGATTGAGGTAGCGGAGAATGAATCGAAATATGTGGTTTTGGCATATGTCACCTCATGGGGAGAAAGTACGCCTGATCCGGCATGTTTGACTCATATTAATTATGCGTTCGGGCATGTTACAGATAATTTCAAAGGAATACGTATAGATAATGAACCACGTTTGCAAATGGTAGTGGGGCTGCGTGAAAAAAAACCGTCTTTGAAAGTTTTGCTGTCCGTAGGCGGGTGGGGAAGCAGTCGGTTTAGTGAGATGGCACAGACAGATAGTACACGTATGGCGTTTGCCGCAGATTGTAAACGGGTGATAGACCAGTTTGATTTGGACGGAATTGATATAGATTGGGAATATCCCGGTATAGGAACTGCCGGTGTATCTTTTTCGCCGGAAGATACTGATAACTTTTCTTTGTTGATGAAGGATATACGCCATGCTATCGGTAAAGACAAACTGCTGACCATTGCTACACAGGCAGGTGCCAAATATTACAACTTAAAGGCTGTCGAACCTTATGTGGATTATGTCAATATCATGACATACGATATGGAGGAATCTCCTAATCACCATTCGGCCTTGTACCGTTCGGAAATGACTGAGGAATGGTCTTGCGAGGATGCGGTTGCCGCCCATGTTGCCGCAGGTTTTCCTGTCGGACGCTTGGTATTGGGTATTCCGTTCTATGGGCATGGGACTAATGAAGCTCCAGAATTATTGGATTATCGTCATATTATCGTTTTGGATTCTTTACAGAGTTGTTGGGATAGTGCGGCACAAGTTCCTTATATGATAAATTCGCAAGGACATGTGGTCGTTAATTATGAGAATGCCCAGTCCATCGCATTCAAGTGCCAGTTCCTGCATCAGAAAGGGATGCTGGGGGCTATGTACTGGGACTATGATAGCGATGATGAAAAGGGTACATTACGCCATGCTGTCTATCAAGGTGTAATGAATCCTTGATTCTTTCAGTTTATTTTTTCTTATCTGCATATTTTCTGTAAAGAGGATAAGCCGCTTGCAGTATTTTGTTTTTTAATAAAGGCGGATAGTCGGGATAAACCGATAAAAAAGCTTCTACTTCTTTGTAGGCCGCTTCGCTATCGTGATTCCTTAATAAAGCCCCGACCCAATTGCGAGGGAAAAAGATATCTCCGGTGCGTTGAACTTCTGTCAGTTTTTCCAATGCCGGACGGATATATTTCACCGCATAATCTTGTCTTGTAGGATGATTCAGATAGCTTAAGGTTGTAGCTGCCCAAGGCTCAATCCTTCTGTTTTCCGCTTGCAATAAAGATCGGAATAAACTGTCCAATTTTAAAGTATCGGCAGTCATCGCACGTGATATGAAATCGAATTGGCGTAGACGGTCCGGATTGTGGATGCGTTGGCGTTGTGTCTGAAGTATTTCTTTTCCTTGCTCAGGTATGCGCAAGGCCAGTTCGTAGGCCAATGTAGTGTAATCTCTTTCATTTAATTGTTGGACTCTTTCGGTTTCCCATAAGGAATAGAGGCACTGAATCATAGTCGGACTTGCTGCTTCTGTAATCAGAAGGCGTAATAACTGGATGCGACAAGAAGGAATCGGATGAGAATGGCTGAGTTTATAAAGCTCATTTTCTATTTTATCACGTTCTGCCGAAGATATCTCTTGCAGAGGAGAGGACAGGTAATTGGTTAATGTTGAAGCTATCAACGGGTTCTTTTCACAATGTATTCCGTTGAGTAATGCATTCATCCATGCAGTATTCGGAATTCCTTTTGCTTGATAATTTTCATGCATCATCATTAAAACTGCCTGTCGGGTTGTTTCATTGTCTATTTCTTGCCAATGTTCCAGCAGCCAATGGAGACTGTTGTTGTCAGGAACAAACAAACCATATCCTCTCCCGTCCGTATTGGGCAGAATACGGGTGGGGGTAAAGGGTAACGTAATACGGCATAAGCTGTCTGTCAGACTGGCTTCTATCGTTGTGTCCCTTGTTCCGCAAAGGGTGATATTGAATTTTTGAGGCCAGTTTAATCCTCTTTGATATGGATCTTGCTGATGTATGGTCAACTGTTTGTCTGATATTTCGAATTTGATTATCGGCATTCCTTTTTGGTTTACCCATACATCGCTGAAAGCGGCTAGATCTTGCTCTGTTTTACTGTCTAGAATTTGTATCAAGTCATCCCAAGTAGCGTTGGCGTAAGCGTAAGTTTTTAAATATTCTTGAATCCCTTCCCGAAATGCTTCTTTTCCCATTGATTCCACCAGTTTTACCATCATGACAGGAGCTTTGTTATAAATGATCTGTCCATAAATTAATCCTGCATTTTGAAGGTTATCTAGCGGTTGCCGGATAGCAGTGGTTCCGGGTGTACGGTCTTCTGACAAGGATGCGGCTGTATAAGTCTTCATCCAATTCAGCTGGTGATTGACTTGCGGGAATAATGGTTCGGTAATCAGAGCTGCAAAATAATTGGCGAATACCTCTTTAGTCCAGACATCATCAAACCAGTTCATCGTTACTAAATCTCCGAACCACATGTGGGCGGTTTCGTGGGCGATTAATTGGGTTCGGCGAAGTTCTTCATCCGGAGTGGGATTTTCGCTTAGGAACATTTGCGTGTCATTATATAAGGTGGCGCCTGTGTGCTCCATACCTCCATATTGGAATCCCGGCAAGATAATAAAATCGTATTTGGCAAAAGGATAGGGAACATTGGTATATTCTTCCAGCCAGTTCAGCGAAGCGGTCACTTGTTTGAAGATGGTATCTAATTGAGCTACTTTTTTAGAATCTGTTTCGCGGTAATATGCTGAGATTTTCCGGTTACCTTCTATATATTCTTGATGTTCTAATTTACCGGTGACAAAGGAAAAAAGATAAGTGCTTAATGGTTCAGTTGGGGCAAAAGTTACTGTTTTGCAGTTGCCTTTTGTTTCTTCTTTAGTAATATAGGTATTGGAAACAGCTTTCCATTCTGTTGGTATATCCAGTCGTAAGGAAAATGTGGCTTTCAGATTCGGCTGTTCGAAACAAGGGAATAAGGTACGGGCACGGTCTGGCACTAATAGCGTATACAGAAATTCATCATTTCTGTTTAGCGACTGGTTTCCGGCAATAAATTTGATCGTGATATTATTTTTTCCTTCTACTATGTTTTTTTCAGGTAGGATGATGTGCTCGTTATGGAATTCATAACGGGCAGTTTGTCCATTGACGGATACCGATTTTATCTTTTCAGGCTTTTCTCTGAAGTCGAGAATAATTTCTTGCGGTGCATCCAGATTAAATTCGATGGTAATCTCTCCATTTACCGGTACTGATTTCTGTTCAGGAATGGAGAAATATAGCTTATACTTCAACTCCTTAATCTCCTGTTTGCGCAGTGTTGCCAGTTCTTGCGATACGCCCTCGTCGTAGAAACGAGGATTGCTTGTGGTCTGTTGGCAACTGCATAATAATAAGCTGCACATGAAAATAAGATATCCGATATATGTTTTCATCATCTAAAATTTATCTTGGTTATCTGCGGCAATTTTTCGGATGCCGCGCTGTGAAGCTATGAATGCACCTCCCAATACTCGTTTCCCCTCGTAAAAAACGGCTGATTGTCCGGGAGCGATGGCGGATGCTTCGGAAAGGAAACGGACCAATAGTTGTTTTTCATCTAATACGAGCACTTGACACGGAATAGGCTTGCTGCGATAGCGGATACGTACTGACAAGTCCTTGCATTGCAGTAAATCCTGCATTTCTGTGATATGATAGTCTTCTACCAACATATATTCTGCTTTAAGTTCCTCGGCATCTCCTAACATGACTGTATTCTTTTCTGCATTGATGCGTAGTACGTATGCTGGATGCCCCAAAGCGATTTCCAATCCTTTCCGTTGGCCTATTGTATAATAAGGAAAGCCTTTGTGCTGACCTATCTTGACTCCTTTGCTATTTACAAACCATCCCGGTCCTACTTGGGTGTCAATATCCGGGCATTGCGAACGCAGAAAGTTTCGGTAATCCCCTTCTATAAAGCAGATTTCCATACTTTCACCTCCACGGGCTTTCGCTTCGAATCCTTTTTGTCGGAGATATTCCCGTACCTCCTGCTTGGTATAAGTTCCCAGTGGAAAGAGAAAACGTTGAAGTATCTCCTGAGGAAGTTTCCATAGAAAATAGGATTGGTCTTTTGTCTGGTCATCTCCCGCTACTATATACAGTTTTCCCTTCCGTTCTTCCAGTCTGCAATAATGCCCGGTAGAGATATGGGCGCAATTCGTTTGATCTGCCCATTCACAGAGAATTCGCTCTTTGAATAGCGGATTGCAAAGGACACAAGGATTGGGAGTTCTTCCTTGCATATACTCATCTATGAAGTGTTTTACAATAATCTGTTTGAACTCTTTCCTCACATCAGCTACATGGTGTTCTATTCCCAACCGTTCTGCCAAGGCCCTTGCTTCCAGTACATCATCAGGTTCATCTTGACCGGGGGTGGAAAAGCGGGAAGGAACATCCCACGTTCTCATGGTAACTCCTACCACTTCATATCCTTGTTCTTGCAGCATGATGCACGTGGCGGAGCTGTCTATTCCGCCACTCATTCCTACCAGGACTCTTTTATCTCTGTTATTCATTATATAAATAGTTCAGGTTCACGGCGTGCCGCACATTTTTGGTGTAGCATGGGGGTGTAAGGAGTATCAAAAACTCGTGCACCATTAGGGCATTCTTTTACGCAAGCGCAGCACTTGATGCATTTGGTAATCTCTGTTTCTATTTTTCCTTCATCGCTTAAAGTAATGGCATGAGTAGGACATACTTCGATGCATTCGCCACAGGCGAAGCATTCTTCAGTGCAGACTGGAGCGGCAGGAGTAGAGGGGCCAACAAAGCGATAAGGTATGTTTCCTTTTAGGTAAAAATCGGATAATGTTTCATCCTTCTTCAGTTTTGTCAGACAGTCTTTTCCAAATTGTTCCGCAATCTGTAAATCGGTAACATCCGGACGGCCTTCTGCAATGGGCATATTAGGACGGCTGTAGCTGTGTTCACCAATAAAGGCACCGGCAGCCAGTGGGGTGAATCCCAATTGAATAGTTTCATCTCTCAATTCGACCAGTGCATCTTCGTAATCGCGGTTACCATATACAGCGACTAAGATAGCCGGAGCATTGTTGCCTTTTAATCTTCGTAGCCGTTGCAATGCTATTGGGGCTACCCTGCCTGCATACACAGGAACTGCAATGATCGTGATAGAATCTTTGATTTCTATCGGGCTACTATTCTCATCCGTAGTGAGATCTATTTCTATTCTTCTGCCCATACCTATACTTTCTCCGATGGCACGGGCTATTTTCGCAGACGTATGTGTAGGCGAAAAAAATACGATGTGATTGCTTGTATATGTTTTCATAAACGCAAATATAGTGACTTTTGTCCAAAGGTAGCCAAATATATAGATAAGATGTGTAAAGGTGATAAAAATTGTCTTTATATGAATGTAAAAAATGATTGTTAAATATCTTTTTTTCTATTTTAGTTAATAGAAGTGATACGGTAAGCTATATTAGTTAAAATGTAGTTGGATGTGAACAAAAACAACCCCATGTTTAGGGAGTTTGAATAATTCTTAATTAGAAAATGAATGACATATTTATATTGGATTATTTTGTTCTTTTCTGGTTTGTTTTGTTGAATAAAGGGATAATTTACAAGTTCTGGATTCCGCTTTATAGAAACTAAGCTATATTTTGACTGTTATAAGTTTAACTTCTTCGGCGTACTTATGCTATTATATTAAGGTGTATAGTGAAAGTAATGTCTTGTTTTAATAGGTCTATGGGGCTTTCTATGGTTGTTTGTAAGGTAAAGAATATAGAGATATTCCTATTTCTTAAAATATTCCTGTATTTTATAAAGATTTTTAGTGGAAAGTCTTGCAGAATAGAGTAAAATGGGTACTTTTGTCCGATGAAATTATGGCTATTATAGAAACTGACTAAAATATGGATGCTCTATTTCAAACGCAAAGCAATGAGCTTTCTACTACAACGCAGAAAGAAAAGCTGTTTAAAGATGCAGAACGGCAGTGGAATACACTGTCTACCGAGAAAGGAGCGCCCGGAAGAAAAGTTGATTTTGAGATCTATAAAAGCATTTTGTATAACCTAGAAATCAGAAAAGTATATTTGGATTCAAAACTCTCTTTAGAAAAGTTTAGTTCAATAGTCGGCACGAATACGACCTACCTGAGTAATGCGGTGAACAACTACTTCGGATGCAATTTCAAGCAGCTCCTTAACAAGTATCGTGTTGAGTATGCAAAGTCCTTATTACTAGAGGGTACGTATTCAGCCAGTTCTCTTTTTAGGAAGTGTGGTTTTGCATCCCAAAGCGTTTTTTATGCCGCATTTCATAAAATTGTAGGCGCATCTCCCTTGCAGTTCCTATATAAAGCACCATCCGGACACAGAAAAAGATTTAAAGTCCTTTTATAACAATAACATTTTGAGTTTTTAAATTTATAAATTTAAAGTTTTTCTATTATGAACAAAAAATTTTTAAGTGCAATCCTGTTTGGAGCCCTTATGGTCACTTCAACAGGAACATTTGTATCTTGTAAGGATTACGATGACGACATCGACCGCTTGGATCAAGAAATATCCAATGTGAAAGATGCAATCAAGGCCCTTGAAGACAAAGTAGGCTCAGGCAAATATGTCGAAAGCTGTACTCCGTTCACTGATGGTAATGGTGGTTATGAAATCAAATTCAGTGATGGAGAGACCATTAAATTATACAATGGTGCAAAAGGAGAACAAGGTGAACCGGGCAAACCAGGTACTCCGGGTACTCCAGGTACTTCTGCTGATGATTATGTAGTATCAGTAGAAGAAGGTGAATCAGCTTATGAATTAGTTATTACTTATGCTGATGGCACTAAAAAGACTATCAGTATGCCTAAAGCTACTTCTGTAGTTAGCGGAGTTAAGTTTATCCCTACTTTCCTTTCTGAAGGTGAAGCTGCCAGAATCCATTTCCCTACCATCGTTACTGATAGTGTGGCAGGTAAAACAGAGATTACAGGTGCAGATTGGGGTACAAATAACTTTAGCACATTTAAAATCGTTTACTCAGGTAAGGCAGACGTGAAGTATCAGGTAAATCCTAACAGCGTATCATTCAAAGATATGGAAGTGGTAGGATTTGTTCGTGATACTGCTGAAATATGGAACTACAATACGAATAACAAGAATTGGGAATTGTTCAACGCTGGACAAAAACTGTACACTGATGGAAAAATTACCGTTGAATCTTATAAAGAAGGACATGGTATGTTAAACTTCCGTGTAAAGGACTGGGCTTTTGCTGAACAATCTAATCTGGACGAAAGAACAGTATATTCATTGAGAATTAAGAACAATGACCAAATCGTTCATTCTGATTTTGTTCCCGCCAAGCATGAAGTAATTTTGCAGAAAAACGTACATTTGGTTAAAGTAGCTGATGCATTTGACCAAACTAACGCTCCTGCTCAGATTAAAAATGCAATTGCTCCTAACAAGGTAAATTATAGAGAATTCATCAAAGATGAATATTATCTTAACACCTTGAATCCGACCGGTACTGAAGAGGCTAAATTGAAGGCTTATCAAGCAGATAAAGCTAAGTTCGAAGCCAATGCTGAAAACCAGTTATATAAAGGAGATGCTGAATCTAAAGATGATGCAGAACGTATTGTTGTAGAATTGAACTATACAGGTGATGGACATTCAAAAAATTTGAAGGACATCGTAACTTCATTCTTTGACAAACGTATGGGTAGAGCCCAAGACGCTCAGTATCCTTTGATGGAGAATGGTTTTGATGACTATTCATTGGTGTTTGAACCGGTTGACTTCTATTATGATGGCGTTAACCAGACAAAACGTTATTTGGATGTTACCAAAGATGGTGTTGCTACAGTAAAACAAACTCCGGACCCGATTTGGGGCGCAGAAACAGATGCCAACCACACAGCTGCTATAGACAGAACTCCTATTGTTCGTGTGAAACTGGTAGCACCGGGTGAAGACAATGGTAATGTAGTTAAAACAGCAATCATCAAGATTCACATTGTACGCAATGCAGTTGTTGCTCCTGAAATTAATATTACAGAAACAAAAGACGTCACTCTGAAACATATCAATCAAGTTCTTGACATGGATATGGATAAGATATTCAACCATAAAGATGTACAGTTGAGTAAAGACGAATTCCGTAAGACTTATGATTTCGTTCCTGAATTTGCAACAGCAGATGAGGCTAAACAACACGCTGTATATGCATGGGATGGAAAAGATAATGCAGACTATTCATTAGATCCGAACTTTAAACCTGAAGAATACAATCAGTTGTTCGTTACAGTGAAGAATACAGCATTCTCTCGTCATGACGATCACGACGTTTACACTGTTAAGGGTACATACAAGCCAAATGCTGATCATAAGGGATTATCTGACATCCATGTTACTTATACTATCAATGTGAAGTATCCGGATGTAGTTGCTCCTGAAAAGACTAAGTTGAACTGGGTAGATGATTCTTACTTCATTGCTCACGGTAGATACGATAACTTTGATACTCCTACAACTTATGAAATGGTTGCAGTATTGAATGACGAATTCGATTTGATCAACTATAATCCTTATAAGGGTCAGACTCATGATAAGGATTGGGCTAGAGCTACCTTGTCATTCGAATTGGTTGACCAGCATAATAACGCATCTAAGATAGCTGATGGTCACAATTCCGGTATCCGTTTGTATCAAGGTAAAGACAACAAGTGGTATATCGCTTTGGAGGCAACAGACGAAGGACGTACTTGGATCAATGCTGCTGACGCTAAGGATTTGAAGAAGATCAAAATGCGTGCTGTAGTAAGCTTCAATGAAGATGTTGACGGATTGTATGGTACTTGCAACAAGGAAGCCAATGCTCATAACAAGTATGCTAAAGAAGATTACAATAACTTCTCTTGCGATACTATCAATATGGTAAACAATACTCCTTGGGCTAAAGATCATACTACTACTTATACTGGTGCTCCTGCTCCTGAAAATGGACGTTCTACAGTGGTTATCGATGAATTTGAAGTTGCATTTGTAACTCCGATGGTATTCCACGCTTACGAAGCAGGTCCTTTGTATGACAAGTATCAGGAAGCTGAAAATACAGTATCATTGAAGGATGCATTCTTCTTGTCAGATTATCTGTGGTCTGAAGGTGCTCAGGCACAATTCAATAACAACCATGTTATCTATGATCACAAAGATATGGCTAAGAATAATACTTTGGTTCAGACAGGTGATCAAGCTGGTTGGTCAAAGAAACTGGTAGTTGACCGTAATGTATTCGATGTTAATACAACTGTTAACTTCAAGGTTTCTAAGGCATACTTTGCTGACGGAAGTGAACTGGATGCTGAAAACATGAAGAAGATCAAACTTGATAATGCTAACCAGACTATCACATGGATCAACAATGGTGAAGATATTGCTCAACCATTTACTATTGATGTAGAAGTTTGTGTAAATCACAAGTGGGGCGGTATCTGCGACCATACTTGGAAGAATGATCGTGGACATTCTGTTGGAACTATCCAAATCCAAGTTAAGAAGCACAATGACAAGTAATTAATACGCTCATTGTTTATAAAAAAAGAGGGGGGCAAAATGTTCCCCTCTTTTAGTTTTTATAATCGTTTATCCAATTATATTGTGTATGAAGTATATATATGCTGTCTGTTTTCTGTTATTAGTATGTGGCTGTCATAAAGAAAATGACACCCCTGTTGTTTTACCTGCACGGACACTATTGGTTTATCTGGGAGGAGATAATAATCTTGATGCCGAAACCTATGACAAACTTGTTCAAATTAAAAATGGATGGGAAGACGGGACAGATGGAAATATAATAGTGTATCAGGATACACCATTTAAGGACTCTCCACGATTGATGGAAATTGATGGAAAAAGTGAGAAAGGCTATATTACCATACATACCTATGACCAAGAAAACTCAGCCTCCCCCCAAGTGCTTAAACGAGTTATAAACGACGTAACTCGGCTTTATCCTGCTAAAAGCTACGGTCTAATCGTGTTTTCCCATGGCAGTGGCTGGCTTCCTCCACATACATTGGTTAATGGCTCGCGGTCTATCATCATCGATAATGACAATGAAATGGAAATAACAGATTTTGCCATGGCCCTCCCGGACCATTTATTTGAATTCATAATCTTTGAAGCATGTAATATGGCAGGTATTGAGGTGGCTTATGAATTAAGAAATAAAGCAGCATATATCATGGCTTCCTCTGCCCCAGTAGTATCTCCGGGATTTACTCCTATCTATGCCGGCAGTATTTCCTGTCTGCTTGAAGAAAATGCTGATTTGCAAAGATTTGCAGAAAATTATTTTCATTATTGGAATTTGATGGAAGGCGATAAACGTTCTGCTACCATTAGCATAATAAAAACTGCCGGATTATCAAATTTAGCGAATTTGATACGACAGATCAATACAGAAGCATCCGGCTCTTTTCTCCCGGTCGGTAACCTTCAAAATTATGATGGAGTTTTAAAAGCCCCATTCTATTTTTTTGATTTCGCTCAATATTATCAATCATTATCAGATGAAAATACATACAATGCACTTCAAGAATGTATCAGCCAATGTGTGGTTTACAAAAGAAATACTCCTTTTTATGCTACGGAAGAAGGAACATTCCCTATCACCGCCTTTTCAGGTATGACCACTTTTATCATGCAGAGAGAACTTAATGACTTGAATGAAGAATATACAAAACTACAATGGTATAAAGATATTAATACACATTAGAGAACATGTATAACACTGATAAACAATGATATAGCAAATTCAGAAGAAGTATATCTTATTGCAGAATAGATAGATTCTAAATACTTTTCAAAGTATCCTTTAAAGGACAGAATGCCAATATATATGGACAGAAACAGGTGATTATCCATTAATAGGAAACGGAAAAACTTGTCATAAGCAGAAAAAACAAATCCTTTATTTGCTTTGTTTGTCATTTACTAATATCTTTGTTTTATCATTCATTCTAGAACCGCAACAAAATATGAAATACCCTATTGGAATACAGAGTTTTGACCAAATCCGTGAAGATGGCTATGTATATGTGGATAAGACCGGTTTGATTTACAACTTGGTAACACAAGGCAAGACTTATTTCTTGAGCCGTCCACGCCGTTTTGGCAAAAGCCTGCTGGTAAGTACCCTTGCCTGTTATTTCCAGGGACGCAAAGATTTGTTTGCCGGACTGGAAATCGACGGATTGGAAAAGGACTGGTATGAGTATCCTATCTTCCGTATAGACTTTAATGGAGGACTGTATACACAACCCGGAATTCTGGAGGCTACCATTGAAGGCTATTTAGGGAACTGGGAAGATATTTATGGCAAGAATCCCAATTATACAACCATAGGAACCCGTTTCATTGAAATACTTCGCCGGGCTTATGAACAGACAGGGCGGCGTGCGGTGGTTCTGATTGATGAATATGACAAACCTATTTTGGATGTATTAGATACGGAAGCTTGTTTTTATGATGATTATGGAAAGCAAGTTCTGTTGGAGAACCATAACCGGGAAATATTGAAATCCTTTTATTCTACCTTTAAAGGAGCCGATCAATACTTGAGATTCGTATTGTTGACCGGAGTAACAAAGTTTTCCCAAGTAAGTGTTTTCAGTGGATTTAACCAGCCTAAGGATATCAGTATGGATGAACGGTACGAAGCCTTGTGCGGTATCACCCAGAATGAGCTGGAAGCATTTTTCGAAGAACCCACCATACAGTTGGCTGCTAAATATCAGTACACAGTGAAAGAAATGAAGGAACTTCTCAGACGGCAATATGACGGATATCATTTTGGAGAGAGGATGACCGACATTTACAATCCGTTCAGCATTCTTAATGCTTTTGACAGTATGGCAATTCGTGATTACTGGTTCTCTACAGGTACTCCCACCTATTTGGTTCGTCTGCTGCAACACAGCCGCGAGCAGATAAACGAACTTGCCGGACGTTATTATGTTCCCTCTTTGTTTGTGGATTATAAGGCTGATGTGGAACAGCCTCTACCCATGATTTATCAGAGCGGATATCTCACTATTAAAGAATATAATAGACGTATGGGAACTTATCTGCTCGATTTTCCCAATAATGAGGTGCGTAAAGGGTTCTTGTCCGTATTGGCAGCACATTATTTGAAACCCGGAGGTGGAGAGGTCAACAGTTGGATTATCGATGCTGTTACTTGCCTTGAGCAAGGGAACACCTCAGCTTTTTGTGATTCTCTGACCGCCTTTCTTGCAAGCATCCCGTATGACTCTCACGCTTCCTTGAAGGAATTGGATATGACTGAGAAACATTTCCAATACACTTTTTATCTGATTCTCCGTTTGATAGGAGTTTATTGCCGTGCAATCCATTGTGAGAATCGCCAGAGCTTCGGACGAGTGGACTGCATATTGGAAATGGACGAATATGTTTACATTTTCGAATTCAAGATGGACGGAACAGCAGAGGAGGCTTTACAGCAAATAGCAGAGAAAGGCTATGCCCGATCTTATTTGACCGATAACCGTAAAATAGTCTGTATCGGGGTGAATTTTTCTTCCCTTACACGTACTGTGGAAGAATGGAAGGAAATAATTTACAGGTAAGATTTAGTCATAGTCAGCCTAAAGCGTTAAACAAAAGATTGCCTTCCACTATTTTTTATGGGAATATACCGGTAAGAATGTTTATGCTGTTGCCGGCATAACACATTTAATTTTCATCTTTTTATCATTTTGTTTTTCTTTTTGCTAAGAATGAATTATTTTCGCAGCCGAACACAAGTTTAATTTCTTACCGACAATAAGCAGACATGCTTTAATCCTCAACCAATTCAACTTGTCCTCATTTTAATTTTAACGGATAAGCTGATGTTTTGTCCCTCACTATTATAAAATAAAAGAATGAAAAGATCACTGTATGTATCGCTATTGACGATCATGTACTTCTCTGCCTGCCAAGGTAGTGAGGAACTAGAGCAATCACAAGAAAAAGAGTACACGGTATCCATTATGGCAAGAATCGGGAAAACAGTTTCCGGGGCACGCTACTTGCAAGATCATGAAAATGCCATCGCTAGTTTTAGTAAAACCGATGATATAGGTGTTTTTATGGACAATGACAGTGCCGTCCGCTGGATATTCGATGGAACTTCCTGGACTACAGAAAAGAGTGTCTTTTGGAAAGATAAAAACCAGGAACATACTTTTTACGCATATTATCCCCACTCCGGTTCTAAAGCCGAAAGTAAGGAAAATATAAAAATGCCTTCTCTCGACAGCCAGAACGGGACTTGGGAAAATATTGACCAATATGACTTTCTAGTAGCATCCAGGAAGCTTTCCTACGATACCGACCTTGGCAATGTGGCCTTTTCGGGCGATTATTCATTTAAGCACGTTTTGTCACTATTAAAGATAAACATAAAGGGTGAAGGAGATATGGCACAGGCCGTTATTGACAAAATCAGACTTGAAGGAAATGGGTTGACGACCCAAGGATACTACTCCTTTGAAACGAACAGCATCACCATCAGCGAAACTCCCAAGGAAACCTTCCAGATTACTCCGTCACACACCATGAACAATCAGGATGTTTCTTTTTATTTTATCCTGAACGGGGGCGAGAATGACGGAAACATTGATCCGAAAGCCGTGAAAAACCATTCTGTTAATCTCACCATTGAATATACCCGTAACAACAAATATTACATAACACGACGAGACGACCTGTCTCCGGGCTTATTGTCCGGATGTATTCATAAATACAATATTGTAGTAAAAGACGGAAATGTAATTATAACGGGAGGAAGTATTTCGGGTTGGACTCCGGGAAATGAAGAAGAGGATATAGTTATAAATGGAGAAGAAATAAACCCACAAACAAATAATATGTTATGAATTATAGATTAACCGAATTAAAGGTGCTTCTGTTTCTATTGCTGCTGTCTGCTGTTTCTTGCCAACGCCCGATGTATGATGAAGAAGACGATGAAGACGGAGTCTCGCAAACAAATCTTCCTTTAAAGATATCTGCCAGGTCTAGCGGAGAATCCCAGATTAATTATCCGGCCTATATCTATGCGTTTGCAGAGGACGGCAGCTGTTCTGCCAGTCTGAAAATGACAGATAACGCCCAGATTGAAATGAAGTTACCTCCTGCCCGATATACTATTGTTGCAATAGCCGGTTTGGGAGAGGAATATATCGTTCCGAAAGATCCTAGCCTTGATGATGTAATTGTTATGAAAGAAAATAACAGAAGCTCACGCGCGCTAATGATGGGCACTTCAACTGTGACAATTGCCAATAAGAAAAATATATCTGTTTCTGTAACCCTCTATTATGCTGTATCTTTAGTCAATATCAGTTTGGAAGATATACCGGCAAACGTTAAAAAGGTGAGTTTGCAGATTTCGCCTTTATATTCTTCCCTGTCGTTTACAAGGGAGTATTCCGGCAAAGACAAGAGTACGGAAATTATTTGTGAGTCTGAGCCGGGTGGAATTTGGAGTGCAAAGCCTTTTTATATTTTTCCGGGGAGCGGCTCTCAGACCGTTTTTTCCATAACCTTGGAAGATAATAGTCAGACAAAGACGTTTGGATACACTTTCAAAGGAAAGCCGGAAGCGAACGTGCCATTGAATATCGGGGGCAGCTATTCGGGTGATGTCACGGTAGGAGGCAGTTTGATATCAGGTGAATGGAAGGCTCCGGTAGATATCAAATTCAATTTTGGCGGTGCTGATGAAGGTAATGGCGGTAGTGAGCCGCCTCCCATTAATCCGGATCTTTCCGGGCTACCCGAAATTGGCGGTATCTGGAACGGCGGTATTGTAGCTGGCATAGAGAATGCAAGTTCCACAGGGGCGGATATTTTGTTGATGAGTCTGGATGAGTGGAGTGGATTCGCTTCCGATGTGCGGAATATCATACAGGAGGAGGAAGCAGACGGATGGCATCTTCCGACTGAAGAGGAGGCAAAAATATTGCATAAGACGTTCAGCGGATCATCACTGGATGAACTGAATGAAACCATAGAGGGATTAAGAAACGGAGACCCGTTATTGGATATTGAGAAACGGTATGTATATGATCATAACGGGAGCATATATGCATTCGGATTTAAAACCTCATCCAAATTTTTACAGGCAGGGAGTACGGTGAAATACAAAATACGTTTGGTATGCAGCGCTCATTATGATGCCGGATGACCCATTCATATACTAGAAAAGGGCATTCACACTTCTTGACAATATATGCTTGAGAGTGTGAATGCGTCTAATCGACTTCCATACCGGGAATCTCATTTCCATAGATAAATTCTCAATTAATTGAAAGCTAACATTCTACCACCCGGTATACATTTCCCTTGGTGGTATGTACCCGTTCGCCCAGCTGGGGCAGGATACGGCTCAGGCTGTAGGCGGTCATCCCTCTCATGATCGAAGGATGGGCGGCCTTCATACGTTCAAACAGTTGGGTGGCGGAGAGGCTAAGCACTTCCTGCGGATTGTCCTCTTCTGTAGCAAAGCGAAAGCAAAGGCGGAACACCTCTTCTTCGGGTACATGCTTGTAGAATAGGGCATTATGTTGCTGTATAGTCTGTTCCTCTTCTTTATTGAACCAGCTTCGTTCACCGGATAGAAGTTCTGTTTTAAGCTGGGCGTACAATTGCTTATGCTCTACGGACGTGGTGCAGTCTATGGCGTGCTTCAGACTGACGCAAAGAAAGCGGCGTGAGCCGGTGCGGTCTACCAGCAAATCCTCCCGGTTGCTGGTGCCGATGAACGAGGCAATACGGGGAAGCGATGAAGCGCTGTGTTTGTAAGCCTTGCGGATATTCAGTGCGGAGGCTTGCATCAGGTTCTTCAGCAAAGGCATTTTGGACGCACCTAGTTTGTCGAATTCATCCAGGTTGATTAATCCGTAGGCAGCCAGCTTGGCTTCGGCGGATGCCGGGGAGCTTAGGTCGTAACTTTCCGTGTAGTAGGATTTCAGCCTATCGGGCATCAGCAGACGGCAGAACGTACTTTTCCCCAATCCCTGGCGACTGCTCACCAGCAGGGGAGCCACACTGTTGGCGCGGTTGTTATCCGGATTGAGCTGCATCCATTGGGCAGAGAGTCCCAGCATCCAACGGTGGAAACCGTTCACCCATACCGGGTCGTCGGACACCCTGCGTGCCAACGCGGACACCCGGTCCGTGCCGTCCCATTCGGGAAGCTGCTCAAAATAGGCAGTAAAGGGATGGTATTCACTGATGCGGCGTGAGCGCACAAAGCGTTGAATGTCCCTGTCCCAACAGTCTATGCCCGTTTCAATAGCCTCCAGACTTAGTGAGTTCATCCATCGTTCGTCCACTTTGGTGTAACGCAGATGAGTATCGGGAATGTTGTTTTCTACACTTGCCACTTCAGTTTCTTCAGTAAGCACATTGAACCGGAAGCGGTAGCGGGAGGTGAGGAAAGCGGTCACTTCCTGCATCAGGGTATGTGATTTCGCTTTCTTGCCAGTATCTTCTGAGGAGATTGGTTCCGCTTTTTTCTGAACATCTTTTTTCAAGTGAGCGGAATCCTTCTCTGTCTTTTCAGTTGAGACTGTCGGATGTGTCCGAGAATCGTCCATACTCCCCGGCAGGTTATCCTTACCGTTTTCAGTGAGAAGAACCTGTGAGTCGGCCATCTCTCTTACTCCGTCTTCGTCCGACACGATGTAGTGGTAACTGCCCGTGGGAGCATTCCCGTCGGTGCGCGGAGTCCAGTTCAATGCCAGAACTACTTGGCCCTCGCGGATATCCAGCGCCAGACGCACGCCGGGTATAGTCCGGCAAAGCGGCATCAGCCCGTTGAGAGCGGATACGAGATCACGACGCGGTGTTCCGTCAATAGGAACAGGGCTTGACAGGAATTTGCTTCCGAAGAAGACTGTTTTGAGAGTAGCGAATACATTCATGAGTTACTTTTTTAAGTTTGGCAAACTACAAATATACAACATAAAAAGGCGTTTGTCAAGAGGGGGCGGAAATATGGCAGATCTTGGTGCAGGATTCGATGAAACTTGGTGCAAGATTTAATGGAACTTGGTGCAAAATTCAATGGATACAGGGCGCAATACATACGTATGTGTAGGCCGATGCTTGCGTATGTGTGACCCGATGCTTATGTACGTGTGGGCTTACACGTTACTAACATACGAGCTGACACGTTACTAATGTTGGGGCTTATACGTTACTAATGTTATTGTTGAATACGCCTTTATGTTTTTAAAATACACCTTGAGCTTTAAAAAATACGTCTTCAACTTTTAAGAAAACATCTTCAGGCTTTTAAAAAACAACTATACGTTTTTAAAACACGCCAGCTTGTTCAGTGCACAGACTTAGCCTGTTCAGCTTACAGACCTAGTCTGTTCCGTGTATTACTCCCCCACTAATCCGATACGCTCCCTTTTCCCCTCATCCTGTCATCTTATGTAATATGCACAGAAAATCAGCCGGTTAAATCTGAAACCATTTCCCCTCACTTCCATTTCAGCCCGTATCGTTTTATTCCTTCACAAAAAATGTGAAAGAGCAGGCTGAAAGGAGGCTGACAGAGCAATGACAGGAGCCCCTTCATAGCCGGAACGCCTATGGGCAGGGAGTTTCAGCGATAGATGAAAGGAGAAAAGGAACAACCGGATTTTATCGCTGAGGCATTTAAAATGAAGATAATCTCAGCATTTCCACCTGCGAATGAACAGATGATCATCCATGTTTTGAGCCTGATTTATGATTGGTATGAAAGATTTATATCTTTCAGGCTATGTAACAATAATCCTCCCGGTATTTCTATACTCAAGATAAATTATATCACAATTCTTGCTGCTCCAAACAGAAGGTATATTTGCAAAATATACAAATGATGCTTCCGGCAACGGAGTAATTCTTTCTTCGCTTTCTTTTTAGGAATTCATCTAACGAACAATTTTATTATATGCAAAACAATTGCGAGGCCTGTTTATGAAACATGTGTTGATATTAAAATAGTAATTACTGTGGAAAATCAACTGTCATCCAACACATTAAAAACACATTAACCAATGCCACTATAATAGCATTACATGATTTCTATTATCTATATGTACTAAAACAATATATTCTGTTAGAAAATCTGACCAGTAAAAAAGAATATTCATCTCCTGAAAGCCGAGTTCTGTTCCAATTATTAAATAAAATATTAAGCTAATTCAATTTAATAGAAGGTGTGTCGTAATGCACGATGCACCTCTTTTTTGTTCATCACTATACAAATCTGTTCATTTTCTTTAAGCTGCGATCTTTTGAAGATTTCTTTGATTTATGTGTTCCCAGCATCTAAAAACAGCAGTTGTAAGCTCATAAAACAGTCTAATCAGCCAGTTCATACCCTTTTTTGTCAGTTTTGCACACATCTTTTTTATATTGAAGGCAATGGCTAGGAAGGCAAAGTCCATGAAGACCTTGTCCTTTCCAAAATGTCGGAAACGTTTGTAGTTCATATTGTTTTTAATTTGTCCGAACACGGCCTCCGGTTCTATGCATCTCTGCCCTCTGTGTTTCAGTCCTTTCTCAGAGCAGAGCAGTTCTTTGGCTCTCCGCTTGTATTGTCTAAGCCTATGATTCAGTTCTATCGTCCTGTTTCCTTTTGCTTTAAAACAGCGGCATCGCAGGGGACAGCCTTCACACCTGACAGCTCTGTACCGTGCATTTTCGCTGACATATCCGGATGCGGTTTTCACATTCCTGGTGCCTATCCTCCGCATCCTTTGCCCCATAGGGCAGATGCAGAAGTCATGTTCTTCATTGTAGTAGAAGTTTTCGGCCTTGAACGGGTCCGGTTTGAATCTCGGCCGCTGCTCCATGTGGAAGTAGTTGTACTTGACGTAGGCTTCCATACCGTTTTCTGACATGAAGCGGTAATTCTCCTCAGAACCGTAGCCGGAATCGGCAACCACCGTATGGGCCAGCCTGTCATATCTGCTTGAGAAGGATTGCAGGAAAGGTATCAGGGTCAGTGTATCCGTAGGGTTCGGGAAGAGTGCAAAGTCGGTAATGAACTGGTTCCCGGTGCCGATCTGGAGGTTGTAACCGGGCTTTGTCTGGCCGTTACGCATGGCATCCTCCTTCATTCTCATGAAAGTAGCGTCATTGTCCGTTTTGGAATAGGAATTCCTGTCCTGCAGCGTGTCCAGACGGTTGTCGTATTCCTGTAGCTTGTCCCTGTGCTCTTCCAACTCCTTCAGCTGTTTGCGTTTCTTTTTCAACGCAGTCTTTTCCTCTTTCGTGGAGGGTTCAGGAACCTGTTCGAGTGCTTGACGCAATTCTCCTGCCATTTCAGTCAGCATGGCCGGAGTGAACTCAATCTCCTCATTGCTTTCCGATGAGTTCTCCTGGGCGATGACATTGTCTATCTGCCCTAGCAGGATATGTATCTTCTTCATCAGGCGTTCACGGTTCCGCTCAACCGTTTTTCGCCAGACGAAAGTGTACTTGTTGGCTTTGGATTCGATCTTTGTCCCGTCAATGTATTCCACATTCAGGCTGATGAAGCCTTTGGAAGAGAGAAGAACTACGGTTTGCGTAAACACCTCGTTGATTTCCTTCTTCACCCGGTTGCGGAAACGGTTGATGGTAATGAAATCTGGTTTCTCATATCCGGCCAGCCAGATATAATGGATGTCACGGTGAAGGAGCTTTTCAATTTTCCGGCAGGAGTAGATGTTGTTCATATAGGCATACAGAATGACCTTGAGCATCATTCTGGGGTGGTAAGGGCTGCGCCCGCATTCCTTATACAGCTTTCTGAAACTTTCAAGATTCAAGCCCTCAACCAGGGCGTCAACCATGCGCACCGGATCGTTTTCTGCAATATCCTCATCAATTCTTTGAGGAAAAAGAACGGTTTGGTTGGGATTGTAAGGACGAAAATGTATCTTTGTCATAGTGAAATTCTTATGCCTAAAGATACAAAATCTTTAGGTAATAACAAAGCCCCAGCTTGTGAAAGTCGGGGCTTTGTGCGTAAAAAACAGAAGGTGTGCATTTTGACACACCTTCGTTCTTTATAGAGTAATAGAAAGAATATACATTTAAAGCATAATCTATTCTTCTATGTTATCGTTTGTTAACAGTCATAGCAACTTTAATTATTACATCGTGACCATACATATCCTTGCACTTGATAGTCAATGTAGAAGGAACAGCAGCAGTCGGATTCGTTTCAGAAGACAAAGCAGTAGCCTTGAAACCTGTAATATGCTTATTATTATCTATAATTACATCAAAGTATTCTTCTTCACCATTTGCATCACTGGTCAAAGTCGCATCTGTAATAATCAGACTTGATTCATAAGGTGTACTTAACAGTTTGCTATATCTGCTATCTTTAGCACTTGTTCCAAAAATGAAGCTGTCAGCAGCAAAGTCAAGACGATCTGTACCATAAGTTAATTTTGTAGACGGCATTGCAGTGGTATAATTACCGTCGTTATCCTTATCTGTATACGGAGCGCCTAATTGTTCGCGAGTAGCCCATGCCCAAGTATAAGTGCTATTATAAATACAGTTGTAGATAGTTTCAAATCTTTCAGCTTCTCTAGTTACATCATCATAACCACCTTCAGAATTCTTCACTGAAGAAATCTTACCATAGTTGTAAACCACTGTAGTGGTATGTTTAACTGAGTTGTTGATGTAATCTTTAGCAACTTCTAATGTTTTGTCTCCGGCAACTACTACAGCATTTCCATCTTTCTTAGATGTAGCGAATGTTATGTTATAGTTAGCGGCAGCACCTGTACCATAGTTGAATACTTCAGACATCTTCATAGAACCCTTTGTAGCTGTTTCAGCTGTCCAAGCGATATCATTGGCGTCATTCATAGGAATCATGTAACAATTATAGATGCCATCAGTAACCTGTGCAGTTTTAACAGAGAATCCCGCAGGAATAGTAGTAGGCAATACCTTAGTCATAGAAACTTTCATAGTGGCTAATACATGTCCTGAAGCATTCTTGATAGTCAATGTTCCATTATAAGTTTTGTTATCTTCATACTTGGTCCAGTCATCAACAGTCGGAACAGTATAAACTTTGGCAACCTTGCTGAAATCTGCCGGGAATGTATTTGGAGCAGCTGTATTGTACAGTACATTATTATTAGCATCAACAAAGATAGCATTGAATGCAGGATTTACATTATTAACCTTGTCTGTAGTCCAAGTAGCAGCAGTCGGAGCAGTTAACTTAGTCAAAGACACAGCAACCTTATCTGACTGAGTGTCAGTAACAGCTTTGTCAGTCGGATTAAGTGCAGTAACAGTAGTGGCAGTAGCATTCCAATCTGTAGCAGCATTACCTAACTGCACATAAAACGCTTTACCATCAGGATCAACTAAAGTACCATCAAAGTTTACAGCATATACACGGAAACCAATAACATCATTAATAGCCGTAGTGCTGTTGATGGTAATTTCTGTAGAAGTACCTTCAACCACTGTATTCAAACCAGAATAAGTATAGCTATTCCATGCATTCAATTCAGACGGTGCAGATTCTACCGCATTAGCCTTATCTAAAACTACATAAATACCACGGATATTTACCGGAGCTGTTACTTTATCATCGGCTGTAGACAAAGCAATTTTGATAGCCTCTCCTTGTACTGCAGGATATAATTTTTGAGTTTGACGGTCGTCTCCGTTATCTACTTTAACATTTGTATTAACCTTATCTAAAGGAATAATGGTAGTAGCCGCATCACTCTTCCAAGCTAATTCTTGATATGTTACATTAGTACCATCTTCTGCTTTAGTGAAACGATTATGAATATCCTTGACGTTTGTTGCATCAACAAAATAGTTTAAAGACTTTTCACCTACATATTCAGTCCAATCCAAAGTTAAGTCATAAGATGAAATAACTTCTCTTGTTTCAGCAGTAGACAAGGTGTTATTTACCTGTACAGCAAAGAGAATAGATTCAGTATCATTGCCAACTTTGGTTTCTGTTACAGCAGAAAAAGCTTTTTCATCACAATTCTTCAAAGCAACTGTAACTTCCCACAATCCGTTGTTTCCTGCCGCACGGCTTAATAATCCATTATATTTCTCAACTTTCTGAACAGATAAAAATTCATTCAAGTTCTGTCCTTGGCTATTAGTCAAAGAAATCATATCAGGAGTAAGAACCGCATTTGTCGGAGATACACGTACTACAAACTTGTCACCAGTCTGAACTTGTTTACCCTTAGTAAATGTTATAGCATTTGTAATACCTTCACTAAATACGTTTTCTTTTTCAATAGCAGTGGAGAAAATCAATTCATCGCCTGTAGGATTAGCAGAATACGAAGCCACCAGTTCTACACTAGTAACCATATCAGCAATCTTGCCTACAATGTCTTCTACTTTCTTAGTGGCAGCATCAACTTTTTCTGCCATTTCTTTCAATGCTGCGTCAGTGGATTCTTCTACTTCTTTTTTCAATGTCTCAATTTCTGCTTGTACAGCTTTGATTGCTTCTGCCTTTGCATCTGCAACAGCCTTGTCTGCAGCGGCTTTTGCAGCAGCGGCAGCATCACCAGCAGCTTTTGCAGCGGTTTCAGCGGCAGTTGCTTTAGCAAGAGCATCGCTTGCATCTTTTGCAGCAGTAGTTAAAGCAGCTTGCAAAGTAGCGATCTGAGAAGTCATGTCCTCCTTAGTCGCCAGTTTGTTAATTTGTTCCTGCAAATTGTCTATGTCATCATCATAGTCTTTACAAGATACAAATGTTCCTGTCGAAGAAACCATCAAGGCTCCGAACAGGATTGCACTTAAAAATTTTTTGTTCATAATAGAAAAACTTTAAATTTATAAATTTAAAAACTCAAAATGTTTATTGTTATAAAAGGACTTAATTGCGTTGAATCATAAAAGGATTCCGACTCTGCGATATATATTGCAGGGGAGTCATGCCAACTACTTTTCTGAACGCCACATAGAACACGCTCTTGGAGGCGAACCCGCAACGGCTGAAAAGCTCATTCACCGGGCAATCTTTACCGTCCAGCAACTCCTTCGCGCGAACCACCCTGTAGGAATTTATTAACCGCTTGAAATTGCATCCGAAGTAGTTGTTCACCGCATTACTCAGGTAGGTCGTATTCGTGCCGGATACTATACAGTAATACTAATTGTTTGAACACCAGTTATATGTGTGACAACTTTAATGATGTAAGGGCCGTTTCAGGTCCTTTTTTATTTATAATTGACAATAATATCCGGTAAACTATCTACTGCTTTTTGTTTGAGTTCATCTATGATATGAACATATTTTTCAGTGTGCCGGGTAGTAGAATGTCCTGCAAGGCTGGCGGCGGTCTTGATATTAGCTCCATTTGCCATAATGTTGGTGATAAATGAGTGCCGGGCACAGTGGAAGGTGATGTGCTTGTGTATATTAGCCCTTTTGACCCATTTGTTTAAAATTCTTAGTGTGTAAGAATAGGAGGGGAGCCCGAATACCAACTCCTCGTTAATGCCTTTATGTCTTTGCAGGAGCTTGATGGCAGTGTGGTTTAAGTTTAGATGCAAGATTGCGTTTTTGGAGTGTGACTGTACTTTCTGTTGTAGAATAGTAAGGCGGTTTGATGAGAAATCTATGTCTTTATATTGCAGTTGGTGCACATCACACCAGCGCAGCCCACAATAGCAAGAGAACAAGAATGCCCTTTTTACTTCGTTGTTGGGGCATGGAGTGATAGCAAGTTTCTGAATCTCTTTTAAGCTGAGGATTGCTTTGGTTACCTCATCAAACTGCATCAGGCGGATACCATCTGTAGGGTTAGAGGTCATTAACTTTTTTTCTATACATTTATTGATGCACATTCTGAATTTCTTGAAATATCCGATGGGAGTGTTACCTCGGAGATGACCCCTGAGATACTCAAGAAAATTTATACAAAAATCTTTTGTGAGAAGGGTTACAGGTAAGCTTTTCTTTCTTGTAAACAGTCGCAGATGGGTGATACATGCCCTGACCATTTTCTTGTCCTTTTTGTGATAGGTATCCAGGTATTGTCCTATCAGAATATAGAAATCGGGAACATTGCTTTTATCTGTTGGAAGTATATCATCGAATGTATTTTCTATATCGTTCAGATGATATTCAACAGATAAGAATTCTAGTTCCTTCTTTGCTCTTATCTGCCTGGCAATTAGTACCTTGTTTCTGTTTTCCGCTCTTCGCTCTGCACTGGTAGGAGCGTCCAGGATGATGCCCAAATACTCTTTGCGGCGCTTCCCGTTATAACTGTAATTCAGATAAAGCGAAACTCTTCCTTTGTTCAATTGTTTCTTTCCTAATGTAATTCCCATAATGAATAATAATTAATACAATAATAATGTTGAAAAGAAGGACCAGAGAGGAACTGAAAATGAATTCCTCCATCTTTCTTTCTATAATAATAATATCTTTTGTACCTTTGTGTCATAAACAAAAAAATGGAAGAAAATTTTGATATACGCGAGCAACAGCTCACAACTAAAGAACGCGATTTTGAGAATGCCTTACGTCCGCTGAATTTTGAAGATTTCAGCGGGCAGGATAAGGTAGTGGATAATCTGCGCATCTTTGTCAAGGCGGCGCGTCTGCGGGCCGAGGCGTTAGACCATGTTCTTTTGCACGGACCTCCCGGCTTGGGCAAGACGACCTTAAGTAATATCATTGCCAATGAACTGGGAGTAGGTTTTAAAGTGACCTCAGGACCGGTGCTGGATAAACCGGGTGATTTGGCGGGAGTACTGACCAGCCTGGAACCCAATGATGTGCTTTTTATTGATGAAATACATCGGTTGAGCCCTGTGGTAGAAGAATATCTGTATTCTGCCATGGAGGATTATCGTATCGATATAATGATAGACAAGGGACCTTCGGCGCGTAGTATCCAGTTGGAGTTGAGCCCGTTTACTTTGGTTGGAGCCACTACCCGGAGTGGGTTGCTGACTGCGCCTTTGCGTGCCCGTTTTGGAATTAATCTTCATTTGGAGTATTATGACGATGATGTATTAACAAGCATTATCCGTCGTTCTGCTACTATATTGAATGTGCCTTGTGACGTGAAAGCGGCGGGTGAGATTGCTTCGCGCAGCCGTGGAACGCCCCGTATTGCAAATGCGCTGTTGAGGCGCGTCCGTGATTTTGCCCAGGTGAAAGGTTCCGGAAGGATTGATGTGGAAATTGCCCGGTTTGCTTTAGAAGCCTTGAACATTGACAGGTATGGACTGGATGAGATAGATAACAAGATTTTATGTACTATTATAGATAAGTTTAAGGGAGGCCCTGTGGGGCTGACTACTATTGCAACCGCTTTGGGTGAAGACGCCGGAACAATAGAGGAGGTTTATGAACCTTTTTTGATTAAAGAAGGTTTCTTAAAACGTACTCCGCGTGGACGTGAGGTCACGGAACTGGCCTATATGCACCTGGGACGGAGCATTTATAATAGTCAGAAGACATTATTTGATGATTAAAAGATGGCAGGATTAAAAGCATTAGCCAAGGAAACAGCCATATATGGGATGAGTAGTATCATCGGGCGGTTCCTGAATTATTTGTTAGTACCGATATATACCAACGCTTTGCCTGTGGAATCGGGGGGCTATGGTATCATTACCAATATGTATGCTATAACTGCCTTGCTGATGGTGCTTTTAACATATGGTATGGAAACCGGATTTTTCCGGTTTGCCAATAAGGGGGTGGATGATCCGATGCGCGTCTATTCCACTACTTTGCTTTCGGTAGGGGCGACTGCGCTCTTGTTTTTAATCGTTTGTCTTTCTTTTCTGCATCCCATAGCAGGTTTCTTGGGATATGGAGAGCATCCGTGGTATATGGGGATGATGCTGATTGTAGTCGCAATGGACGCTTTCCAAGCTATTCCTTTTGCTTATTTGCGATATAAGAAACGCCCTGTTAAGTTCGCTGCATTGAAATTGTTGTTCATTTTTGCCAGCATTGCCTTGAATATCGCTTATTTTGTAGGTATGAAAGGAGAGAATGTCGGAGTGGCTTTTGCTATAAATCTGGCTTGTACTTCTTTGGTGATGCTGTGTATGTGGAAAGAATTGGTGGGCTTCAGGTATGTGCTGGACAGGGAGTTGTTGCGGCGTATGCTGCATTATTCTTTCCCGATATTGATTCTGGGTATTGCCGGAATCTTAAATCAGGTAGCCGATAAAATTATTTTTCCGTTTGTTTATCCTGATAAGGCGGAGGCGACCATCCAGTTGGGTATTTATGGGGCTGCCAGTAAAATAGCTATGATAATGGCCATGCTGACACAGGCTTTCCGGTTTGCATACGAGCCGTTTGTTTTTAGTAAGAGTAAAGAAAAGGATAGTCGGGAAATGTATGCCAAAGCGATGAAGTTTTTCATTATCTTCACTTTGCTGGCCTTTTTGGCTGTTATGTTTTACCTTGATATATTGCGTTATATTTTAGGACGTGATTATTGGGTAGGGCTTAAAGTTGTACCTATTGTCATGGCTGCCGAAATGTTTATGGGTATTTATTTCAATCTTTCTTTTTGGTATAAGCTGATTGATGAAACAAAATGGGGAGCTTATTTTTCATTGGTGGGATGCAGTATCATTATCCTGATAAATATTTTCCTTATTCCGGTATTTGGCTATATGGCGTGTGCGTGGGCAGGTTTTGCCGGATATGGAGTAGCTATGCTTCTCTCTTATTTTGTAGGGCAGAAAAAATATCCTATTAATTATGATTTGAAAGCGATAGGTAACTATGTGGCGTTAGCGCTGGTACTTTACATTGTTTCAGTTTATCTTCCTATTCAAAATATATTCTTGTTGTTGGGTGTTCGTACATTACTGTTGTTATTGTTTGTGGCATATATTGTGAAAACGGACTTCCCCTTGCAGCAGATACCTGTTATAAACCGATACATAAAGAAATAGCTATGAGTGACCTGAAGAATGATTTGAAGAATGTGCCTTATATAAAGCAGTTCTTTGGTGAATATCTTGATTTGCGCAAGGATAAGGATAATGAAGCCTTGATTGTAGAAAGTATTCGTAACGGTGTTGAGTTCAAAGGAACTAATTTGTGGATTCTTATATTCGCAATTTTTATTGCTTCATTGGGCTTGAATGTGAATTCTACGGCAGTGATTATCGGTGCTATGTTGATATCTCCGCTGATGGGGCCGATTATGGGAGTGGGGCTGGCTATCGGACAGAATGATTTTGAACTGTTGAAACGTTCTCTGAAAAGTTATTTGGTGGCGACTGTATTTAGTGTGATTACATCCACGATTTATTTTTCGCTGACTCCGTTGGATGAAGTGCAATCGGAGTTGCTGGCACGTACTTCTCCTACTATATATGATGTGCTTATAGCTTTATGCGGTGGCTTGGCCGGTATTATCGCCTTGTCTACAAAGGAGAAGGGGAATGTTATTCCGGGGGTAGCTATTGCTACGGCTTTGATGCCGCCTTTGTGTACTGCCGGATTCGGGCTTGCTACCGGAAATTTACTTTATTTTTTAGGTGCGTTCTATTTGTATTTTATCAATTCAGTATTTATCAGTCTGGCTACTTTTATCGGGGTGCGTGTCATGCATTTCCAACGTAAGGAGTTTGTGGATAAGGAGCGTGAGAAATTGGTAAAGAAATATATTATTTTTATTACTTTGGCTACGATGTGTCCTGCTGTTTATCTGACTTATGGCATTGTAAAAAGTACTATTTATGAAGCTTCTGCCAACAACTTTATCAACGAGGAGCTGAATTTTAATAATACCCAAGTAATAGACCGGAAGATTTCTTTCGAGAAGAAGGAAATACGTGTTGTGCTAATAGGCAATGAGGTTTCGGAAACAGAAATAGCAACCGCAAGGGATAACTTGAAACTTTTTAATCTGGCAGGAACCAAACTGGTTGTTCTTCAAGGAATGAATAATGATGCGATGGATATTGGCAGTATAAAGGCGCAAGTGATGGAGGACTTTTATAAGAATAGTGAGAAACGTTTGCTGGAGCAGCAGGAAAAGATTAAGTCTTTGGAAAACGAACTTAATGTATATGCCGCATACAATACCGTAGATAAAAAGATAATTCCCGAACTTAAAGTACTTTATCCTGCAGCAGAAGCTATAGCCATGGCGAAGACTGTGGAATTGCAGGTAGACTCAACCCAAACGGACACATTGACAATAGTCTTGATGAAATTCAGTAAAAAACCTGTAGGAAAAGAACAGGAAAAGATTTCCGAATGGTTGAAGGCACGTGTCGGGGCGAAAAAACTTAAATTAATTGTAGAATAAAACCATGAAAAAACTACTATTGCTGCTGTCTTTCCTGCCTTTATGTATATGGGGTAATGAGGGAATGTGGCTTCCTTGTTGCCTTAGCAAACAAACTCAACAAGTGATGAAAGAAATGGGATTGGAACTTTCATCTGAACAATTGTATAATCCCGGAGGAAAAGCATTGGCTAATGCTGTTGTTAGTTTTGGAGGTTTTTGCTCGGGGGTTGTTGTATCTCCGGATGGCTTGGTTTTTACTAACCACCATTGTGGGTATGATGCCATTCAGCAGCATAGTTCTATGGAGCATGATTATTTGCGAGATGGTTTTGTAGCCGACTCCTTAAGTAAGGAGCTTCCTAATCCGGATTTATTTGTCAGTTTCCTGATACGCACAGAGGATGTGACGGAGCGTGTGTTGCAAGCTATTCCAGTCGGGACAAAGGAAAATGACCGTGCGCTGATTGTGGATTCTATTTCCACATTGCTTGCTCAGGAAGCTGTGGCGAATGATACGTTGCTGCGTGCTGAGATAACTCCTTTTTATGGTGGTAATGAGTTTTATCTGTCTGTGTATAAAGATTATTATGATGTTCGTCTGGTGTTTGCTCCTCCCTCTTCTGTAGGCAAGTTTGGCGGGGATACAGATAATTGGGTATGGCCCCGCCATACCGGGGATTTCTCTGTTTTTCGTATTTATGCTGATCAGAATAATCAACCGGCAGCTTATTCTCCGGAGAATGTGCCTTATCATCCGGATTATTTTGCTCCTGTTTCTTTGGGCGGGTATGAACAAGGTTCATTTTGCATGACTATGGGATATCCCGGTTCTACCAGCAGGTATTTGTCTTCATTTGGGATAGACGAAAGGATTAATACGGATAATGCCGCTATGATTAATGTCCGTACCATCAAGCAGGCTATCTGGAAAAATGCAATGGAAAAAAGTGATGATATCCGCATTAAATATGCTTCCAAGTATGCACAAAGCTCTAACTATTGGAAGAATAGTATAGGCATGAATCAAGCGGTAAAAGAGTTGAAAGTGATAGAGAAAAAACAAGCTTTGGAGCGCCAGTTGCAAGAATGGATCCGTCGGGAACCTGATAAGCGAAGCAAATATGCAAGGGTTCTGACTGAACTGGAGCTGAATTATCGTAATCGTAGAAATGCGGCGCGGGCTATGGCATATTTTGGAGAAACATTTGCTAATGGACCGGAGTTGATTACGGCAGCCTTGGCTGTACTGAATTTTGATTTTGAGGCAGAGGAGAGTGATTTGGAGCGTAATATGCGGCAATTGTTGGAGATTTATGCCAATATGGATATAAGTGTGGATAAACAAGTCTTTGTGGCTATGTTGAAAGAATATGCGGCTGAGGTAGGCAAGGAGTTTTTACCTGATGTTTATCCATTGATAGAGAAAGATTTTAAAGGTGATTACCAAGCTTATGTAGATGATTTGTATGCTCGTTCCTCTTTAAAGACACCGCATGGGTTTGAACAGGTGGTGAAGGGAGATACCACTTATGTCTTGTTTGATGACCCTGCGGCTTCTTTTGCTATTGATATGTTGGTGAAATTTTATGAATTCAATCAGTCGGTGGAAGAAGCTAGTATGAATATTGAGAAAAATGAACGTTTGCTGAATGAAGCAATGCGTGAGATGGAGGCAGATAGGGTGTTTTATCCGGATGCTAATTCTACTATGCGTCTGAGTTTTGGCATGGTGGGTGGTTACTCACCGAAAGATGCTATTGAATATTCTTACTTTACGACGACAAAAGGTATTTTTGACAAGATAAGGCAGTATAAGGGAGATAGTGATTTCGATGTGCTTCCTTCTGTAGTCGAATGCTTGAGAAGGAAGGATTTCGGACGTTATGCTACCGGAGATGGTAATATGAATGTTTGCTTTATTTCGGATAATGATATTACGGGAGGGAATTCCGGTAGTGGAATGTTTAATGGAAAAGGGGAATTAATAGGTCTTGCTTTTGACGGGAATTGGGAAGCAATGAGTGGAGATATTGTTTTTGAACCTAATTTGCAGCGTTGTATCGGGGTGGATATCCGCTATGTTCTTTACATGATTGAAAAATATGGGAAAGCTTCCCGTTTGATCGATGAACTGAAATTGACAGACTAAAAGAAAAGTATGAAATGACAGGAAGCTTGGGTATGTCAAAGTTCCGATAGTTTGTCATATAATCTTTCATCCGGAAAGATGGCAAAAAAACTGTTAATATTAATTCGATGTAAACAAGGATATTCGGCAAATCTTTTTTTGAATAATACGATAAATCCAACTGATTCATTATGAGTCAGTTGGATTTATCGTATTATTTGCGGAATGTCCTTGAAATGACAGGTTGTTTCAATTCTGCCTGCTCCGCTATTATTCGAGAGAAGTGGATGTTATTTGCATATTTCTACTATGTCCAATTCTCTTTCATGAAGTTGGCTTCCTCATTTCTTGGATTTCTTTTTCTTATTGTTATCGCTGTTAAAGAATTGTTTCCAGTCGTCTTTCGTTTTGGGACCGCGTTCTTCAATGTAGCCACGTTCCGCACGGCTGGGTCTTCCTTCTTTTGAGGTCGTTTTTTTATTGGACCTGTCACTTTTTTTGCCGAATGAAGCATTCCTTGCTGCACTGCTTCTGCGTTCGCCATTGTCGTTTTTGCCATTATTGTCACCGGCAACTTCTACTACAATTTTCCGGCCGCCATTCAGATTAACCTTGTTCAATGCTTTAATCACGTCCTGTGCCTGATTTTCTGCTACTTCGAAGAAAGAGAAATTCTGCATCAGGTCTATTCGTCCGATGGTAGTACGTTGCTTCTTCATGTTGCGGTTAATCAGTTCTATGATTTGGTTGGCATAGAAACCGTCTGTCTTTCCTACATTCAGGAATAGACGGGTGTATCCTTTTTCTGCTTTACGCTCTGTCTTTTCACGAGCACTGCCATGATCCTTGCGTTCTTTGGAGCCACGTTCGCTGCGACGGTCATTTGTGCTGGGAATTTCTATTTCCGGAGCGTTACTATAGTATTCCAAGAAGCGGTTAAATTCCATTGACACCACGCGCTTTATCAGATCTTCCTTTGAAAGCCATTCCAGTTTACGATAGATTCCGGGTAGGAAGGATTCAATTTCTTCATCGTTTACTTTTACCTTTTCTATGTCATCTATCAATTTAATCAATTGCTGCTCGCAAATTTGTTTACCACTGGGCATCTCACCCATGATAAATTTTTTGTTGATGATTCGTTCTATCTCACGCATCTTGCCTTTTTCGCGCAGGTTGATGATGGCAATAGAAATACCTGTTTTTCCGGCACGTCCTGTACGACCACTACGATGAGTATAGCTTTCTATATCATCGGGCAAGCCATAATTAATGACATGAGTAAGGTCATTTACATCTAGGCCACGGGCTGCTACGTCGGTAGCAACTAAAAGCTGTAAATGGCGTTGGCGGAATTTTTGCATCACTAAGTCGCGCTGGGCTTGTGAGAGCTCACCGTGCAAAGAGTCTGCGTTATAACCGTCTTGTATTAATTTATCTGCAATTTCCTGAGTTTCTTTACGGGTACGACAGAAAATGATGCCATAAATCTGTGGATAATAATCCGCGATACGTTTCAATGCGGCATATTTGTCTTTAGCGTGTACTAAATAGGCTATGTGATTGACGTTTTTACTGCCCTCATTTTTGGTACCGATAGTGATTTCTTTTGCGTCATGCAGATATTTTTTGGCGATGCGTGAGATTTCCGGACTCATGGTAGCCGAGAACATCAAGGTATTCCGGTCTTCAGGAACTTTTTCAAGGATAGCATTTATGCTATCAGTAAATCCCATATTCAGCATTTCATCGGCTTCGTCCATTACTACATCTGTAATTGTTTCTAGTTTGGCAACCTTTCTTTCTATTAGATCAATCAGTCGTCCGGGAGTAGCCACAATAATATGTACGCCTGTTTTCAACATGCGTATTTGGCTTTCGATGGATGAACCACCATATACGGGAAGGATTTTCAGCCCGTCAATGTACTTGGAGTAATCGTTCAGATCGCCTGCAATCTGCAAGCACAATTCGCGTGTGGGGCATAAAATTAGTGCTTGAGGTGCACGGTGTTTTACGTCAACTTTTTGGATAAGCGGCAGACCAAATGCGGCTGTTTTTCCAGTCCCTGTTTGTGCTAGGGCTACTACATCGTTGCCGTTTCCCAATAAATACGGTATTACTTCTTCTTGTACCGGCATGGGATTCTCATATCCCATTTCTTTAATCGCTTTTAGTATTTCCGGGGAAACGCCTAACTCTTCAAATGTCTTCATTTATTTTCAAATATCTAATTCGCTGCAAAGATACGGATAATCATGGGATTATATGGTGCTTATGCAATATTTGTTTTTATCAGTAGTGTATTTTTAGGGAATATTGGCTAAAGCGTGTCGGGAAGTGATAAGAAAATTTTAGGTATAAGGTGAAAATACTCTGCCGGTATGGCAATTGAAATGCTTTATCGGTCAGAGTATCCGGATTAAAGATATGAGAATTTTATGGTATCAGAGTGTTTGTATATGTGGCTGTTTATATTATTCACCTTCTTCTCTATATTCTAAAATATCTCCGGGCTGGCAATTTAGTTCCCTGCAAATAGCCTCAAGGGTAGAGAAACGGATGGCTTTCGCTTTCCCGGTTTTCAATATGGAAAGGTTAGCAGGAGTCAGGTCTATCTTCTCGGCTAAATCTCCCAGCGAAATTTTTCGTTTCGCCATCATTACGTCTAAATTTACTATAATTGGCATAGATCAATTCATTTTGGGTTTATTCGGGTTCTCATCTACTGCGCGCCACCAAAGGGTGTGGCGTTGCGTCAGTTTCTTAAAGGCATACAGACAGAAGCAAGTCCATCCAATGTTGATCGATATCCTCACTATTTTGTTGTCCAACAATGGATGTAACACAAGGAAATAGATGAATGAACTTACAAACAGAGTAGCTATCAGGCAAAGTATCAAATAAAAGATGCTTTTTCTTTTTGAGGGGAAAGTATTTTTTTCTTTCATGGCATTTTTCTTAAATGGTTAAATCCTGTTCTTCTTTCATTTTTGCCCCGATAGCAAATATCTCGGCAAAAAGAATGGGAATTATCACAGCTACCCAGTCGGGAGAATAACCGGCGTAGCTGATGATTTTGTAGCCCGGCAGACTGATTTGCTCAACTGCTGCGTTTCCTACAATCCATTCGTCAACAGCTATGAGGATTTCCAAGCTTGCACTGGTGTATGCAAACCAACGGAGGCGCCGTACATTGGCAGATGTAAATACTTCGCGGCGTGAGATGGAAATGAGCAACCGGATCAATGAGCAGAAACCGATGAGAAAAAGGAATATTCCGGGTATGGCAAGTCCCATGACAAGGATGTGCCAGGCCGATGGCTTGGCATACGTTTCTATTTCAGTCACTGTGTAGGGGAGTGTCCAGTCCACGCGGTTGTTGCTCAGTGAATCGACAGTAGTTTCAGGTAACGGCTCTACATTCAGCTTGACTGAGGTTGCATGATGGGGTATAATGTGGCGTCCAGGCTCATATATTTCCATTGCACTGTTATGTCCATCTTCAAATCCTTTCTTGAAATCTTTCCAATTTTCATCCAATCCTCCAAAGAAGTTTGCAATGATGGCTATAATGGCTATGACACCTAATATTCTGAACTTGTTCATAGTCTGCTCTGTTTTTTTAAATGGTTAAATCTTGTTCTTCTTTCATCTTCAGTCCGATGGCAAATACTTCGGCTACCAGCAATGAAATGAATCCCAGAATGAGAGTCGCATCGGAAAAAGCAAAGGTATAGGAGAACTCGCATCCGTTGAGTTGCAACACTTGCGAAGCTTCATAATTTCCAATCACGATGGTAGCCAGCGTGCAGATAAACAAAAGTATCAATGCCCATCCTAACTTGCGCAGAAACTTCACATTCTTCCAGCTGAAGATATCACCGCGATTGATATTTCTGATCAAATAAAAGAACTGCAACAGGCAGAAAATTCCCGCTATCACCGAAATGAATGAGGCAATCCTGTTTAGTGCATGGAAGGTATCATTTTCTTTCGTTGGCGCCTCTACCATGCTTATAATCGGTATGATAGATGCCTGTTCTCCTGTCCTGACATTGGTTACACTTCCTGTCTTTTCAAGTAGATCGGTAGGAAGGGTGCAAATCATCTTATAATCGGAAATGTGGATATCCTTTCCTTTTTCTACACTTTCGTATCCGGCTTTAAAGGCACTTGTGAAAGAATGGAACATGATGCTCACTGTCGTTGAGGTGGAAAGGAGCAAGGCGATAAGTACGCAGACGCAAAAGAGGTTGAGTTTTGTTTTCATTGTTACATTTATGCTTGTGTGTTAGTAATTTCAGAGGGTGTTCCCGGCTGTGGCAAATGTTTGTTCAGATAGAAATACATGCCGACTAGGATGATTATGGCGGCTGCCAAAAGGATGTAAGTAGGTGTGGCGCCAATCATATCAACCGTTTTTTCATTCAACTCTTCTTGGGTTGATGTAGCCATGGCAATGGTAGCCAGGGAGTTATTTAGAAAATGTCCTATCATTCCCGGTATAATGCTTCCTGTGCGGTAATAAAGCCATCCGAATACCAATCCCAGACAGAAGGCGAAAGGTACTTGTGCCGGATTGACATGGATGAGACCGAAAATGAGTGCTGACAGGAGGATTGCCATACCGGGTCTTTTTCCGGTTTGCAGGAAATGCCCTTCAATGACTCCACGGAACAGCAACTCTTCTACCAGAGGTGCCATGACGGCAATGGCGATGATGCCGAATACATTGCGGCTCATTCCTATGAATGTGTCTTCCACTAGGTTGGGCAGTTCTATGAATTCGCTGGCTACATTGCAGATGAACATGGCTGCTATAATGAAGGGAATACTCAATAAAATGGTTTTTGCAGGTACTTCAGTCCAGCTTGTCTTGTTGAATTGAACGTATTTAAAGTAGATCAGGTGCCAGATCATGGCTATTCCTGCCAGTACCATAACGAGTCCTGTCATAGAGGCTGTATTCTTACCTACGGCATAAGCCAGATTATCATTTTCTGAAATTTCGTTCATCACTTTAATAATTCCCGCCGGAAGTCCTACCAGGAAGGTGAAAGCTAACTGATAAGCGAAGTAATAAAGTACTAATTTAATTGCGCGTCCCATAATAGAATGTTTATTGGTTTAAAATGGATTTGAATTAAGGGGTAGGACGGACTTCCGCATCCGTCCTGAGGGTATCTGTTTCTTTAAGTAAGCATCCTTGGGTTTCTCCTTGGTGCGATCAAAATCATGGTTGTTTTCATCTGGTTGTCTTTTAAATTTGGTTGATTTGTTTTTAGTTCATCAAGTGAGCAATGGCATGTTTGCATGGAACGTACCAATGGTTCATGAATAGGATAAGAAATGCTAAAATAAGGATAATTGTGCTTTTTTGTTGTGCTCTTTGGGCCAGTGGGGTGTTGACAGGAATCTTGGTCAGGACCAGTCTTCCCAAAGCTATTCCCAAAAGCATACCCAAGCCTAATCCTATTTGCGGATATAAAAATCCGACCATCATTCCTATGTACATTCCTATGGTTTGCCACAGGCTGGTCGCATTCTTATTTTGGGTTTGTGTTTCATTCAAAGTTTCCATTACTTTTTGTTTTGTGTGTCGGCCAACAAGTTTGCGTTGTTGCCTTCACGGTAAATACTTTCTTGTTTGTTATGGTTGAAAGTGCTCTCTTTGGCGTTCCATTCAGCGTAGTTGAGTTTGATTTCATAGACTCCGGGAGTTACGGTAAGCAGATAGGCCGGCTTCCACAGTTCCCGGTAAGCATCCCAGCGATAAGCTTTTTTCTCAATTACCTGACCATTTTCATCGTGTTTGTACTCATACTTCAGTTTGCGTGTCAATGTTTTGCCGTCTTCATTCAGTGTGTACACGGTTGTGTTTGTGTCATTCTGACCGTAGATGTACTTTGTGTTTCCTGTTTGTGCGTTTGCTGTTGTTGTACAACTCATCATTACTACTGCAATTGCTGCTAAAACTGATTTTAATACTGACTTTTTCATTTTTACTTCGTGTTTTAATGTTTGTGTTTATTCTTTCTTGTTTCTCGATATTCATTTATCGTTTATCGATATGCAAATGTATATCTTATTTTGATACTACAAAAGAAAAACGAAAAAAAATATCGAAAAACGATAAAAATATATCTTTTTTCGTGCTTTGTAGGATGGAAGTGTATGAAGAAACAGATTTTATGCAAGAAGTGACTGGTATCGGTGAATTAATTCTTCCGATAGCGTTTGCGTTCACTGGCAGGGGCGATTTTGTCTGCCCTAATACATGGAATGAACTGTTTTCGAGCAGGCAAAACTGACTGTAAACGAAGATGTGTAGAAAGAGTAGTTTGAAAGGGGGAAGGCTGTACAATGCTCCCTTGTATTTAGAGAAGAATTCTGGCCGTTTTTTCCCGGTCTTTATGCATTTGGGCAATGAGTGCATCTATAGTGTCATATTTTTCTTCAGGGCGAAGATACTTTACGAACTCAATGCGCATTTCTTTGTGGTAGATATTCTCCGAAAAATTGAGGATGTTCACTTCAATACTTAAATTGTTGCCGTTATTGATAGTAGGGCGGTGTCCTATGTTCAACATTCCTGCCCATTTTTTTCCTTCCACATATACATATACTGCATAAACTCCTTCCGAGGGAATTAACTTGTCGCTACAATCCACTTGCAGGTTAGCTGTAGGGAATCCTATTTTTCTGCCTACTTTGTAGCCATCTACCACTGTTCCATCCAGATAGTAGTTATACCCCAGGAATTTGGCAGCCTGACTTACTTCACCTTCTTTTAATAGTTGGCGGATGACTGAAGAGCTGATTTTGCCCTCTTTGTCTGTGTAAGCTCGCGCGCGTACTATATATATGTTCAGTTCCTCACCATAACGGCAATAATCTTCAAAATTTTCACTGCGGTTGTGACCGAAACGATGGTCGTAGCCTATAACTAATGTATGGATATTGAACTTGTTACGTAGCAACTGCATAAACTCTCGAGCCGAAAACAGTGAAAGTTCCTGTGTAAAAGGGAGAAGAAAGCAGTAATCTACTTGCATCGTTTCCAATAATTCGAGTTTCTCTGTTGGTGAAGAAAGTAATTGCGGACGATAAGCGGTTTGTATCACTTGTCTGGGATGTACAGGAAAAGTGATCAATGCAGAATATAACCCATCCTTGGCAGCGACCTCTTTTACTTGATTAATAAGAAAGCGGTGTCCGCGATGCACTCCATCGAAGAAGCCGATAGTGGCAACTGAAGGAGGCAATGTTTGATGGTTTATATCTGATATTATTTTCATTATTCAAAAAGTGAACTTAAATCTTCTCCAATATGGTAATGATAGGACTGTATGCCAAGCGATATTGCTGCCTGGCAATTGATTGCCGAGTCATCTATAAAAAACGTTTCTTCGGGCAAGATGTTTGCTTCTTTCATCATTTGCTCATAAATGTCTTTTTCCGGTTTGGCCTTGTGCATTTCAAAAGACAGAAAAATATCTTCAAAAAAGTCATTTACACGGAATCCCCGATAACAGAACATTTGCTCACAGGCATAATCCCAATGTATCCGGTTGGTATTACTAAGCAGGTAAACCATATAATGTTCGCGTAACTTTAGCAATAAGTCCAGCTTTTCACGAGGAATATCAAGTAGCATCAGGTTCCACATATCATCAATTTCATGGTCGGACAGGGCTTCGCTGACCTCCTTACGAATGGCTTTCCGGAATTCTTCCGGGCTGATTTCACCCAATTCAAATTGGGAAAAGAAACCTTTTCCCCTGAACTGGCATGCCTGTTTCTCTATATCTCGAAATCCTGCTTTACGAAAAGCATTCAGGCAATTGTCAAAATCCAGATTTATTAATACTCCTCCTAAATCAAAAACGACATTTTTAATCTTACTGTCCATAACTCTTTATGTGCTTTATTCTCTTTTTTAGTCTTTTTTCTGTATTCGTTTTATCCAACGGTAGATTTCACCAATCCACAATACGAATGACGTTCCTGCGATAATATAAACCCAAGTCATGAAATTCATAGGTTCGGTACGGAACACTTTACCTCCGAACTCGACAATCAGAATTTGTCCGACTAAAATAATGATAGCCACACTTAGCATACCTAATGCATGACGGGAATCCTTGAATACAGAATGGTTGGTCCCGAAAACACTGGCATTAAATAGATTCCAGAATTGCAGCATCACGAAGATCGTGAAGAATTGCGTCAAAGCTTGTCCTACTAAATCTGCTGGCATCTGTTTGATAATGACAATTAATGTCATCAGTATGGCAAGGAAGCAGAAGCCTACACCTAGTATATTTTTACGCATGGCTTTAGTGATGATGAAATCATCGGTCTTGCGTGGCTTTTCATTCATGACGTCTGCACTGGGGGGAATAGATGCTAAGGCCATGGCGGCAAAAGTGTCCATAATAAGATTTACCCAAAGCATTTGTGTTACGGTCAGTGGTAGTTCTGTACCAAAGAAAGCCCCTAATAAAACACTGGCTAATGCGACTACGTTGATAGTCAGCTGGAATACGATGAAACGCTGAATGTTTTTGTAAAGAGAGCGTCCCCACATTACTGCGGTAGCGATACTGTGGAACGAGTCATCCAATAGGGTTATGTCACTTGCTTCCTTGGCTACTGACGTACCGGTTCCCATAGAAAGACCTACTTGAGCGTGATTCAGTGCAGGAGCATCGTTTGTTCCGTCTCCGGTTACTGCTACTACGGCTCCTTTTTGCTGTAACAGTTGGACCAGACGTTGCTTGTCCATAGGACGCGCACGACTCATTACTTTCAAGTCAAGTACGCGGTCCAGAGCTTCTTCATCGCTTAATGCAGCAAACTCTACCCCTGTTATGCGGTTCCGGTCTGTATCTTCAGGTTTCCATAGCCCTATTTGGCGGGCAATTTCGGTAGCTGTTCCCGGGGTGTCGCCTGTAACAATTTTCACACCGATACCTGCCGACTGACATTTCTGTACGGCTTCCGGTACATCCGGACGAATAGGGTCGCTGATAGCTACGATACCTAGGAAAATCATATTCCCTTCATTGACTAGTTCGGCACAATCGTTACCGGAGTCTTCGGGGATAAATTTATAAGCTAATCCTAAAGTACGCATTGCCTTGTTCTGATAGGCCAGCAGATCGGCATTGTAATGAGCCTGTTCCTCGGAAGAGAGGTTGCATTTTCTCATTACAATTTCGGGAGCTCCTTTTATATAGAGTACCTTTTTCTGCTGGATAGGTGAATCTACTAATGTAGCCATATACTTACGTTCTGTAGAGAAAGTAAGTTGATTGATAACTTTTGCATTTTCACGTAATTCCAAATAGTTCTTGCCCTGTTCATTTAGCCAAAGCAATAAGGCTATTTCAGTAGGATTACCTACTCCGGATGGTTTCTTGTTTTCTCCTGTTTCTTCAAGGAAAGCTGTGGAGTTGGCACTGATCCCTTCAGCTATTAAATCTGCTTTGGTGGCATCAAGTTTCGCTTCATGTACCTGCATCAGGTTTTGTGTCAATGTACCTGTTTTGTCGGTGCAGATCACAGTAATGGCCCCCATTGTTTCACAAGCATGCATTTTACGTACCAGATTATTGGTTTTCAGCATACGGCGCATATTTAGTGCAAGACTTAAGGTGACACTCATCGGTAAGCCTTCAGGAACGGCTACTACAATTAAAGTGACAGCCATCATGAAATATTTCAATACAATGCGGGCTATTGCCATCCACCCATGCCAGTCTGTTATTTCATTTACGCTGAGGTAGGAGTAAAGGTCTTTAGCTGTGAAAACGATAAAGGTAAGCGTGGCAATGGTAAAACCTATTTTTCCGATGAAACCCGCCAATTTTGTCAATTGGATATTCAATGGAGTCTCTTCTTCACTTTGTTCGGTGGCCTGACGTGCTACCTTACCTATTTCGGTGGAATCACCCACACGTTCTACCTTCATTATTCCATGTCCGTCAACTACTGTGGTGCCACGCATCACTTCATTGCTGGGATAAGTGGCTTCTTCATCAAATAGTTCTTCATGGATGGTTTTATTGACCATTAATTCTCCTGTCAAGTTGGATTCATTCACTTGCAGGGAAATAGCTTCCAGCAAGATTCCGTCGGCAGGAATCTCCTCACCGGTATTCAAAACTACGATATCACCTACTACAATCTCCTTACGGGGAATTTCCCGTACTTTCCCATTTCTGATTACTGTAACTGGTGTTTCTTCGCCTACAGCGTTCAGTAAGTCAAACTTCTTATTCGCATCGTATTCAAAGTAGAATCCGATACCGGTTGCCAGAAAAATAGCAAAGAAAATGCCGATTGTTTCCGCATACTCATTTTCAATAATGGCAATCACTAAGGAAAAGAATGCTGCGACTAAAAGAATACGTATAACCGGGTCGCGGAACTTTTCCAGATAAAGTTTCCACATGGAAGGACGTTTGGGAGGTGTCAAGAGGTTATTCCCATACTTCTCTCTACTGATAAGGACTTCTTTGTCCGAAAGCCCTGTTAGGGCTGTTTCCTGTTTTTTTTGTGCCATACGGCTTAGCAAAATTAATTAATGGTGCACAAAAATACAATTTATATCCTTACGAATAAGGGAATTAAATCTTTTTATCAAAATTTGGGCGATAAATCTTGCAAGTTTCAAGGGAATATACTACTTTTGCACCTGCTAACAGGAAATTGTGGCACGGACTTGTAGCTCAGTTGGTTAGAGCAACAGACTCATAATCTGGAGGTCCCTGGTTCAAGCCCAGGCTGGTCCACATTTAAAATCAAGCACTTACAGAGTTTCTGTAGGTGCTTTTTCTTTTACAGGTGACCTTCAGGTGACCTTTTCGTGCGAAAAGTACCTATTTAGGACGATTATCTGATTTTATAAGAGCACATACGATTTCATGATATTTTCATGTTTTTTATTTGAATCTTTTTATCATATAAATAGTATTTTTATAATTTTGTACTGCGATTATGCGATAGTGCTGGTCGAAATTTAAAACTAGAAAACCGTATGAAAGGTAAAGTTAAGTATGTTACCAGAAGCGTTTGGTACGAAGAGAGCCAGTCGGACCATTGGCGGTCTGATGTACATGCAGTCCGCTACACTAACACTTATGCAGTGTTATATAACGGTGATGAGGTTGATATTGACGAGGATGATATCCGAGACTATTATGACTGTAGCAGAATAACACGTGAACTCGTCAGCGAACTCAGTGATGATCTCCATAACGAGTGGATTGAGTATTATGAGGACGAAGACGGTGATTACTGCCTTGAGGGCGAATTGTCAGATTATATTTAAAGCAACAACTATGAAAGAGATTCAACTAAAAAATGACTGATCCAAATGATTTTGAAGTTATTAAGTGAGTTTCACATTAAAGAATCTTTTGTTTTTTTCTCTCTCAATTCTCCAATCATACTTCCCCTCTGCGACATCGCCAACCTCTTTGAGTGTATGGCGATGTTTTATCTCGTCAAAGAATTATTTACTACTGTTGAAAAACAGTATATTGGATAGCTAAAGAGACAACCAAGGTACAAATGGGCTATGAAATTATCCATTAGAGGGGCTATTTTCGTTCTATTTTTCCAATAGAATCGGAAATTTTAAAAGTAAGGGAAGATTCGAAATGAGATTTAATCCATAGAAAATTGTTCAACGATAATAGTTTATTATAGAAATTTCCTATTTTTGTACTTGGATTGGGGTGACTCTTTCCAAGACATACGAAATAAGAAGAAGCGTTATGCTGAACTCTTGCGAGTGAAAACCTGAGAAATTTTCAAAGATGACAAGAACGGCATAGTGGTTCTCACGCATATAGCGTGGGCTGCTATAACCATATCTGTCATCAAAGGTTTTCTCAGGACCTTCACTCAAAGACGTGGCATGCAGTTCCACGCTTCGTGTTTAATAGAAAACCTTGAGGAGCTGAAAGGTGTACTTAAAAATTAGTTGTATTATGAAAAAAAACTTATTTTTTATTTTTGTTGGGATTAATGTCTATTATGGCTTTCGGTTTTAGTGCATGTTCCGATGATGACGAAAAAGAGCCCGAATCTTCATCCGCCTTAATAGGTACTTGGGAAAGAATATCTTGCACTTATCAGTATAAGGAAAACGGAGAGATCGTAGATGAAGGCAAAGATGAAGGTAATGATTTGGTTGGTTTTAAATTGGTTTTCAAAGAAGATGGGACATGTAAGAGTGCTGAATACCATACAGACAAATGGGATTGGTTCGATGAAGGTAAATGGAGTTATAGTAATGGAATAATTACAATAACCGACAACAACGAATCAGAATCGATAAAAGTAAAAACATTAACAGACTCTCAATTAATAATCGAAACAACGGATAAATACACAGAAGACGGAATCTTTTATGAAGATTATGAACTCACAGAGTATCGCAAAATCTAATAGGGATTCATCTATATTCACATCAAGCGATAAGTTTCGTAATTTAACAAATAAAACTCTTCAGGAACCTGAAAGTTATTGGAATATTACAATGAAATATAAAGTCCAAAAAGTATGAAACTGAAAAAAACATCTATTTTATTCATACTGTTGCCGTTATGCATATTCTTTACAGCTTGCAGCAAAGAGAATGACAACGGCCCGAAACAATCTGAGAACATTATCGATTTTGAGCAGGGAAATATGAATTTTACAGAAGGAGCAGGCGAACAGACATTTTCCTTTACGACAAACACTGCATGGGTAGTAAGCGTAGCTTCCACACGGAACGGGGGAGCCCCTTGGTGCACCGTTGCCCCTACAAGTGGGAATGCAGGTAGCCACACCATAAAGGTCACCACAACCCCAAACGAAACCTATGACGACCGCAGTGTGACAGTCACTTTAAAGGCGGGTACGGAAGTCAAAAGCTTTGTGGTTTCCCAAAAACAGAAGGACGCCATCCTGCTTACCAATGACAAGTTTGAGGTGGACCAAGAGGGAGGAACTGTCACAGTAGAAGTGAAATCCAATGTCAGCTATACCGCAACTATCGGTGAAGAATGCAAAGACTGGATAAAAGAGAGCAACAGTACCCGGGCATTGTCCACCACGACAAAAAGTTACACTGTTGCCATGAACGAGGACGGTAAAAAACGTGAGGGAAGCATAATCTTTTCAGACGGTTCCTTAACGGAAACGGTACATATCTACCAAGCTGGCGGTTCCATAATCCTTTTGAGCCAGAACGACTGTCATGTAAGCGCTTCAGGGGAAGAGATTACAGTGGAACTGAGAAGCAATTGTGATTATGAGGTCGTCATGCCTTCTGTAGATTGGATAAAGGAGACCATGACACGCGGCATGTCCAGCCACACACTGCATTATACTGTTGCACCCAATGATTCTTATGACGGCAGGAAAACTGAAATCATATACCGTGACAAGTCGGATAGCAGCATAGCTGACACACTGACCATCCTGCAAGCGCAGAAAGATGCCATCATCATTTCAGAGAAAGAGGTGAAGGTCGGCAGTGAAGGCGGTACGGTTGAAGTGAAAATTGACGCAAACGTGGACTTTGAGATGCAGCTTCCGGATGTAGAGTGGATAAGCGAGACTTCCACCCGTGGATTGTCAACGCATAAAAAGTATTTGAAGATAGCTGAGAATACGGGTGAAACTTCGCGAACAGCAGAAGTTGTTTTCAAGAATACCACCAGCGGGATTGAAGAAACCTTGACCATCAGCCAGTCCGCCAAAGGAAAGAGGGTGAAAGTTCATGTGGAAAAGCCGGGTACATTGTCCGATTATATTGCAGAATCAGAAAAACTGCATATCGAGGAATTGGAGGTTTCCGGAAACTTAGGAGGAAAAGACATTGCATTTATCCGTGAAATGGCGGGAACATATAATCACGCCAACACGGAGGGGAAATTGGTTTACTTGAATATGACTGAGGCGAATATCGTAGCGGATGGAGAATATTATCTCCGCACTTCATCAGGAAAGGAGTATTTGCCAACAGAGAACACCATTGGCGAACATATGTTTTCCAGCCGCGGTTTACAGACGATATTACTGCCTAAAAGTGTCATATCAATAGACGACCAGGCTTTTTCCTCGTGCCGTTCTCTTAACAAAGTGGTCATCTACGAGAATAGTGTTAAAACGATAGGAATGGTGGCTTTCGAGTATTGCTCCAGTCTTGCTGATATTGTTCTGCCGGAAGGTGTGACAACAATAGGGCGTGAAGCTTTTAGGTCTTGTTCCAGCCTATCCCACATTGATTTGCCGGAAGGTGTAACAACAATAGGACACGGTACCTTTTCTGGCTGTGAGAAATTGTCAAATGTCACATTGCCCAATAGCCTGACCACTATTGAAGATTTCGCCTTCAGTGGCTGCAATGGACTCACCATTACTATTCCAGACAATGTGGAATCAATGGGAATATTGGTTTTTGATGGTACCGGACTTGATATAACCATACCGGGACGTTTTTTGACTAACATGGGAAACCCGATAGGTCTTGATTGTAAAGATGTTCGCGTGACCATCGCAGAAGGAACTACGGCTATTGAAGAATATGCATTTCGGAAACTCCCGGGTATTGTCAGCGTCACGATTCCTGAAAGTGTGACATCGATAGGGCATGCGGCTTTTTGGCAGTGCTCGGGACTGACCGATATAGTCATTCCCAGCAGTGTAACTGAAATAGGCGATGACGCTTTTAGCGAGTGTACAAATCTTGCCAATGTCACACTGCCTGACGGTCTAACTCTCATAGGGGAAGGTGTATTCTCCGATTGTACCAAGCTCTCGGAAATAAATATACCGAAAAAAATCACAGCAATAAACAATGCTACATTTAGTGGTTGTGTTTCATTGCGTAACATGGTTATTCCTGACAATATCCAGTCAATAGGAGTTCGTGCATTCGAGTATTGTTCCCATCTTACAATGACAATACCCGAAACCGTCACTTCAATAGGCAGCCAGGCTTTCAGGAACAATGCAGACCTTTCCATCACCATGTCCGGAAATCTTTTGGATAATTCCCTTTTCTCTGATTGTGAGAATCTAAAAATAACATTGTCTGAAGGGTCAACATTTATCAAAGAATATGCATTGGGCAACTGTAGCGGACTAATAGAAATCCATATTCCCAATAGCGTCTCTTCAATAGGAGGCAATGCATTCAAGAATTGTACCAATCTGAAAAATATCATTATTCCTAATAAGGTGACTTCTATCGAGGAAAAAACATTTTACAATTGCAAGGAACTTATCAGTGTTGTTATTCCCAATAGTGTGAAATCAATCGGTGCCGAGGCTTTTAATGGATGTTCAGCTTTGAAAAGCATTGTTCTTCCCGAAGGAATGACATTGATTAAGAAATGGACTTTTGCCGACTGTAGTTCCCTTGTGGATGTTACTATTCCAGGCACAACGACCACACTGGAATTTCATGCTTTTAAGAATTGCACTTCCCTTCGCAGTGTGACCATTCCTAATAGTGTAAATACAGTCGACGCTCCATTCTACGGTTGTTCCAGCCTTTCCGACATCAAAGTACCTGACTATCTGTATGAAACCTCCATTTTTAGTGGAACCGGTATTACCGATATCACTGTTCCGGAAGGCACAACGGTAGTCGGCAGTTTTGCAGACTGCACCAAGCTTGCTAGTATTACATTCCCGGAAGGAATCAAGGCACTTACCGACTTTTCCGGTTGCAGTAGCCTTAGAGCCATAGATATTCCGGACGGAGTGTCGGTCATTGGTTCAGCATTGTTCAGAGGATGTGCCAATCTAACCAAAGTCACCATTCCCAATAGTGTTGTTTCATTGGAATGGTTTGCTTTTAGCGATTGCAGTTCTTTAACCCGCATTACCATTCCCAATCATATTGCAACAATAAGCTCAGGTGCATTTTCCGGCTGCTCTCTTCTCACCAATGTCACATTAGGCAGTGGGGTGGCTTCGATAGAAGATATAGCATTCCATAATGCACCGATAAGACAATTGCGATGCTACGCCGTTGTCCCTCCTAAACTGCATGGGGTGGTTGATGGTTCTTTCAGCGCAGATTTGGTTAAAGGGGCTACGCTTTATGTTCCTGCAGGGACAAGTATGGCCTATTCAGAATCAGACTGGAAGATATATTTTGAAAATATTGTTGAGATGGAAGAGTAAGCGAACACATGAAAGAAGGTGTGTCGTAATGCACGATGCACCTTCTTTGTGCGTAAAAAAAGAGGTGGGCAATTTTGACACACCTCCATATTTTTTACCTGTTGAGAAGTTTCATTTTAATAACTTGCGGTCATTATTGCCACTCTCCAATATTTCCATTTGATGAATGGCTATTTGATTGAGTTTAATCAACCGCTCACCCTGCGGAATACCTTGGTCTATAAATACCGCATTGAGGTTTTCCATATTCGACAGGCAGATAAGCTCATTGATTGTGGCATAGTCCCGGATATTCCCTTTCAGTTCGGGGTGTTGCTCACGCCACATCTTGGCGGTCATGCCGAACATCGCCACATTCAGCATATCGGCTTCATCGGCGTAGATAATACTGGCTTGTTTAGCGGTTACTTCGGCAGGAATAAGGTTCTGTTTGATTGCATCGGTATGTATGCGGTAGTTGATTTTCGACAGTTCCCGTTTGGCAGACCAGCCGAGCAATTTTTGTTCCTCGGTCTTCAGTCGTTGGAACTCTTTGACTATATAAATCTTAAATTCGGGACTTATCCACATGGCAAACTCAAACGCAATATCCTTATGCGCATACGTTCCACCGTACCGTCCGGCTTTTGCTTGTAGGCTTATGGCATTGGTACGAGCTACAAACTCTTTCACGCTAATCTTAAAACTGTTGAGTCCCGATTGGTTTCTAATTGTGGCGAATTCGCCATAATTAAAAACGGGATTGTAAACTTTCTCCCAAATGCCGATAAATTCAAGTGTATTCCGGTTGCGTAACCAATCCGTTATAAAGAAATCCCCGTCTTTGGCACGTAACATATCTGTCAAACAAATATAGTCCTCGTCATTAACTTTAACGACGTTTATTTCGGTATCTTTTACTGTAATCTTTGCCATTTTTATATTTGATTCTTTGGTTTTAAGTGCAAAAGTAGTTATAATTCATGAGACTTTATCCTTTCAATGAACGATATACGAGAAGGTTATAAACTAATGCCTCCTTGCCCTCGTTCAATCTTCCAGTCATAAGCCCCATTTGCTACATCGGCAATCTCGTTCCGGGTTTGCCGATGTTTTGTTTCGTCAAAAGACTGTCGGCTTTCCGCATAGTCGCACAGCCATTCGCCGATTGATTTTTGTTGTTCGGGCGTTTCGCCGTATTCCTGCATGACGCTTTTAATGTCGGCGGCTTCGGACGGGGCAAAGATTGACTTGTGCCGCTCCGTTCCGAAATGGATAATCGCCATGACAGCCCGTTTGAATACCTCGCTCGCATGATACAGCATGTCGGCTATGAGGTTCAAAATCCTTTTGCTGTTTTTTAACGCACCTTGCAGCAAGCGGATAGTCTTGTCTTTTTCCTCAATGGCTTCAAGTACCGCTTGGCTGATGCGCTGCCGCTCGCCGTCCTTTTGCTCCTGAAGCTGTCGTACCGCCTTGTCCCGTTCCATAGTAAGCGATCGGTTCAGCACCAACGTCCGATCACGATCGGTTTCGGCTTCCTGTTTTTCCGTAACCAATGCCTTTGTCAGTTCCTCCACCTTGTTTTTTACGGCATTGGGAAAGGCTTTTCTGATGCGCTCGTTCTCGGCTTTCAGCTTGGCGTTTTCCTTTTCAACGGCTGCGGATTTGCCAACTCCTACAATGCTGCCGACACTATCCAAAATGCTGTCCATTTTCGCCTTGCGCTCGTCTTTGAGTTGCTTTTCCTTGTCGGTAATCTCGTTGTCGAGTGAAAGACCGTACTGCTCTTTTTCCTTGTTCTCTCCCTCAATGGACAGCCTTTCCGCTTCAGCTTTCTCTTTGGCTGCAAGGGCGGCTTCCCTTTCTGCCTTGGCTTGTTCCGCTTCCCGTTTTTGCTTGGCAACGATATAGTCGTTCCGCTCCAGATGCTCTTTTCCTGTAATCTCCTTTGAGATGCCCCTTTGCATCTCCAAACAATCAGCCAAAATAGTTTGCATCTCGCTCATGTCTTTCTCGTCCAGCTTGCAGGATTTCCCGGTGTCGTGGTTCATCCAGTCCCATACGATATGGGCATGTAAGTTGGGCTTCCATGTGGCAGTATCTCCGGGATTGATGTAGTGCCCCTCGTCCCGGTGAATGAATATTTGCAGGGCTGTGATGCCCCAGCGTTGTTTACACACCTCACAGAAATTTTGTAACTGCTGCATCGTGGTGTCTTCCTTGATAACGACCACGCCCTCTTTGAGTGGGGTGCTGCCACGTACAATGGTCACCTTTCCCGTCTTTTTGTTCACCCGTTCCCGGTCTTTCGTCTGCATCGCCCTTCCTGTCTTCTCCTTGACCATTGCGGCTATCTGGTTGTAGCGGTCAGCCAACGAGGTATCGCCAAGTTCAGGTGCTACCCACGCTTTATTTCTCGCCATGAGGTCGGTGCGAATGTATAGCTTTTCCTTTCGGATATTAGCGAGGTATTCCGCTGACCGTCTGTTATGCAGACTGCTGCTTCCAACGTTGCAGGGTTTTATGTTGATAGATGTTTTCTGTGCCATAAGTTCGCTTGTCTTTTAGTTTCACAATGGGTTATTAGGGCTTCGCCTTAATCGGCGGGTGCAGGGAGAGGGTCACTTCCTGCTTGGGGTTCTTAGGGATGAAAACCTCTAAGCGGAGTTCCCAAAGAGAGGGTCACTCTTTGGTCGGGTTGCACAAGGCAGACCGCCCTTGCCGGGTTCTTAGGGCAGCGCCCTAAGTGGGACGGGGCAACGCCCAGCCCCTCGGGAGAGCCCACAACTTTGTAGCGTAGTGGAGAAGTTATAGTGGGCTATATCAGGGCAAGCCCTGTTATGCACGTCACACCTCTTTGCCGCCAGCCACCAAGTCGTTTTCTCTTCCCTCATGTCAAAGTGCTTTTGCTCATTAGATATTCGTTGAGGTCTTTATATGCGCCATACTCATTTGTGGCATCAATACACTTAGCTCCCAATACTTCCATTATCTGCCGGGTGGCCATCCTGCCAGCCGTGTCATTATCCAAGTGGCAGCATATTTGAGAATACTTATTGAGTATAGGTAGAACATTCGGGATGTTTACAATAGAGTTGAGCACCACCGCATCACATTCACCATGCAGTATGAGATAGGAGAGATAATCCATGAATCCCTCAAACACATGACTAACGCCTTCGTGGTTCCTTATCGTAGTAATTGCTTTCGGAGCAATACACCCCTTGAAATAGAGATTCCGAAGTTCATAACCACCTGCATCATTCTTGAAGCCAATGGCAAAATACCGCTTGCCATCACTTTTGTAATGTATTTCCACACACAGACTTTTGGCTGTAATAGAATCAATCCCCCTTTCCAAGAGGTAATTTAGCAGGGCAGGATGTTCCAACTCTTTCACGTAAATATCTTCAAATGAAGTGTCCTTTTGTGGGCAAGTAGATTGGGTTGGTGTTGTTGGTAGAATGATTGAACGCCCCATCATGTGCAATACTTCTGAAATATTATGTGTTTGATATAACTCCATAGCCAAATCAATGATGTTTCCACCTTTGCCCAGTCCGAAGTCGTACCACACATTTTTATTCAAGTCAACCTTGAATGATGCGGTTTGTTCAGTATGCAGTGGCGACAAGTACCACCATTTATATCCTTTCTTATTTACAGGTTCGTAACCTTTGCTGCTAAGGAAACCGGAAATCGAAATTGCTTTTATCTCTTGTATAGTCATAGTGTGAGTGGTTTGTTGAAATGATGAATTGTTGAGAGTTATTGCTGGTGAAAAGAAAAGTAGCTTTCTCTTTTGCCCAGTCTCACTTCTTGTTGAGTGTTTGTTGAATTACATCTATTTGATAATCAAAGATTAGCTCGTTATTCTCAACAATTCAACGACTCAACAAAGGACTATAACCCTAAAGAATCTATAAATTCTTTGGTCACCGTGTAGAATCGTCCCACTCTGCTAACAGATGAAACACGCCCGGGCTTGGTGTAGTCACATTGGTAGGCAAGATAGGTCAGTGCATTGTGTGCAGGGGTAAGTCTCCAGACATCTTTAACAACCTTGCGTATCTGCCATTGCTCCACCTTCACACCATTCATGGTTAGTAACGGTATCAAGTCCTGAGGGATGAACGATAGTTTGTCAACGTGCTGCGTTTCCATAATGTCACGTATCAGCTCCACCATATCCAGTTCCGTATGGTTGCGGTTACATTGGATAATGCGGTCAAGTGCCTCGGTTCTGATGAGAGCAGGATGGAACCACATACGTCCTTCCTTGTTGGTGGAGAGTGTGCGGTGTTGAAGATAATAGAGAAATGCAGGTATCTGTTCCTTTAGCTTTTGCAGGAAATTGGTATCATCGCTTTCAAGCGGACGTATTTTGCGTACCCAATAACGGTTTTCTCCCGGATCAATGATAACAGGATAAAGTTCGTTATTGGAGCAGAGTACGAACTTGGCAAAGAAGTTGACCTCCTGTCTGTCCTTTCCTTTAGCTTCCACCTTGTAGGTTTGAGCCGTACTTAGATTCTTCAACCGCTCAGAGTCCTCCCTGCGACTTAGCAACACTTCATCCACAACTATGAGCAACTTGCCAGCCCAGTCTGCATTAAACTGACTCCTGAAATCCTCGTTTGTATTAAAGGTGGCATTGTCCTGAAAGACACTTTTCAGAAAGTTCAAGAAAGTGGTCTTTCCTGTGTTTCGTTCCTCTGACACCAATAACAGGATGGGGAGTTTCTGAGTCGGCTGTATATAAAGCAACTGCATATAGTCCAATCCCAGTTCGTATTGTTCCTCAAAGATGTGGTGCATCAGTTTCTCTATGTCTGGAAAAATCCCCTCTGCAGGAATATGGTCAATCGGTTCATACAGATTATAGAAACCGGCAATATCCTTTTGATAATTTGTGTGACTTGGCACAGTGCAAAAGCCATTATATTTATCAATAGTAGGGATATTGTGCTTACCATAATCTTGACGGATTGTCCCAAAGCTCCATTGTAATCTGCGAGTGGTCATCGTTCCGTCTGCCAAAGGCTGCTGCACTACCTTATATATAGTGGTGCCTACTCGAATGTATTGTTCTTCCATAATGTTTGCCTTTATATTATACATTTGGACCAGCACTATTTGCTGTCTGGACTTTAGATTTCAGAAGTGAGGAGATTTCCTTCTTCGAGTAAAGATTGCGTCCGCCCAATTTGTGAACGATAATTATTCCCTCCTTCTGCATACGCCACAAAGTGGTATAGGTTATGTGGAGTCGTTCACATACTTGGTCGCGAGTATAATACTCGTCACTCTTTTCTTGTGTCAAATCGATCTGTGGCTTTTTCCCAACCAATTCTTCCACCATCTCGGCAACAACCTGTTTTAGGTCGTCTCTTTGTAACATTATAAAATTCCCTTGCATATTATGTTGTTTTAATGATTATGCTGCGAAATTACGATGGAATAAAATGAAAGCACCTCGGTAAAAATCATGTCGATTTCTGCCGAGGTGCTTTTAACGGAACAGCGTTTCTTTTTAACAAATCAAGCCTTCATGATGCAATCAATATACATTAGGGGAAAGTAAGGTGCGCAGTCTTATGCTTATCAACTTTGCCTGTTCTTTTCCTGTTTGAACAGCCTTTTCTGATAAACTCAAATTATAGTCGTTGCCACGTTCACTGACAATGGCATTATAAAGGGCTTCTGCCCAATCAAAGCCAGTCTTAAATCCTATGGATGGGAACTTTTCTAAGATGGCTGTATGGAAAGTTCGATAGTTGTAAGAGTCATTAAGCAAACTGCTACTGGTCAGTGCAGCAAAAATATAGGCAAGAACGGAGTCTGTACCATTTGTTTCCATCCATTCGGTAAGTATTACCTGTATCTCGTTGGTAAGAAGTTCTGCATGAGGCTGTATAAGCATTTCTTCAAGCAGGACACTGACTTGCTTACGTCCACGTTTGCCTTTACTTTCTTGTAATGCTGAATTGGCTACATCTTTGACTACACGGTTGTTTGCTGCTTTCCATGTGCCTTTGGTATAAGCCGCTTTGTCCATACTGGTAAGCGTCAAAGAACGCATAATTTGCTCGCCAAAGTTTTTCTGCCAGAAAGAAGGCTTCTCTCCCATCATTGTTTTGGATAATAAATCAGCGGCCTTCACGAAGCCATTATCAAATATCATCCAATAGAACACACTGAACAAGAAAGGATTATTGTGCTGCAATTTATCTTTTGTTTCCTC
>ENA-UERX01000086-UERX01000086.1-human-gut-metagenome-genome-assembly--contig:-NODE-86-length-62012-cov-74.306499_pt1 | contig 62012 bp, 50 predicted proteins | sample MGYA00242992_ERZ507993 | MGnify/ENA primary metagenome ERZ507993 (study PRJEB26167, sample SAMN06115487) | human gut metagenome | host: Homo sapiens | place: China:Chongqing | collected 2015-04-10... | reverse complement strand
TCGCCGGAATTGAAAGAGAAGGAATTAACCTTCGTCTTTCGGCTTTTCCTTCAAAGCGCGAACTTCGTAAGTTTTTTGAGTGCCCTTGAAAGTCACCCTTGAAACTGCCGATGTTCACACTTATCGGTTCGTTGAATTCTGATTTTTAAAGAACAGCGCCCCGAAGAGCACAGAATTGAGAGTTTATCAGCTCATCAACTCTTTGTCAAATTTATTCGCCGATGACTTGGCGTCGTCAGCGAAGGATTGAAATCAAACACCTTTCCGCAGGCTTTGTCAAGACTCGCCGTAAAAATACCGCAAATACGGTACTTTCTCACCTTCGGAGAGCCTCCGTTTTCGCCTCAGATTCCAACTGCCGCAGGTCTTGAGGAGCATTCACGTTGTAAAAGTCGGATTTGGGGCCGTCCCAGTGCACATGCCCTCTTCCCTGCCGCTCGAACCAGAGTCCGAGCTTTCGGTCTCCGCCCTCAAGGAACGGGCGCACCGTAGGAAGGACCGACACATGGACGAGCGAGATCGTGTTTTGGTCGTATCCCCCCGTCTCGATCGTATAGGCAGGACTCCCGTCAAACGCGCCCGCGAACACCTCGAGGAGCGTCTCCGGCACGAGCGGCACGTCGCACGGCACCGTGAGAATCCACTCGACGCCCTCCGTCCCCTCGGTCCTGAGGCGCTCGTTGAGCGAGTCGAGCGCAGCGAGCGGACCGGGGAATCCCTCGAGCACGTCGGCAAAGACCTTCTGCGCCCCGAGCTTCACGAAGGCGTCCGCGTCCCTGTTGGCCGAAACCCAAACGCGGGACACCTGACCCGCCAGCGTCCTGATGACCCGCCCCGCCATGGGCTCGCCGTTAAAGAGCACCAGTCCCTTGTTGACGCCCCCCATCCGAGTGGCCCGTCCGCCCGCCAGCACAAGGCCGATCGTATTCGCCCTTTTGGGCGCCGCAACAGCCGTTTTCGTCATGGCTAGTCTCCGCCGGCAGCGCTGCTGCCGCTAAAATCCAAGAATGGCCGCATCGGCGGCCGACACATTGAAGGATTTTGACATGTCGAAAGCCATTCGTGCCGACTTTGATGAAGTCACCCGCGCGCTGCGCGAGGCCGTCGCACCTCTTGACGGTGCCTGCGAAGCAGTGCCTCTGCTCGAGGCACAGGGACGCATCCTCTCCGAAAGCGTCGCCGCGCAGTTCAACTTCCCCCATTTCGACAACTCGGCCATGGACGGCTTCGCGCTGCGCACGGCCGACCTGCCTGAGACGGACTCCGTCAAGCTTCCTGTCTGCGGCATCGCAACTGCTGGCCATCCTTTTGAAGAGCCCCTTCCCGAGTGCTCCGCACTGCGCATCATGACGGGCGCCCCCGTGCCCGCCGGTCTCGACGCCGTCATTCCCATTGAAAAGGTCCGCGTGGAGGACGACTTCATCACCTTTGAGCCCGCAGGCCTCAGGCCCGGCACCAACGTGCGCCGACAGGGCGAGATCTTCAGGGCGGGCGAAGTGCTCCTCACCGCGCCGCGCCGCCTCACCCGAGGCGACATCGGCCTCGCCGCCAGTCTCGGCTATGCGAAACTCTCCTGCCGCCCCGTGGTCAGGGCCGCCGTCTTCTCCAGCGGCGACGAGCTCGTCGAGCCTTCCGACGGACGCCCGCTTTCCGACGGGCGCATCTACAACGCCAACGGCGCCTATGTCACGCTTGCCGCCCGCGCACTCGGCATCGACGCCGAATATGCAGGCATCCTCCCCGACGACGACGCCGTGATCGAGGCGCGTTTTCGCGAGGCGGCCGCCACGCACGACCTCGTCATCTGCTCGGGCGGCGTGGGTCCTGGCGACTGCGACTTCACAGCCGCCGTCCTCAACCGCCTGGCCGACCTGCGCCACTACCATGTGGCGCTGCGCCCCGGAAAGCCCTTCTCGTTCGGCTACTTCAAGGAGGCGCACACGCTCATTCTCGGCCTGCCCGGCAATCCCGTCGCCTCCGCCACCAGCGCCGAGAACTTCCTGCGCACGGCCGTCGAGGCCCTGCAGGGCGTTCATGAGAAGCAGCTCGTCCTCACGGCCCGCCTCGAGGGACGCATCAAGAGCCGCGCCGGCAGACGCGACATCGTCCGCGGCGTGCTGAAGACGGCCGAGGACGGCACGCTCCTTTTCACGCCGTGCCCGCAGCAGAGCTCCGCCTCGCTTCTGAGCGTCTCGCAGAGCAACGCCGCAGCCATCGTCCCCGAAGAGGCCGAGCTTCTTCAGGCGGGCGACGCCGTGCGCGTGGTCATCCCGTAGCCGTCACCGTTCCGCCAAAACAAGAATCGGGTAGGAGCCCGTGGATTATTTCCACGGGCGTCCTTCCACACCACGTGGCGTACGGTTCTCGTACCACGCGGTTGCGAGCAGTCATCGGAGTGGCCTCCGTCCTCTCAGCTCTTCTGTTTGCATCCCCTGTTCCCTTGACCTACCTCAGTAGACCGCTCTGTTCTGCAGAGTTCTCATTCAGAGGCGCTCCCGTGTAGATTGGGCCCATGTCTGGCACACCAGAAAAGGCGCCGTCCCACTGGAGACGGCGCCTTTTTCGTCATAGATCATCCCTGCTGCTGTTGCGACGGCTTTTTCGCACGCCGCCAGCGGTCCCGGCCGCTGCGCGAGCGAGAGGAACGGTGTGAACGCCCCCTTTTCTCCTCATCGCCCTGCTTTCTCACTCCCTGCGGAGCGCCGCCCTGCTCGGACTTCTGGGCCTTCCTGCCCTTTTCTTCGAGCGCGGGAGTCTTTCCCCCTTCCTCCTGAGCCGCCTTGAGCTTGGCGAGCACCTTTTCGGACACGGGTAGAATCGCGGGCGTGCACTCACGTCCTTCGGGTACGAGCGAGATGTGCCCGTCCTCGTCTCGGACGATGATCGGGTTCTTGTCCGACATGTAGCGCCACTCGTCGGTCGCTTGCAGCGCGGCTTCCTCTCTCGGATCGAGCTTCGCCTCAACGACGACCTCGCCCTTGAGGTTCACGATGCCGTTGTAGCCGACTGCACGGGTGAGAATCAAGCCCTGCATGCCGTAGGCGCGGTCCTCGTGCTGGTGCCCGTGGAAAAGCCACTTCACGCCCATCGTCTTGGCAAGCCTGTCGAGTGCGCAAAAGCCCTTCTTGTGACACGAGGGGGCCTCGTGCGTCACGAGAATGTCGGCCTTCTGCCTCTGAAGGTTGCCGTAGACGGACGGGAAGATCGTCGAACGGTGCCTGCGCGGCACGCCGCCCCGCCAGATGTTGCCCTGGCCCACGCGACGCATGAAGGTCGCGGGACTGTAGTAGTTCGGATTGCCGTCAGGCATCCAGATCTGACCACGAAAGACGCCGCCCAGACCGCCGATGCGCATGCCCGCCACGCAGGCGACGCGCCCGTGCAGGTTGTGGCCCGCAAGCTCGCTTCGCCACAGCCTGTCGTAGAACTCGTCCGAATCCGTGTCGTGATTACCCGGAATCCACCAGATGTCCGTATAGGCGAGCGCCTCCTCCAGCACCACGTGCAGCGGCGCCGGCGGCTGAAGGTCGCCGAGAATGACCATGGCATCGGGCGAATAAAGGCGGGCGGCCTCGTTGATCTGATCAAACGTGCCGTGCGGATCGCCGCAGAAAAAGATCTCGGGCAAGTCCCGGACACTCGGGCGGCGATGGCGCCTGCCGCGATGTCTCCTCGCCCTGACCTGCTCTTCCGTCATGATTGAAGTTCCTGTCTACCGTCAATCCGGAAGCGAGCCGCCCTCAAGGCGGCGTCAGCCTCAGTATTGACTCAATGTCTTCAGGAGACATTCACGGACTTCGCGGCGCAGTTCTTCAGGAGCCTCGACGACGACGTGCTCTCGCCAGCGGAAGATGTCGCCGATGAGTTCCGTCGGGTTCGTGTAGGGAACCGTCAGGACCACCTCGTCTCCATGCTCCTCGAGTGTCTGCCTCGGATGCCACGTCTCGCGCTTGAGATAGGGCGACGCCTCGGCGTCGAACCTGAGCACGGCAAGCTTGGGATCGCCGCTCATGAAGAGACCGTAGCTCTGATCGAGGTTGTACTCGATCGTATGAAGCGGCACGCGCTTGGCCGTCGCCCCCAGGACGATGACGCGGCGGATGTTGTCGATGGCGAACGTCCTCAGGGCGTTCGTGGCGTGGCAGAAGGCGTCGACGTACCAGTAGTTTCGGTAATGAACCAGACGCTGGGCCGAGATCTCACGAAAGGACTCCGCCCTGCGGGTGCGGCTGTAATAGGAAATCTGCACGCGCTTGTGCTCGAACAGGGCGCTCCCGATCGTCAGGAAGGTCTCGGGCTCTCCATGAATCACCGACGGGTCGATGACCTTCACCCTGCCGAGAATCTCGCGCGGACTCTTGCCGCCGAGATTGAGCAGGCCCGCCACGCGCGAGCGCAGCGGTTCGAGATCCTGAAGAATGACCGAAGACTTGTCCTTCGAGAGTGCCTTGAGCATGTCGACCATCTTCACGACGACATAGAGCTCCTGAGCGGAAAACCAGAACCTCTGGAACTCGGGGCTCGCGCCGGACTTGCCCGCTGGAAGATCGTAAAGATAGCCGCCGCGGGTTCGTGAATAGACGATCGGCGCCTTCAGCTCCTTGCGCATGTAACGCAGGTCGCGCTTGATCGTGGGAATGCTGACCTTCAGGACATCCTGCAGTTCCTGAAGCGTGACGACGCTCTTGTCGGAAAGCAGTCGGTCAATCAGAACTCTGCGCATGCTGTCCTGCATATGCTGGCCACCCAAAACGGTCCGCCTGAGCAGACCTTGCTGATACTTCTTGAAAAAAACTGTGCCGGGTGAAGCCGTGATTCGCCTCCCCTGCTATGGGATTCATTGTATCAGCTCAACGGACGATCCTCGGTGAGGCTTTCCCGTACCGATAGAGAGGGAAAGCCTCTTTTTGCCCGCCCGTCCGACCGTGCTCAGAAGGCGGACTTGACGACGTCCGTGCCCTCGGGAATCTCGAGCCTGAAGGAGGCGGGATCCATGCGCTCGCGGACGATCTCCCCGAAGACGAGCGTGGTACGCTGGGCGAACGTGTCGACGAGCTCCATGCCCGCAAGCTCGCCCCTTGCGTCGAACTCGATGACGACCGACTCGAACGAGCCGTCGGGGTTCTTCGGACGCGCCTCGAGCACGGTGTCCGAAATCTCCGTCACATTCCAGTCCTCCTCGAAGTCGCGCTCGCCGAAGAGAATAGCGGCGGGCGTGGACGGGAGCGCCCCCTCAAGGGCCTTCTCCGTCACCTGAAAGAGTTCGGGATCATGAATCCAGAGCGTCTTGCCGTCGCTCATGATGCGCTGGACGTACGGCTTTTCATACGTCCATTCGAAGCGGCCCGGACGCATGAAGCGGAAGTACCCCGAGGACGGCTTCGAGACCTCGCGGCCCGAACGGTCGATCACCGTCTGCCTGAAGGTGCCGCGGGCGCTCGTGGTCGACTTCAGAAAGGCCTTGAGCCTGGCGAGCGAGCCGGTGGCCTCCGTCTTCCCTGCGGCAAGGGCCGCGGCGGACGCAAGGCAGAGTCCGATGATGAAGGTTCGGCGCGTCAGTTCAGTCATTTAGTTCTCCGGTACAAGAATTTCACGTCGGCCCATGCTGTTGGCCTTGCTCACGATGCGGGCCTCCTCCATGGCTTCGAGAAGATTGGCGGCTCGGTTGTAGCCGACGCCGAGATGGCGCTGCACGAACGAGATCGTCGCGCGGCGCTCGCGAAGCACGAGATCGACCGCCTTGTCGTAAAGCGGATCGGACTCGCCCGACCTGCGGCCGCCGCCCGCACCCGCATCGCCGTCGCCGCCCTCGTCGTCAGGCTCCTCGGTGACGCTGTCGATGTAGTCGGGCTCGCCGAGCTTCTGCAGTTCGGTGACGACGCGAAGCACTTCATCGTCAGCCACGAAGCACCCCTGGATGCGGGTCAACTGCGGCACGCCGGGACGGCGCAGGAGCATGTCGCCCCAGCCGAGCAGGGACTCGGCGCCGGACTCGCCCAGAATCACGCGGCTGTCGATGCCCGAAGCCACCTGGAAGGAGATGCGCGTGGGCACGTTTGCCTTGATGAGGCTTGTCACCACATCGACCGACGGACGCTGGGTCGCGATGATCAGATGAATGCCTGCTGCACGGGCCTTCTGCGTGAGTCTGGTGATCTCGCCCTCGACCTCCTTGCGGTTCGTGAGCATGAGGTCCGCGAGTTCGTCGACGATGCAGACGATGAAGGGCCAGACATCGAGCGGTTTCTGAACGGGATCCTCGGGAGACTGCAGCGGATCGGGAATCGTCTCGCCGTTTTCCGCGGCCCTGCGGATCTTCTCGTTGTAGTTGTTGAAGTGACGCACACCCATGCGGCTCATCACGGCATAGCGGCGGTCCATCTCGCGGGTGAGCCACTTGAGGGCCGAGGCCGCCTTGTTCATGTCGGTGACGACGGGGCAGAGAAGATGCGGAATGCCGTTGTAGAGCGAGAACTCGAGCATCTTCGGGTCGATCAGCACGAGCCTGAGGTCCGCGGGCGAATTGCGGTAAAGCATCGAGAGAATCATGGCATTGATGCCAACCGACTTGCCCGACCCCGTCGTACCCGCCACAAGCAGATGCGGCATCTTGGCGAGGTCGATCACGAAGGCCTTGCCGCCGATGTCCTTGCCGAGCGCGAGCGTGAGCGGCGCCGTGCTTTCTCGGAAGGCCTTGCTCTCGAGGATCTCCTTGAGGCGGACCGTCTCCCGCACGGGGTTCGGAACTTCAAGACCAATGAAGCTCGTGTTCGGAATGCTCGGCACGACGCGCACGGCCTGAACGCCGAGCGTGCGGCGCAAGTCGTCCCTCACGTTGTCGATCTGCGAACCCTTGACACCGGGACCGGGCTCGAGCCAGTACTGGGTGATCACGGGACCGGGCTGGATGCCTCCGATCGAGGCCTCGATGCCGTAGCTCTTGAGCTTGGAGACGATGAGCCTGCCCGTCATCTGCAGGTCGTCGGCGCTGTTGGCCTCGCGATGAGCGGGCGGCTCGTCGAGAAGCGACATGCTGAGGGGGCAGTCCGCATGCTTGGAAGCCCTCGGGGCGGCCTGCACTGCAGGACCTGCGGAGGCCGGAACGGATGCAGAGAACGCATCCGCCCTGGCGAGCGTCTCGACAAATGCGGCGGGCGGAGTGTCATCATCGACCACGCGCACGATCGGCACGATGCTCGCATCCGTGTCCACGGTCTCGGGCTCATCCTGGGGTGCGAGCACCTCCTCGCGGCGCTTGGTCTTGAGGAGACGGGCCACGGGATCGATGAACCAGCAGCAGATGAAGCGGCCGATGCGCTCCGCGACGTCTCCCCACTGGAAGTCCATCAGAAGCGAAAGGCCGACTGCAATGAGCGAGACGAAAAGCACCGTGGAGAGTCCGACGCCGATGTAGTGGCGGATGCCCCAGGCGAGGCTGTCGCCGAGGATGCCGCCCGGCTCGCCCGGAAGGATCATCTGGAAGCGGCGAAGACGCAGGGCCTCGAGGCAGGTCGAGCCCACGAGCACCGCCAGAAAGCCGACGGCGGCCGTGATCTTGGGAGGATTGATGCGAAGAGGATCCGTCTCGCCCTTCATGCGGCGCCAGGCCGTGCGGATCGCGAAGAAGCCGATCATCGCGCTGCCGAGCACAAACCACCAGGCGGAAAAGCCGAAGGCCGAGAGCATGAGATCGGCCGTCCAGGCGCCGAGCGCGCCGCAGAAGTTCTCGGGCGTGCGACCCGTCGAAACCGAGAAGGACGGATCGTTGAGCGAATAGCTCCCGAGCGTAAGCGCGATCACGATGGCAAAGAAGACCGACAGCAGCCAGCTCCATGCCCAGAGGGTCCTGATCGTGTTCATGAACCATGCGCACAGCAGTCCCTTGAGGTCGCGGCCAGGAACGGCCGCCGCCTGAACGACAGGCTCGGTCGCCTGATCCCGGACGTCTTTCTTCGTCTTCTGCTTGCGAGTGCCTTTTTTCGTTTCTCTTGCCATTTTTACGCTTGACGTGTAGGGAGGCCTGTCTGCGCCTCCTCCTGATCCACCTAATTCTAAAAAGTTCGGCCGCCGTCGTCGGTCCCTTTGCCGCCGCGGCAGGCAGCCGGCCATGCATGGAAATCGTTACAGCGTATTGCCCCGCCCGCGAAGGCCGGGACGCCTTAAGACATCACTATTAATTTTAGGTCTAAAATCAAATTCATCTATCATTTTGCATGAGGGCGCCCCGAAGAGTGCGCCCCTCATGCCGCCTGCGCTCCAAAGGCGCAGGTCCACCGGAGATTTTTCCCATGGAAGCCAAACACAGCAAGCTCATCGTCCTCGGGTCCGGCCCCGCCGGCTTCACCGCCGCCATCTACGCCGCTCGCGCCAACCTCAAGCCCATGCTCATCACGGGCATGGACCACGGCGGTCAGCTCATGACGACCTCCGAAGTCGACAACTGGCCCTCCGCCGTCGACGGCATCCAGGGCCCCGAGCTCATGGAACGCCTTCAGAAGCAGGCCGAGCGCTTCGGCACCGAGGTCGCCTTCGACATGATCACCTCCGTCGATCTTTCCAAGCGTCCCTTCACGCTCAAGGGCGACATGGGCGGCGAATACACCTGCGACGCGCTCATCATCGCGACGGGCGCCTCCGCCATGTACCTCGGTCTTGAAAGCGAGGAGCAGTACAAGGGCAAGGGCGTCTCGGGCTGCGCCACGTGCGACGGCTTCTTCTACCGCGGCAAGCCCGTCGCGGTTGTGGGCGGCGGCAATGCAGCCGTCGAGGAGGCCCTCTACCTCTCCAACATCGCCAGCCACGTCACGCTCGTGCACCGCCGCGACACCTTCCGCGCCGAACCCATCATGGTCGACCACCTGATGGAGGCCGTCAGGGAAGGCCGCATCACGCTCGAGCTCGACCGCACAGTCAAGGAAGTGCTCGGCGACGGCAAGGGCGTCACGGGTCTTGAGCTCGCCTCCACGAAGGGCGAAGCCGACAAGACAGTCGACGTTGAAGGCGTCTTCATCGCCATCGGCCACCGTCCGAACACGTCCCTCTTCGAGGGCAAGCTCGAGCTCGACCGCGGCTACATCGTCACGGCCGGCACGCGCAGCCCCGCCGCTACCGCCACCAGCGTTCCCGGCGTCTTCGCCGCAGGCGACGTGCAGGACCAGACCTACCGTCAGGCCGTCACCTCCGCCGCCACGGGCTGCATGGCGGCGCTCGACGCCCAGCGCTTCCTGGAAAACCAACAGTAACTTCAATCAAGGTAAATCCCTTCGGATTCATCACAAATGCCAGTCATCAACAACTTCGCCGACCTCAAGCAGGTCAGCAAGGCCCTCAAGGAAGAGGCCAAGGCCCGCGAGGAGGCCGAAAAGAAGCGTCGTGCCGAGGAAGCCCGCAGGCATGCCGAAGCGAACCAGTTCGCCGCCGCCATGGCGGAGTTCGGCGTCCGCAAGATGTCCCAGAAGAAGCTTGCCGACACCAAGGCTCCGAAGCCCCGTCCCGTCGCCCTCAATCTCGGTACGGGCGAGGACAAGGAACCCGAGTCGCAGATGTCGGACCTTCTCGACGCCTCCGTCTTTCTTGAAACCGAAGACGGCCGCATGATGCACCGCAAGGGCGTCTCGCCCGACATTCCCCGCAAGCTCTATCGCGGCGAATGGCCGGTCGAGGCGGCGATCGACCTCCACGGCATGCGCGTCGACGAGGCTCGCGAAGCGGTCGCCCGCTTCATCCTCGAGAACCACATGAGCGGGCGCCGCTGCCTGCGCATCGTTCACGGCGTGGGCTACGGCAGCAAGGGCCAGGGCGTTCTGCGCGACATGGTCCGCCGCTGGCTCAAGCAGCGTCCCGAGGTGATGGCCTTCGTCCAGTGTCCGCCCAACGACGGCGACGAAGGCGCCGTGCGGGTGCTCGTCACGCAGCAGAAGCGCGACTGAGGAAGGACTCGGGATCTTCTGGCAATAAAAGCAGAGGGGACAGGCTCATGCCTGTCCCCTCTGCCTTTCAATTTCATCCTGCAGGCCTCGAAGGCGCGCACGCGGGATGCCTGTCAGACGGCGTCCTCGCCCATTTCGCCCGTACGGATGCGGATCGCCTGCTCGACCTCGTAGACGAAGATCTTGCCGTCGCCGATCTTGCCGGTGTAGGCGGCCTTGCGAATGGCCTCGATGGCCTGCTCGAGAATGTCGTCGGCGACGACGGCCTCGATCTTGAGCTTGGGCAGGAAGTCCACGACGTATTCGGCACCGCGGTAGAGCTCGGTGTGACCCTTCTGGCGGCCAAAGCCCTTCACTTCCGTGACGGTAAGGCCGTTCACGCCGACGTCGGCGAGTGCCTCACGAACTTCATCGAGCTTGAACGGCTTGATGATGGCAACAATCAGCTTCATGACACATGCACCGGCACAAGGGCCGGGAATAAAAAGACAGATGCTCGGAAGTCTATCAAATGCAGACCCGCTTGCGAGCGCCCGAACCGTTTTTTTGAAGACAAAAAAGCCGAACTGCCCGAAAACAGTCCGGCTTTCTTCAGCGGATGACCCGATATCAGGCTTCAGCCTTGGCCTGAGCCTCGGCAGCGACCTCGGCTTCAACCTTTTCCTCTTCAGCCTTCGGAGCAGCCGGTTGGCCGACGCGGTATTCGTACATGGACACATCCTTCACGCGGACGCCGAAATGCACGTCGTTGTTGGGGCTGTGCCAGACGTCCTTCTTGGCGCGCCAGGCGTTGATAAAGGCGACGACGTTCCTCGGAACTTCGGGGGAATCCGTCACTTCATTGAGGGTGAACTGCTGGCCGCCAACGAGGTAGACGCGCAGGGAATGCACGAACGGACCCTTGGCGGGCTGCTGAACGGGAGCATCGGCAGACTTGACTTCTTCGGCCATTTATCTCTTCCTTATCAATCTAAAAACTCTTGAACACCATCCTCGGGATGGAATCGTATCCTGCAGTTTAGCAAGTTTGACTCTGTCGTGTCACCGTGAATTTACCAATGTTTCGTCGTAGATCAAGCCTGATGCTCGACGGAAAGGCTCTCGGCCATGCGGGAAGTCAGTTCGGCGGCAAGATACGCATCGTCGGCCTCGACCATGATTCGCAGCAGGGGCTCCGTGCCCGACGGACGGATGAGCACGCGGCCGCGGCCCTCCACCTCGGTGCGGCAGGCCTCGACCGTGCGCGAGAAGTCACGGTCGTTCTGCCAGTCGTAGCCGGCAGGAATGCGCTTGTTGACGAGTACCTGAGGCAGAAGCTGCAGGTCGGCCGTCAGTTCGGCAAGGCTCCTGCCGCTGCGGCGCATGGCGGAGAGCACCTGAAGGGCGCTCACGATGCCGTCGCCCGTCGTCTGACGGTCGAGCGCAAGAATGTGGCCCGACGATTCGCCGCCGAAAAGCCAGCCGTTGCGCTTGAGCTCCTCGAGCACGTAGCGGTCGCCGACCTTGGCGCGCACGAAGGAGACGCCGAGTTCGCCGAAGCGGCGCTCGAGGGCGTAGTTGGTCATCAGCGTGCCGACAACGCCCGCGACTGGGCCCTGCAACATGCGGTCGCGCACGATCACGTAGAGGAGTTCGTCACCGTTGTAGACGTGGCCTTCGGCGTCCGCCATGATCAGGCGGTCCGCGTCGCCGTCGAGGCTCACCGCGACGTCGCAGCCGTGCTCGGCGGCAAGGCGCGAGAGGTTCTCGGTGTGGGTCGCGCCCACGCCGTCGTTGATGTTGAGGCCGTCTGGAGTGTTGCCCACGGCGACCACTTCGGCGCCGAGTTCGTGGAAGACGTCGGGCGCAATGTGATAGGCGGCGCCGTTGGCGCAGTCGACGAGAATGCGCAGGCCCTTGAGGTCCGTGCTGAAATCGATCGTCGACTTGCAGAACTCGATGTAGCGGCCGGCCGCATCGTCAAGGCGGCGGGCCTTGCCGAGTTCGGCCGAAGGCACGCAGGTGCAGCCCGCGTCGAGCTCGTCCTCGATGCCGAGCTCGACGGCGTCGGGCAGCTTCGTACCTTCGCCTGAGAAGAACTTGATGCCGTTGTCGTCGTACGGATTGTGGCTCGCGGAGATCACCACGCCCGCGTCGAGGCGAAGGGCGCGGGTGAGATAGGCGACGGCGGGCGTCGGAATCGGACCGCAGAGCACGATGTCCACGCCGGCGCTCGAGAAGCCTGCCTGAAGCGCAGCCTCGAGCATGTAGCCCGAAACGCGCGTGTCCTTGCCGATGAGCACGGTCGCGTGTCCCGTCAGGCTCTGGCGGCGAAGAACGCGGCCTGCGGCCTGGCCGAGGCGCAGCACGAAGTCGGGCGTGATCGGCGCCTTGCCGACACGGCCTCGAACACCGTCCGTACCAAAATAACGACGAGTCATGATTGTTCTCCTTAGGTTGTTTCTTACCTGCGTCCGCAGGCCTCCTCGGACGCGCGCCAGACGGCGACGGCGTCGACGGTCTGGCGGCAGTCATGCACGCGGACGACCTGGGCGCCCTGCTCGACGGCGATAAGCGCGCCGGCGATGCTGCCCGCAATGCGGTCCATGGGCGCCTTGTGGCCCGTGGCCGCCCCGATGGACGACTTGCGAGAGAGCCCCATCAGATAGGGCTGACCGGATGCAACGAATCTTTCCGTGGAGCCGAGCAGCGCGAAGTTCTGCTCGACGGTCTTGCCGAAGCCGAAGCCCGGATCCCAGCAGATGCGGTCCGCCGAAACGCCGAGCCCCTCGAGGAGGCGCTGCCTTTTCTGAAGGTAGGCCTCGACCTCCGCCACGACATCCTTGTAGTCCGTGGTGGCCGAGCGGTGCATGACGACGAGGCCGCAGTCCGTCGCCGCGGCGGCTTCAAGCGCGCCGGGCATCTCGAAGCCGCGGATGTCGTTGAGGATGTGCGCGCCGAGCGAAGCCACCTCGGTCATGATCTCCGGCTTGGAGGTGTCGACGCTCACGATGAATCCTTCCTTCACGAGTCGCTCGACCACGGGAATGACGCGGCGGCGCTCCTCTTCAAGCGTGACGCCGGTTTCGTTGAAGCCCGGACGCGTGGACTCGCCGCCCACGTCGATGATGTGCGCGCCTTCGTCGCGCATGCGGTGCGCCCAGGCGACGGCGTCCTCAAGGCCGTTGTGGGTGCCGCCGTCGGAAAAGGAGTCCGGCGTCACGTTCAGAATGCCCATGATGAGCGGGTGGAGGCGGTCGATCTCGAAGACCTTGGCGCCACAGCGCCAGACGCTGGCGCGCTCGTGAAGTTCAGTCATCTTGCTTTTATCGCTTTTGTTTTTATCAATTGAAAAAGGCTGCAGGGCCTCTCTTCAGCCCTGCAGCCTATCTTAGCCTGTTCCGAGGTTATTCGGAGCGGCGGTCATCATCGCCCTTCGGGGCACCGGCATTGTCGGAGGAGGAAGCCTCCTTCGCGCCGGCGGCTTCGGGAGCCGCGGGAGCCTCGGCATCTTCGGCCTTGGGCTCTTCTGCGGCGCCTGCCTCGCCCTCGGGCGCGGCGGCCTGCGCCGCTTCAGGCTTCACGGCCTCCTTGGAGGTCTTGGGCGGACGCGGCGCGCGGCCTTCCATGATGTCGTCGATCTGGTCGGCGTCGATCGTCTCCCAGTCGAGAAGCGCCTTGGCCATGACTTCCATCTTGTCGCGGTTTTCCTCGATGAGCCTGCGCGCGATGGCGTACTGCTCGTCGATGATGCGGCGGACTTCGGCGTCGACTTCCTGCATCGTCTTCTCGGAGATGTTGGTCGTCTTCGTCACGGAGCGGCCGAGGAACACCTCGCCCTCGTTTTCAGAGTAGACCATGGGCCCGAGCCTGTCGCTCATGCCGTAGCGCATCACCATGTCGCGGGCCATCTGCGTGGCGCGCTCGAAGTCGTTCGAAGCGCCGGTCGTCATCTGGTTCATGAAGACCTCCTCGGCGATGCGGCCGCCGAAGAGAATCGCGATGCGCGTGAGCAGGTACTGGCGATCGTAGGCGTAGCGGTCTTCCTTCGGAAGCTGCATCGTCAGACCGAGCGCACGACCGCGCGGAACGATCGTGACCTTGTGGACTGGATCGGACTTGGGCATCAGGCGTGCCACGACGGCATGGCCGGACTCGTGGTAGGCCGTGTTGCGGCGCTCGTCCTCGCTCATGACCATGGCGCGGCGTTCGGCGCCCATCATGATCTTGTCCTTGGCGTTTTCAAAGTCGCACATCTTCACGACGCGGCCGTTGCGGCGGGCGGCGAAGAGCGCGGCCTCGTTGACGAGGTTCGCAAGATCGGCGCCCGAGAAGCCCGGCGTACCGCGCGCGATCACCATGCTGTCGACGTCCTTGCCGACGGGGATCTTGCGCATGTGCACGTTGAGGATCTGGTCGCGGCCGCGGATGTCGGGCAGCGGCACCACCACCTGGCGGTCGAAGCGGCCCGGACGCAGCAGAGCGGGGTCGAGAACGTCGGGACGGTTCGTCGCGGCGATCACGATCACGTTGGCGCCGGAGTCGAAGCCGTCCATCTCGACGAGCATCTGGTTGAGGGTCTGCTCGCGTTCGTCATTGCCGCCGCCGAGGCCTGCGCCGCGTTGGCGGCCGACCGCATCGATTTCGTCAATGAAGATGATGCAGGGCTCGTTCTTCTTGGCGGTCTCGAACATGTCGCGCACGCGGGCTGCGCCCACGCCGACGAACATTTCAACGAAGTCAGAACCGGAGATCGTGAAGAACGGCACGCCCGCCTCGCCGGCGATCGCCTTGGCGAGGAGCGTCTTGCCGGTACCCGGAGGTCCGACGAGCAGCAGGCCGCGCGGAATACGGCCGCCGAGACGCTGGAAGCGCTTGGGTTCGCGAAGGAAGTCCACGATTTCCTGAACGTCTTCCTTGGCCTCGTTGCAGCCCGCGACGTCGCGGAAGCGCACCTTGTTGCTCTCCTCGTCAAGCTTGCGGGCCTTCGACTTGCCGAAGCTGAACGCTCCGCCACCGCCGCCCGCACCGCCCTGCATGCGGCGCATGAAGAAGATCCACACGCCGATGAGAAGGATCATCGGGAACCAGGAGATGAAGATGGTCGTCAGAAGAGACGGCTCCTCCTCGGCCTTGCCGTAGATCTGAACGTTGCTCTTCCTGAGCTCGTCCACCATCCAGATGTCGCCCGGATTGGTGAGCTTGAATTCCTCGCCGGTCTGGGGCGTGACGATGAGCGTACGGCCCTGGATGTCGACGCGACGGACCTTGCCCGCCTTGGCGTCCTCCATGAACTGCGTGTAGCTGATCGTGTCGCGCGGCGGGGCGTAGGCGTCTTCATACTGGCGGAACACCGTGAAGAGCACCAGACCGACCAGCGCCCAGACGGCGATGCGGCTGAAGATTTTGTTGTCCAATGTATGTCTCCTGACGGCGGAGCCGCAGTCGGGCCCTGCGCCGTCATCTTCCTTAGTCTTGTAAGAAGGCCTTCGCCTCGAAAGCCTTTCGGCATCGGCAAAGGCGTAATGGGCATATTTTAGCCGCTCGTTCTGCGCGAATGTCGCCCCCTTACGCGCATTTGCTCGCACCTATTTGTGCGGGGAGCCGAAAAAATCGTGACCGATTATTTCGGCCGCAGGGACTACTTGCCGGGCTTGAGCTCGCGGGCGACGAGGTAGACTTCGGCCGACGTGTCGCGAGAGGCGGCGGGCTTGCGCGTGTAAACCTTCTTGAAGGTCTTCTTGAGCGCCTCGACGAACTGCGAGAAGCCCGAACCCTGGAACGACTTTGTCACGAAGACGCCGTTGGGCTTGAGATGCTCGAGACAGAACTCGTGCGCGAGCTCGTTGAGAAGCAGCGAACGGGCGGCGTCCGCAGCGGCGATGCCCGAAAGATTCGGGGCCATGTCACTTAAAACGACGTCGACCTTGTCGCCGTCAAGAATTTCTGCTAATTTGTCCGCGATTTCCTGCTCACGGAAATCTCCCTGCAGGAATGTCACGCCGTCGATCGGATCCATCGGCAGGATATCCATGGCTATGATGCGGCCCTGGACACGGCCGTCCTTGTCCGACAAACGCTCGCGGACGATCTGCGTCCAGCTTCCCGGCGCCGCGCCGAGTTCAACCACGGTCATGCCGCGGCGAAGCAGATGTTCACGATCGTCGAGCTCGGTCAGTTTGTAGACCGAGCGGGCTCGGTATCCTTCGGCCTTGGAACGCTTCACGAACGGATCATTGATGTGACGTTCGATCCAGGCGCGGTTGGAGCGCAGTTTTTTGGTTGCTACAGGCATATTTTCCCCAGCCAACTTTGTTTATCAGCCCCCCGCTTCGAGCGCTTCCCTTTGAAGCGCCGCGGGGACACATCCGTTTATTATGAAAGAAATCATTCTCGCGCGCGATGCGCGTCTGGCCCTTCGTTCCCAGGCCCACCATCTTGACCCGGTCGTCCTTCTCGGCGCCAACGGCCTCACCAACGCCGTTCTTCACGAAATCGACCGCGCCCTCAACGACCACGAGCTCATCAAGGTCCGCGTTCCGTCCGACGACCGCGAGGAACTTGAGTCCATCTACGCCGAAGTCGCCGAAAAGCTCGGCGCCGCCCGCGTCCAGATGATCGGCAAGCTTCTCATCTTCTGGCGTCCCGCCGACGAGAGCGAGCGTCAGGATCCCGATGAAGCCGCCCGCCTCGCCATCCTCTCCATGAAGACGGCCTCCGTTGCCGGCAAGAAGGAGGCTCCGTCGGCCCCTGCCAAGCGCACGCCGCTCAAGGCCGTCGCGAAGCCCGCCAAGAAGGTCGCCTCCAAGAAGCCGGGCGAAAAGAAGAAGGCCACCTCCCCGATTCCCGTCCGCTCCCGTTCCAAGAAGAACCGCGTGACGAAGAAGGGTGCGGGCTCCCGCTCCTGATCTCCCTGACTTAAGGGCACCGAACAAAAGAGCGCAGTCTTGACGGCTGCGCTCTTTTTTTGATTCAGGGCTTCGTGAATCCGGATCAGATGTACTCGACGGATTCGATTTCGTAGGAGACGAGTCCCTTCGGGGCCATGAACTGGACGCTGTCGCCCTCGTACTTGCCGATCAGGGCGCGGGCGATCGGAGAGGAGACTGAAATGCGGTTTTCCTTGATGTCCGCCTCGTCGTCGCCGACGATCTGGTAGGTGACGCTCACGTCGTCATCCTCGTCGTAGAGGCCGACCGTGGCGCCGAAGACGATGCGCTCGCCGGCGTCGACGCTCTTCGGATCGATGATCTGCAGGGCGGGAATCTTGCCTTCGAGCTCGGCGATGCGGCCTTCAATGTGACCCTGCTCTTCACGGGCGGCATCGTACTCCGCGTTTTCGGAAAGGTCGCCCTTTTCACGGGCTTCGGCGATGGCGGCCACCACGTTCGGGCGGGCGACCTTCTTGAGGTAGTCGAGTTCGGCCTTCAGCTTTTCGGCGCCTCGGGTCGTGATGGGAATGCGGGTCGAGACCATGTTGCTAATTCTCGAAAAAGGAAACTCTGAATGAATGGAAACGTCCGACGAGACGAAGCTCGCCGGACGTCATCGAAAATCCGGACGACCGGACCGCGTTGCGGCCCAGTCTGTGCTACGTTAGTTTAGCAAATCCGTCAGGGCAGCGTGCCCGCATGCAGGCCCTGAAGGTCGTAGACCTGCACGGAGCGCATGTGGCGGATGCCCTCGGAGGCGGCAAGACCGCCCGCCATCGTCGTGTAGTACGTGATCTGCTTGGCCAGCGCAAGCTTGCGGATGGCGCGCGCATCGTTGAGCTCGCCCTCGTGCTCGGCCACCGACATGATGACGAGCGTGATGTCGCCCGCCTCCATCATGCCGATCACGTCGCCCGCAGCGTCGCCGATGCGGCCCACGGTGCGGCACGGGATGCCGGCCTGCTGGATGACGTGAGCAGTACCCGCGGTCGCCACGAGCGGGAAGCCCGCCTGGTGGAGCTGGTGGGCGCAGACGACGGCCTTGGGCTTGTCGCACTCGCGCACCGAGATGAACACGGAGCCGCGTTCGGGGAGCCTGGAGCCTGCGGCGAGCTGGCTCTTGAAGAGCGCCTCGCCGAAGTCACGGCCCACGCCCATCACTTCGCCCGTCGAGCGCATTTCCGGCCCGAGGACCGGGTCGACGCCGAGGAACTTGGAGAACGGGAAGACGGCCTCCTTGACGCTCACGTAGCGCGGCGTCACCTCGAGGTTCACGCCCTGTTCGGCGAGCGTCTGGCCCGCCATTACGCGTGCGGCGATGGCGGCGACGGGGTTGCCCGTGGCCTTGGAGACGAACGGCACCGTGCGGGAGGCGCGCGGATTCACTTCAAGGACGTAGATGACGGGGTTTTCGGAGTGCGCGTGCTGGACGGCGAACTGCACGTTCATGAGGCCCACCACGTTGAGCGCCTCGGCCATGAGTTTCGTCTGGCGCTTGATCTCCTCGACCACGACGGCGGGAAGGCTGTAGGGCGGCAGCGAGCAGGCGGAGTCGCCCGAGTGCACGCCGGCCTGTTCGATGTGTTCCATCACGCCGGCGACCTGGACCTCATGACCGTCGGCCACGGCGTCGACGTCCATTTCAACAGCGTCGTCAAGGAAGCGGTCGAGAAGTACGGGGCTTTCGTTGGAGACCGACACGGCCTCCTTCATGTAGCGCTGCAGGGCTTCGGGCGTGTGCACGATGTCCATGGCGCGGCCGCCGAGCACGTAGGACGGACGCACGACGAGCGGATAGCCGATTTCGGCGGCGAGCCTGATGGCGTCCTCCTCGGTCCGGGCCGTGCGGTTGGGCGGCTGGCGAAGGTTGAGCTTCTGAAGCAGGTGCTGGAAGCGCTCGCGATCCTCGGCGCAGTCGATGGCGTCGGGCGTCGTGCCGATGATGGGCACGCCTGCGGCCTCGAGGGCGCGGCAAAGCTTGAGCGGCGTCTGGCCGCCATACTGGACGATGACGCCTGCGGGCTTCTCGACTTCGCAGATGGCGAGCACGTCTTCGAGCGTCACGGGCTCGAAGTAGAGGCGGTCGGACGTATCAAAGTCGGTCGACACCGTTTCCGGATTGCAGTTGACCATGATCGTCTCCCAGCCGTCGGCACGCAGGGCCTTCGAGGCGTGGACGCAGCAGTAGTCGAACTCGATGCCCTGGCCGATGCGGTTCGGACCGCCGCCGAGCACCATGACCTTCCTGCGGTCGGTGGGTTCGGCCTCGCACTCCTCCTCGTAGGTGGAGTAGAGGTAGGCGGTGTTGGTCGCGAATTCGGCGGCGCAGGTGTCGACGCGCTTGTAGACGGGACGGATGCCCATCGCCAGGCGGGCGGCGCGGACCTCGGCCTCCTTCGCGCCTGTCAGCTGGGCAAGGCGGCCGTCGGAGAAGCCCTTGCGCTTGAGGAAGAGCATGTCGGACTTCGTGAACGCGGAGAGCGGATTGCCGCGGAGCTTGTCCTCGGCCTCGACGATCTCGCGGACCTGATTGAGGAACCACGGATCGATGGCGGAGAGTTCGTGGAGCTCTTTGTCCGTCATGCCGGCGCGGATGCCATCGGCAAGGAAGAAGATGCGTTCGGGGCCGGGCACGGCGATTTCGTGGCGAAGCTGCTCGATGCCGACGCCCGTTTCGTTGAGGCCGTTGTGGCCGGTCTCCAGACCGCGCAGGGCCTTCTGCAGGGATTCCTGGAAGGTGCGGCCGATGGCCATCACCTCGCCCACGGACTTCATCTGCGTCGTGAGGCGGTCGTTGGCGGCAGGGAACTTCTCGAACGCGAAGCGCGGCACCTTCGTGACGACGTAGTCGATCGTCGGCTCGAAGGAGGCGGGCGTGAGGCCGCCGGTGATTTCGTTGCGCAGCTCGTCGAGCGTGTAACCCACGGCGAGCTTGGCGGCGATGCGGGCGATCGGGAAGCCCGTGGCCTTGGAGGCGAGTGCGGAGGAGCGGGAGACGCGCGGATTCATCTCGATGACGATCATGCGGCCCGTCTCGGGATTGACGGCGAACTGGACGTTGGAGCCGCCCGTGTCGACGCCGATCTCGCGCAGAATGGCGATCGAGGCGTCGCGCATGCGCTGGTACTCGCGGTCGGTGAGCGTCTGGGCGGGCGCAACCGTGATGGAGTCGCCCGTATGCACGCCCATCGGGTCGAAGTTCTCGATGGAGCAGACGATGATGCAGTTGTCCGCAGTGTCGCGGACGACTTCCATTTCGTACTCCTTCCAACCGAGGAGCGACTCCTCGATGAGGAGCTCGTGCGTGGGAGAGAGCTCGAGGCCGCGTTCGCAGATCTCGATGAAGCTCTCCATGTCGTGGGCGATGCCGCCGCCGGAGCCGCCGAGCGTGAAAGACGGACGGATCACGGTCGGGAAGCCGAACTTCGCCTGAAGCTCCTTGGCCTCGCGAAGGGAATAGGCGACGCCTGAGCGTGCGGACTCAAGTCCGATGCGGTCCATGGCTTCCTTGAAGCGCTCGCGGTCCTCGGCCTTGTCGATGGCATCGGGCTTGGCGCCGATGAGCTCGATGTCGTACTTGTCGAGCACGCCGTGACGCGCGAGGTCCATCGCGCAGTTGAGGGCCGTCTGGCCGCCCATCGTCGGCAGGATCGCATCGGGACGTTCCTTGGCGATGATTCGTTCGACGACCTCCCAGGTGATCGGCTCGATGTAGGTGACGTCCGCGGTCTGCGGGTCGGTCATGATCGTGGCCGGATTGGAGTTCACAAGGATGACTCGGTAGCCTTCCTCGCGAAGGGCCTTGCAGGCCTGTGCGCCGGAGTAGTCGAATTCGCAGGCCTGACCGATGATGATCGGGCCCGCACCGATGATGAGAACGGACTTGATGTCTGTACGCTTGGGCATGTTTTACTCGTAGTTTTGCTTGTCGAGCCGCCTTTCAATGAGCTCGATGAGAATATGGATGCACTTGATGTGGAGCTCCTGCACGCGGTCGGCCCAGCGGCCCGCCGGGGTCACGATGGACACGTCGGCAAGCTCGGTGATGGGCGTCTCGTCGCGCCCCGTGAGCGCAACGACCTTGACGCCCTTCCTGCGGGCGACCTCGGCCGCCTTGACGATGTTGCGGCTCGTGCCGGACGTCGTGATGGCAAGAAGCACGTCGCCCTTGCGGCCGTGCGCCTCGACATAACGAGAGAAGACCTCCTCGTAGCCGTAGTCGTTGCCGACGCAGGCCATGTGCGAGGCGTCGGAAATCGCAAGCGCTGCGTAGGGACGACGGTTGCTGCGGTAGCGGCCCGTCATCTCCTCCGCAAAATGCATGGCGTCGCAGAGACTGCCGCCGTTGCCGCAGCTCATCACCTTGCCGTCGCCCTCGACGGCGTCCGCCATGAGGCCTGCCGCCGCCACGACGGCTTCAATCGTCTTCTCGTTGGAGATCAGGGCGTCGAGCGCATCGCGTGCGTCGTTGAGTGCGGCCAGAACGTTTGCTTTTTCCATGTTGGTCCTCTTTGAGTCTGTGCGGAGCTCAGGGGACGGTCAGGCTGCTCTGTGCCTCTCGATCAGTTCGCGGAAGTGGTCGAAAAGCGGGGCGATGTCATGCGGACCGGGACTGGCTTCAGGGTGACCCTGGAAGCAGAAGGCCGGCGCGTCGGTGAGCTCAAAGCCCTGCAGCGAACCGTCGAAGAGCGATTCGTGTGTCGGCACGGCGTTGGCGGGAAGCGTTTTTGCATCCACGGCAAAACCATGGTTCTGGCTCGTAATGTACACGTGTCGCGAGCGCAAATCCACCACGGGATGGTTCGCGCCGTGATGGCCGAACTTCATCTTGAGCGTCTTGGCGCCGACGGCGAGCCCCATGATCTGGTGGCCGAGGCAGATGCCGAAAAGCGGAATCTTCCTCGCGATGATCTCGCGGGCGGCCTCGATGGCATACGTGCAGGGGGCGGGGTCGCCGGGGCCGTTGGAGAGGAAGACGCCGTCGGGGTTCATGGCAAGCACGTCCTCCACGGGCGTCTGCGCGGGCACCACGGTCACGCGCATGCCGCGTTCGACGAGCATGCGAAGAATGTTGGTCTTCACGCCGAAGTCGTAGGCGACGACGTGAACGGGGAGCTCTGCGGGCGTCACAAAGCCGGGCCTGCCGTCCGCGGCCTTCATGCTGAAGGCGCCTTCGGTCCACTCATAGGGAGCCTTGCAGGTGACGACCTTGGCAAGGTCCTGGCCCGCCATGCCCTTCCAGGCGGCAACGGCCTTGCGGCCTGCGTCGATCTCGTCCTCGGTGAGCGCACCGTTGCGGGCGACGACGATCACGCCGGCCTGGGCGCCCTTCGTGCGGAGGATGCGCGTCAGGCGGCGCGTGTCCACGCCTGCAATCGCGGGAACGCCCTGCTCGACGAGGTAGTCGGGCAGGGACTTTTCAGAGCGGAAGTTGGAGTGGACGGCGGGAACGTCCCTGACGACGAGGCCTGCGGCATGAACGGCTGCGCCGCCCTCGCGGTCCTGGGCGTTGACGCCGACGTTGCCGACGTGGGCGCCCGTGAGCGTGACGATCTGGCCCGTATAGGACGGATCCGTGAGGACCTCCTGATAGCCGGTCATCGCCGTATTGAAGACGACTTCGGCAACATTGGAGACGCTCGCACCGAAGCTGCGTCCGAGGAGTACCGTGCCGTCCGAAAGAATGAGTGCGGCTTCGGGGCGCGGGTCTTTGAAGAGAGAGTGCATCTGGATGTCTCGAGGCTCTTATTTTTTTTGCCCTATTGTCTAGCTGAGCCGTTAGCGACAAACGGGCTTGGGAACCCTGTCATTCTATGTAGGCGGGAGAGCCCTTTTCCGCTCCTTGTCTGAGCAGAAAACCCTAGTCGCATTGTCCGAAATCGGACGAAGGAAAAGTAATTCCTTTTCATCCGAAAACGGTTCAACAATGGTCGTTTTTGGCGACAAATGCACTCGGTTTTGCCGCCGTCGGGCGGAGGCCCGAGGGGCCTCGCACGACCTCTCAGGCATCCCTTCTGGCGTAGACCGCGTTGGCGATCGTGCTCAGGTCCGTGTACTCGATTTCGATGCCTGCGGGCAGGCCTCTTGCAAGGCGGGTGACGCGCAGCTGCGGCCACCGCTTCTTGAGGGCGTCGATCAGATAGTAGGCGGTTGCGTCGCCCTCGGGCGTGTAGCTCATGGCGACGACGACCTCGCGCAGCACGCCTTCCTCGACGCCCGCCCCCACGCGTTTGAGCAGGAGCGGCATGCCGATGTCGGCGGGTCCGATGCCGTTGACGGGGCTCAGGCGCCCCGAAAGGACGAAGTAGTAGCCGGGCCAGGCGAGCGACGCATCAAGGGCCATCTGGTCCGCCGTGCTCTCCACGACGCAGAGAAGTCCAGGGGCCCTCTCCTCGTCAAGGCACACGGGGCAGATATCCCCTTCGGTGAAGGTGTTGCAGAGGCGGCAGCGGCCGACGCCTCGGCGCACGCGCTCGACGGCGGCGGCGAGTTCGTCGAGGGACTCATCCCTGTTCTGAAGCAGATGGAAGGCGGCGCGCTGGGCCGACCGGGGGCCATAGCCCGGAAGTTTTCCGAGGGCCTTGACCAGACTCTCGACGGCTGGGGAAAGACGGATGCTCATGGCTTGGGATTCGCGGGCGAGAAGCTCATCTTGATGTCAGCGGGCCTGCCGAAATAGGGCCAGCTCGTGACCAGCACGTCGCAGCGGGTGTCCGCGTAGTCACCCACGTTGTCGCCATTGATGCCGCCTGCGGCGTTGACAACGACGTGCGGGTGCTTCGCCTTCACCTCGCGCACGAAGGCCGCGAGGACCTCGGGCGTGAAGCGTTCGCACTGGATGATGTGCACGCCCTTGTCGGCCCAGAACATGCCGTCCTCGGGCGTGTCGACCTCGACGCAGACCTTGCGCTCGGGCTCCATCGCCATGAGGCGGCGGACCGCATGGACGGGATTGCGCGTGAGGGTTCTGTGCTGGTCGAAGACGAGGATGGAGTCGGAGATGCCCGCGCGGTGGATGATGCCGCCGCCCGCCCTGAGCGCGGCGATCGAGAGGATCTTGCCGCCGGGGAAGTGCTTGCGGGTACCCGCCACTTGGATGCGGCCCCAGCGGTCGCGCGCGATGCTCACCATTTCGTGGGTGCGGCGGGCGATGCCCGTGGAGTACTCCATCACGCACTGAGCGACCTTGTAGGTGGCGTGAAGCTGCTCGGGCGTGCCCCAGGCGCGGAGGATCGGAGAGTGCATGAAGGCGTGGTCCCCGTCTCCGTAGAGCATCTCGGTCCTGAGGCCGACGGTCTTGAAGACGCGCTCGGCGATCTCGATGCCGGCGACGATGCCGGTCTCCTTGGGCCAGGCGGTGACGACGTACTCGCCCTTGAGGCCCATGCCTTCGGTCGTGACGTCATGAAGGGCCCAGTCGCCCTCAAGCAGCTCGTCAATGTAGGACTGTGGAATTCGCAGCATCTTGCAGCTTCTGAAGAAAAAAGCCGCCGATCCTTTCGGCATCGACGGCTGTTGGCTTGTCAGCGTTCGGATCGTGTCAGGCTGATCAGAACGGCAGCTTCATGCCCGGAGGAAGCGGAACTTCCTTGCGCATGCGCTCCTCGGAGATTTCGGAGAGACGGGTCTGCGCGCTGTTGAAGGCGAGTTGGATCAGGTCCTGAAGCATTTCGACGTCCTCGGGATCCACGACCGAGGGATCGATCACGACGCTCTTGCACTCGTGCTTGCCGGTGATGACGACCTTGACGGCACCGCCGCCGGACTCACCCGCGACTTCCATCGCAGCGATTTCCTCCTGCACCTTGGCAATCTTGGCCTGCATCTTCTGAGCCTGAGCCATGAGACCGCCCATGCCACCGCCGAATCCACGCATATTGTGTTCCTTTATTCAAAAAATCATTCAAGCCGTCAGTCGGTGTTCGCCTTGACGGTAGTGTCGTCAATCGTACCATGAAACAGCGCCTGCACCTGCTTCACGAAGGGGTCGTTGCGGAACCCTTCGATGAGGGCCCTGCGGGCCTCCTCGCGCTCGCGCTCCTCCTGATCGGCCACGGTGCCGCCCGCCACGTCGCCCACCTCGAACTCCACCATGCAGTGGCTTCCGAAATAGGACGAAAGCGCGCGGGAGAGAAGCTCGCGGCCCGTTTCGGTCGCGAATGCCGCGACGCGAAGACGAAGCCTGACGTGGCTTCGGGTGAGCTCAAGCACCTGCGCCGAAGCGGCGAGGTTGCGCAACGGTCCCGTCAGTCCTGCTCCTGCAATGATCGACCGCCAGTCGAGAGAAGACTCCGAGCGGTCCGGATCGGGACCGCTCTGGGGAATCTCCGGAGCGTACTCAACTGGCGGAGGGTTCTCCCCAGGGAGGCGTGTCGTCGTCGAGCTGCCCGGCGGCGGGGCCCGCGAGTCCGGGAGGCGGCGCCGAGGGACGCGGCAGGGGAGGCATGCCCGAGCTTCGGCCCACGGTCTGTACTCCAGCCGAGGGCGCAGCGGGAGCAGGAACTGCCGCAGGGGCCTGCACGGAGGCGGGCGCCTGAACGGGCGCCCTGCCCGCATCACGGGCGGGCACGCGCGTCACGGCTCTCGCGCCTGCGGGCTTGAAGGCGAGCATGCGCAGCAGAGCCATCGTGAAGCCCGCGTATTCGTCGGGGGCGAGGTTGAGGTCGTTGCGGCCGTGAAGGGCGATCTGGTAGTAGAGCTGGATCTCCTCGGGGGAGAAGGCCTGCGCGAACTCTCGGATCGAGGCGCAGTCGGGATCGTCCTCGCTCACGGCTGCGGGCACACGCTGCACGAGCGCGACGCGGTGCAGCAGGCCCGCGAGGTCGCGGAGCGCCTGCGCAAAGGAAAGGCCCTGCGTCTGCATGGCGTCGGCGACGGCCAGCATGCCCGCGCCGTCACCAGCGGCGAGCGCCCTGAGAATGCCCGTGAGCGTTTCGCCGCCGCTCATGCCGAGCATGCGGCGCACACCTTCCTGCGTCACGCCGTCGCCGCAGTAGGCGATGGCCTGGTCAAGAAGCGAAAGGCCGTCTCGCATGGAGCCGCGGGCGCCCTGGGCGAGCACGCGCAGCGCGCCTTCCTCGAACGGAATGCCCTCTTCGGTGAGGATGCGGCTCATGTGGCCCACGACGTCCTGGGGCGTCATGTTGCGCAGATTGAACTGCAAACAGCGCGAGAGCACGGTGATGGGCACCTTCTGCGGGTCCGTCGTCGCGAGGATGAACTTCACGTATTCGGGCGGCTCCTCAAGCGTCTTGAGCATGGCGTTGAAGGCCGTCGAGCTCAGCATGTGGACTTCGTCGATCATGTAAACCTTGAAGCGGCCCTGCGTGGGCGCGTACATCGCGCGCTCAAGGAGCGCGGTCATGTCCTCGACCGAACGGTTGCTCGCCGCGTCCATCTCGATGTAGTCGGGAAAGCGTCCCTCGTCGATCGCGCGGCAGGCGGGGCAGACTCCGCAGGGATGAGCCGTCATGTCGCCGTGGCCGTCCGCCCCCTGGCAGTTGAGGGCCTTGGCGAAGATGCGGGAGATCGTCGTCTTGCCGACGCCGCGGGTTCCCGTGAAGAGATAGGCGTGATGAAGGCGCTTTTCCGTGAGAGCGCGCGTGAGCGCGGTCACGACGTGCTCCTGGCCGACGATCGTGTCGAAGTCATGAGGCCGCCACTTTCTGGCGAGCACCTGATAGCTGCTCATCCTGTGTCCTTAGTGCTGAGTGAATGTGCAAGAACCTTTATTTTAGCGGCTCAACGTCCGGCCGCCCTGAGAAGCGCCTCGCCCGAAAGCCTGCAGATGCGCCAGTCTGGCAGCACCTCGGCGCCGAGTCCCTCGTAGAAGTCGATGGCGGGCTGGTTCCAGTCGAGCACGCTCCAGTCGAAGCGGCCGCAGCCCTCATCGAGCGCCTTCTGCGCAAGGTGCCGGATGATCGCCTTGCCGTAGCCGCGGCGGCGCGCGTCCTCGACGACGAAGAGATCCTCAAGGTAGAGGCCTCGCCTCGTGAGGAAGGTGGAGAAGTTGTAGAAGTAGAGCGCGAAGCCCACGGGGCGCTCGGCGCCCGTCGCCTCGTTCACCTCCCAGGCAAGCACGCAGCCGATGACGGCGCGCGGGCCGAAGAGCTCCTCGCGAAGCTGCTCGGACGTGGCCTTGCAGTGGGATTCGAGTCGCTCGTAGCGGGCGAGCGCATGAATGAGGCCGCATACGACCTCGACGTCCTCTTCTCGGACGGGGCGGATTTCCAAACTCATGAGGGAAAGCAATTCCTGCGATAGAAAAATGCGTCCGCGCCCGCTCGAAGGGGCTTGGGACATGCAGGAACATTCTAGAGGAAGGCGGAGGCGGGGTGACAAAAAAGGCGCGATTCGCCTTGAACCACGCCCGAACGCGTCCGCCACAACGGAGGCGGAGAAAAAATGAAAATGGCGAGCCTTGTCCTCGGCACTGCTGCTGACCAGTATGGCTGCTTCGTTCCCGACCTGACCAGGTTCCTGGGGACAGCATGCGAGGGGACCCGCCAAGCCCGATAGTCTACAGAAAGAAGCAGATTTTTGCAAAATATCCTTTTTCCGCCGTCCGAAGCCCCCTGCACGAGCGGCCTCTTGGTGCTACTATAGGTACACTTTCCGGCGCGGATTCCAATCCGCCGCCCTCATCCCTGGCACGGATTCGTTCTGCAGTCCTTCAAGTGCCGCTTTCCCGAACACAACATCTTGCACTCAGTCCTGCGGCATTTATGCCTGCTCCCCCGTGCGGCCCAAGGTCGACGGTCACATGACAGGCCCGCAGTCCGTCAGGACAGTTTCTCACACCGGAGTCATCATGAGCGAAATCATTCACGTCACCGACGAAAACTTCGAAGAAGTCGTCTCCCAGCCCAACGTCACGGTCCTCGTCGACTTCTGGGCTCCGTGGTGCGGTCCCTGCCGCATGCTCGCCCCGCGCCTCGAACAGGCTGCCGAAACCTTTGACGGCCGCGTCGTGATCGCCAAGTACAACTGCGACGAAGCCAGCCGCTTCGCCGGCGAGTACAACGTGCGCGGCATCCCGACCGTGCTCGCCTTCAAGAACGGCCAGCACGTCGGTGAACGCACGGGCCTGTGCGATCAGGAAACGCTCAACGCCTTCATCGAAGCTCACCTCTAAGCCGCTTTGCGGCAGGCGGAGCCGCACGCCTCATGCGGCTCCATGCATTTCTCCCAACACGCCCCTCCGACGGGCCGTCTTCTCGGGCCGTCAAAATCCGCTATGCATCTTTCCGACCTCAAGTCCCTTCACATCTCGCAGCTGCTCGACATCGCCTACGCGCTCGAAATCGACAACGCCCAGCGCATGCGCAAGCAGGAGCTCATGTTCGCCATTCTCAAGAAGAAGGCCAAGAGCGGCGAGCAGATCTTCGGTGACGGCACGCTCGAAGTGCTTCCCGACGGCTTCGGCTTCCTTCGCAGCCCTGACACCTCCTATCTTGCGAGCACGGACGACATCTACATCTCGCCCTCCCAGATCCGCCGCTTCAATCTTCACACCGGCGACTCGATCGAAGGCGAGGTCCGAACGCCCAAGGACGGCGAACGCTACTTCGCACTCGTGCGCGTCGACTCCGTCAACGGCCTGCCGCCCGAGAGCATCAAGCACCGCATGCTGTTCGAGAACCTGACGCCGCTCTTCCCGAACGAGCATCTCGTGCTCGAGCGTGACATGCGCGGCGACGAGAACCTCACGGGCCGCATCATCGACATGATCGCCCCGATCGGCAAGGGCCAGCGCGCCCTGATCGTCGCTCCTCCGAAGTCCGGCAAAACGGTCCTGATGCAGCACATCGCCCACGCGATCATCGCCAACCACCCCGACGTCACTCTCTTCGTCCTCCTCATCGACGAACGTCCCGAGGAAGTGACCGAAATGCAGCGCTCCGTCAAGGCCGAGGTCGTCGCCTCCACCTTCGACGAACCCGCCGCCCGTCACGTCCAGGTGGCCGAAATGGTCATCGAGAAGGCCAAGCGCCTTGCCGAAAGCAAGCGCGACGTCGTCATCCTCCTCGACTCCATCACGCGTCTCGCCCGCGCCTACAACACCGTGATTCCGTCTTCGGGCAAGGTGCTCACGGGCGGCGTGGACGCCAACGCCCTGCAGCGCCCGAAGCGCATCTTCGGCGCCGCCCGCAACCTTGAGGAAGGCGGCTCGCTCACGATCATCGGCACCGCCCTCGTCGACACGGGCTCCCGCATGGACGACGTGATCTACGAAGAATTCAAGGGCACGGGCAACAACGAAATCCACCTCGAGCGCCGCATGGCCGAAAAGCGCGTCTACCCGGCCATCAACCTCAACCGCTCGGGCACCCGCCGCGAGGAACTCCTCCTCAAGCCGGACGTCCTGCAGAAGGTCTGGATCCTGCGCAAGTTCCTCTACGACATGGACGAACTCGAGGCAATGGAATTCCTGCTCGACAAGATGAAGGCCACGAAGAACAACGTCGAGTTCTTCGAGCTCATGAAGAAGTAAGTCCCGGAGGGACCGAAAACAAGAAAGGCACCGTCAAGATGGCGGTGCCTTTTCCTTTTCCAACTCAAGCCCGTCGGCCCGCGCCGAAGTTCACGTCAAAATTTAAGTCGACTTATGCAAAACCTTCCGTCAGGGCAGGTTTGCGCGGATGTGGGAGGCAACGACCTCGTCGTCCGTGCAGGTGACCTCGATGTGGTGGAAGCCCGCCTCCTGAAGTCGGCGGACGATGCGCGGATGGAGCGTGACGGCGACGCCGTTCGTCACCCAGTCGCGAACCTCCGAAACGGGGCGGATCGCATGGAAGAGCGCATCGACGGCGTCCGTGCTCGTGATGTAGATGATCGGAGACGGACCGTGGGCGGCCATGAGGATGTCGCTGCGCTGTTCGGGCGTGAGCTCGAGCGGCACGCGGACGTAGATGCACATCGTGATGACGTCTGAGCCGATGCTCCTTAACTGCTCGGGCAGCCATTCGCGGCCGGTCTGGCCGCGCAGGAAGAGCACGCGCGAAGGAGCCCCCCTGTGCTTGAGGATCTCCCAGAGCGCCTCGCTGCCGGAATCCTCGGCGTCGCCCTCGGGGTAGATGAGCTTCACGTCGTCGCCCCAGGCGGCGCGGATCACCTTTGCGGTACCCTCGCCTACCGTGGCGAGCGTGATGTGCTCGGGCCATGCCTTCACCCAATGGGCTGCGGCGGCAACCGATGCGGGGCTCGGAAGAATGACCATCTCGACGTCGTCAAGGTTGTCCAGGCGCTCCTGAACAAGATCGCAGTCCTCCTTGCCGGGCAGCTCGATCCTGAACGCCGGCCAGCGCCAGCACTCAATCCCCTCCTTGAGGAGCACGCCGGCGAGGCGGTTGTTCGCTTCGCCGGGTCGCATCAGAATGACGGGCCTTTGTAAAGCCATAAATCCCTCTTGACCTGAATTAACCGAGAACAGCCTTCAGTATAGCGTCTGCGCCCTGACGGCGGAGGTCCTCAACCACGCGCGCCGCAAGCGCTTCAGGCTCCGTCCAGGGACCGCGGGCCTCGCTGCGGATGGCTTCGCCGGTCTTGTGGTTGCCCACGAGGGCGCGCAGGTAAAGCTCCTCGCCCTCGATGATGCCGTAGGCGGCGAGCGGAACCTGGCAGGAGCCGCCGAGCGCGCGGGAGACGGCGCGTTCGGCCGTGCAGCAGGCGCGGGTGTGCGGGTCATTGAGGAAGGCGAGAGCCTCGTGCATGACGGCGTTGTCGGAGCGGATCTCGACGCCGAGGGCGCCCTGGCCCGGAGACGGCAGGCTCACTTCGGCCGGAATGATCGAGCGGATGCGGTCGTGGAGCTCAAGACGCTTGAGGCCGGCGGAGGCCATCACGAGGGCGTCGTATTCGCCGGCGTCGAGCTTGCGCAGGCGCGTGCCGACGTTGCCGCGAACGGGAAGCACTTCAAGGTGCGGATAGTTCATGCGGAGCATGAGCTCGCGGCGAAGGCTGGCAGTGCCCACGCGGGCGCCGGCGGGCATGTCGTCAAGGCTCGCGTACTTCGGGGAGACGAAGGCGTCGCGCGGATCCTCGCGTTCGCTCACGGCGACGAGGTCGAAGCCCTCGGGAAGCTCCATCGGAACGTCCTTGAGGGAGTGCACGGCGAGATCGGCCTCGCCCGCCTCCATGGCGACTTCAAGCTCCTTCACGAAGAGTCCCTTGCCGCCCACCTTGGAGAGCGTGCGGTCGAGGATCTGGTCGCCTCGCGTCGTCATGCCGAGGAGCTCCACGCTCGCGGACGGATAGCGGGCGCGCAGCACGGACTGGATGTGAAGGGCCTGCCACATGGCAAGGGGGCTTTCGCGGGTGGCGATGACGCAGCGTTCGAAATTGGACATGATGATGAATCTGAATGTCTGTGAATGTCCGTCGTCCAGACGTTGGCGGACGGCTCTAATAAAGGGAAAACCGAAAAGCGGCGGGCGCCTTCCGGTCATTTTCCTGATTGTAACAGTCGAACTTTGCTCGACGCTTAACAAGATCCGCCGTTCGTCCCGCACGGGACTCGAAAACCTCTCCCGCACGCTTGCACGCGACGGCGGGACGTGACATAATTTCGTCCTTTCCCAGTTGGCACGTGGACAGGCATGCCTGTCGTAAGACCCGACGAATTCGGGCGGACTCGCAAGGCCGTCAGGGCGACCGACAACCAAAACTAGGAATTACCTTAAAAATGAAGAAAGGCATTCATCCCGAATACCGCGAAGTCGCTTTCGTCGACCTCTCCATCAACCAGACGTTCATCATCCGTTCCGCCGCTCAGACGCGTGAAACGATCGAAATCGACGGCGTGACCTACCCGATGTACAAGCTTGATACGTCCTCCGCCAGCCACCCGTTCTACACGGGCGCTCAGACGCGCATCGTCGAAGCCGGCCGCGTTGAAAAGTTCCGCGCCAAGTTCGCCGCCAAGCAGCAGGCCATGAACGCCGCCGCCGAAGCCGCCAAGGCCGCCAAGTAATATTGCCGGTTCAGGCCCGTGCGGCCCGTCCGCACGTCGCTTCCAGAAAGGGCAGTCTCCGATTCGTCGGACTGCCCTTTTCATTTGCCCCGAAAAAACGGACAATGTCCGCAATGTCCGAAACGTCAACTTAGGAGCCCTCCGTGCTCAGCCAGCGATCCACTCCCGTCAAAATGTCCCAGGAAGCCGCCCGCAAGCTCCCTCGCTGGAGCCTTCTCGCGCTTCTGACCATCTTCGCCTTCAGCGGTTTCTGGGCGACAGGGCTCTGGACGCTTCGCGACGCACTGAGCTTCGGCACGGCCTCCGCCATGCTTGACGGCGGCGCATCCGCCTGGCTCATGCCCATGATGGCCGACTCTCCGATCACGGAGGCGGGTCCGCTCGCGGGCTGGCTCACCGCCGTCATCATCGCCTTCGGCCGCCTCACGGGACTCATGGGCGACATCGCCGCGGTGCGCTTCGCCGCGTGCCTTCTCTTCGCGCTCACCACGGCCGCCCTTTGGTACGGCACCTGGCACCTCGCCCGACGCCCTGAGGCGCAGCCCATCGCCTTCGCCTTCGGCGGCGAGGCGAGTCCTCGCGACTACAGCCGCGTCGTCGCCGACGTCGCCGTACTGCTCTTCGTCGCAACCTTCGGCATCCTCACCCGCCAACACGAGGCGCTTCCCGACACGACGCTCCTCACGATGGCCGCGCTGAGCTTCTACGGCCTCACGCTCGGCATCAGGCGCCCCGTTCCCGGCGCCTTCACCGCAGGTCTCGCAGCAGGTCTGGCCGTCGTCTCCTCGACGCTCTTCGCGGGCTGCTGGCTCCTCGTACTCGCCCTCATCACGATCCAGTGCCTCAAGGCCTTCTCGCACCATCGCCCGAAGCGCCTTCTCATCACGATCGCCGGCGCGCTCGCGGGCTTCCTGCCCTGGCCCCTGCTCGCCTTCGCCGTCGACCCCGCGCAGGCCGCGGTCTGGTTCGGCGAATGGCTGCCCGCCCAGCTCGCGCACTTCTCGCTGGCGGGCTCCGACACCTATCTCTGGTTCGCCCGCAACGCCCTCTGGTACCTCTGCCCCATCTGGCCCTTCGCCATCTGGGGACTCTACGTCTGGCGCCATCAGATCCGCCAGACGCACATCCTGCTGCCTGCGGCCGCGCTCATGGCAGGCATCCCCGCCGTGGTCTTCTCCTCCTTTCAGGCCTACGACACGGTCTTCCTCGCCTTCCTGCCAATGCTCTCCGTCACTGCGGCCTTCGGTCTCGTAACCGTCCGCCGCGGCTACGAGAACGTGCTCGACTGGTTCTCGCTCACGATCTTCACGCTCGGCCTGCTCGTGCTCTGGGCCTACTGGTTCGCCTGGCTCACGAGCTTCGCACCGAAGATGGCCGAGTCCCTGCAGATGCTCGCCCCCGGCAGCGCCCCCGTCTTCGACTCGGGCCTGGTGCTCGCCTGCCTCGTCTCCCTCGTCTGGTTCGTCTTCGTCGGCTGGCGCCTCACGCACCGCCCCGTCGTTGCATGGCGCGGTCCGTGGCTCGCCGCCGCAGGCATCACCGCCTTCTCCGCCTCGCTCGTGGGCCTCTACCACACGGCGCTCGACGTCAACCGCTCCTACGAGCCCGTCGTCAAGGCGGTCGCCCGCAACCTTGAGGCCAAGGGCATGCAGCCCGGCGACGTCGTATGCGGCACGGGCATGAACCACGGCCTGCAGGCGGTCTTCAAACACTACGCGGACCTCGACGTCCTCGTGCGCGCCCGCCCCGACGAGTGCCGCTTCACGATTGACAGGTCCAGAAGCGGCGCCCTCCTGCCCGACAGCTTCCGTCGTCCTCACACCGATGAAGCCTTCACCGTCATCCAAAACCGCTGAACTTAGCCCCTCATGACGACACTGACGCCTCCCAAGACATCGTTCGCAGCGCTCATGCGCCTTGCGGGCCCCATTTTCGTCGCCAACATCGCCATCGTCGGCAGCGGCACGATCGACACGATCATGGCCGGCCAGCTCGGCAAGAACCACCTTGCCGCCATCGCCGTCTCCATCGCCGCCACAATCTCCGTGGTGATGGGCCTTGCAGGCATCCTCCAGAGCCTCTCCCCGATTGCGGGCCACCACTACGGCGCCCGCAACTACAGGGCCGTGGGCGAGGAACTCGAGCAGAACTTCTGGCTCGGCGGCTTCCTCTGCCTCTTCGGCGTTCCGCTCCTCATGTACACGGACCTCTGGATCTCGCTCGGCAAGGTCGAGGGCGAGGTCGCGCGTATGGCCGCCGAATTCCTCTTCTTCACCGCGCTCGCGCTGCCCGCCTGCCTCTTCGCCCGAACCTTCATCTCGGTCAACGCGGCCCTCTCGCGCCCACGCATCACGATGTGGGTCTCGCTTGCCATGCTCGCCCTCAAGGTGCCTCTCAACGGCATCTTCATGTACGGCTGGCTCGGCTTCCCCGCCATGGGCGGCTCGGGCGCAGGCGTCTCGTTCTGCATCCTCAACTACCTCGCCTTCCTCTGCTACCTCGCCATCTGGAAGCGCGACGCCTTCTACCGCACGATGCACGCCGAACGCATCTTCGGCCCGAGGTGGGCGCTGATGAAAGAGCAGCTCCACGTCGGCATTCCGATCGGCCTGAGCACCTTCTTCGAGGTCTCGAGCTTCACGCTGATGGCAATCTTCGTCGCACGCTTCGGCTCCGAGGCCGTTTCCGCCCACCAAATCGTGGCCAACATCACGAGCCTCTGCTACATGCTGCCCCTCTCGATCGGCATCGCCTCGTCCGTACTCATCTCCCAGTGCCTCGGTGCACGTTGGCCGGCCGTGGCCTACACGGTGCTCACGCGCACGCTCAAGGTCTCGGTGGCGAGCGCGACCTGCATCGTCACCATCCTCTTCTTCGCGCGCCACTGGCTCGTGACGCTCTACTCGTCCGACACGGGCGTGTGCGCGATGGCGGCCTCGCTCCTCATCTTCGGCTGCCTCTACCACGTCTTCGACGCCATGCAGTCCGTGAGCTCGTTCGCCCTTCGAGGCTACCGCGTCACGCGCCTGCCGATGATCATCTACGGCGTCATGCTCTGGGGCGTGGGCCTCGGCGGCGGCTACATGCTCGCCTTCGGCAACCCGATCACGGGCGAGCCGATGGGCGCCTACGGCTTCTGGAGCGCCACGGCCGCAGGCCTCTGGCTCACGGGCATCTCGCTCGCCTGCATGGCCATCTGGGTGGGCCGGCAGTTCGCCCGCGACGACAACCACACGCCCGAGGAGATCGAGGAGGCCGTCAAGGTCTCCAGAGCCTGACGACGGACTTCGGGTACACGGCACTGACAAAGGCGCGGGAGGCGGCTCCCGCGCCTTTTTTCCTGCCCGCAGGCCTTGCGCTATGATTGACGATCAGGTCCCCCCGTCAGGAGTTCGGCATGTCAACCATCCTCTTTCCCAGCCCGATTTTCGGTCCCGTGCACAGCCGCCGTCTAGGCGTTTCGCTCGGCGTCAACCTGCTGCCCGCCGACGGCAAGCTCTGCAGCTTCGACTGCATCTACTGCGAATGCGGCCTCAACGGCCAGCACCGTCCCGAGCTGAGGATGCCCACGCGTGAAGCCGTGCGCGAAGCCCTTCGCGCCAAGCTCGAGAGCATGAAGGCCGAAGGCGTCCTGCCCGACACGATCACCTTCTCGGGCAACGGCGAGCCCACCTCGCACCCCGACTTTGAGGGCATCATCGACGACACGCTCGCGCTTCGCGACGAGTACGCGCCTAAAAGCCAGGTGAGCGTCCTCACCAACGCCACCCACATCGTCAGGAACGGCGTCTTCCGCGCGCTCCTCAGGGTCGACAACGCGCTCCTCAAGCTCGACACCGTCGACGAGGACTACATTCACCTCGTCGACCGCCCCACGAGCCGCTACGACCTGCCGAAGCTCATCGAGCGCATGAAAGCCTTCGAAGGCCGCTGCATCATCCAGACGATGTTCATGAAGGGCGAATGGGAGGGCCGAAGCGTCGACAACACGGGGGACGAGTACGTCGGCCCCTGGCTCGACGCCCTCAGGGAGATCGGCCCCAGACTCGTGACGATCTACACGCTCGACAGGGAGACGCCTGGCAAGAACCTCCTCAAGGCGCCCCGCGAGCGTCTCGACGAGATCGCCGCACGCGTGAACGCGCTCGGCATCCCGACCACCGTGAGCGGCTGAGTCCACAAAGCGCGAACAAAAAAACTCCGCCAGACAAGAAGTCGGCAGAGTTTTTTTCATTGCTCGAGGAGCCGTCGCGGAGGACGGCCCTCAGAAGCTGCATCAGTAGCGGCGGCTTTCAAGCGCAGCGATGCGGTCCTCAATGGACGGATGGGTCGCGAAGAGCGAGCCGATGCCGCCCGAGATGCCGAAGCCCTTGACGGCGCCCGGAAGCTCGTTCTGGGCCTCCATGCCGCCAAGGCGGCGCAGGGCGTTGATCATGGGCTGGTTGGACTGCATGATCTCGGCGGCGCCGGCGTCGGCGTGGTATTCACGCCAGCGGGAGAAGTAGGCGACGACCATGCCGGCAAGGAAGCCGAGGCAGATGTCGAGAACAAGGCTCGTCACGTAGTAGCCGACACCCGGAGCATCGTCTTCGTTGCGGAGGATCTGACGGTCGACCACCCAGCCGATGATGCGGGAGAAGAACACGACGAAGGTGTTCATCACACCCTGAAGCAGGGTCTGCGTGACCATGTCGCCGTTCTTGACGTGGGAGATCTCGTGGGCGAGCACGGCCTCGACTTCGTCGCGGTTCATGATGTTGAGAAGCCCCGTGGAGACGGCCACCATGGCGCTCGAGGCGGAGGCGCCGGTCGCGAAGGCGTTGGGCTCGCCTTCGTAGATGCCGACTTCAGGCATCGGGATGCCGGCCCTTTCGGCTTCGTGGCGCACGACGCCGACGAGGTAGGCTTCAAGACCGGGCTGGGGATTGTTCGTGTCGATCATCTGCACGCCCATGCTCATCTTGGCCATCTGCTTGCTCATGAGCAGCGAGATGATCGAGCCGCTGAAGCCGACGACCATCGAGAAGATGAAGAGGGCGGAAAGGTTGAGGGACGAGCCCGCCATGGTGCCGAAGTTGACGCCGAACACCATCTGCACGACCGTGAGGATCACGCTGAGCATGATGAAGACGGCGAGGTTGGCGAGCACCAACAGACCAATGCGCTTAAACATACTGTTCCAATTTCCTTTTTTTTCTGCGTGGACAGAATGAGCGATGCATGTTCAGGGAACGGCGGACGTTCCATCGCTCATGCAGCCGCCGTTCATTCATTGCTTAATTGTATGAAGACGCGACGTTCAATATGTTTGGCGTCATCACGACAATTGTAACAAAGGTCTCAAAATCACTTGGAGAAAGGCCTTGATGACCGATTCCCGTGCAGGATGCATGCCTCGCGCACGCACGAGGACTACTTGACGTCCTCGATGCGGCGCGGCGGGAAGCTGTCCCAGGCGCCGCAGCCGAGGCAGTGCCAGGAGAAGGACGAGGCAAGGAAGCCGCAGTTCGAGCACTGGTACTTCGTGAAGCGGCGGCCGTGGCGCTGCAGGAGCGTGGCGAGGAGCTTCGTCTCCTCGTCGTCGGGGCGCTCCTTCTGACGAAGCGTCATCATGGTCGAAAAGGCGGAGAGGCTAGGACGCCTGGCGAGCATCTCGACGACGCTCTCGCCCGCCTTTTCAAGGCCCTCCCAGGCGGCGAGGCGCTTGACGGCCTCCTCCATCACGTCGGCGCCGCCGTTGTCGGCGAGCGCCTTGTGCAGAAGCACGACGGCCTCATCCCTGCGGCCGAGCGCGTCGAGCGCATCGGCGACGCGGCCGACGACGAGCGGCAGGTAGGCGGGCGTGCGCTTCATGACGCCGTTCCAGCAGCGCAGGGCACGTTCGGCGTTGCCGAGCGAGAGCGCGACGGCGCCAGCGGCAATGCCCGCACGCGGAGACTCGGGGCACTTTTCAAGCGCATGACGAACGTGGTCGTCGGCAAGCTCGAAGTCCTTGCGGCGGACGGCCTCCTCGGCGAGCTCGCAGTAGTAGTGGGCGATCTCGGAAGCGAGATTTTCACCCGCCTGCACCTCGAGCTGGCGCGAGACGTCGATGGCGGAGGTCCACTCGTGCTCGATGCAGTAGATCTTAAGGAGCGCGCGCAGCGCGTCCAGATGTTCGGTGGGGTTGCGCAGGAGCCTGCGGTAGGTCTCCTCGGCGCGGTCGAAGAGGCCAGCGGTCATGTAGTCCTCGCCAAGAGCCTGGAGCGCCTTGACGCGGTCCTCCTCGGGGATATCCTCGCGGTTGACAAGGTGGTTGTGGAGCTTGATCGCGCGCTCGAACTCGCCGCGGCGGCGGAAGAGCGTGCCGAGCACGTGGTGGAGCTCGATGAGCTCGGGGTCGAGCCTGACGACTTCGATGAAGGGATCGATGGCCTTGTCGGGACGGTCGCTCATGAGCATGGCCACCCCGCGCGAATACGCCTCGGGGAGCCGCCTGGAATTCCGCTCGCGCTCGCCTGCGTCGAGCCCACGGGCCCACCAGCCTGCGGCGAAGAGCACGGGAATGAGGACCAGATACCAAAGTTCGGATTCCATAAAAGGCCTTTTCTTGTCGTTAGTCAAGATTCGGTGACATTGTGGCACGCGATGCGGGCTCGGGACAAATCCCGCGCTGTCATCACGAAAAAAGGCTGCCGGCATTTTCATGCCGCAGCCTTTTTTGTGTTCCTCTGGGGACCGTCGGACCGGAGCCCTTCGATCCCCGCGGATCAGCTTCGTTCAGAATTACCTCTGTTCGAGCTTGGCCTTGAGGAGAGCGCCGAGGTTGGTCGTGCCGGAGGCAGCCGTGGCATCGGCGTTGAGACGATCGAGAGCGTCACGGGCTTCAGCAGCGTCCTTCGCACGGATGGAGAGCTGGATGGAGCGGTTCTTGCGGTCGATGTTCGTGATGAGAGCTTCGACTTCGTCGCCGGCGGCGAGACGCGTCGTGGCGTCTTCAACGCGGTCGGCGGAGATTTCAGCAGCGCGGAGGTAGCCTTCGACGTCGTTGCCGAGGTCGATGACGGCGCCCTTGGCGTCAACGGACTTCACCGTACCCTTGACGAGCGTGTTCTTGTCGTGGGTGGAAGCGAAGTTGGAGAACGGATCGCCGCCCATCTGCTTGATGCCGAGGGAGATGCGTTCACGTTCCGTGTCGATCGCGAGAACGACGGCTTCGAGTTCGTCGCCCTTCTTGTACTTGCGAACGGCTTCTTCACCGGACTCATTCCAGGAAAGGTCGGAGAGGTGGACGAGACCGTCAATGCCGCCCGGGAGACCGATGAACACACCGAAGTCGGTGATGGACTTGATCTGGCCGGAGACCTTGTCGCCCTTCTTGTGGGACTGGGCGAAGTCTTCCCACGGATTCGGCTTGCACTGCTTCATGCCGAGGGAGATGCGGCGGCGTTCTTCGTCGATGTCGAGAACCATGACTTCGACTTCATCGCCGAGCGTGACGACCTTACGCGGATCAACGTTCTTGTTCGTCCAATCCATTTCGGAGACGTGGACGAGACCTTCGATGCCGGCTTCGACTTCAACGAAGGCACCGTAGTCGGTGATGTTCGTGACCTTGCCGAAGAGGCGGGTGCCCTGCGGGTAGCGGCGGGCGATGCCGACCCACGGGTCTTCGCCGAGCTGCTTGAGGCCGAGGGAGACGCGGTTCTTGTCCTGGTCGAACTTGAGAACCTTGGCTTCGAGTTCCTGACCAACCTGAACGACTTCGCTCGGGTGGCGGACGCGACGCCAGGCGAGGTCCGTGATGTGGAGGAGACCGTCGATGCCACCGAGGTCGACGAAGGCGCCGTAGTCGGTGATGTTCTTGACGATGCCCTTGACGATGGCGCCTTCCTTGAGCGTTTCGAGGAGCTTGGCGCGTTCTTCGCCCATGTTGGCTTCAACGACGGCACGGCGGGAAACCACGACGTTGTTGCGCTTGCGGTCGAGCTTGATAACCTTGAATTCGAAGGTCTTGCCTTCGTACGGCGTCGTGTCCTTGACCGGACGGGTGTCCACGAGGGAGCCCGGGAGGAAGGCGCGGATGCCGTTGGTCATGACGGTGAGACCGCCCTTGACCTTGCCCGTGACCGTACCGGTGACGAGTTCACCGGATTCGAGAGCCTGTTCGAGGTTCATCCAGGCGGCGAGGCGCTTGGCCTTGTCGCGGCTGAGGATCGTGTCGCCGTAGCCGTTTTCGACGGATTCGATGGCGACGGAGATGAAGTCGCCCGGTTGGACGGTCACTTCACCACGGTCATCCTTGAACTCTTCGATGGGCACATAGGCTTCGCTCTTGAGGCCGGCGTTGACGACGACGAAGTTGTAGTCGACGCGGACGACTTCAGCGGTGATGACTTCACCCTGACGCATTTCCTGGTGAGCGAGGCTTTCGGCAAAAAGCTCAGCGAAGGATTCGGGCTTGTTGGTTTCGTTGGTCATTGTTTGAAATAAAGATACACACCCGCAGCAGAAGGCCTTGGGCGGAGTTGATGAAAATGCAAGACGCCCCTTCGGGCGACCTGCGGGAAAAAAAATGAACGCTTATTCTACGACAACTTTTTGGTCTCGTCCCACCACTCGAGGACTTTTTTTACGACTTCCTCGATGCCCATGCAGGACGTGTCGAGAAGGCGTGCGTCCTCGGCGGGCTTCAGAGGCGCCGTGGCCCTCTGGCTGTCGCGACGGTCGCGCTCCTCAAGATCGGCAGTAAGCACCTCGAGGTCGGCCGTTTCGCCACGTTCGAGCAGCTGGCAGTACCTGCGCTCGGCGCGGACCCTGGCCGTTGCGGTCATGAAGACCTTGAGCGGAGCCTCGGGGAAGACCACCGTGCCCATGTCCCTGCCGTCGGCGACGAGACCGGGCAGGCGGGCGGCGTTCTTCTGCAGCGCAAAGAGCGCGGCTCGAACGCCGGGCACCACGGCCACGCGGCTCGTGGCGGAGCTCACTTCCTCGGCACGGATGGCCGTCGTCACGTCGCGACCGTCGAGAAGGATGCGGCCGCCCTCGAACACGGGGGAGAGCCCTTGGGCCGCCGCCGTGAGCGCCTGCGCGTCGTCAAGGTCGATCCCCTTCGAAAGGGCGTCGAGGGTCGCGATGCGGTAGAGCGCGCCGCTGTCGAGGTAGTGGAAGCCGAGCGCGTCGGCGACTCGGGACGCGATCGTGCCCTTGCCGCTCGCGGCGGGGCCGTCAAGCGTAATAACCGGAATGCAGTCTGTCATGAAATCTCTCGTCTGTTGGCTCGCCCAGCGGATCTCTTCGCGCTGGCGAGGCCATCAGTCTACAACAGGGTAAGATCCGAGAAGGCGCCAGTGCTCGGTCCTCGCCTCCATGGCCGCAAGCGCTTCGCGAACGCCGGGGGTCTCGACCGAGCCCTCGACGTCGATGAAGAAGTTGTAGTCCCAGAAGCCGTTGCGGGCGGGACGGCTCTCGATGCGGACCATCTGCACGCCGTTCTCGGCCATCGGCGTCATCATGTCGTAGAGCGAGCCCGGCACGTTGGGCACCGAGAAGACGATGCTCGTCTTGAAGGCCTTCGGAGTTTCGAGGATCATCTCGGGCTCGCGCGCCATCACGAGGAAGCGCGTGCGGTTGCCCTCGCCGTCCTGAATGCTCTTGGCTGCGGCGCGCAGGCCGTAGATGTCGGCCGCCACGATCGCGGCAATCCCCGCCGCGCCCCGCTCGATCGAGGCCCTGCGGGCCCCTTCGGCATTGGACGAGACGGCGATGCGCTCGGCGTCGGGCATGTGACGCGAGAGCCACCCCCTGCACTGCGCGAGCGCCTGCGCATGCGCGTAGACACGCCTGACGTCCTCGAGACGCTTCTCGAGCGTGAGCAGATTGTGGACGACGGGCACGGACACCTCGCCCACGATGCAGAGGCGGCGCTCGAGCAACAAGTCGAGCGCGTGCGTGACCGTGCCGTTCGTGTTGTTTTCAATCGCAATGACGCCGAAACGCGCCTCACCGCTCTCGACCGCATCGAGAACGGCGTCGAAGTCGGGTTCGGCGATCGCCTTCGCCTCACGTCCGAAGACGGCCCTGACGGCCTGCTCGGAGAAGGTCCCCGCAGGCCCGAGAAAGGCGACGACGCCGTCAGTGACGCTCGACATGGCGCCCCGCGAAGTCGCGCATGAAGGCGGTGAGCCTCTCGACGCCCTCCATGGGCATCACGTTGTAGAGCGACGCGCGCAGGCCGCCCACGGAGCGGTGGCCGGCGAGATTCGTCAGGCCCTGTGCCTCGGCCTCCTTCACGAAGACGGGCAGGAGCGTCTCGTCGGCGAGCGTGAAGACGACGTTCATGCGGCTGCGGGCTTCGGGCGCGATGCGGCTCACGTAGAAGTCGCCCATGCTGTCGATGGTGTCGTAGAGAAGGGCCGAGCGCTCCTTCGCGCGACGGTCCATCTCGGCGACGCCGCCCTGCTCGTCGACCCAGCGGGCCATCAGCATGGCGGTGTAGAACTGAAGCACGGGCGGCGTGTTCTGCAGACTGTTGTTCCTGGCGTAGACGCTCCAGTCGAGCATCTGCGGCACGGTTTCGGCGGCGCAGCCGAGCTGGTCGCGGCGCACGATCACGCAAGCGAGGCCCGCGGTGCCGAAGTTCTTCTGAACGCCGGCCCAGACGGCCGCATAGCGGGTCCAGTCGACGGGACGGCTCATGAAGTTACTCGACATGTCGGAGACGAAGAGAGCGTCGTTGTCGTCAACGGCGGGCAGGCCCTTGAATTCGGTGCCGTCGACCGTTTCGTTGTCGCAGAAGTAGACGTACTCGACGTCGCGCGGAACATGGATCACGTTCGCCGGCAGCTCGCGGTTGTTGCCAGCCCAGAGCGTCGTCTCGCGGGAGACGCGGCGGCACTCCTCGCTCGCCATGCGCGACCAGGTGCCCGTGACGACGTAGCCGCCGCGGCACCCCTGGGTGACGAGGTTGAGCGGCACCATGGCGAACTGCATCTTGCCGCCGCCCGGGCAGAAGAGGATCTCGAAGTCGTCGGGCACGGCCAGAAGCGACTTCACGCGGCTCTTGAGCTCGAGAAGGATCGCCTCGAAGGGCGGCTTGCGGTGCATCATCTCGAGAATGGAGTAGCCGTGCCCCTCGTAGTCGATGACGGCGTCGGAAACGCTTTTGAGAACGGACTCAGGCAGCATGCTCGGACCGGCGGCGAAGTTGAAGGGACGACCCATGACTATCTCCAGACAAAAAAACGGCGGAACCATGAAAAAACGGATGCGCTGCAAAAAAGCGGCGCATCCGTTTATCTTAGGCGATCTCGTCAGCAATTGCCGACTGCAGAATCCTGCATCAGTTTTGATCCTGATCATCTCCGTCGACATCGACGGCGTTGTCGGAATCGGTCTCGGGAGTCTCGGACTCGTCGTCGGCGGGATCCTCATCAACGAGCAGGTCCTCGTCGGAGACCTCGATGTTGAGCTTCTCGAGTTCGTCGTCGGCGCTCTTGACTGCGACTCGGCGCACCGAGGCGAGCGTGTCGTCGCCGGGGTTGATGAGACGCACGCCCATGGCTGCGCGGTTCACGATGCTGACTTCACTGGCGCTCGTGCGCACGACTTTGCCGCCCGTGGTGAGCATCATGATCTCGTCGTCGGGATCCGTGAGGACGGCGGAGACCATGCGGCCGTTGCGCTCCTTCGTGGAGATGGTGATCACACCTCGGATGCCGCGGCCCTTGCGCTGATACTCGCTAACGAGGGTGCGCTTGCCGTAGCCGTGCTCGGTGGCGGCGAGCACGTACTTCTGCTCGTCGTTCGTGACAATGAGGGAGATGACGGACTGGCCTTCGTCGAGACGCATGCCGATCACCCCGTGGGCCGCACGCCCCATCGGACGGAGGACGCTCTCGGAGAAGCGGGCGCACTTGCCCGCATCGCTGAAGAGCATGATGTCGTCGCCGCCGTCGGAGACGGCCACGCCGACGAGCGTTTCGCCCTCGTCGAGCGTCGTGGCGATGATGCCCTTGAGGCGGGCGTTCCTGAAGGCGGAGAGCGGCGTCTTCTTGATCGTGCCGCGGTTCGTGGCCATCACGATGTAGTGCTCGTTGTCAAAGCCCTGAATCGGCAGCATGAAGGAGATCTGCTCGCCCTCTTCGAGCGGAAGCAGGTTGACGATCGGACGTCCGCGGGTGTTGGACTTGCCCTCGGGCAGCTCGAAGACGTCGATAGGATAGACCCTGCCCGCCGTGGAAAAGCACATGATCACGTCGTGCGAGTTGGCGATGAAGAGCTCGGCGACCTCGTCATCCTTCGTCATCTCCTGAACCTTGCGGCCCTTGCCGCCGCGCGTCTGGGCGTCGTAGTCGGCGAGGTCCTGGCTCTTGATGTAGCCGCCGCGCGAGAGCGTGACGACCATGTCGCGGCGCGGAATCAGGTCGCGCTTGTTGAAGTTCGGATCGCCCATGAGGTCGATCGTCGAGCGGCGCTCGTCGCCGTACTCCTCGCGGATGTTCTCGAGCTCCTCGCCGATGATCGCGTTGACGCGTTCGGGACGGGCGAGAATGTCGAGGCAGTCGGCGATGTTGGCCATCATGGCGGCGTAGTCGGCGCGGACCTTGTCCTGCTCGAGGCCGGTCAGGCGACGCAGGCTCATCGCAAGGATGTTGTCGATCTGAACCCTGGTGAGGTAGTAGAGACCGTCCTGCTGGATGCCGCGGACGGGGTCCATGTCCTCGGGATAGTAGCGGTGCATGTCCTCAACGCTGCGGCTGGCAAGCTCTTGGGCCATGGCCGTGGGCCAGCCGCGACCGTAGAGCTCGTCGGCGGCGTCGGCCGGCGTTTTGGCGTTGCGGATGATGCGGATGAACTCGTCAAGGTTCGAGAGCGCAACCGTCTGGCCTTCTAGCAGATGGCCCTGGGCGCGGTACTTGCCGAGGCGGAAGACCGTGCGGCGCGTCACAACTTCGCGGCGGTGCGACAGGAAGTGCACGATCATCAGCTGCAGGTTGAGCAGCGTCGGCTGGCCGTCCACGAGGGCGACCATGTTCATGCCGAAGCTCTCCTGCATCTGCGTCATCTTGAAGAGGTTGTTGAGCACGACCTCGGGCATGGCGCCCTGCTTGAGGTCGATGCAGATGCGGATCTCCTTCGAGGACTCGTCGCGCATTTCGGCGATGCCCTCGATCTTCTTCTCGCGCATGAGCTCGTGCATCTTCTCGTACATGACGCGCTTGTTGACCATGTACGGAATCTCGTCGACGATGATGCGGACGCGGTCGCGGCCGAATTCCTCAAGATGCGTGCGGGCGCGCATGACCACGCGGCCGCGGCCCGTGCGGTAGCCCTGATGGACGTCGGAGATGCCGAAGATGATGCCACCTGTCGGGAAATCGGGAGCGGGCATCAGGCGAATGAGGTCCTCGATCGAGCACTCGGGATTGCGGAGCTGGTGCAGGCAGGCGTCGATCGTCTCGCCGAGATTGTGCGGCGGGATGTTCGTGGCCATGCCCACGGCGATGCCGGAGGAGCCGTTGATGAGAAGCTGAGGCAGACGGGTCGGCAGGACGACGGGCTCCCTTTCGGAGTTGTCGAAGTTCGGAACGAAGTCGACCGTGTCCTCGTTGATGTCGGCGAGCATTTCACCGGCGATCTTCTCAAGGCGCACTTCCGTGTAACGCATGGCGGCGGGGCTGTCGCCGTCGATCGAGCCGAAGTTGCCCTGGCCGAAGATGAGCGGATAGCGCAGCGAGAAGGGCTGGGCCATGCGCACGATCGTCATGTAGGCGGCGGAGTCGCCGTGCGGGTGGTACTTGCCGAGCACTTCACCCACAACGCGCGCGGCCTTCTTGGTCGGGTTGTTGTGGGTGTTTTTGATCTCGTTCATGGCATGAAGAACGCGGCGGTGCACCGGCTTCAAGCCGTCGCGCACATCGGGAAGCGCGCGGCCCACGATCACGCTCATGGCGTAGTCGAGATAAGAGCGCTTCATTTCCGATTCAAGCGAAATCGGAAGGAGCTCGTGCGCGACGCTCAGGGCGGATCCCTGAAGCGGGGCGTCGTCTTCCGCATCCTCGGCGGCTTCCGGGCCCTGCACCTGCGGCTCTTCCTTATTGTCTTTTTCGTCCATGCCGTTTATTCCTCTGGGTAAGGCCGGCGCCCCGTCCCTGATCCCGGACGAAGCCTTCCGGCTCTTCTTTCCTTAAGTCTGTCTGACTGATGCGCGCAGGGTCCGGAGACCCGCCGCGACGACCGCTTCGCTGCCCGCCCTCTCGTGCGTGACCGCGTCGGTCCAAACAATCTATTTTACCAGTTATTCGCCGATTCAAACCCGAATACAATTGGCTGAAGTCCCGCACGGCGACAGGTTCCCGACACCGTCCGAAACCCTGTCGGCCCGCGCCGTTTTCGAGTCAAAAATCATGAGGTTGCGCATGACCGCCGACACGCTCGTCGAGGCCCGCTGGGTCATTCCCGTCATTCCCCGAAACACCGTTCTGGAGAATCACACCGTCGTCTTCTCGGGCGGCCGCATCGCAGACATTCTTCCGACCGAGGCCGCCAGAGTCCGCTACGCGGGTCTCGAGGCGAAGACGATGCGCCTGCCCGCAGGCGTCGTCATGCCCGGCCTCATCAACCTTCACACGCACGCGGCCATGAACCTGCTTCGCGGCAGGGGCGCCGACCTTCCCCTCATGGACTGGCTCACCAAGGAGATCTGGCCCGCCGAGGGACGCCTCATGAGTGCGGAATTCGTGCACGACGGCAGCCTGATCGCGGGCGTCGAAATGATCCGCTCGGGCGTCACCTGCTGTTCGGACCTCTACTTCTTCCCCGAAGCCGCCGCTGAAGGCCTTCGCGAGGCGGGGCTGCGCTGCGCGACCGCAGGCATCGTCATCGGCTTCCCGTCCGCCTGGGCCGCGAACGACGACGAGTACATCAGCAAGTGCGAGGCGCTCATCGAGCGTTACAGCGGCGACCCGTTCGTGCGCGTGACCGTCGGGCCGCACGCGCCCTATACGGTGAGCGACGCCTCCCTTGCGCGATGCGCCGCCCTGAGCGAGCGCCACGACCTGCCCGTGCACATCCACGTCAATGAAACCGCAGGCGAGGTGGAGACCTCCCTCAAGGACCACGGCGAGCGCCCCGTCGCCCGCCTTGCCCGCCTCGGACTTCTCAACGAGCGCCTCATCTCCGTGCACAGCGTGCACACGAGCAACGAGGACATCCGCATGCTCGCCGAGGCACGCGCATCCGTCTGCCACTGTCCGTCCTCCAACCTCAAACTCGCCTCGGGCTTCGCGCCCGTCGCGAAGATGATGAAGGCGGGCATCAACCTCGGCATCGGCACCGACGGAGCGGCAAGCAACGACAAGCTCGACATGCTCGGCGAGACCCGCCTCGCGGCCATGCTCGCCAAGGCCGTCGCGGGCGCCACCACCTGCGCGAAGGTCTTCGACATGCTCGAGGCCGCGACGCTCAGCGGCGCGCGCGCCCTTCACTGGGACGATGAAATCGGTTCTCTGGAAATCGGAAAATGCGCCGACATGATCGCGGTCGACCTCTCGGGCATCGAATGCGGTCCCGTCACCGACCCAGCCGCCCAGCTTCTTTATTCGGCGGGCCGTGAACACGTGACCCACGTCTGGGTTGCAGGCAGGCTTGCCGCAGGCGAAGGCACGGAGCCGAGAGACGACACTGCTCGCACGCTGCTCGAAAAGTGGGCGCCCCTCATTTGAGTCCCCGCGCGGTCACAGCGGCGACCAGGCGGTTTTTTTCCCTCCCCGATAAATCGGCTTTAGGTGTAATACGGGATGTCCAGCGGTGGAAATCGTTGCGGAAATCTGACAGAATGAACCTAGATATTTAGCCATTTGACCCCGCAGGACAGCACTGACCTTCGCACGCTTGACGTGTTCGGTGTATCCTGTCCGAGTTAACGGGCAAGACATCTGGGTGATCTGTTTGTAGCCGGCAGTCCTGTTGGTGACAAATCGTCCATCCCGTTTAAGCTTCCTGAACTTTTTGAGGATAACAACAATGAAGACTTCTCTGAAGATTGGCGGCCTTGTGGCCGCTATGATGCTGGCGGTGTCGGGCGCTTCCTTCGCTGCCGACCAGGTCAGCCCTTATGTCCACTCCGCTGACGGTCAGATCGTCAAGAGCGGCTTTGGTCTCTGCTGGCGCACCAACTTCTGGACGCCCGCTCTCGCCGAAGCCTCCGGTGAAGGTTGCCAGTGCGACGCCGATGTTCTCCCTGCCGAAGCCTGCCAGCCGAAGCAGGCCGCCGCTCCGGTTGCTCCCGCTGCCGAAAAGGTGACCTTCTCCGCCGACATGCTCTTCAACTTCGACAAGTCCACCCTCAAGGATGAAGGCAAGGCCGTTCTCGACGACCTCGTCTCCCGTCTCGCCGGCGTGAACGTTGAAGTCATCCTCTCCACCGGCTATGCCGACCGTCTCGGCAAGGACGCCTACAACGAAAAGCTCTCCGCTGCTCGTGCTGAATCCGTCAAGACCTACCTCGTCTCCAAGGGCGTGGACGCCAACCTGATCCAGACCGAAGGCCGCGGTGAGGCCGATCCGGTTGTTGACTGCCCGAACCCCTCCGCCAAGGGCCAGGTCAAGAACTTCCGCGAACTCGTTCAGTGCCTCGCTCCGAACCGCCGCGCCGTGGTTGAAGTCGTCGGTACGCGTCAGTAATTCCTGACTGAAGTTCCGTGAGGGCGCGCTCAAGCGCCCTCGGCAAGCCCTCGAATGCCAGACGTTCGAGGGCTTTCTTTATTCCTCCTCTCAGGACAGCACGACCATGACCATCAGGCTTTTTCTCTTCGACCTTGACGGCACCCTCGTCGACACCGCACCCGACCTTGCGCTCGCCGTCAACATGGTGAGGACCGCCAGGGGCATCGCCCCGCTTCCCGAAGAGGAGCTCCGTCCCTACGCGAGCAGGGGCGCCCCCGGCCTTCTCGGCAAGGCCATGGGCATCGGCAGGGACGATCCCGCCTTCCTCGCCCTCAGGACCGAATTCCTCGACAACTACGCCGCCCACATGACGGACCGCTCCCGTCCCTTCGAGGGCGTCCCCGTCATGCTCGAGGCTCTCCGGGCCGCAGGCATCCGGACGGGCGTCGTCACCAATAAGGTCGAGCACCTTGCACTCAGGCTCACGGACAACCTCGGACTCGACGGACAGCTTGACGTCGTGCTCGGCAGCGACTCCGAAGGCTGCGCGATGAAGCCTGCGCCCGACTCCCTGCTGACGGCCGCCCGACTCACGGGCGTTCACGTCACGGACATCCTCTACGCAGGCGACGACCCGAGAGACGTGGCAGCGGCGCATGCGGCGGGCATGCCCTGCGCGGCCTGCACCTGGGGCTATGCAGTCACGCCGCCCGAAAGCTGGGGTGCGGATCTTGTTGCACATTCGCCCGCCGAACTCGCGACATGGGCCGTGCAGCTCAACGCTCATGCGTTATAATGGTCACCCTTCATACAGGGGGCGCCTTGGCTTCGACGGGGACGCGGACGCTGTATGGGGCATGTCGAGGTGCAGTCACCTCGTAAATCCGCTGCAAACAATTAAACGCCAACAACAAGCGTTTCGCTCTCGCTGCTTAATGCGAGATGCTGCACCGGTTTGTCTCTGGGCCGGGTCGAGCAATCGACAGCAGTATCATTTGACAGAGTCTAGGATGTGCGGGCGTCACCGACGCGCTTCCGAAATCAAGGTGACTGGCTGGATGCCGGCCCGCCGCTCGGCAGGGCATCCGGTGAGATTCAAATCATGCGGCTAAGCATGTAGACCCAACAGAAAAAGGTTTCCGGACGCGGGTTCAACTCCCGCCGCCTCCACCAAACATAAGGCCAAAGATTGATCGCCGTCAGTCTTTGGCCTTTTTTCTTTATCCGCGCCTTCCCCTGTCTTTCTAGGCGTTTCAGGCATTTATTTGTTCGCTAGCGTTCGCCACTCCCCTCACTTTGTTCGCCTACAGTCGCAGTTTTTTATGTACGTACTAATGTACATATTGGGTTAGGATTGCCTCAAAGGGGCCGCGATATGTACAAACAAACCGTGTTTGACCATGTACATATTTCCCCCTGTTGGCGCCCCAGTCGGTAGCTACATCCTTCTGAGACTAGGCGCCAATCCTCTTTCGATATGTACAAGCCCCCTCCACCAGCAAGTACGGAGGAGAGGCGGCCAAGGGAACACGCAAATGCCAAAGACAATTCGACCGCTCACCATGAAGGAGATAGAAGCGCTCACCTCCACCAAAGCCATAGGGGGAGCGCCCGGCCTTTTCTGTGACGTTCAAAAAACGGCAACGGGGTACTCCCGCTCCTACTTCCTTCGCTACCGAGAGAAGCGCTACACAATCGGCTCCATTAAGCGGGTAACGCTAAAGGAAGCCCGCACGACGGCCAGCGCCTACCGTGAAGAGATCGACCGAGGGGGCAACCCTACGGAAAGGAAGCGGGCGGCTCGGGCGCCCCAATCCAAGCCGCTTACCCTCGCGGAGCTCTTTGATTGGCATATGGTCCACAGGCTAGAAAAAGACAAGATCAAAGAGAAGGACGAGAAAACAACGCGCTCCCGCTTTGCCCGCTTCATCCCCGAAGAGCTAAAGGAGAAGGCGGCCGCCGAGATCACCCCGCAAGACATTACCAATGGCATCGAAAAGGCGTGGCTTAATACTCATGAATCCGCGCGCCGCCTCCTCTTGGAAATGGAAGGCGCCTACTCCCGTGGAATGCTTTGCGGGAAACTTCCTGCCATGCAAAACCCTGCCCAGCTGCGCCAAGTGCTACAGCACACCTTGCCCAAGGTTACTCGGGATGCTAACGACCACCATCACCCAGCACTTAGGCCCGAGGAGGTCCCCGAGTTTATTGCCGCCTTGATGGCAGGGAAGCGCCAGCTAGACGCCTCGAAAGGCTTCATCATCTACGCCATTCTCACCGCTGGGCGCGCGGCCTCTGCGCTACAGGCCCAAGACAAGGAAATAGACTGGGGAAACAAAATCCACCGCATTCCCCGAGAGGATGGCCGCATGAAGATCAAAGGCGGCGGGGACCGCCAAACCCCTCTGAGCAAGGAGGCGCTACACGTACTTAGAAGCGTCCCCCACACCGAAGGCGTTCCCTATCTCTTTGAAAGCTCTAGCTCTCGGTGCAGGGGCAAGCCGATCAGCGTGGGCGCCTATGAGCAAGCCCTCAAGCGCTTCCACGCCGAGCAAGGCGGCCGCTGGGTTGATCCTTGGCTTAAGGGGCCGGATGAAAAACCGAGAAACGCCACCCTGCACGGAATCGCCCGAGCCAGCTTCAAGGACTGGGCAAAGGACGGCAAGGCTTACGGCCACGCCCCGTTCCCCGAGGCCCTCATTGAGCGGTGCCTCGACCACCGAGAGAAGTACGGCGGCGCCTACGACCGTCGAGAGCCTGTGGAGGAAATGCGCGCGGTTTTCGATGCTTGGGGAGCCTTCTGTTTTAGCAAGGTGTACGCCCTTGCCAAGGCCGCCGAGGCGCCTGAAAAAGAGGAGTAGCCCTATAGGCCGCTGTGCTGTGTCCCGTCCACTCCCCGAAAAACGCCCACCCTTTCCACCCACCACATATAGAAGAAAGAGAAAATCCTTATATATCAAGTGTTTTCTCTCTTTTATAGTGGGTGGAAAGGTGGGTGGGATGGTGGGTGGAAAGGTGGGTGGAAATGCCGGGGAGATACCCCTGCGGCCCTTACCTTGGCGCTTCTGCGGGGGAAAAGCATTCATCCCGCGGCCCTAGCTTGGCGCCCAGCCTGCTGGAGGCGCACGCGCCGCGGCCTCAGTTCGGCGCCTTTCGCGTGGGGGCGTCTGCTCCCTGCTCTCTTCGCTTCGGCCCGCGCGTGGGTACATTGGGCATTGAACCGCCCCCAGAATTGCTCAGGCACCCCCGGGGGCAAAAATCAAGCCGCCGCCCCCTAGGGAGGTGGCGTTTGCCCCGAGCACATTTCAAAAACCATTTTGAAAACCGCCCCTCCCCTTCGCCAGCGCACAAACGGCCAAGCACCCCCGGGGGCCCAATTTCCACAAACGCTCGAGGGGAACCCCACCCGAGCGGCGCCCCATATAAAAAACCAAATCCGAACTCCCGATTTTTCGGAGTAGCCCAGCGGCCAGATACCCCCTTGCGTTTTCGCTTTCACGCACTCCAAGAATCGCCAGCAGTTAAGCGCCCTCGCCCCGTCTCCTTTGATTGGCCTTTTCACTTTTCCATTTTTCCGCCAAAAATTGGAACTTTTTTCACTCCCCCTTATTTCAGGCGCCCAACCCCTCCCGATATGTTCGGTAGTAGGCACTGGGCGGCCGTGTTTTTTTTGGAGTTAACCTACCCAGCACGGCGCGGAGGACGGCCGCCTGTTGCTCCGGGCGCGCGCGCGAGAGAATAGACAAAACGCCCTCTTTTTTCAAATTCCCGACTCCTACCCTAGCTCGGGGCTTTGCCCCTGCCCAGCCGCCCATCATTCAGCGCGCAGGAGCCGCATTAAAGGTAGCCAACCCAACCACACTCAGAGAGGGGGCAAAAGCGGCCACAGCGCTTCCTACGGCCTTTTAGCAAGTAGCCGCATTCACTACGCAAGGCAACGAAATTTCCAAAACTTTTCCTATCCCAAACTATAGGGTTTGTCCTACCTCTTTCAGGGGAAGATAAAAAAGTTTTGAAAATTTAGTGCGCACCCCGGGGGCCCAAAAACCAACAGCGCCGCCAAGGAATACGCCCCGAGTGGTGAACCCAAAATTTTTTCATTTTGGGAAAAACCAAATCCGAACTCCCGTTTTTTGGAAGTGTGGCAAGGGGTGCCCGCGGCCGCCTCCTGCGCTATTCTTAGAAACGCGCAAGCCTTGCGGAGTAGCTACCGTCGAGGCTAGGGGCGGCCCCCTTCAGCGTGTTCAGGCCGCCCCGCGGCGCCCCCCGCTTTCCGCACTGGGACATTGAGAATGCGCCGCTATCCGAACACGCCTATGCCCGATATTCCTTCCCCTGCCGTACCTGTTTTGGGGGCGCATTTTCTTTTGCGCGGAGACACCTTTAGCCCTATGGAGCTGTGCTTTCCCGAGCTAATCGGCCCCCCCGCCAAGCCTCGAGGCATCCCCAAAGGAGCCAAGGCCACACACCACCGCCGTCAATTTCGAGTCTTCATTCCTGACAGGCCGCCCCTTGCTATCGCACACATCCGCATTAAAGCTGTAGGGGCTCCCATCGGATTCGATTCCTGCTGGGGACCCGACCGCTTAACCGTTGCCTTTGCCATAGCACAAGGCGCTGTAATGTCTCGTGCCAACGATCTAGCCGCCAGCGCACAGCTAACCAACTCCGAGCCAACCAGCCCGCTTCTCCTCAAGGATTGCCGTAGGAGAATAGCGGCCAAGCTCACAGGGGCCGCCGAAGCTATCGGCAAGGCAACAGCACAGCGGCCCGCTACGCCCGAGCACCTTTTCCCTTTTGATGAAAACGACCCCGACGCGGCAACCTCCGCTTTCCTTGCTCTTGCAGTCACATCGTGGCGAGAGCTCCGCAAAGTGCCCACGCTTCCCGTTAACCTCAAAGATTTGGGAGGCGGCAACCGCTCAAAGAAAAGTACCGAGGAAGTTAGCCGCGCGCTCTCGGCCGTCTCCTTTGTCGCCTATCGTTTGCGCGCCTTAAGCCTTATTGCAAAGCTGTGGGGAGACAACTTGGAAACCATCCCATTGCCTCTCTATCTTGCGCTCAGCGATATGCTAGACAGCGAATACACCCGGCTGGGGAACTATGTTGGGCAATTGCATGGGGCAATGAGAGCAGCAAAGGAGCGTAAAGGCAGAGGGAACAAACCCACACAGCGGCCTTACTCCGCCGAGGAGGTACTCAAGCGCTACGAAAACCTACCCAGCCAATACGCCCAACCAAACTACGACCGCTTCCAAATTACGGCCGACGGGCTTAATGCCGCCTATCCGATGGCGCCAACCTGTACAGCGAACACCGTGCGGCGTCTCTGCACAGAAGCGAGGAAAGCCAGAAAAGCCGATAAACATCAATAAGTTAAGAGCCAACTCAGGAAGACAAGGCATCCAAGATTTTGCGCATCAATTAATTGCGCGCCTGATTTCGTTGATGCAACCAAAGAAACTACCTCCAAGGTCAACGGCGGCCAACTCCCAAAACGCCGAACACACTTTGGAGGTTTTATGCCCACCACTGAAAGCACCACAACCGACCGCTTCACCCAGCAAGAAGCCCACAAGCGCAGTCTTTTCATCTCCCGCGAAGAGGTTGCCCGCTCCCTTGGCATTGGGCGCACCACAGTTTGGAAGCTCACCAAGGCCGCCGCGAACGGCCGAGGCAACTTCCCCCAGCCCGTCCACTTCGGCGCCCGTTGCACTCGCTGGAACCGCGCCCAGATTGAAGCATGGACGGCCGAAGTCAGCGGCATCCCCTCGACCACGGGGGCCGAATAATGCCCAGCACTTCTCTCACCGTTGCCGTTCGCTTGCGTTCGCGGGCGTCCACAGGGCATAATGCTTGCAGGCGTCGACTTGGCGCCCGTAGGCTTGGCGGCCTACTTCACAACACAAGGCGGAACGACCGCCGCGCCGCAGACATTGCTCGCGGCGTTTCTTTTGGCGGCTTCCGTTCCCTCGGCCGAATTGCGCCCACAGTTTTCATGATGAGCGCGCCGAGTGGGAAGCCTTCGGGCTTGCCGTTTTCCTTGTGTACGGTCCGCCAACCTGCTCGGCGCCGCTCTCCCCTTGGCGGGGGAGGACGGCTCTCACATCACTCACACAAGGAGCTCCGGCCATGAAATCCCATGAAGCCGAAGGCGTTCGCGCATCCGTGAACCCGTCCCAGCAGTCCGCCTCGAGCGGCCGCACCATCACCGTTACCATTCCCATTCCCGATCGCGTCGAGAACTTCTCCGACCTTGCCCCGCTTTTTGCCGTACTGGGCGAACGCGCCGCGGAACTTCCGCCGAACTACACCCGAGCCTGTGCCCGTTTTGTCGAGGATAGGCTCTCCGACGCTCTCAACGCTCTCCTCCTTTGCCGAGGCTCCGGCCCTTGGTCCAAGGAATTAACGGCCGTTAATAACCTCGGCTGTGCCGTGCTCCGCTTGGAGCAGGAAACCCGCGGCGCCCTCACCGAGGCCCGAGTAATGCTCTACAAAGAGGTGGCCGAATGACGCTCAAGCTAAACCCCGAACCGCGGATGCTTGCCGATTTCGCGCCTCTCATTTCCTGCGAAATGCCCGAGCTGTGCTCCGCCCCCGTAGAACTTCTCAAGCGCTACGAGGTAGCCATCTCCTCCGCAGAGGAAAACACCTTGGAAGCCGTGCGGCTTGTGATTAGCGGCGCCTATGACTGGGTGCCGGGCCAAACCGAGCCCGATACTTCCGCCCAGCTCTATGAGCGCCTGTCCGCTATTACTCGCCTTACGGACGAGCTCGACTATCTTCACCGCGCACGGGAGCAGGTTTCCGCCGCCCTAGCGGCCAAAGTAAGGAGGGAGTGATTGGCTATCACTTTGAACAGAGACAAATTCGGCCAAGAGGAGCGGCAAAAACTCGCCGCTCTTATGGCCGCTCTCAGGCCGTTTGTTCGATCAAGCAAACAGGCCGCCCATCTCTACAAAACGGGCAAGCACCTCGCAGAAGATTTAGAGGAATTGCTCGCCCTTGCCCCAGCAAAGCTCACGTTAAAGCCTTTGCCCGAGATTGAAACCTGTCGCTACCGATGGAATCCATATTGCCAAAACTCCCCAGCGGAGGCGGCCAGCGCCTTAATCAACAGGGGCAAAACTTGGAAAGAGCGCACCAAAAAACTAATAACTCGGATGAATAAACGGAGGGCTCGAGAATGCCAGAAGCAAAAGTAATCGGAACTACCCCTGCGAAACGGCCGCCAACGTCAAAACCCGTTATGCGGAATCTTTTGAACACCTTTACGCAATAATTTGCGGCCTTCCGAGAACGCCGCGAAAACTCGGGAGCTACGGCATCTCTGCGGCCTTTTCCGCAAAGACTGGAACCACGGGCCGCCGAGCAAACAAAAACGCCCAACCGTTCCCCGTGCTTTTCCTTGACGCCGACGACGTGCCCGAAGGGAGCTACAGCCGTGTGCAGGAAAAGCTCGCTTCCGTTGATTCGTTCACATACATCACACACGGAAACGGCGTACCGAAATACAAAACGCTCGCCATTGAGGACGTTGAGGCCCTTGGCAAAAACGAACACCGAGCAAAGGAAAAAGGCGCCCAAACGATCACACTTAAGGATGGGCGTGTTTTCCCGTTTGTCGTGATGGATGAGAGCGGGAAGTCCGTCGAACTAAAACCCGCTGGAGAGCGTTTCCGCGTCTTGATTCACCTCGACCGAGCCCCCTCCCCCGAAGAGAGAGCGGCCCTTTTGGCATGGGCTAGCGCATACTTCAACGTAGCGTTCGACCCGGCAACCAAAGATGCCGCGCGAATCATGTTTACGCCTCGAATCAATTGCCGAGACGAGGACATTAAGCGATTCCACGGCGCCCCTCTTTGCGTCGACAAAGCCCTAGAGGATTACCACAAGGCAAACCCGACGCCCAAGCATTCGACTCGCCTCTCTGCGGCCGCCTCCCCTGCCACAGCCTTCGGCGCCGACAATTCTTCCGAGCAGGACAACGCCAACCGCTGGAGCATCCATCCCATTACCGACCCGAGCAAGGACCCTATGACCAAGGTGCTCGCGTCTCTCGGCCTTTGGGATGGCGAAATGAAAAATAATGCTTTGGTTATTACCTGCCCCTTTGAACACGAGCACAGCGGCAAGGGCGGAAAGCATGAAACGCTGTACTACCCAGCCGGGTGCCAAGACAATGCGCGAGAAGATTTGGAACCGTACAAATACGGCCGCTTTCATTGCTTCCATACTTGCTCCGAGCGTCACTCTCAGGCCGAGTATTTTGAAGCCTGCGGGGTGAACTATAGCGACTACACCAAGGCTATTAATGGAGAGAGCCTCTCCCTTTTTCATGGAGAAGAGGGCCGACTTTTTCGCACCGAGCCAAGTGGGCGCGTTTGGGTATCCACCACCAAAGCGGGCAACTCCGAGCGCCTTGTGTGCCAAGGCTTGGAAGTCTGCGGCTCCCTTGCCGATACAAAGGGAGGAGAGCATAAAGTACGCATCCGCTTTAAGGACCCCCGCGGCCGCACCCATTACGGGAACCTCTCCCGAGGGGATTTGGTTGCGCGTGATTCTCAGGCAGTCCTCAAAGAGCTGTGCGATAACGGCCTGCAACTTGGCGGCCGAAAAGTTGGAGCCTACCTCACCGAATACCTCTATATGGCTCCGCTTGGTTTCCTTCCCCGCTATGAAGGCTCGAACGCCCTAGGTTGGGTTGAAACCGAAGAAAGCGGATGGGCTTTTGTTGAGAGTGACAAAACGCTAGGAGCCAGCGGAAAGAATGCCGAGGAATCCCACATCATCTATACGGGCCGCACAGGGAGAGCTCCCAACCTTTCCAAGCGCGGCACTCTCGACGATTGGAAGCGAGAGCTAGCCGCCAAATGCCTTTACTCCTCTCGGCTTGCGTTTGCGGTTTGCGTGGCCTTCGGCGCCCCGTGCCTGCAACTGCTGGGCGTCGAGGGTGGCGCCTTCAACATCTACGGCCCATCCGGCAAAGGCAAATCTAGTAGCAGTCGAATGGCGGCCACGGTGTACGGGCTTGGAGATTGGCTAGGCAAAGGCTACATCCGATCTTGGAAAGCCTCGGACGCGGGATTTGAACAAGCCTGCCTAGGGCACAACGACCTGCCGCTTATTCTCGAGGAGGCCGTACAGTGCGACCAAAAGCTCAGAGGAGACCGCGCCTACACTTGGGCGAACGGAACCGCCAAAGGCCGCGGCACTGTCGTTAATGGGGAGATAGACCTCCGAGAGCAAGAGTCTTGGCGCTCGCTTGGACTCTCGACCGCAGAAATGACGGTGGAGGCTTGGATTAAGGAAGGCAACCCGAGAGCGCATATCTACGCGGGACAGTTAACGCGCCTCACCGACGTTTACGCCTGCCCTGTAAGTGACGAAATGGGCGTGTTTGAACGCGTTCCCGAGGGTAGTACGGCCAAGGAAATGGCCGACAGCATCCGAGAAAACGCCACGCGGTTCTACGGCACCGCTGGGGAGGCGTGGCTCCAATGGCTAGCGGCCAACAGACAGGAAGCCGCCGACAGACTAAGAGCGCACTTCAACGCCTTCCGAGCTCGCCTCTCTAGCATCAGCTCGGATAGCCAATACAGCCGAGTGCTCGACCGTTTTGCCTTGTGTGCCGCGGCTGGGGCGCTTGCAACCGAACTCGGGATAACAGGCTGGGAAGCCGAGGCTTTCGGCCCGCAGTTTGCGGAACGTCAGGTGGAAGCCTGCGCACGAGAAGCGCTCAAGCCTTTCCGAGCGGGCCGCGAGAATATTGCGAACGTCGAAAAGCTCCTCAGTCTATGTACCAAGGATGTGGCTCACTTTATCCAAGTGCTCGGGACTCCGGCCACGGTTCCCGAGAGGCCGCGAGATTGGTACGGCACCTATTGGTATGCAAAGACAGAAGGGGACCCATCCCCCCTCGACTATGCCGAGCTGGGTTTTCAGGATGAAGACTTTAAAGGTGAAAAAAACGCCCCAGATTCGAGCAAGGCTGGGGCGGAGACGGAATGCAGGGAAATGTTTTTTATCCTCCGAGAAACATTTTACGGCCATATCTGTGACAAAACAGCGGCCGCCATGCTCGCCCGATGGCTAGTGGGAAAGGGAGCGATTGTCCTCATCAACCACGGCAAAGAGGGAGAAGGCCAATCTAGACTAGGCGCCAAGTATGGCCTTGGCCGAGGAGGCAGACGCGTGGGCTATGTCATCGCCTTGGATAAGCTCGAGTCGCTCTACACCGAGCTCACCAGCGATTAACTCCTAAGCCCAATCCGCCAATGGAAACGCCCCTTTCCTCCTGACAAACGAGGATTGGGGCTTTCTTTTCCACCCACCAAGAAAAATTCCACCCATACAAATCCATTGCACCGCAGACTGTTTTAGCAAAATCGGCTGCTAGGCGCCAATAAATCGGGTGGAGAGCCTCTCTCCCGCGCCTTCACTACTGCCACAGGCGATTAGGCGTTTTTCACCCCACCGGGTGGAGTGGGAGGCGTAAAAAATAGGGGGTGGGGGTAGGTTATACTGTAGCTACCCCCTTTGTCCTACCTGCGGGAGTGCCCTCCCTCTCCCCAAGCAAGGCAATCCGGCGGCCCGAAACTGTCTCCAAAAACGCTAGGGGTTTACCCGTAGCGAAGGGTTTTTCTGTACATACTTATGTACGTATTTTCAGAAGGCACTTCGAAACGACTGTGCCACAACCCTGTGCAACGGACGCCGCCTCCACCATATTCAGGGCCTGAGATTGTTCTGCACGATCTCAGGCCCTTCTGCTTTCAGGCACCCCGCTCCGCCGTCCCTTCCTGCGCATCACACCCCGCCCTTTCGCTTCCCTACGTCGTGCACGGCGCCCCGCGGAAACAAAATGTCGAAATATCGCAAAACCCGCTGAACTTCCTCGGGCAGAAGCGTTGGCGGTGTTTTCACCCCCATCGTGCCAATCGGAGCCTCTGAACTGGCACCTATAATGTACAGAACAGGGGAACCTAGTCAGGGAGGGCAGGACATGGCCAGCATTTTCAAGATCACGGCAGGCGCGGCCGTCGTCGCCACGGCGCTTTACGCAGCCGCCGGCTATCTCGCGGTGCCCACGCTCGTCAAGTCGACGCTCGCCGACACGCTCGGCAAGCAGCTCGGACGCAGCGTGACCGTCACAAATGTCGCCTTCAATCCGTGGACCTGGGAGTTCACGCTCGAGGGGCTCACGGTTGCAGGCAAGAACAACAACCCTCCGCTTCTCTCGCTCGACCGCTTCTACGTGAATGCGTCGGCCCAGACGCTCGTCGAGCTTGCGCCCGTCATTGACGAAGTGACCGTCGACGGGCTCAACGCCGTCGTCGCACTCGATGACGAGGACATGCGCAGGCTCATGAACGGCCACGGTTCGGCCGAAGGCGGATTGTCGGAAAAGGCCTCCTCGGAAAGCAGCAGCCTTCCCTCCTTCGCGGTCTACAACATCAGCGTCAAAAAATCCTCCCTTCAGGTCCTCGACCGCGCACGCGCCATCGACCAGTCGGTCACCGACTTCAACCTCGAGCTTCCGTTCGTGAGCACGCTCGCCAACTCCAAGAGCAGCCTCGTCACGCCCAAGCTCTCCATGAAGCTCAACGGCACGCCGATCTTCGCCACGGGCTCCACGCAGCCCTTCGGCACCACGCTCTCGGCGCGCCTCAACATGAAGATCTCGAATCTGGACCTCGCCCCCGTCTTCAAGCTCGTGCCCGCGCTCAATACGCCGAGCCTCATGCTTGAAAACGGCCGTCTCTCGACCGAGGTCAACGTCGTCTTCCGCAATGCTACGAGCGGCAAGCCCGGCAAGATGCTCGTCTCGGGCACCGTGAACGTCAACGACCTCACCGCCGTCCAGCAGGTCAGCAACCGCGTCCAGCCGCTCGCCTCCTTCAAGAAGGCGAGCCTGCAGCTCACCGAGTTGGACCTTCTCGAACATCAGGCCTCCGTCGGCAGCATCGTCATTCAGGATCCGAAGGTCCACTTCGTCAACACGCCCTCCGGCCTCAACGTCTCCCAGACCGCCCAAGGCTTCTCGTCGGGCGCCGCTGCGGACTCGGGCAAGGATTCCGGCAGCAACTCCGGCTGGCACTGGCGCGTGGACTCCGTGCAGATCCGCAACGGCAACGCCGCCTGGAACGACTCGACCGTCAGGCCCGCCGCCAAAATCAACGTCACGGCCCTCAACGCCACGGTCACGGGCCTGACGAACGCAGCGAACGCCAAGCCCGCGAAGGCCGAAGCGGGCGCAAAGGTTTTCGGCGGCATGCTCTCGCTTGCGGCGGACGTCACGCCTGCACCGCTCGTGGTCAACGCCACCCTCAAGGCCAGCGGCCTGCAGGCCGCACAGCTCGCCTCCTACATCAGGAACGCAACGGGCTTCGATGCCTCGGGCGCCGTTAGCCTCAACGTCAAGGCAGCCGTCAAGGGCTCCGCCGTCACGGGCAGCGGCACCGCCTCCCTTACCAACCTTCAGGTGAAACAGGGCAAGTCGACGCTCGTCTCCGCCAGAACCGCCTCCGTCAAGCTCGGCAGCCTTGACACGGCGAAGCAGTCCGTCAACGTCGACAGCATCCTGCTCGACACGGCCGTCGTCAACGCCGTCATGACCTCCGCCGGCCTCAATCTCATGCCCTCCAAGGCAGGCGCAGCCAAGAAGGCGGCCCAGAAGGACGCCGATGCGAAGACCACCGAAAAGGCGGGCAAGCCCTGGCAGTGGAAGGTCGCTTCGGCCGACGTGAAGAACTCCAGATTCAACTTCCGCGACACGAGCGTCAAGCCCAACGCCGCCATCACGGTCTCCGACATCAACGCCTCGGTGAAGAACCTCTCCTCGGCCGAAGGCGCTGCCGCCACCGTGAAGATGTCCGCAGGCACTGCGGGCGGCACCCTTGCGGCAGACGGCACCGTGACGCTCTCGCCCATGACCGCCGACGTCTCGACGACGCTGTCGGGCATCAACATGAAGTCGCTCTCCTCCGTCATGACGGCCTACGCCGGCATCGGCGCGCAGAGCGGCACGCTCGAGAGCAAGGGCAGGTTCGGCCTTGCGTCCGAAAAGGACAAGCAGGTTGCGAGCTGGGCGGGCGACATCCGCATGGCGAAGTTCAACATGCTCAACGCCAAGGGCCGCAGCCTCATGACATGGAACAACGCCGCCCTCACGGGCCTTGCAGTCAAGACGACCGACCCGGTCACGCTTTGCGTCAAGAAGGCCGAAATCGACCAGCCCGGCACCAGGGAGACGAAGGCCATACGCGAGCTTTCTGGCCTCGCCAGCCTGTTGACGGGCAAGGACAAGTACGCCAAGAAGACCGAGAAGTACCTCGGCGGCAGCATCGTCCTCAACGGCGTGCGCTATGAAAACGGCAGGTTCTCCGCCGAAGGCATTGACGGAAACGCCGTCGCCACGGCGCTCCTCACCAAGCTTTCAGGCGCCATGAGCACGAAGCTCCAGTGATCGCCGCCCAATCGGATAGGGGTGAGGACTTTTGATCCTCAGCCCCTTCCACACCACCCACCGTGCGGATCCGCAGTGGGCGGTTA
>ENA-UERX01000071-UERX01000071.1-human-gut-metagenome-genome-assembly--contig:-NODE-71-length-67364-cov-23.626035_pt1 | contig 67364 bp, 56 predicted proteins | sample MGYA00242992_ERZ507993 | MGnify/ENA primary metagenome ERZ507993 (study PRJEB26167, sample SAMN06115487) | human gut metagenome | host: Homo sapiens | place: China:Chongqing | collected 2015-04-10... | reverse complement strand
CTTTCTTTGCCAGCACGGCTGCACCTGCGCCACTTTCGCCAGCTCCTAAAATGACAATTTTGCTCATAGTCTTATTCCTTGAGAACGTCGGGCAGAAAAGACCATGTAAGAGAATTGAGCCTTAATCCACGAGCAGATAAGTGCGGAATTTTCAGTGGCCGAATCAATTGTAGTGTTGATTGATTCTTTAGTCGATTCTGTAGAAAAATTAGTCATAATATATTTCCTTTTAAAATCCATTCGCAGCGTTCCTCTTGGAACGTTAATAATGTCAGATTAAATGTTTTTTGGCTGAATAAAATCATTCAATTAAATGAATAGAGTTGACGATAAACAACAGCGGCGAAATTTGCACGGTAAATTTAATCAACATCGGAATTTCTGCAAATGTATAGGAAGCGTATTTGATATTTGCATTGGAACTGTCTTGTACTTCTACAAGAAGTGCAAGATATTCAAGATCATTCTTTTGAAGCGCAATAGCTATGCCTATACAAATTTTAACAAATTCAGTTTTTGCTTCTTGTAATTTGAACTGATATACGTCAGAAACACTCTTAGAAAACTCCAATTCAAAATTCTGAATTTTAAAAATACTGTAGAGCATGGTGTCATCAACAAAATTGGATTCAGGAAGAGGACTATTCATAAAAGGCACCTTTCTTGAAAGCTGTTAGCCCGTCAAATATATTTAGCCGATTTTATAAAAGACAATATGAGCTTTTTGAACTTTCTTGAAAGCGTCATTTTATTTGCGACTGTTTTAATGACGTTGTGAACAAGAAAATGCAACACCGAACATGTGGCAAAACGCCACATGTTCGGTGTAAAGTATACCAAAGTTGTCGAATTTTTCAAGCGCAGATTGAAAAGTTTGCCTAATTTCATAAGAAAATCGCAGGAAATACAGTGAAATTCGGAATCATGCCGAAGAAACAAATCAAACGTATTACTACTATGCAAAATGGAAATACAATAACCATTTACATTATAATAATAGCTAAGAGTTTTCACAAGTGTACATTGACCGACAACAAAAGGCAGGGCACCACCTCCATGGTGATACCCCGCCTTTGTTCGTTCCTGCTCACCGTTCTGCGTACTCCCTCCGCAGAACCTCCTGTAAACAAAAAACGTACCCGAACCCTTTCTCGTAAAGAATCGGGTTCGAGTACGAACTGTTTGGTGGACGGTACAGGACTCGAACCTGTGACCTCCTGCACGTCAAGCAGATGCTCTACCAGCTGAGCTAACCGTCCAGATGTCGTATCGACTTGAGTATGATACCACATTTTTTGCGCAATTGCAAGGGCTTTTTTGAAAAAAGTCTGCCTTTTCCGTTTTTTGCCCCGGAGGATTGGCGCAAAGGCCCCTTTGCGGGGGCTGGCAGGGGAGAGGTGCGCTCAGAGCGCCCGGCGGATGATGTCGTAGAGGATGGGCTTCATGTTGTCGATGTTGTCGGGCTTGCCCTCCAACACGGAGGTATAGCACACCGACATGCACATGCTGCCCAGGGCGGTGATGCGCTGGTAGATCTCCCGCTCGGTGCGGCCTGCCATCTCGGGGCTGCACATCACGGTCTGGAGGACCTTGCGCATCAGCGGTTCGGCCTCGCCGCTGGCTTCGATCTGATCCAGCCCGGGCCAGACAAAGCTGCGCTCCAGGAAGCGGAGCATCAGGGTGTCCGCGCGCAGGGCTTCGATGATATGGTCGATGACAAAGATCATCTGGTCGGGGAAGCTGGTAAGCTCGGCGGCGTGCTGCTCGGCGGCGGCACAGGCGTTGTCCAGCAGCTGGTAGCTCACCCGGGCCAGCAGGGCCTGCGTGACCGAACCCTTATCGGCAAAATAGAGGTAGAACGTGCCCTTGCCCACCTTGGCGCGGGAGGTGATATCCTCCACGCTGGTCTTGGAGGTGCCCCGCTCCAGAAACAGCTCGTAAGCTGCGTCCAGAAGCGCACGGCGCTTTTCCTGTTTCTTTCCTTCCACGGTGCTCATAGCTTGCTGCATCCTCTTTTCTGACGTTGTTTTGTCGTGTAAACAATATTTTAGCAGGGAGAAGGGAAGAGCGCAAGAGCAAAAGCCCCCGGACAAGCTATACAATTTTTGCTTTGTGATAAGAAAACTGACTTTTGGTCATTTTCTATCTTGACACCTTGCGTCGATTGGTTATAATAGTGCTTGCTCAGAAATGACCACGGGTCATTTTAGGGCAGATCCAATCAACTTTCGTATGGAGGGTTCCCATGAAAAAGATCGCACAGAGCATCGTGCGTCTGCGCAAGCTGATCTTAACAGTAGCGGTCCTGCTGTTGATCCCTTCCGCAATCGGCGCGGTTGCTACCCGCATCAATTATGATGTCCTGACCTATCTGCCGCAGGAGCTCGACTCCATGATCGGCGAGGTAGCGCTTGAGGACGACTTCCATCTGGCCTCCACCGGCATGATCACGGTGGAAGGCCTGCCTACCAATGAACTGATCGCCATGAAGAAGGACATTGATGCGGTGCCCGGTGTCACACAGACCTTCTGGCTCAGCGATGTCATCGACCCCAGCATCCCCACCGAGATGCTGCCCGCGGATGTCCAGCAGTTCATGTTCGGCAAAAACGATTCCACCATGCTCATCGTCCGGTTTGATGCGCCCAGCGCCAGCGACGAGACGATGAACGCCGTCAAGCAGATCAAACAGGTGCTGCGGCACGACTGCTACTTTGGCGGCATGAGCGTCATCTTGCAGGATACCAAGGCACTGATCAATAAAGAGATGCCGCTGTACATCCTGTGCGCTGTGGGTGCCAGTATGCTGGTGCTGTTCCTCTCGCTGGAGAGCACCATCACGCCTGTGCTGTTCATGCTGGGCCTGCTGTTCCCCATTGCGTACAACTTTGGCACCAACATCTTCCTGGGTCAGATCAGCTACATCACCCAGGCGCTTTCCACGGTGCTGCAGTTGGGCGTGACGATGGACTTCTCCATCTTCCTGCTCCACCGTTATCAGGAGGAAAAGGAACTCCGCTCCTCCAATGAGGAAGCCATGGTGACCGCCATCTGCAAGACCATGACCTCCATCACCGCTTCCTCCCTGACCACCATTGCGGGCTTCCTGGCACTGTGCGCCATGCGCCTGACGCTGGGCCGCGATATCGGTGTTGTTATGGCAAAGGGTGTGGCGCTGGGTGTTATCTGCACCATCGTCGTCCTGCCTGCTTTGATCCTGACCTTTGATCAGCAGGTCGAAAAGTACAAGCACCGCACCATCGTGCCCAAGCTGACCAAGCTCAGCTACTTTGTTTCCAAGCACGCAATGCCCATCGTGGTCGTCTTTCTTGTGCTGCTGGTGCCCTTTGTGGTGGCCCAGCAAAAGACTGAGGTCTACTACACCCTGTTCGACTCGCTGCCCCAGGATCTGACCGGCATCGTTGGCACCAACAAGCTGGGCGAGGACTTTGGCATGACCACCTCCCACTTTATTCTGGTGGATGAGGACCTGACCGCAACGCAGGTGTCTGACCTCTGCGATGAGCTCAAGGATGTGGACGGCATCACCCAGGTGGTGAGCCTGGATTCCATCACCGGCCCGGGCTTCCAGACCGAGCTGCTGCCCGACAGCGTGACCGAGATCCTGCAGTCCGGCGGCTACAAGCTCATTCTGGCCAACAGCTCCTATAAGACCGGTACCGATGCCATCAACAACCAGCTGACCGAGATGAATGACCTCATCAAGGCGGTTGACCCCAACAGTGTCATCACCGGCGAGGGTGCCATGACCAAGGATCTGATCGAGGTTGCGGACGTGGACTTCAAGAACGTCAACGTCTGGTCGATCATGGCGGTCGCTGCCATCATCCTGATCTCCTTCCGGAGCCTGTCCATCCCTGTGCTGCTGGTTGCCAGCATCGAGGCCGCCATCTCCATCAATATGGGCATCCCGTACTTCACCGGTACTCAGCTGCCCTTCATCGCCAGCATCGTCATCGGTACCATCCAGCTGGGCGCGACTGTGGACTACTCCATCCTGATGACCACCCGTTATCACGAGGAGCGCAGCTATGGCCGCACCCCGCGGGAAGCTGCCCAGCAGTCGCTGGAGCACTGCAGCCAGTCCATCCTGACCAGCGGCCTGACCTTCTTTGCCGCAACCGTCGGCGTGGCCGCCATCAGTAAGATGGAGCTGCTGCAGAGCATCTGCCGGCTCATCTCCCGCGGCGCACTGATCAGTATGGCTGTCATTCTGGTCGTTCTGCCCGCCGCCCTGATGCTGCTGGACTGGGTCATCCGCCACACCACCATGCACTGGCTGGTCCCTGAATCTTCCAACGCCAAGAAGTCTGATAAGGAGTAATTACCATGAAAAAATCGCTTCGTTTCGCCAGTGCGGCGCTGGCGCTGACTCTCGCCGCAGGCATGACCCTGCCCGCCTTTGCAGCCGCCAAGGCCGATTATTCCAAGGATGAGACCGTCTACGCCGTGATGAACGCCGACGGCTCCATCAAGTCCACCACCGTCAGCGAGCACCTGTACAGCGCTTCCGGCCTGTCCAATGTCACCGATGAGAGCACTCTGACTGATATCCAGAACACCGAGAGCGATGCCGCGTTCACCCAGGACGGCGAAAAGCTGGTCTGGAACACCGACGACACCGACGTGTACTATAAGGGCAATACCGACAAGGCCCTGCCCATCACCGCAAATGTCACCTATACGCTGGACGGCGTGACCGACAGCCTTGAGAACCTGATCGGCAAGAGCGGCCACCTGACCGTGACTGTCGACCTGACCAACAACGAAACCGGCACCGTGACCGTCAACGGCAAGGAGCGCACCGTTGTCACCCCGCTCATCACTGCTGTGGGCGTGATCTTTGGTCAGGATGCCACCAACCTGAGCGCCGAGCACGGAATGCTGGAATCTGCCGCCAAGAGCAGCGTGGCCGCTTTTGTCTGCCTGCCCGGCGTGAAGGAATCTCTGGACGGCCTGCTGCCCGATGACCTGTCCACTGTGGAGGATTATCTGCAGGACAGCGTCACCGTGGAAGCCGATGTCGAGAACCTGACCGCACCGCAGGTCATGCTGGCCTGTGCCACCAACGCCGATGCGCTGGGCACCAATGCCTTTGACCTGAGCAGCATCAACGAGCTGACCGATGGCATTAGCCAGCTGAACGATGCCATGAATCAGCTGATGGATGGTGCCGCCCAACTGGTGGACGGTGCTTCTCAGCTGGCCAACGGTACCCTGGCCCTGCTGGACGGCGCTTCTCAGCTGAACAGCGGCGCTTCCACCCTGAACGATGGTCTGGGCCAGCTGACCAACGGTCTGGATACCCTGAGCTCCAATAACGCTGCCCTGCAGGCCGGTGCCCAGCAGGTGGCCGATGGCGTTCTGGCCTCTGCCAACAGCACCCTGATGGAGGGCGGCCTGATCGACACCCCCATGACCTGGGACAACTACGCTTCCGTCATTGACGAAGTGCTGACCATGAACGAAAAGACACTGGCCGCTGCCCGCAAGAAGATGGTGCGCACCGTCTGGGAGCAGGAGCCCAGCTTCAAGGCCAGCCAGCTGGACATTGCCCTGTATCTCTCCGCAACCAAGACCAACCACGACCTGGAAGCTGCTCTGCGGCTGATGCAGAGCTACGACCCCTCCATGTTCAGCGCCATGCTTGATCTGAGCACTGCCAGCGCCAGGCAGACTGTGCATGACGAGTTGAAGTATCAGGCTGAGAACAGCCAGGATATCGCAGATGTCCGTGCCCTGAAGAACAGCCTGGCGCAGATCCAGTATTTCGTGTCCAGCGTCAACCAGTACACCAATGGTGTTGCCACCGCCGCTGATGGTGCTCATTCCGCAAAGGACGGTGCCGCCCAGCTGGCCGATGGCACCAAGACCCTGTACGACGGCGTGACCACCCTGAATGATGGCGCAGGCCAGCTCAGCGATGGCACGGTCCGGCTGAACGATGGCCTGAACCAGTTCAATGAGGAGGGCATCTCCAAGCTGACCGGCGCTCTGGACGAGGAGCAGATCCATGGCTTGAAGACCGTGCTGGACGAGATGACCAGCCGTCTGGAGGACTACACCAGCTTTGCCGGTAAGTCCGAGGATGCTTCCGGCAGCGTGAAGTTCATCTATAAGACCGGTGAGACGGTCGCCGCTGCGGATGTTACCGCCCAGACCACCGCCGATGTGCAGGAAGGCAACTTCTTCACCCGCCTGTGGCAGCGGATCGTGAACCTGTTCAAGTTCTGAAAAAACGGCGTGCCTGCTTGACAAGCCGCCGGAGATTGACTATACTACAAATAGATTCGTCAAGAAAAATGACCGCTCAGGCACTGAAACGTTGAGGCGGTCATTTTTTATGCCAATTTTAAGGAGACCACAGCATGGCAGAGAGGGAATTGTATCCGGACGGGGAACAGCGCCGCCGCATCATGGATTTTATTATGGCGGCCGGTCAGGCCCTTTTGGAGAACGGGGCAGAGGTGTTCCGGGTGGAGCAGACCATGGAGATCATGGCGGCCAGCTTCCACCTGCGGGAGTTCCATGTCTATGTGCTGACCAACGGCCTTTTTGCCAGCGCAGGCACGGCGGAGATGAGCGAGGTGCGCAACGTGCCCACCCGTACCACCCACCTGGGGCGGGTGGCGGCAGTAAACCAGCTTTCGCGGCAGATCGCGTCCGGGGAAGTGGACACCATCGATGAGGCCGAGACCCGGCTGGCTCAGGCCAGGTGCATCCCTTTTCCGAAGGACTGGGTGCAGATTGCGGCGGGCATGGGCGGCGCGTTCTGCTTTGCGCTGATCTTTGGCGGCGACCTGAAAGCAGGGCTTGCCGCCGCTGCGGCCGGTGTTGCGGCCAACGCCTACCTGCTGTTCTGCGGGCGGCACGGCGTGGGGGGCGGGTTCCGCACCATCTCCACCGCCGCCCTCATCACCCTGTGCTGTATTCTGGGCTGCAGCCTGCTGGGCACTGAAGCCAGTCACGCCATCATCGGCACCCTGATGATCCTGACTCCCGGCATCGCCTTTACCATGGGCATCCGGGACTTTGTGCAGGGAGATTACCTGTCCGGCACCATCCGTATGATCGACGCGCTGCTCATTGCGGCCAGCATCGCCATCGGCACCGGCCTTGTGCTGAGCCTCTATGCCTTTTTGAAGGGGGTGGCCGTGGTATGACAGAACTTCTTTTCACCGGGGAGCAGCTGGGCCGTCTGGCCCTGCAGTTCCTGCTGGCCGGGGCGGGCACCCTGAGCTTTGCCATCCTATTTGCCTGCCCCAGGCGCACCCTGCCCTACTGCGGGCTGGTGGGCGCAGTGGGGTGGCTGGTATACGAGATCGCGGAGCTGTTCGGGATGGAAGCCTTTGCAGCCTCGCTGCTGGCGGTCATCCCGCTGACGCTGCTGGCACGCATCCTTGCGGTGACCCTCAGAACACCGGTAACGGTATTCCTGCTCACCGGCATCTTTCCGCTGGTGCCCGGTGCGGGCATCTATTACAGCGCCTACTACTTCATTCAGGGTGAAAACGCTCTGGCGCTGGCAAACGGCATCTCCACCTTCAAGATCGCCGTGGCGCTGGCCGTGGGCATTGCCCTGGTGCTGGGCATCCCCCTGCCACAGAAACGCCGATAAAACAAAAACGAGACCGCCCGGTGGGCGGTCTCGTTGGTTATGCGGGGAAATCAGGTGGTGGGAACCATCCGCAGCAGCTGGGCCCCGGTGGTGACATCCAGCTGGAAGTATGCCTTGTTCAGCTCGGTGTTGTAGGAGACACTAACCGGCGTTTCAGTACCGTCGGCATTGATCTGCATCAGGCTGTAGCCGGAAACGGTATTGGCGGGTACCTCGATGCTGGCAATGACCGGCTGAGCCATCACTCGGGCGGGGGTGATCTCCTCGCTCTTTACGGTGCCGCACTTTTCGCAGACGACCCGTTCAATAACAGTGGGGTAGTAGAACGCCGCCGTCATTACCTGCTCACCGTTTTTCAGAGTTCCGGTATAAACAGTCAGGTTGGAAAAGTTGGAAAAGACACCGTTTACCTTGGTCAGCTGGGTGTTATTCTTTACCTTGCCGCATTCGGGGCAAAGTGTAAGGGTCTCAGTGGTGCCATCGGGGAGCTTATGCTGGAAGGTGGTCTCCACACACTCAGTCTTATACTCTGTCGTGGTCTTCCAGGTGTGTTCTTTGCACTCGGTTTTGCCCGGGGTCTCTTCGGCCATGCCGACCACAGAACTGCCCGCCAGCACGCAGACGGACAGACCAAAGGCGGCCAGGGCTTTCAGCATACGATTTTTCATAGCAGGATCCTTTCTCCCCGCATCCCGGCGGGGCAACGCGGTTTGAGCTTGGTTACTTTTTACCGTTGTTCCAGCCTGATTATATCAATTGGAAGGAAAAGGTGTCAATGTCCGGGATTAAGTCCCGTGGGAAGATTCACTGGCAGAATACAACGGAATGACAGAAACACAGAAGTAAAATGAATATATACACTGAAAATGGGATGCAACCTGTATAAATGTTTTCAAAAGGGTTTCATTTGTTCCGATTTTTTGCACAACACTTGACTTTTTTATTTGTACAACATATACTAATTCTGTTCCTTGATGACACGATGAAGCGCATTGTGCCGGGAAAGTGAAAAAATATACAATCAACAGAGGAGTGTTTGAATATGAAAAAGATCAATCGCCGCAGCTTTCTGGCTGCCGCTGGTCTGACCGCTGCCGCTCTGGCTCTGACTGCCTGCGGCGGTTCCGCCTCCAGCACCGCTTCTTCCACTGCAAGCAGTGCAGCTTCTTCCGAGGCTGCTTCCACCAGCGCTGCCGCTGAGCTGACCACCGTTGAAGCTGGCAAGCTGACCATGGCCACCAACGCCACCTTCCCTCCGTATGAGATGACCACCGACTCCGGTGAGATCGAGGGCATCGATGTGGACACCGCCAAGGCGATCGCTGAGAAGCTGGGCCTGGAGCTGCAGATCGATGATATGGACTTCGACGCAGCACTGCTGAGCGTGCAGCAGGGCAAGGCCGATATCGTCATGGCTGGCGTTACCGTGACCGACGAGCGCAAGGCTGTGATGGACTTCTCCGACAGCTACGCCACCGGCATCCAGTCCATCATCGTTCCCGAGGGTTCTGATATTACCTCTCCCGATGATCTGGCTGGCAAGAAGATCGGCACCCAGCGCGGCACCACCGGCTACATCTACTGCTCTGATGACTTCGGCGATGACGCTGTGGTCGCATACGACGACGGCCTGACCGCTGTGCAGGCTCTGAAGAATGGCCAGGTCGATGCAGTTGTCATCGACAATGCACCCGCTACGGAGTACGTTGCCGCCAACCCCGGTCTGGTCATTCTGGACACCAGCTACGCCGAGGAGGATTACGCCATTGGCATGGCAAAGGGCTCCGCTCTGGAGGATGCTGTCAATGCCGCTCTGGAAGAGCTGAAGGCTGACGGCACCCTGCAGTCCATCGTGGACAAGTACATCACCGCTGAATAATTCAGCTGTACCTTGTATCACGGGGAGGCGGCCCCATCTGGGGCACCTCCCCTTTTTTGGAAAGAACAGGTTACAAAATTCTAACAATTTCAGAAAGCGAGGATGCGAATGGCCGCACAATACGAACTGCTGAAAGAGCTGCTGAATAGCGGCACGAAGCTGGGCTTCGGGCAGGAAATGTTCTTCAAATTCTATCAGGCGTTCATCCTGAACGACCGCTGGGTGCAGTACATCCAGGGCGTGGGCACCACTCTGCTGGTCACCGCCATTGCGCTGGCAATGGGCGTGGTGCTGGGCAGCGTGGTCGCACTGGTGCGTGTTGCGCACGACCAGCAGCGTCCCGGCCGCAGGAACCCGGTGCTGGGCTTCTTCAACGCCGTCTGTCAGGTGTACACCACCATCATCCGCGGCACCCCCATGATGGTCCAGCTGCTCATTATGAGCATGGTCATCTTTGCCAACAGCCGCAACTTTACCATGGTCGGAGCGCTGGCACTGGGCATTAACTCGGGCGCTTACGTCTCGGAGATCATCCGCGGCGGCCTGATGGCGGTGGACCCCGGCCAGATGGAAGCCGGCCGCAGCCTGGGCCTGAACTACATGACCACCATGGTGGTCATCGTCATTCCGCAGGCCATCCGCGCGGTGCTGCCTGCACTGGGCAACGAGTTCATCATCCTGCTCAAGGATACCTCGCTCATCACCGTCATCGGCGGCAAGGAGCTGCTGTATGCGGCGCAGGGCATTATGAACCGTACCTACGAGGCCATGTTCCCCCTGTTGGGCGTTGCAGTGGTCTATCTGATTTTAGTCATGATCTTTACATGGCTGCTGTCGAAGTTTGAGAGGAGGATGGCGCAAGGTGACCGCTAATCATGCTGAAAAGATCCTGGAAGTCCGTGGTCTGACCAAGACCTACGGCGGTGAGACCAAAAAGGGCGCAAAGCAGCCCACCCCCACCCTGGATGTCCTGAAGGGCATCGATATCGACATCTACCGCGGCGATGTGGTCTGCCTGATCGGCCCCTCCGGCTGCGGCAAGTCCACCTTCCTGCGCTGCCTGAACCGGCTGGAGATCCCCACCGGCGGCTCCATCAAGTTTGAGGGCATCGAGGTGGATGATGCCCACATCGATGCTGTGCGCCAGAAGATGGGCATGGTGTTCCAGCACTTCAACCTCTTCCCCCACCTGACCGTCAAGCAGAACCTCTGCCTGGCCCCGGAGCTGCTCAAGCTCAAGAGCAAGGAGGAGGCTTCCAAGCGCGCCGAGGAGCTGCTGGCCCGTGTCGGCCTGTCCGATAAAGCCAATGTGTTCCCCAAGAGCCTTTCCGGCGGCCAGCAGCAGCGCATTGCCATTGCCCGCGCTCTGGCCATGGACCCGGATGTCATCCTGTTCGACGAGCCCACCTCCGCCCTCGACCCTGAGATGGTCGGCGAGGTGCTGGAGCTGATGAAGGAGCTGGCCCACACCGGCATCACCATGCTGGTGGTCACCCACGAGATGGGCTTTGCCCGCGAGGTGTCCAACCGCGTCATCTTCATCGACGAGGGCAGGATCCAGGAAGATGAGCCCCCGCAGGAGCTCTTCTCGAACCCCAAGCATCCTCGTCTGAAAGCTTTCCTTTCCAAGATGCTGTAATTGAAGCTGAAAAAACTGTATTGAAAAGACCGCCAGAGCAAGCGTTTCGACTTGCTTTGGCGGTCTTTTTGCTGTGAGGGGGGTTATCCAAGAATGACAGAGACCTCTACACCTTCACCGGCCTTTGCCAGCGGCAGGAGGGTGCCCGCAATAGGAGCGCCGTTCACGGTGACGCTCTGCACGCCCTTCTGCACGGCGTGGGGGTTCTCCACCCGGATGTGGTACACGGCACCCCGGTAGCGGCGGGTGACGGTGTAGCCTGCCAGCGTGTGGGGGATGCAGGGGTCAACGCGCAGGCCGTCCAAAGTGGGCTGGATGCCCAGAATGTACTGGCTTACGTTCACGAAGGTCCATGCCGCCGTGCCGGTCAGCCAGCTGTTCTTGGCCTCGCCGAAGGTGGGGGCATCGCGGCCTGCCACCATCTGGCTGTAAACGTAGGGTTCGGTGCGGTGGATCTCGCTGATGTCCTCGATATAGGCCGGGCAGGTCTTTTTGTAGACAGCAAAGGCCCGGTCACCGTGGCCCAGCACGGTCTCAGCACAGCTGATCCAGGGGTTGTTGTGGCAGAAGATACCGGCGTTCTCCTTGTAGCCCGGGGGATAGCTGGAGATTTCGCCCAGATTGAGCCGGTAGGTGGTGTAGGCGGGCTGGAGCAGTACCACGCCGTACGGGGTGTCCAGCCGCTCCTCCACGCTCTTCAGTGCGGCTTCGGCCTGACCGGTCTCTCGGCCGATCCCGGCCATCACGCACATACCCTGGGGTTCGATGAAGATCTGCCCCTCATCGCATTCCCTGCTGCCTACGGGGGCACCAAAGGCATCGTAGGCACGGCGGAACCATGCGCCATCCCAGCCGGCGGTCAGGGTGGCCTGTTCTACTGTGTCAATGGCGGTGCGGGCACTGGCGGCCTCCTCGGTGAGGTGCAGGTGGTCACAGAGTTCGGCGTACTCGCGGCCGTATTTCACGAACATGCCCGCAATGAACACGCTCTCAGCCACAGGGCCCTCGCTGGGGCCGGTGATCTGGAAGCTCTCGCCCGGGTGCTCCGAGAAGCAGTTTAGGTTCAGGCAGTCGTTCCAGTCGGCCCGGCCGATCAGCGGCAGGCCGTGGGGGCCCAGATGGGTATGGGTGTAGCGGAAGCTCCGGCGCAGATGCTCCATCAGGGGCTGTGCTCTGGTCACGTCATTGTCAAAGGCAACCGGCTCGTCCAGGATCGACCAGTCACCGGTCTCCCGCAGATAGGCGGCGGTGCACGCAATGAGCCAGAGCGGGTCATCGTTGAAGCCGCTGCCCACGTCGCTGTTGCCCTTTTTGGTCAGGGGCTGGTACTGGTGGTAGGCACTGCCGTCCTCAAACTGGGTGGCAGCAATGTCCAGAATGCGCTCCCGGGCACGGGAAGGGATCATGTGGACGAAGCCCAGCAGATCCTGACAGGAATCCCGGAACCCCATGCCGCGGCCGATGCCGCTCTCGTAATAGCTGGCACTGCGGCTCATGTTGAAGGTGACCATGCACTGATACTGATTCCAAAGGCTCACCATCCGGTCCAGCTTTTCCTCGCCGGAGGTCAGCTGCCAGCCCGAGAGCAGCTCCTGCCAGTAGTCGGCCAGTGCCCTGCGGGCGGCATCCACCTGTGCGTCGGTGGCATAGCGGGCCATCATGGCCTCGGCCCGGGCTTTGTTGATGATGCCGGGAGCGCTGAATTTTTCCCCGACCGGGTTTTCAATGTAGCCCAACCCGAAGATGATGCTCTTTCTCTCACCCGGTGCCAGCGTGAGATGGAAATGGTGGGCACCCACCGGAGCCCAGCCGTGGGCAATGCTGTTCGAGCAGTGACCGGCTTTGACCGCTTCCGGTGCGGCGGGGCCGCCGTACACGCCGCAGAAGGCATCCCGGCTGGTGTCGAAGCTGGTAACGGGGGCGTTGGCCCAGAACACGGCGTAGTGATCCCGGCGCTCCCGGTACTCTGTCTTATGATAGATGGCACTTTCCACCACTTCCACCTCGCCGGTGGAAAAGTTGCGCTGGAAATTGGAGCTGTCGTCCATGGCATCCCACAGGCAGAACTCCACATAGCTGAACACGTCCAGCGTGCGGGGGGCAGCGGTCTTGTTTTCCAGCGTCAGCCGGTCGATCTCACAGGCATCGCCCCGGGGCACGAACAACTCCTGAGCGGCCGCAATGCCGTTTTTTTCGCCCTGCAGGATCGTGTAGCCCAGACCGTGGCGGCAGGTGTAACTGTCCAGTTCCGTCTTGGCGGGCTGCCAGCCCGGGTTCCAGATGGTGCCGCCATCGTTGATGTAGATGCGGTGGCCGTCCATGTCCAGCGGGGAATTATTGTAGCGGTAGCGGGTCAGCCGCCGCAGCCGGGCATCCCGGTAAAAGCTGTAACCGCCGCCGGTGTTGGACACCAGACTGAAAAAGTCCTCGCTGCCCAGATAGTTGATCCAGGGCAGGGGAGTGCGGGGCGTGTCGATCACATATTCCCGGCGCGCATCATCAAAATGTCCGAATCTCATAGCCTTGTTCCTCCTTATAGGGTAAACCGGAAATGCTGAAATCATTTGATGGCGAAAACGATTTAGAATTTGCGGCCCAAGGGTGGGAAAGGCACTTGTCACCCTAAGAATAGTCTATCCTGCGGGAAAAATCAAGAGCGGACCTGAAATATACAACAAGGGTGCAGCGGGCTGGTTCAGGGGTGAAAACCGGTATGGGAACGAAAAAATTATCGAACGGTAACGAAATGTAACGAAAACGATACAGACTGCATAATTCTGAGGAAATGAAATCTCGCAACCTGCTGAAATGCGGACTTTTAGGATAAAACTTTTCTTCTTCTGCTTGATTTTTAGTGCAAAGTGCGCTATATTGAAATTGCGAAAACGATTTAGGATTCGCTCGGGAGCCTTGAGCGGGTCCCTGTGAGGGAGGGCGGCGAAATGTCATCCTTAAAAGATCTGGCGCGTGAATGCGGTGTCTCGGTGGCAACGGTGAGCAAAGCGCTCAATGGCCAGTCGGACATCTCTGCTGCGACCCGCGACCGTGTCCGCGAGGCGGCCCGCCGGATGGGCTATGTGCCCAATATGGCGGCCCGCGCGATGAAGACCAACCGTACCTACAACCTTGGCGTTCTGTTTGTGGACGAGCGGCAGAGCGGCCTGGCCCACGAGTACTTCTCGGCGGTGCTGGACAGCTTCAAGGTGCAGGTGGAAAAGCTGGGCTATGATATCACCTTTGTCAACCGGAACCTCGGCGGCAGAACAATGACCTATCTGGAGCATTGCCACTACCGGGGCGTGGATGGAGCGGTGATCGCCTGCGTGGATTTCAACGATCCGCAGGTGGTGGAGCTGGTCAACAGTGATGTGCCGGTGGTGACCATCGACCATGTGTTCAACAACCGGATGGCGGTCCTTTCCGATAATGTCAACGGGCTTTCGGCGCTGGTGCGGTACGCCTACGCCAACGGCCACCGCCGCATCGCCTTTATCCATGGCGAGCGCACGGCGGTGACGGAGAACCGGCTGGCGGGCTTCTACAAGAGCTGTGCGGAGCTGGGGCTGCAGGTCCCCGAAGAATATGTGCGCTGCGGTGTGTATCACGATCCCGACCGCTGTGCCGAGGAGACCCGGGCCCTGCTGGCACTGCCCCAGCGGCCCACCTGCATCCTTTTTCCTGATGATTTCTCGGCCATGGGCGGCTGCATCGCTCTGCAGGAAGCGGGCCTGAGCATCCCGGAGGATATTTCCGTGATGGGATATGACGGCATTTACCTCTCCCGCGTGATGAAACCCCAGCTGGTGACCTGGCAGCAGAACACCAAGATGCTGGGCCGGATGGCAGCGGATAAACTGGTGCAGATGATCGAGCACCCCCGTGTGACGCTGGCCGAGCAGATCCCGGTGACAGGAAAACTGCTGGAGGGGGGCTCGGTGCGCAGCATCGAATGAATGGGTTGGATTTGGTTCCGGGCGAACCGGAGCCTTGAATTTGAAACGCTTTTTCACGAAAACCATTGAAGGAGGTTTTTCATTATGAGAAAGATTTCGCGTCGTAATTTCCTGCTGGCTTCCGGTGCAGTTACCATCAGTGCAGCGCTGAGCGCATGCGGCGGCTCCTCTTCTTCTACCGGCGCGGCATCCTCTGCCGCAGCTTCTTCCGCCGCTTCCGATGCTCCGGCAGCTCAGGGCAAGGTGCTGAATATCTGGTGCTGGAACGACGAGTTCCAGGGCCGCTTCAATAACTATTACCCCGAGGTCGCCTCCATCGCGGAGGATAAATCCACCACCACCCTGAAAGATGGCACCGTTGTCAAGTGGACCATCAACGCCAACGAGAACAACAACTACCAGAATAAGCTGGATGAGGCCCTGCTGAATCAGGACTCCGCCGCCGATGATGACAAGGTAGATATCTTCCTGATCGAGGCTGACTACGCACTGAAGTATGTGGATTCCGATTACGCGCTGGATGTCAAGGCAGACATCGGCCTGACCGATGCCGATCTGGCTGGTCAGTACCAGTACACCAAGGATATTGTCAGCGTGGACGGCAGCCAGCGCGGCACCACCTGGCAGGCGACCCCCGGTCTGTTCGCATACCGCCGCAGCATCGCCAAGGAAGTGCTGGGCACCGATGATCCCACCGAGGTGCAGAGCCATCTGTCCGATTGGGATAAGTTCAACGAGGTGGCTGCACAGGCCTATGCAAAGGGCTACAAGATGCTGTCCGGCTTCGATGATGCTTACCGCACCTTCTCCAACAACGTGGACGCTCCCTGGGTAGACGGCACGACCGTCAAGGTAGACCCCAACATTATGAAGTGGGTCGATCAGACCAAGGAGTACACCGATAAGGGCTACAACAACAAGTCCAGCCTGTGGGACAGCCAGTGGGCAGCCGATCAGGGCCCGAGCGGCAAGGTGTTTGGCTTCTTCTACTCCACCTGGGGCATCAATTTCACCCTGCTGGGCAACTCTCTGGAGACCCCTGTGGCCGAGGGCGGCAAGGAAGAAGTGGGCAACGGCATCTACGGCGATTACGCAGTCTGCGAAGGTCCTCAGCCCTATTACTGGGGCGGCACCTGGATCTGCGCGGCAGCCGGTACCGATAATACCGATATCATCCGCGACGTGATGCAGAAACTGACCTGCGACGAAGCCATTATGAAGCAGATCACCCTGGATACGCAGGATTACACCAACAACGAGAAGGCCATGGAAGAGATCGCAAACAGCGATTATGCCTCCGACTTCCTGGGCGGCCAGAACCATATCGCCCTGTTTGCAGAAGCTGCAAAGAAGATCGATATGTCCAATGCAGGCCCGTACGATCAGGGCCTGAACGAGAGCTTCCAGAATGCCTTCAAGGATTACTTTACCGGTACGGTGGACGAGGATACCGCAAAGGCAAACTTCGAGACCGCCATCAAGGAAAAGTACCCCGAGCTGACCGATGTGGTCTGGCCCGCATAAGCGCAGCCGGAACCTGAAAACCTTTTGAACCGAATCTGAATGGGGCGGGCCGGACGCTGATCCCGCCCGCCCCGTTTTGCTTTGGGCAGTGTACGTCAGGAGGGCAGTTACTATGGGAGCAAAACCAAAGAAGAACGGCTCGATCAGCTATGCAAAGTGGGGCTATATCTTCATTGCACCGTTCTTCCTCATCTTTGCGGTGTTCCAGCTCATCCCACTGGGGTCTACGATCTATTACAGCTTTTTTGAATATTACCGCAGCGGCCTGAAGATCATCGGCCCTACCTTTGTGGGCCTGAAGAACTACATCACCCTGTTTGCAACCGACCTGCCCAAATACTTTGGCAACACGCTGCTGCTCTGGATCATCGGCTTCATCCCGCAGATCGCCATCTCGCTGCTGCTGGCGGCCTGGTTCACCGACCTGCGCCTGAAGCTGAAGGGCCAGACCTTCTTCAAGACAGTCATCTACATGCCCAACCTCATTATGGCTTCGGCATTTGCCATGCTGTTCTTTGCCCTGTTCTCGGATAACGGCCCCGTGAACGCTGCACTGGTGGGCATGGGCATCCTCAAGGAGCCCTTCAGCTTCCTGAACAGTGTCTGGGGCAACCGCGGCCTCATCGGCCTGATGAACTTCCTGATGTGGTTCGGCAATACGACCATCATGCTGATGGCGGCCATCATGGGCGTGGACCCCACCCTGTATGAGGCAGCGGAGCTGGACGGCTGCACCCCGAACCAGATGTTCTGGAAGATCACCATCCCGCTCATCCGGCCGATCCTGGTCTATGTGATGATCACTTCGATGATCGGCGGCCTGCAGATGTTCGATGTGCCGCAGATCCTGACCAATGGCAAGGGCGGCCCCGACCGCACCTCCACCACCATGATCATGTACCTGAACAACCACCTGTTCAGCAAGAACTACGGCATGGCCGGCGCGGTCTCGGTGGTGCTGTTCCTGGTGTGCGCAGTGCTCTGCGTGATCGTTTACATGGCCCTGACCAAGGAGGACGACGGCCTGAGCAAGGCCGAGCGCAAGGCCCGCAGGCAGGCGGCCAAACAGGTGAAGGGAGGAAAAGCATAATGTCACACGCAGTCAAGACAAAATCCGAAAAAGCGACCCTTGCGGCCCGCCGCACGGTGTGCTATGCGGCGCTGGTGCTGCTGAGCTTTTTATGCCTGTTCTTCTTCTATGTGCTGGTCATCAATTCCACCCGCACCCATTTTGAGATCCAGAAGGGCTTTTCCTTTCTGCCGGGCAGATCCTTGATGACCAACCTGAAAAATGTGCTGTCAGATGCCAACATCCCGGTGCTGACCGGTGTGCGGAACAGCCTGATCGTGTCCGGCTGCTCGGCTGCCCTCAGTGTCTATTTTTCGGCCCTGACAGCCTACGGCATCTACGCCTATAACTTCCGGTTCAAAAAGGCGGCGTTTGCCATCATCCTGCTCATTATGACCATGCCGACCCAGGTCTCGGCGCTGGGCTTCCTGCAGCTCATCACAAAGATGGGCCTGAAGAACAGCTTCATTCCCCTCATCATCCCCAGCATTGCGGCCCCGGCGGTGTTCTTCTTTATGAAGCAGTATCTGGATGCCAGCCTGCCCATGGAGATCGTGGAAGCTGCCCGCATCGATGGCGCAGGGGAGTTCTACACCTTCAACCATATCGTGCTTCCCATTATGAAGCCCGCTCTGGCGGTGCAGGCCATCTTCTCCTTTGTGTCCAGCTGGAACAACTACTTCATCCCCGCACTGGTGCTGGATACGGCAGACAAAAAGACCCTGCCCATCCTCATTGCACAGCTCCGCAGTGCCGACTTCCTCAAGTTCGATATGGGCAAGGTCTATATGCTGGTGGCCATTGCCATCCTGCCTGTGATCATTGTTTATCTGCTGCTGTCCAAGTTCATCGTCCGTGGTGTTGCACTGGGCGGTGTCAAGGGCTGAGCATTCCGTTCTCTCCTTCGGAAAAAGCACCCGCAGCCAGCAGGCCGCGGGTGCTTTTCTATCCTCTCGTGCTCAGTCGGCTTTGGCAATGCGCTGCATCGCGGTGGAAGCGACATGCTTCTCCTTGATGGCGCGGAGCTGGGCCATGTGGCCGGTGTTTACGTGGGCCTGCTGCTGGGCTTCGGAGTCCCACTCCTCAACGATGAGCAGCTCGTCCGGGTCGGCGGCGCTCAGGTAGTAATCATAGCGCTCAAAACCGTCCTCCTGCTGGACCTTTGCCAGAATGCCGGCAGCGGCGACCTCCTGCAGAAAAGCGTCCCGCTGGCCGGGGAGCATACGGTAGGTGACCAGAAGCATCATGTGTTCCATGGTGAAATCTCCCTTATAATGTTCCAATGTGTGTTCTTTTAGACAAAAGCCGCCGGAAATCGCTTCCCGGCGGCTTTTGCTTATTAGGAGGATCAAAAGATGATCCCTGGAGAACTTAGTTCAGGATGGTCTGCTCGGTCTCAACATCAAAGACGTGGACCTTGTGCGGATCAAATGCAACGCGGACGGTGTCTCCGTTGCGTGCCTTGGAGGTGGGAGCGACACGGGCGGTCATCTTGTTGCCCTTGTACTCCAGGTACAGGTAGATCTCAGCGCCCATCATTTCGGACACATCGACCTGAGCCTCCAGGTGGCAGTCGGGGTGCTTTGCCATAAACTCGGGCTCGTCGTCGATATCCTCAGGACGGATGCCCATCTTGACCTTCTTGCCAACGTAGGAATCCAGCTTGCCGTCAGCGGTCTTTTCCTTGGGCAGGGGGATGGTGTCGCCGCCCAGGTCAATGGCGTACTGATCGCCGTTCTTGGTCACGGTGCCGTCCAGGAAGTTCATCTGGGGGCTGCCGATGAAGCCGGCAACGAACATGTTGCAGGGCATATCGTACAGGTTCTGCGGGGTATCGACCTGCTGGATGATGCCGTCCTTCATAACAACGATGCGGTCGCCCATGGTCATAGCCTCGGTCTGGTCATGGGTAACGTAGATGAAGGTGGTAGCCAGCTTCTTGTGCAGCTTGATGATCTCGGTGCGCATGCTGGTACGCAGCTTTGCATCCAGGTTGGACAGGGGCTCGTCCAGCAGGAAGACTGCCGGGTTACGAACCATTGCACGGCCCAGGGCAACACGCTGACGCTGGCCGCCGGACAGAGCCTTGGGCTTGCGGTCCAGCAGGTGCTCGATCTCCAGGATCTTGGCAGCCTCGTGAACGCGGCGGTCGATCTCGTCCTTCGGGGTCTTGCGCAGCTCCAGACCGAAAGCGATGTTCTTGTAAACGGTCATGTGGGGGTACAGAGCGTAGCTCTGGAACACCATGGCGATATCACGATCCTTGGGAGGAACGTCGTTGATCAGGCGGCCGCCGATGTACATTTCGCCCTTGGAGATCTCCTCCAGACCGGCGATCATGCGCAGGGTGGTGGACTTGCCGCAGCCAGAGGGGCCGACGAAGATGATGAATTCCTTATCCTGGATCTCCAGGTTGAAGTCGGTAACAGAAGGAGCAGTAGCGCCCGGATAGATCTTGTAGATGTGCTGGCAGCTAATCGAAGCCATAGGTCATTGCCTCCATTAAAATTTTTCTATGTTACGGCACCTTGACGGTGCACGCTCTCGTTGGTATTATAATAACAGATAACTTTGTGATATAAAATAGCATTTTATTGATTTGAGGTGTCAGATATTGCTTTATGATTGGACAAGCACCGCAGCCCTTGGCGTGGTGCGGGATATCCAGCCCAAAGAACCCCTGACCCTGACCGGCGAGGGGCTGTGGGTCTGCCTGATCTCCAGCGGCAGATGCACTGCCAGCCTGACCGATGCCTCGCCCTCCCCGGCGGGCAGCGCACTGATCCTGCCGCCCCAGAGCGCGGCGGCGGGCCATCTGGTGCTGAGCCGCGCCCCGTTGACCCTGACCCCGGAAGGGGAGAGCCACCTGCTCTGCATCCAGTTGACCGGGCAGGCGGCGGTGCAGTTCCTTGCCGGGCTGACGGAGCTGCCGTTCCTGGCCCGGGGCGAGACCTGCCCCGCCGCCGCAGAGCTGCTGGGCCGCCTTGCCGCCGAGGCCGATACACCCCGCAGCCGGGCTGCCAGCCAGCTGGCCTTTGCCCTGCTCTGTGAGCTTGCGGGGGCCGACAGCGCCGCCCCGCCCCTGCCGCCGCTGGTGGAGGCAGCCATTGAGGATATCCGCCAGAACTACGCTGGCCTGTACGGCGTGGAGGAGCTCAGTGAGCGGCTGGGGGTCTCCAAGAGCCACCTTGTCCGCACCTTTACTGCCGCTGTAGGGGTGCCCCCAGGGCGCTACCTGACCACCGTGCGGGTGGAAGCTGCCATGCGGCTGCTCCTGCACCGGGAATACACGCTGGATGTCATTGCCAGCCTGTGCGGCTTCTCAGGGGCCAACTACCTGTGCCGGGTGTTCAAAAAAGAGACCGGCCAATCCCCCGCACAGTGGCGGGCCTTGGCCGGTCAGACAGCGCGGCCCCTCAGCCCGGCGGAAAGCCAGCGGGAGCAGGCACTGTATATTTAAAATGTTCAGGAGCCGGGGCAGCACCCGGCTCTTTTCTGTGGAGGCGTTCAGCCGCACACAGACTGCGGGCGCTTGAGCAGGAACACCGTCAGGGCCAGCGTGATGGCCTCGGCGGCGGGGAAGGCCGACCACACGCCGTTCATGCCGAACAGGGCGCTCAGGATCAGCGAGCAGGTGACGATGGCGGCCACGCCCCGGCTGACCGAGGTGATGGTGGCCTCGGTGGGGCGGTTGACCGCGCCCAGATAGCCTGCCGCAACAATGTTGCAGCCTGCAAAGAAGTAGCCCAGGAAGTAGATGCGCATACCGCTGTGGGCATATTCGGCCATCAAAGCAGAGCTCTCGCTGTTGAAGAGGGCAACAAAGGTATCGGTAAAGCCAAACACGGCACCGTACAACACCGCCGCCAGTGCCAGCGCGGTACCGCAGCCCAGCAGAAGCAGCTTTTTTGCCCCGGCCATCTCATTTTTGCCGTAGCACTGGCTGATCAGCGGTTGGGCACCCTGGGCCACGCCGTTGAAGATGGCTGTTGCCACCAGCGCAAAGTTTGCCACCACGCCGTAAGCGGCTACGCCCACATTGCCCGCCAGCCGGAGCAGCAGAAAGTTGAACACGGTGGTGGTCACGGCAGAGGAGAGCTCCCCGACAAAACCGGAGATGCCCAGCTGGCAGCTCTGCACCAGCAGCCGGGCCGAGGGAGCCTGCCGGACAAAGGTGAGCGTGTTGCTCTTTTGAAAGAAGTGGCGGCTGCAGATGGCGATGCTGAGCACCGGCGAGATGGCCGTTGCCAGCGCCGCGCCGGGCAGGCCCAGCCCCATGGGGAAGATGAAGATGTAATCGAACACCACATTGAACAGGCTTCCGCTCAGGGTGGCCACCATGGCAAGGGACGGGTCGCCGTCGTTGCGGACGAAGGCCGAGAAGATGTAGTTGCACATGAAGAAGGGCGTGAACAGCAGGAAGATGCGGGTGTAGTTCAGGCCCAGCGCCACGATGTCCCCATCGCCGCCCATGAGCTGCAGGAGCGTGCCCGGGCAGAACGCGCCCGCCAGCATGAACGGAATGGCGATCAGACAGGCGCAGAGGATGGCGTTGGAAAAATACCGCTGCGCCCGCGCCTCGCCCTGCGCCTGCAGGATGGCGTACCGGGTGGCCGCACCCAGGCCGATCATCGAGCCGAAGGCAAAGATCAGGTTGTACATGGGCAGACAGAGGTTCAGCAGGGTCACGCCGTCGGTGCCCGCCGCCTGGGCGATGAAATAGGTGTCGGCCAGAATATAGCACGATGTGCCGATCAGACCGAAAATATTCTGCGACACATACTTGAAGAACTGCTTTGTCAGGTTCATGGATGCTTCCTTTCCGCAGGGAGAGTGGGGGAGTGAAACGTAAAAACGACTACTACTATATCATAAAACCTGGCATATTTCAACGAAAAAACGAGGAAACACGCCGCCGTTTTTTCCGCTCTAGCGCCGTGGTTTTTATTGACAAGCCCCCGGCTTGCTATTATAATAGAACAGTCATAATAGCATTCGTGCGCGGCTTTGCGGCTGCGTCAATCCAATAGACAAGGAGAAGATCCAAAATGGCACAAGAAATCAAGATGTCTGCTTCCGGCCTGAAGGCGATGCAGGACGAACTGGAATACCTCAAGACGGTCCGCCGCAAGGAGCTGGCCGAGGAGATCAAGGAAGCCCGCAGCCACGGCGACCTTTCTGAGAACAGCGAGTACGATGAAGCCAAGAACACCCAGGGTCTGGTGGAGAACCGCATCACCGAGCTGGAGCAGATGGTCAAGAACGCTGTGATCATCGACGAGAGCGAGCTGAGCGTGGACAGCGTTTCTGTTGGCACCCACGTCTCCATCAAGATGACCGGCGATGATGAGGCCGAGGAGTACGACATCGTTGGCCGCACCGAGGCTGACCCCATCAACGGCAAGATCAGCGACGAGAGCCCCGTGGGCCACGCTCTGCTGGGCAAGGCTGTGGGCGAGAAGGCTGAGGTCCTGCTGCCCTCCGGCCAGACCGTCGAGTACGAAGTGCTGGCCATTACCCACGCCGCAAACTGAGCCTGAACGGGAGGAAACCATGGAAGAGCAAAAGAGAAACCCCGCTCAGGGCCTGTCTGAGAGCGAGCAGGTGCAGGTGCGCCGCCAGAAGCTGGCCGACCTGCAGGCTGCCGGCAACGACCCCTTCACCCTGACCAAGTTCCCGCAGGACGCTTATTCTGCCGACCTGAAGGAAGAGTATAAGGATCTGCCCAACGAGACCGACAGCGGCAAGCAGGTCGCGCTGGCAGGCCGTATGATGTCCAAGCGCGTGATGGGCAAGGCAAGCTTTGCCCACCTGCGCGATGACAAGGGCGATATCCAGCTGTATGTCCGCCGCGACGAGCTGGGCGAGGAGGCCTACGCCGCCTTCAAGAAGCTGGACGTGGGCGATATCATCGGTGTCAAGGGCGAGGTGTTCCGCACCAAGACCGGCGAGCTGAGTGTTCGTGCCACCGAGCTGACCCTGCTGGCCAAGAGCCTGCGCCCCCTGCCCGAGAAGTTCCACGGCCTGACCGATACCGAGATGCGTTACCGTCAGCGCTATGTGGATCTGATCGCAAACCCGGAGGTGAAGGATACTTTCGTCAAGCGCAGCCAGATCCTGAAGGAGATCCGCGCCTATCTGGACGAGAAGGGCTTCCTGGAGGTGGATACCCCCATCCTGACCCCCTTTGAGATCGGTGCCTCCGCCCGCCCCTTCTACACCCACCACAACAGCCTGAACATGGATATGGTGCTGCGCATTGAGACCGAGCTGTACCTCAAGCGCCTGATCGTGGGCGGTATGGACCGCGTGTATGAGGTTGGCCGCATCTTCCGCAACGAGGGCATGGACCCCAAGCACAACCCCGAATTCACCAGCATCGAGCTGTATCAGGCCTTTACCGATTTCCACGGCATGATGGATCTGGTGGAGGAGCTGTACAAGCGCCTTGCCCTCAAAATCTGCGGCAGCATGGTCATTCCCTATCAGGGCAAGCAGATCGATATGGGTCACTGGGAGCGCCTGACCATGGTGGAGGCTGTCAAGAAGTATTCCGGCGTGGACTTCAACGATTGGAAGTCCGACGAGGATGCCATTGCCTCTGCCAAGGAGCATCATGTGGAGCTGCCCGAGGTACCCACCAAGGGAGCCATTCTGGCCGAGTTCTTCGATGCCTTTGTCGAGGACAAGCTGATCCAGCCCACCTTTATCTACGATTACCCCGTGGAGATCAGCCCGCTGGCCAAGCGCAAGCCGGACGATCCCGCTTTCACCGAGCGCTTTGAGTACTTCATCGACTGCACCGAGTACGGCAACGCCTTCAGCGAGCTGAACGACCCCATCGACCAGAAGGGCCGTTTTGAGCGTCAGGTCGCCGAGCGCAAGGCCATTGAGCCCGATTGCAAGGCTCAGGTGGATTACGACTACGTCAACGCTCTGGAGTACGGCCTGCCCCCCACGGGCGGCCTGGGCTTTGGCGTGGACCGCCTGGTCATGCTGCTCACCGACAGCGCCTCCATCCGCGATGTTCTGCTGTTCCCCACGATGAAGCCGATTGACCAGTAAATTTCCAATTTGCAATTAGTAAAGCCTGAAATTTCTTGATGGTACGAGAAGTTTCAGGCTTTTTCTTTTGATGGATTTCCGGCGAAAACTACGCCATACGCCAATTTTACGCCAAACGATGCAGGATTTTGTGCAGAGCAAAAAGAGCGTTGTTCAGGGTTGGCAGTAGAAACGGCTGTGTGGTAGGCGGGTGCAGACCTGTAAAGGGCTGCATCACAAAGCGGATTTATGAATCCGCAAACGGACAGCCGGAACTTTCCACCGCAGAAGAAGCAAATGCGAAGAACATGGAGGTTTTCTTATGAACAAACTGCTTTCCTGCCGCTACAATATGGACACCGACCGGGTAGAAGCCCGGTTCGCAGACGGCTCTGCCGTTGCCATCGACTGCATCGCCATCGAGGACGAGTACGGCAACACCCCGGCACAGCGTGCAGAGCTGGACTGGCTGCTGTACAATAAACCGCTAGAATACGCACAGCTCGTATTGGTCGGAGAAATCGAACACTACCTCTCCCTTGGCTACGACCATGGCAGACTGGAAGATTAAGCCCCTATAAAGAACACGATGCCCACTGGCCTATGGCTTCTGCCATAAGTCGGTGGGCATCATTTTTCCTGATGCGTAAAAATGGTCTGGTTCATTTTGAACCGGACCAGCCAAAGTGCAGTTGTAATCAAAAGCTGCTACGGAAAAGCAGGACATCCAAAGAAAACAAACATATTCCGTAAAATAAAGTCCTTTCCTCTTTGAAAAGAAAGCAGTAGCATGATATAACGTTTTTGCTCCAGATGGCGAGAATGACTGCGACAACAGGCGGCAACAGACTCAGGAGGCCATAGTTCATGATGTTCCTTCTTTCTTAGCAATTCATATTTTGTTAACAGAACGACTTTTTATCATACCTAAAAACAGCCGATGCGTCAATCATTTTTTACGATTTTCAGTCACAAAAAGCCCCTTGGCTTCCTGTTACAGGAGCCAAGGGGCTTCTGGCAGCATCTTTTCAGCAAAACGCCCCCGAAGCGATGCTCTCGCACGCCTCAGGGGTGTTCTCAGTCGTAATCATAACGACCTGAAGGTTCAGTGGACTTTTCAATCACTATGCCTTATGTAGTTTACTGCTCAATCTGCATCATCGGCAGGAGCCTGAGGGCAGACAGTTTGTAACGTTTTGCCTGTTCCCCATCGTCTGCCGTGGGAGCCGCCGAACCTGCCTCATCGTCTACGCCCAGGACTTGTTTCAGGTTCACCAGCTGAGGAACACCGTCGACAAAGTGCAGGAAACGCTCACCACGCTTGTTATAATTGAAGATTCGCAGATCACTGGAGAACCAGATTTCCTGGCCATTGATCTTTGGCAGAACAGGCTGGATTGATTCCCAGATTTCGCGGATATGATCATCATCTTCGCAGATCAAAACGATAATGGGCCTCTGCGGGAAACTGATCTCGTCCTTTTCGTGGTAAAGCTGATCCAAATTGTCAAACATGAGAGCAAATCGTTCGATTTTTTTACGCAACCATTGTTTCATGCTTTCGGCTTCAAAGTCTTCGGTGCGCCGGACAGGCTCTGCCACCATCGGGCAGTCGTTTATGGTTACGGTCGCATAGAACCGGGCACCGGTATACTCCGTACCCTTCAGTTGAATGACGCAGCTTGTTTCGAAATTCTCACCAACTTCGTCCTTGTAGGTACGCAGCCAATAGATCAGCCATTGGTTCGCCGCCAGGATGCGTTTGACCGTGTTGCCGTCCTGGAAAATGTCAAACGCATTATAGCGGCCGCCTTTTTTGCCCAGTTCACGCAGCAGGGTGCTGCCGTTCTTTCCCAACGTAATGATTCGCATGACGGAGCAGCTGCTGCCATCCGTACTGCCGTCCTCATTCAGCGTCACAAAGCGGGTCAGGCTGATCAGCCCATACTCCGCCATTCTGTTTGTAATTGTAGTCAGTTTAGCCCGTGTGACACCACTTCGCCAACCGAACGATACATAACCCGCCTTTATCAGATCGACCAGCATCGTGCTTGTAACATAGCGAAGCTTGGCGATCCATTCCAGAAGGCTGATCTCGAACGGGCCGATGCCACCCAGAGAGTCCTTGTTCATTGCAGCGACCAGAGCAATGAGTGGCTTTGGAGAACTTGGGCTGCCGTCTGAAGCATCCGCAGCGCGCAGTACCGTTCTTGGATAGAAAATAAAGGAAGATTTCTCGGCATTTTTTACGCGTCCGAACTCGTTTGCTTCTCGGACCGGCTGTTTGGGCGCGTGCAGGATGGGAGTGTTTTCATCTGCCGGAACGTTTGATGGTGTACAGTTCTCCGGCAGGGGCGGTGCAACAGCCGGTACAGAGGAAGCTTCTGTGGAGGGGGGCTCCGCGGGAAGGGTACCACCTCCGGAATACTGACTGTATTCTCGCGTGATCAGCGCACACAGATCGTACCAGGATAATCGGTTGTCGTTCCAGCGCCCCATCCACTGAGGCGTCCAGATGATGGGCTTTTCTTCCCCTTCCAGTTTCCTGATCCGGAAGCCTTTTATGACGTTTTTCTTGTACGGCAGGCTCACATCCGCAAAGCAGGCGGTTACATTCCTCACACAGGGGAACAGGATCTCTGCTGCATCCGACGGGAGGATACTGTCTTCGTGCAAAACCTGTCGCTTGTATTCCTCAGCAATGATTCCGGACAACGTGTTCCAGTCCATGCCGGTGCTGGCCCATTGATCGTGCATTTCTTTGGGCATATAGATTTTCAGTTCTTTGATATGCACCAGATGAATGCCGGGAATCTGTTCCCCGGTGGCTCTTATCACAGCCGTGACCTCAGCCTCTGTCTTGTTCACGGAGGAATAGAACGTGCAGAGTGGCTTTTTGTCCGGAGCAGCAGCGGTGCCTGTCGCTCCGTCCGGTTGCTGTTTTGTAGGGGCAACGAGCAGGTACTTCTGCGTAACTGCCTGGCGGACATCGCTCCATTGAACCTCAGTATACGACCAACGGGTGTGCATCCATGCCGGCATATGAACCATGATGCCGCCGCCAGGGCCGATCTTGACCTTCAGATCACTGACGACGACCCCGGTCTCCCGGAGGGTCACATCTGCCAGACAGCTGTTCTCCCGGTCAAAATCGTGCAGCGTCACCGAAACCGGCGGATCAAAACTTTCCTTTCGGTATGCTGCGGTGATCAGTTTTCTCACCTCGGCCCATTCGATCTCCGCCGGGTAGGGCCATGTGGTCCCCATAACAGCAGGCATATGCACCTGGATGCCGCCGCCCATGCCAGGCCTGACCTTGAACCCGGAAATCACCGTGCCGGAGACGGGGAGTGTGATGTCTGCACAGCAGCCTCCCTGCGCATCGAAATCGTGAAACGAAATGCCGAGTTTATTCGCTGACATCATGAATGATACCTCCGTTCTGGATGAGAAAACTAATGTTCTTGTGGTCCGTCATATTTCCCTGGATCTCATCAAAGGAGCACCTAAAAATCCAGATCCCTGTATAGTTGGTATATTCAATTTTTCGGTAAGAAGGAATACGTTCGATCGCCATCAGTGAGGAATCCATCGTGTAAAAGCGCTGTGCATCTTCGTCATTATCCGTAGGAATATCCAGAAACTCATATCTCCAACCCAACGGTTCAAACTGATCGGTCTCATAAGTATACCGCGCCCCGTAGGGAAAACGTCTCAGCGGTAGGAAGGCCATCTGGATATCATCGGTCAGCCTGTCGCGCACCCAGACAAACCTGCCCGTGATTCCTGTATATCGCATATCCTGAACGACCAGTTCATGGTTCAGCCTTTTTATTTCGCCGGTGGAAGAAAGGACATAATACCCATCACTCTTATAATCTTCAAGGACACGACGGATTGAGTTGATCTGCGAACCACGCAGGACTTTTTCCTCTGAAAAATCGGGATCCAGCAAGACCAGATGAGAACCAACTCCGACGGCAATTCCTTTTTCCCGATAACAGGCGCATCGGACATTGGAGGAGAATGTCTTCCGATTTAGCACATCGAAGGATTCAGTATCATACTCGACCAGTAAGTTCTCAATCGCGACTAAGACGCGTGCACCATCTGCGCGATACTGGATGCAGCAGATCCCCCCGACCCCCAAAGCACCGACATCCCGCAAACTTTGGAACCGCGAAGGGTCGAATTCCCGATCGCCGCCTTTGTGGGGGGTGGTATCCTTAGAGGAATTTTTAAAAAAGGTTTGAAGTTTCCATGAATGTGTGTCCTCGTCAAACCGTGTCACGGAAAGCAGCTGCAGCAGATTGCTCCGGGCGAATTCTTGTCGCTGCGGATTCCATCTGGCGCATCTTGCCGGAACATCATAGGACAAACTGGAAGGAAGTTTCTGCCCATGAGCATCGCACCAGAGCAAAGGCTCCAGATCGAACGAAACATTCACCTCGTTTTCTTTTGAGAACTGAACGTAGCGAAAGCTTTTGCTCCGGCTGTCATTGCCGTAACTTTTCACCACGCTCTTTGTTGTGATCGAATAGCAGAAAACGATATTTTCGTACAGGATGGCCAACAGTTCTCCGCTGCGATCCAGCGCAAGGTCAACGACCGGACTGGACTGCAATTGGATCGTGTCGAGGTAAGATTGCTCTGCAAGGCTGTAGATCTTCACAACGCCCGCCTCATCACCGGTGAACACATGCGCGTAGCTGTCGGCCGCAACGGCGCTGATCGGTGCTTCATGACCGTCTGTCAGAAAATTGGCCCGGTCGATCCATGCCCGGTCAAAGAGGCTGGGATAATAGGCATCCCTGTACCAGACCGTGAACACGCATTTATTCAACCAGCATTTCCGGAGATCAAGATCTGAGAAATCGCACCAGGCCAGAAGGCCCTTCCGGCCGATTTTCATAATGTTTATAAGGTTCGCAATAGCGTTCTGGGCAAGGTCGCCGTTTTTTGTTCTCCACAGGGAGAGCAATTGTTCGGCAACACTTTTTTCCGGTGCTGAGATCGTTGTCTTTCCCGGAAAGTTCCAACCGTCTTCTGTCCGCACCGGTCGGGCATTTTCCTCCCGCAGGATATCTGAAACGAAACCGAGAATGTCATTCGGATAGATAGTTTGCTGCAGAACAGGCTCCACGTCATCCAGGCGGTCAGGATCGTATGCAAATGCCGTCATCTCATTTGCAATATGGAATGCTGCAAAGTAGTCGCGGAAGCTCTGATGCAAAAATTCGTATCCGGCATCTGATTCATGCAGAAAATGCAGAGAATCCGTTGCAAGACCAACAAGGATCTCTGTATCAAAACGGCTTCTCCCACGGAGCAGCCTGCAGAGCGTATCTCTTTTGTACCAGGTGTACCGATCACAGTTCTCATCTATCTCGCCGATACTGCGCCGGATCTCGTCCTCGCTCAAATACAGTCGCTGTTTTTCCAACATTTTGAATGCAAGAGCAGGCAGCAGATATTCCAACAGCACAAGGTGGGCGGCCTGATCAAAATTATCTTCTTCCGCAGCACGGTACAACTGTGTCTGAAAGAAGTTGCTCAGGATCTTTCCGGCGGTGTCCGGATGCTCTTCCAGAACAATGCCCTTGATGTATTGGTATTTGGAACGGTGCTTTTCAACATCCGAGAACAAGGTCAGCATCAACGGCGTCCGGATGACCGCAAACACCTTCTCGTCCGTAACAGGCGGAAGGCCCATGTTGTGCAGATATAACTCAATGGATTCCCTGTCCAACGCCTGCATCTCAAGCGAAACAACATTTCCCATCAGGCAATGCATCAGGGAGGCGTCAAACCATCTTGAGGTCATGATGATCCGGATACCACTGTAGGCATTGATATAACCGGTGTTGAGCTTGTTTACGAAGGTCTTTACATAGTCCAGTGAAATTTCGTTGATGCCATCCAGCAGGAGAACAACATTGGGTACAGCGGTATAGGGCACGCTCATCAGATTTCTTAGAACACCCCACATGGACTGATTTCCTCCGCAGACAATGCGAGCCAGATATTGGTCCAGGGTCATACCGGCATCAATCTTGCTGAGCGGGACATAGATGGCGTTGATTCGTTTGCTCAACAGGTAATCACAGGTCTTCAGCAGGGAAACGGTTTTTCCCATGCCGCCTTCGCCGGTGATCAACAGGTGTTTATGAAGATCATCCTGTCCGTCGGTTTCGGAGAAGAACTTTACCAGAGAGACATCCTTCTTCTGATCATCCTTGTACAGGATATTGATCTCAGGGTTCTTGATGGCGGGGAACAGTTCGCTCCGGATCTCGTTCAATGCGTAGTTTCCGCTCTGCTCATACTGATGTTCATGGTAGAGCCGCAGGCGGGCCATCAGATACTCCGGCGTGTCGATCGGCGGCAGATCCTTTTCGTCCCCGCTGCAAAGGAATCTTTTCAACTGCGTCAAGGGGACGCTCTCTGTGATTTCACGCGCAAAGGATGCGATGCCATCAGGACTTTCATTGATCCCTGACCCAAAACCGAGAACATCATGGCCGGCACAAAACGAGAACATGTAGGCACTTTGCCGGTTCGCGCTTTCACTCACATCGTCCAGACAGACCGCTACGATGCTTTTCTCCCTCTGGATCGCCAGGTCGAATTCGTGAATACAATACGGCTTGTTGACATAGGTCTTGGAAAGAAAGGCAACAAAGACGATCGAGTCATCAATGGCAATGTCAATCGAAGAGTTGAATTTTTCTGCCGCGCGCAGTCTCTCTTTATCGATCCAGCAGGAAAAGTCCGCTGCAGAGATCAGGCCCGCGATTTTTTCCACCAGTTCACGGTCATCATGTGAATAGGACAGGAACACATCGGCGTATCTGGATGGTATATTTTCCATCATTCTTCACACCTCCATTTTGTATTTTGGCATCCTTTTCTCTGACGATCCGCCGCAGAGGATGCGAAACGGTGTGCTCTTCTTCCCGGTGCTTTCACCGGAGATCCAACCTTTTTCGCGCAGTGAGAGAAAAAGAAGCTTTCCTACTTTGCAAGTATAACATGGTGCAAAATCACTTGCAACAGGCAAGGGGGTAGATCTTGGCGCAAGGCAAGCCGATCACCCCTTATGGATCGGCCGCAGTCTAGAGAGGGGTACCGCGCACCCCGTTTCTTTGACCAACGCGCAAAATCATAAGGAGCACCCTCTTTAAGCTGCCAGCTCTTCTTCCAGAACGGCGTCAACGGAAACAAGCATCCGCAAATTCTCGTTGGACGGCTTCAGCACCGTACAGAACACTTCGGTGCCGGGACGCAGCCCGCTAAAGAAAGCAAAGGCCTCCTGCCCGTTTTCAAGTGCAAGGATCAACCCTTTCCGGCAAGTATCCCGAACCACGCCACGAGCTCCATCACGCACGTCATAGTTGTCATTGGAATCCCACATAAAAAGTACCTCCTCTTTTTTCGCATCGTGTTTTCTGTCTCTGATAAAATGGTATCATCACCGATTTCACGCAGACGAGGGGGAAAACTGTGTCCGGTGCAGTGCCAAACAAAAATCCGGCCAGTACGCCATCGTAAGAAGGCCTGCCGGCCGGATATCATACTTCCGGAGATGACCGCGTAAGTGTCTGCCCTTATGCAGCTGCCGTTCAGCTCTCCGGCTGGCCGACCGCTTCAAATTGAGCAGCCTGAGCTGTGTTGGCTTGGACGAGAAACACACAACGATTTTCTTCTTCCACGCTACTGCGGCAATCGGTGGCTTCGAATCCCAGACCGTAGCAGATCAGCTTGCCGGAGTCCACACCTGCTGCGACAAGGCAATCCCGCACGACCTTGGCCCTTACCAGAGAGAGGTGTATGGCCCCTTCGGTGGTTGAGCCATCCACCTTGGCCACACTGCCTGCGACCACATAAGACGATGACGAAGTCCGTATCTGCTCGGCAAGCTCGTTGATCACTGTGCTGGCTGCAGCCTCATCTGCGAACTCGACACTATCAGGGAGAAACGCGATCTGCTCATTTGTGATCTTCACAAATTCGATGCCACCGTCAGCGGCCATGGGCGTAACAGTATGTCCGAACTCTGTGAGCGCCGGGCCGCTGATCACGTCGCTGTGGAAGGTCAGGGAAGCTTTGGCACGGTTAAAATATTCAGACCAGAAAGCTTTGATTGCTTCCGTCTGCTTCGCACTCAGGGTGGGCTGGCTGCCTGCCGTGTCACCGGCGCCATACCATTCCACCGAGACCCCTTCCAGATCCGGGATCATGGCAGCCTCTTTCAATTGATCAACGAGTGCGACAGGATCCTCGTTGACAATATCGATATCCGGCATCGGGAAGGAGGCTGCGGTCGAGATACCGCTGTGGAGTATTATGAGCTGTTTGTTATCCGCTGTCCCGGCATTCAGGACTCTCGCAGCGAGATTGATAGATGTCAAGACATCGGTCTCTGGCACCTGCGCCCGGGCCTCCTTCACGATCTCCACAAAAGAGGCCTTCAACTTGTTGTTTGCCTTTTTCTGCTGTATCTCGTTGTTTTTCTTAACGTTGAACTTGACCGGCCCGTATACCTGCGGCTGACCATCCGTGATGATCAGTGCTGCGCTGCCGCCGAAAGCCGTGTTGATGTTTTCAGTGAAATCTTCAGGATTTGTCAAAGCGGGGACGGCCTCGCCCTGTTCCAACAGTAACACAGTGTCCGTTGGGGCGACAGTGGTACTGTCTCCGTAGGAAGGCACGGTGCTGCAGCCCACCATCAGGCCTGCGGCCAAAGCGGCAGCTGCAAGAACTGCGGTCAGTCGAAACATCTTTTTCATAAGGATTTTCCTTTCTTCTTATCATGTTGCAAAATCGGATATCAGGATGCCAGTGCTTCTTCCTGGGGTGCTTCCTCGGCTGTTTCCTCCAGATGCAGCGCCGGCTGTGCTGGTACGGCATCTGCCTGGGGAGGGATCAGCATCTCTCGGATCTTCGCTTCATCACATGCAAAGGGATCTTCCAGTCCTGCACGGGTCAGTAGGGTCTTGGCCGCTTCGGCGCTTCCGAGTTCGTTAGTCAGGATAATTTTGACAGCCAGCTGAGCGCTTTTGGCTGCGCAGGCCAGGGATTGGAGCTTCACGCAGGCCAGGCGGTAGTCCGCTTCGTCCGCGTTGAAATTCGCCATCGCAAATTCCTTATGACGGATCGCATTGGCAGTCTCTGCCTGCAGATCAAGGAGTTCCAGACGTTCCGCCTCCAGCACAGCCAGACGGTCGTGATGGTTGCATTCCCAGCCAAGGCCAAAGGCGGCGGCGCTTGTGACCAGCGGGACCAGTGCTCGTGCAATCTGACCGATGAAGTACAGCGTCGCGTCACCGTCCACATCTGCGATGTTCATCTTGGCCGTGACGATGCAAAAGACCAGGAACACGAGGTATGCACCCGCTGCCGCAGCCATGAGGAGACAGATCCGCCGTTTATTGGGGCGTTTATCGCTCTTCAACAGGTCGCTGTGATTGGCAAGGAGTGAACCGGCAAGCGCAGGGCTGACGTCGAGGACAAGTGCAAGGACCCCGGAGACCGCCCAGGCGAGCTCCACACGTTCGTCAAAAATGTTCTGCGCGTAATAAGCAATCGTAAGGGCATCGATCACCATGAAGAGGATGGTCATCGGCAAAAGTGCATGATGGATCAGAGTGTCCAGCAAGCTGCTCTTCTGACGGCTATTTTTCTTGATGATTTCGATCTGCTGGACCGGGTTCTTTTCATTTCCAGTATACATATGCGTTTCCTCCATTCTTATTTTAGGCTTTCAGACGAGCAATCGCAGCTTCGACGGCGTCGAGTTCATGCTGGATCATAGCTTCACTCGACTTCAGATTGTCGATTTGAAGGAGCAGATCGGACCGGAGATTCAAGGCGGTACGGTGGTGACTCTGCCGTGTTTCGACCAGCGAGGAGAGCATACTCTGGTACGCTTTCAATTTCACCATTTCCGTGAAACCTTCCGTCGTTGTCTCGTCCAGATCCAGAGACTTGATAGCTTCCTCTGCCTTTGCAAGCACATCTGAAAAATATTCTGGAGAGGAATAATCAGGATACGCTCCACAAGATGTATAATCGTCAGGATAGGCAAAGAGAAGGTGATGGATTATCGTGTGATGCTCAAAATCTGTCTCCACCTGTTCGCGCCCCTGGGCGGGCATCTGCGGCTTCTTCTTAAAAAGGCTCATGATACCACCTCCTCAATTCCGAGACGTTTGGCATAATCCGCTGCCGAAAAAACTGCAGTAAAGTGCGGGATTTCTTCATCTAGCACCTTGAACTTGCTGGCCTTGCCATAGCGGGTAAGCGCGGCGTTGGCCGTGCAGTAGGCGGTGTTGATCTCGCCTTCTGCCGTCAGCAGTTCACTGCGGATGGAGGCGATCAGCTCACGCCGCTTTCCCTGCGCGGCAGCCCGGCGTGCGCCTGCTTCGCGAGCCGCGCGTCTCGCACCGGTGGTGGAACGCGGCGTGCTGTCGCCGTAGTCAGAGGCATGGGGCATTGCCTTGAATTCAGCAATTTGGGGGCCAAGGCTCTTGTTCAGCCATGCCACCTGCGCAGCTTCCAGCGTCTGAAGTTCACGGCGGACGTGCTCATAATATCCGCCACTGAGGGTGTTCTTTTCACCCTTCGTCCGGAAATCGGTTTTGTGCATGAGTGCATCCGCAGTGCCGCGCAGACGCATGAACCGATCCGCCTTCCAGATGGGCACCTCATGATACTTGCTTTTTCGGTTGTTCGAATAGATCAGCATAGTCTCAACTCCTTTTCTTTTGTTTTGTCCGTTGGCCCTTCGGCTGAGATAATTTTATCAGATTTCATGTTTCAGGTGTTTCACAGAGAGGTCTTTCCTGAAAGTAACCTGCGGTTTTTGTGAAAGAAGCCTTGCTGTCATGCCCTGCGGATGCTATACTGGTCAAAACGGCGCAAAATGCACCGGAAGTCATTCATTCGCAGAGGTTCCGGTTTGGAACATGGAGGAACGTTTATGATGACAAAGCCCTCTTTGAAAGAAGAATGCCGCCTGAAGGTAATGGATGAAAAATGCTTATCTGGCCCCTTCCGGATTTCACTGGGCGGCCTGTATGCACGAAAGATGCGGGACAGGATGACCACGGCTCTTGCAAAGCAGGCGGGACGGCCTGAAGAGAGAGATACCGATAAAAAGAACAACCAGCACCGCATCCTATGCGCAATACTGCCGGCGGAGTATCGCCTGATGCCCGACGGAACGGATCTCGCCAACCTGAAGGAAGCTTCCATCAGCCGTTTTTTTATCTGCGCAGAGAATCCCAACACAGGAAAGCTCTACTCCGAACGTCAGTACGAGGCCGTAGGGAACAACCTGATCGATCTTGCCCGGAAAGCGGGATTCAGGACCGGTGAGTTCACCTTGCTTCCTCACATCCGTGGGCAGCTGCAGATTATGCTGGCAGAGCTGACAGAAAACGAGCGAAGAGATTTTTCGGGAGACGTGATGACGCTGCTGGAACGGCTCAAAAAGAAATCAAAAGAATACCCCGACCTGGCCAGCCACTCCGAGGGTCTGAAAAAACTGGGCACACTGGAGGAGCAGCTGGCCTACCTGACCGTGATCGCACTCACCTGGTCCTGCTGGAGTTGGAATAACGACGCTCTGACAAAAGACCTCGTTTTCCTTCTCCTTACCCCCAAAAAGGAAGGCACAGAGATCCAGGCCATTGAGGCATGGAAAGAAAAGCGGCTAGCAGAAGACAACGACCGCTCTGCCAAGCTGCTGGAGCAGTGCAGAGACGCGTTCAGGCAGAAGGATTTCTTCACCTGCGGTGAAGCCGCAGAAGGCATTCTTGCGCTGCGGTTCGCGCCGGACCTTGTCCGGGGCGAAGCATATTACATGCTGTCTGTCTGCTACGCAGGACACGGGTACAAGAGATCCGGCACTCTGCTGAGTCCGAAGGAGCTGATGCTCCGCGCTTACAAATTCGGTTATGCCAGGGCGCGGGAGGTCCTGCTGAACAAATACGGGTTCGATGCAGCGCCGCTTCTTCTGCGTCCGCGTGCCAAAGCACTGCACGGAACAGCAAGAGTGGTCTCCAACTGCATCAACCAGTACACAAAAACCGTCTTGCAGTCTGCACCGGATACACTGCGGAAAGAAGCAGATGATGCATTGAAAAAGAAAGAAGCTGCAGAAAAGTGGGTGTACTGTGCACCCGGAAAAAAAGCCCTTCAGGATTCTGTGGACTTCAGACAGGAGACCCGCTACCTGTTGTTTGATGATGACCAGGAAAAGAATTTCCATGATCTGTTATGTCTTCTGGACCGGATCGCCGCTGTGGAGCGCAGCAATCCGGTCAGCCCGGAGCAGTCTACCCGGCACTGGAGCGGAACTGCGATCTATCTGCGAGCCTCGGAGGATCGTTATGCCGCGCTGGTCGATACGGCTATGAAGCGTCTTGGTCAGTTCGTTGTCAAGGTATTCCTCATCGACGATGAAAAATGGGCAGCACAGGCCCTCCTCACCCGGCATCCGATCTACGAGCTGATCCAGTGCGTGTCCGGCAAGGAACTGAAGCGCGGCCCGTTTGTCATCAATTTCACGGTGATCTGTGACAGGAATGCCGCGCTTGCCAGCCGCCTGCTGCGCGAAGCATACTGGCTCAGTACTTTTTCTTACCCCGGACTTACGGTAAAGTTCCATCTGCTGTCGCCCGTTGCGCAGGAGATCAAAAATACAATGCGGCTGGAGTTTCCCGCCATGTTTGAAGCACTTCCGGATGCCGACATGACTTCCCATGTGACGTTTCTGGCAGAGGATCTCACGCTTCCGGCGCTTTCAGATTATCGGCTCGCAGGATATGTTGACAAGATCGAAGCGATGCCGAACTCGTTCAATTATTATGTAATCGACGCAGGCAATGACATCTCAAGCCTCAACCTTGCAATCCGGCTGCGGGAGTGGAATGTGCGGAGTTGTGTCGCAGGGCGTACACCTCTTCAGAACGGCAGCCAACCGCGCATTGCCTTCTACTGCAAAGATCCGGACATCGCATATCTCGCGGAGAATATGGTCGTCCAGACCGTAGATCATGGTAGCAGTTGGTATAACAATTACAACCTGATTTCTTTCGGCCTTCTCACAGACAGCTACTCCTGGGATGCCATGGATGGCGGCTACTGGGAACGAGTGGCAGAATCCGTGCATCTGCAGTATTGCGGGATTGCCTGGAATGCAGCGGATGACGTAAAGAATGAAAATCTGGTGGACTACTATGCCAGAATGTACAACCGGGATTCCTCCATGGCTGCCGCCTTGTATCTGCCCTACCAGATGTTCCAGATCGGAACAGCCAATGCGGAACACATTGTGTCTGATGCACCACTCGGCACCGTCGGCTCAGAGGACGCAAACGCAAAGCTTGCCCATGACATGGGAGATCAGTTCCGTGAAGCCATCGGGGAAAACGGCAAAGTCCTTATCCCGGAGCTTGTCTGCATCGAACATGCACGCTGGATCCGGTGGGCTTATTCTCGCGGCTGGAGAGCCGCACCGCCGGAGCAGGTGCTCTTCTATATGGAAGAAGGAAACCCCAAGCAGCAGCTGTACATTGCGCGGCTCCACGGCTGCCTGTGCGCATCGCAGGAACTGGCCGTGCTGGCAGAGCAGATGAAACAGGCGCTGACGCCAGATGACGGAAAACAGCCCCACAAGAACGACTGGAAGCGCTTTGCTGCATCCCGGGAAAAAGACACCGTCAAGCTGAACAATACCGACCGTGCCACCACGATTGGCTGGATCTATACGCCGAAGGACTTTGCCGAGTTCGACCGCTCTCATGTTCTCGCAAGCGCGGAACTTATCGAAGCACGCTGGATCGAGCATGAACCTCCGGCCCCTGTGCAGGAGGCGCTGAACGGCATCTGACAGCCGGAAGGCTCCACCCTCTCCTTTGGAAAAGCAAAAGCAGGCCCCGCTTATGCACAGTGGTGGCCTGCTTTTCTCTGTTCGTGCGGCAGTGCGGGAAATCTGCGGGTTTCTGGCCGGGCCCGAAATACCGCTCTCCGGATGGCCGGATCCGTCAGACGACCCGATAGGTGTCCGAAAAATCCCGGCCGGAAATGACATAGAGATCCTCCGGATCCGTGATGTTGATATACCCGCCTGCGTCCACATTCCATTCTTCTCCCCACTGCACGATGTGGATGGCCTCCGAAAGAAACACAAAGCGCTGCGGACCGCCCATGGGCTTGTACAGATCAGGCTGACCCGGTATAGCCGTGTATTTTCTCCGGAACGTACTGTCGCCGATGATCCACTGATTAAGGTGGGCATGACAGTCGGCCACAGGGCTGCCTGACGCATCCGCCTTGGTGGCGATCCAGTCCGGATGGCCGGATGCGTCGGTTGAAACCACCGCCTCTTTCTCTTTCACAGCCGCACCGCCGGCATCCACAGACCACGAAATGACCTGTTTCCCCGGCACGCCCGGACAGGCAAGGATGCGCGCAGTCTTTTCCGCTGTGCAGACCGGTGCGCCGCTATTCAGCAGCTCTTGGACATAGACCTTCAGATCGGTGATTTTTTTATATGCAGGCATTTTCCTTTTTTCCCCTTTGTTATCGCAAAAAAGATCTGATCAGCACCCACAACATGATGATCACGATGCCGATCGGCATGACCGCGTTGATCCATGCCCAGGTGTTGTTGGCAATAGCTGCGGCGATGCACTGCCTGTAGCGCACGCAGCTTATAAGCACCAGCACCGCTCCTGCAGCCAGCCAACCGAGAAGAAACCGCTTGATGACAGTCCAGACGGTAACATCCTGATAATACATGACAAATTCCTCCTTCTTGCATTTACCATCTTCTGAAGCCCCTGGACAGGCTCAGGATCAGACATAGGATCTCCGCTACAACGGCCAGGATGATGATCGCCGATGCCAGCAATTCCGACACCCACATCGCGATCACAGCGGTGATGATATTGAAGTTGATGATCACAAAGATTGCCGCAGCAATGGAGATCGCTGACAGGATCAGGGTGGTTATTGTAACTGCGGAAATACCGGTGTCCGCGCCAAAGCCGCGTTCGGAACCAAAGATATCATTTTCATTTTTCATTTGCAATTCTTCCTTTTTCTCTGCTCTGGTTCCATTATAGCATGCCCTTATTTTCAGAGCTGCTCTTTTTGCACTGATTCTGAAAGTAAAAGCAGGATTTTCTTCAGGCCGGACAGTGAACCGGTATCAGGCGTGAAGTGTAGCTCTTGTCGGGGATGCTCCCTTTGATGACAGGAACCGTGCAGAAGGAACCAGATAGATGTACTCATTCGCAGCAGTCTTTACCGCAAACTGATCCGGGATCTGCCCCAGAAACCCCTGTCGCGGAAAAAGGTCGGCAGCACGGACTCTCAGCCGCTCCTGCGTTGCGATCGCCCAGTTGACTGTTTTGCGGGGAGTGAAGATCAGAGCCGGCGGCTTGCCGACATTCGGCACCGGGTAGCTGTAGAGATAGGTCCCCCATAAAGCCTGGGACAGTTCTTCTGTGACTGCCGGCTGATCATGCCCCGACAGCACAACATTGGAAAAACTCAGGGCCGCGCCTTCCGTGGATTCTTTTGCATTCCGGGAGATATAGATCAGTTCGATCCGTCCCTGCCGTTTCATACTGAACAAATAACGGAGAAGCACATCTTCCGGTACGAACTCCAGTTCATCCACGATCACACGGATCCGGTTGACCTTTTTCAGGGCGGCCGCCAGTTCTTCTTTCAGGTATTCGTTCATCAGGGCCTGTTCTGCGGATGTCGTATAGAGCGCCTGCAGTGGGATGCCCTTCTGTGTTCCGCTCTGAAGATCGTATTTGGTATCGGCGTCAGGATCTGCCACAGCGTCAAATACAGAACTGAGCTTCTCACAGATGCGCCGCAGACAGATGCCTGCCTCGTGGTTTGCCAGGATCACGTCAGTGACCATGTTGTTCAGCCCCAGTGTAAGCGCATATCCGGCGATTCGATCATCGTCTTCCAGAAGCAGTGCGGACAGTGCCGGCAGAGACACCGGATACTTCATGGCAACAATATTCAACGCTGCAGAGGCATATTGCAGGATCCGATCGATCATGGTGTGATATCCCAGGAGCTCCGCTGCACGATGGATAAAGTGAAGGAGTTTCTCTTTTCCCAATCCATAGAAGGGCTGGTACTTCCGTTCAAGCGAATCCGAAATGGCGATCTGTTCCTCCGCTCCTGCGCACATCCCGCGGATCCGGCCAAACAGTTCCGGGTGGCACGACAGAAGGATCGTCGGCATATCCTTCCGGCATAGATATTCCAGAACCAGGTCGGTGATGAGTGACAGGTTCGAAGCAAGATATCCGGAAATCAGCAAATCTCCCTGGATCCGGTGGAAAAAGGTCGTATGGCTCACGCTGCCGGTCATAACGCCTCTGGTTTCATTCAGTCGGTCGCACTCGCGCAGGACCATTCCTTTGTTGCTCTCAAACATACTGCTCGTCTCCTTTGTTTATCAGTGATACCGCGGCATCCGGAAAAAGAACGGTGCCTCATTTTTCAGGCTGACGATTGCTTCGCCCAATCCCAGCGACAGGATATCGTTATCCTCAACTGTGTGGCCTTCCCGCTGCGTGTGGATATTGCTTTGCTGGCTTGAAAAAGACAGGTTCTGGTAGTTCGCACCGAACCGGTTCATCAAAAAGCAGCGCGTGTCATAGTCCGAATTGTGGAAAGCGACGATGTTCTGGAACGACGACAGGACACGCTTGGCTCCGATCTCTTCATAGATATCTGCCAGGCTGGAAAAATTCTGAAGTCCGCACAGGATCTTCACGCCCTGCGAACGTCCAAAATTCAACCCATCAGAGAAATGCGTCAATTTAGGCAGTAACAGCATTTCGTCCCAGATGAAATAGACGTTGTTTCTGGCTGTATTCCGGCCTCCCAGCGCATTGGCGAGCGCACTGTCCATCAGCAGGCCATACATGGGCGCAAGGGTCTTGCCGCGGCGGAGGTCATACTCAACGAATACAACCTTCCGGTCTGCAGCATCCACGACTTCCCGCATGGAAAACTCCCTGCCCGGATCATGCTTTGCAAAGGGGCCAATGAACAATTCCCGGAGGACTGTGCCGATGTAGCTGCTGACACCCTGCGTCTGGTTATTGGTACCGGCAATATAACTGATGCAGTTCCGGTAGTCCTTCATATAGTCCAGTTCAAAGACGGCCTTCAGTTCCGCATTCGTACTTGCCGTGACAAACCGGATGAACGCCTCATTGTTCAGCTTCTCCGGTTCCGACATCCAGTACCGGCGCATGAAATAGATCAGCAATCCGGCCACGATCTGCTCAGCCATGGCAGGGAAGATGGGCTGCGACTCGCTCTGCATCCCGGAAAAAAGCTGCTTTGCTTTTTCCAGCGCATCGGAATCCGAATCCGGCGTATACACCAACCGGCCATTGCTGGCGCGGGGCATGATCTCCGCAAAAAGATTGTGGCAGCCGGTCAGGCCAGCATACTCGCTGCCCGCACCGACCACAATGCAATCCTTCTTCGGGATGCGGTCGCCGAACTCCCGGTAATAATCGCCCTTGGTATCAAAGATGATGATCTTGTCGCCTTTTTCCTGGCTGACAAGGAGCTGCCTGGTGATCATGTTCAGCAGATTGGTTTTGCCGCCGCCCGGCTCCGCAAGGGTGAGGAACCCGTAGGACAGCATGTCTTTGCTGATCCCAATCCGTTTTCTGGTGGAGGGATCTTCAAACGTCACAAACGGATGCTGTGCCGCTTCGGCGGTCCATACCGGGACAGGTGTTTCCCGGATCGTCTGTCCGATCAGCGTTCTCGTATAAACTCCCGCATTCCGGTTCTGATTTGCCGCAGTGCTTTCCGCGAGGCGGTTTCCAAATTCGTATGCCATTATGATGCTCCTTTCTCACAGGTCCAGATCTCCACCCAGACCTACATCTTCGTCACAGCCTTCGCTGTTGCTCACGCCTGTGTTCACCGAGGTCTGCTCTGTCTGTTCATTCACGGCACCTGCAGAGGCTTGTTCTACCGGTCCGCCGGTATTCAAGTTGTCGTTCACAGCACCGATCTTGTTTTCTGCATTGTTTTCCATGGCTGCTTTGTACTCCTCCACCGCCGTCAGATAGCGTTCGGCCGCTTCACCGGATGTCCGCAGCGCTTCTTCCCTGCTCATGTTCGGGTCGTTCATGGCGTGCACATAGTACTCGTTGACCGCATTGCGAAGAAAATGGTCATATTCTTCGACTGTCATCGGTGTATATTGGAAACTCATATTCTGTTGCTCCTTTCCCGTGGATAACGGCCTTGTCGTGACAGGCTGCAGAGCTTGCCGGCTCTGTACCATTTCGTTCTTGACAGCCTGTTCTGTTCTGGCGTCCACAGACTTGTGGGTGCCATAATACTGGTTCATCAGCACCTGGTTCAGGTCTTTTACAAAGTCCGGATTCTGAAAACGCTGGATCGCTTCCGCTTCCATCACGGAATAGCCATTCGCCTGCAGCGTTTTTTCGTAGGCCTCAAACGATGGTTCCGTGCCGTACTTTGCCGTGAGTTCCTGCACGATGCGGCTTGCTTCCTCTTCTGACCACCGGAAAGCATCCCGTTCTGTGGCCTGAAAGTAATAGAAGTAGTAGCCGTTGGATGTTTCGCCTGTAAGGTACTGGCTTCCAAAGTCCAGGTTGTTTCCCTGCTGGACCACACTTATCGTGAAGTCGTTGGCGCGATATTCTGCCGCAAGTTGTGGATCCGCATTCCGAATCGTGCCGTCAATGAGCTGATCATGATAGCAGTGCACATTCTCGTGGAGCACTGTGACCAGGCTCTGGATATTGTAGTCATTGATCGTATGCTGCAGCGTATTGCCCTGATACGTCGCCGTCCGGGTTCCGTTCACCGCTAGATCACGGTTCACGGAAATAACGCCTTTTTCAGCATAGCCGTCGGTTCCGGACGGCAGATTCTCAAACCGGACCTTCGGGCTTCCCACCTCACCTCTCGCTGCGGCGTCCCGGTTTACGGTTTCCTGCAGCAGATCCAGCTTCTGGCTTACGCTGAGGCTGCGGTATACGCTCTCGCGGTACATCGCATAAAGGTTCCCCTCGCTCAGGTTCCCGTACTGGGTCGGATGTGCTCCATAGTCGCTCACCTGGATCACCTCCGCGTCCGCCAGATCCGGCGTTCTGCCTTGTCGCGGTCACCGGTCAGATGCTCCGCAAGCACCTCCATTGCTCCGAGGAAATCCGGGCTGTGCCAGAGTGCCAGGAGCATGGGAACGGAGTATCCGTCGACGCTGATCTCCGTCAACGGATCTCCGGCTGCCCACTGCTCCAGATTCTTCTGCAGCAGATCCGGGCAGTGCTGCACCGCCTCCTGTGCCTGCTTTTTTGCGGCGTCCTCGCTCAGAAAATATTCCCGGCTGATCCGTTCAGCCAGCTTTGCCTGTAATTCTGCGGTCATTGTTCTGTTCTCCTTTCGGGTTGGTTTCTGGCATCATCATACCGTACGTTCTTCTTTCAGCTGCTTCTTATTCCGTGTCTTCGTGAAGGTTCCTGAAAAAAACATGAAACTGACATAACGAAAAAGCGTCCACTCATTCTCAGGCAAATGAGTGGACGCTTCCTATTTTTATAATAGAACGACCCTGCAGAATTTTTCCGGATGGTGCATTCACATTTTCAGAAGTCCGTGTTATTATAAATGTGTCCCGGCTGATTTTATGGGCGCGAACGGGCCGGCGGTTCTGCCGGTGCATCGCAGGGAATGCAGGAGGAGATCAGATGAAGTACATCAAGCTGTTTATCGCGTCTTCCATCATCGAATTCGCGCAGGAGCGGGCAAGCTTGAGCGATTTTATCCGCTCGCTGAACGATATCTATGTCCCACGCGGCATCTATTTTCAACTCACCATCTGCGAGGACCTTTCCAATGCGGTGGCAAAGGACCGGAAGCAGGCAGAGTACAACCAGACCATCCGGGAATCACAGTATTTCTACATCCTCTTCGGCAGAGGCTCTGACCGGGCAGACGATGCCATCTACACGATCGAGGAATTTGATACGGCACTGGATCAGTTCCGAAAAGCCGGTGCTCCTAAGATTTACACCTACTTCCGGCAGCTGCCGGAGGGGGAATCTGCCAGCAAGAACGTCCGTGATTTCATGAACCGTCTGGATCAGGAGATCGGGCATTATTATTCCACCTTCGGCAACGTGGACACGATCAAACTGAATATGCTGCTGGAACTGACCCGCGATCAGACCGTAGGCGGCACAGTGAAGGTCGAGGACGGCATGGCATCTCTGGACGGCCGCAAGATGTTCTCCGTGGCAGACATCCCGCTTTACAGTAAAAATGAGACGGTCCAGAAGCTTCTGGCACAGAAGGCCCAGCTGGAAGACGAGATGAGCAAACTGGCACTGGAGTATGCAAAGAACCCAGCGGGAGATGCCATGCGGCGCCTGCTGGCAAACAGTGAGCAGCGGAACAAAATTGCAGAGCAGCTCCACACGCTGGAAATGGATGTTCTGCAGCTGTTCCGTCAGTCCACGGAAAAGCGCCAGCTGGGTCAGTCCTTGAACTGGCGCGAGCGGGACGCCCTGCAGATGATTGACATGGGCAACTACGAGGCTGCCAGAACTCTGCTGGAAGATCAGACGTGGAAAAAGGAGATCCGCCAGGCGGAGGAAATCATTGAAATCAAAAAAGATGCGATCCTGGAATATATCTCCGGTCAGAAAACGCTGATCGACACCTATAAGGCCGAGGGCAACACGGCGGAGAACGCTCGAAAGATCATCGCAGTCTATGAGGACATCACCGCATTGGCAGCGAAACACCACATGGTGCCAGACGTGCTGTATGACTACGCCTCTTTCCTGTATAATCAGTGCCAATATCAGAAATCTCTTGAGCTCGCACAGCGGCTGGAGCACTGGTATGCGCTGGAGCCGGATACCAGCGCGGTACGGCGGGCAAAGTTATACAACCTGATAGGATTGGATCATTCCGCACAAAATGATTTTCTGACAGCAAAGAAAGCGTATCAGGAGGTATTAAAAATATACCGGGATCTCGCCGGGAAAGATTCTGATGTCTATCAGCTTAATCTGGCAAACAGCTGCAACAATCTGGCAATTCTTTTCTTCCATATCGGCTCTTTCAAGGAAGCCGAAAAATTGTACCGAGAGGCATTGAAGATTCACCGTGACCTCGCCGAGAAGAGTTCTGATGCCTATCTGCCTTATTTGGCAAACAGCTGCAACAATCTGGCAACTCTTCTCCGTAATACCGGTTCTTTCAAGGAAGCCGAAAAATTGTACCGGGAGGCATTAAAGAGTTATCACGACCTTGCCGAGAAGAACTCTGATGCCTATCTGCCTTATTTGGCAAACAGCTGCAACAATCTGGCAGACCTTCTCTGTAATACCGGTTCTTTCAAGGAAGCCGAAGAACTGTGCCGAGAGGCATTGAAGATTTGCAGCGACCTTGCCGAGAAGAATTCTGATGCCTATCTGCCTTATTTGGCGCGAAGCTGCAATAATCTGGCGGACCTTCTCTGTAATACCGGTTTTTTCAAAGAGTCTGAAGAACTGTATCGGGAGGCTTTGAAGATTTACCGCAGTCTCGCCGAGAAAAATCCCGACGCCTATCTGCCTGATCTGGCACTCAGCTGCAGCAATCTGGCAAGCCTTCTTCAGGATGTCCACTCTTTCAAGGAAGCAGAAAAATTGCATCGGGAGGCATTAAAGATTCGCCGGGATCTGGCCGAGAAAAACCCTGATGTCTATCTGCCCAGTCTGGCACTCGGCTGCAACAATCTGGCATACCTTCTCAGTGATACCGGTTCTTCCAAGGAGGCGGAAGAACTATATCGGGAGGCTTTGAAGATTTATCGAGACCTTTCCGAGAAGAATCCCGATGCTTATCTACCTGCTCTGGCAAGGGGCTGCAGCAATCTGGCAAGCCTTCTTCAGGATGTCCACTCTTTCAAGGAAGCAGAAAAATTGCATCGGGAAGCATTGAGGATTCGTAGAGAACTCTCCGAAAAATATCCTGATGCCTATCTGCCTGATCTGGCATTCAGTTGCAATAATCTGGCAGACCTTCTCTGTGATACCGGCTCTTTTAAGGAGGCAGAAGAACTGTATCGGGAGGCTTTGAAAATTCGCAGAGAACTCGCCGAGAAAAATCCCGATGCCTATCTGCCTGATCTGGCACTCGGCTGCAACAATCTGGCATACCTTCTCAGTGATACCGGTTCTTCCAAGGAGGCGGAAGAACTGTATCGGGAGGCTTTGAGGATTCGCAGAGAACTCGCCGAGAAGAATCCCGATGCTTATCTACCTGCTCTGGCAAGGGGCTGCAGCAATCTGGCATGCCTTCTTTATAATACCAACTCTTTTAAGGAGGCAGAAGAATTGTATCGGGAGGCATTAAAAATACGCCGGAATCTGGCCGAGGAAAATCCAAAAGTCTACCTGCCGAAGTTACAGCTGGTCTGCGACAATCTGACAGCCCTTCTGGAAAAAACAGGCCGCAGAGAAGAAGCAGACAGTCTGAGGCGCGAAGTGGCAGAATTTTTCAAGTTGCAGTGATCTGCACCCCATTTGCCAGACAACATGGCATAAATAAGTCTGTAAAAGCAGCAAAAAAGCCGCCCCGTGCAGGATCATAACCCACACGGGGCGGCTTTGCTATGCCCGGAAAGCCGAGCTGAAAAACGCGCTTATTTTATTATTTCAATTGCCGTTCCGGCACTGTCTCATGGAGACCCGGAACTGCGTCTTCTGGGGGTCGATGTACGTCACGACCACCTTTACAACGTCGCCTTCCTGCACAAAGTCGTGGATATCGGACACATAGCAGTCGGCGATATCTGAGATGAACAGTGCTCCGTTCACAACAGTGCCCTTGTGGCGGACGCCGATCTCCACAAAGGCAGACTTGGGGATTATGCCGACGATCTTGCCATAATAGACCTGGCCTTCCGCAAGATTCTCAAACGGAATGATCTGAGCCGGTATGGAATCCGCCGCAGGAGCCGGATCCGGCTCCGTGGTCCGGGTTGGAACAGACGCATCCGCCGGAACCGGCGCAGTTGCAGAAGGCACCTCTGCAGCCGGTGCGGCAGTTCCTGCGGCCGGGCGCAGAAAATCGCTCCAGGTATCGTCTGCATCGTTCATGATAGCAGTCAGCGTGCGGCCAAGCATCCCGCTCTGGAAGCACTCTTTGCCGCACAGATAAACCCCGCGCGACCGGCACTTCATGGCATAGGTGCTCAGCACGTAAGTCCCGTTGGCGGCAAGGGTAAACATCGGCAGCGCAGGAGCCGCCAGAACCGCCTTGCTGTTCAGCCCGAAATGCTCCGCCTCATAGCGGATCTCATAAGCGACCATGTTCAGATAATTCAGATCCGGATCTGCAAACGCACCCTCGTTGCGGGCTTTTACGCTGATGAACAAAGACCGGTCTGCGCTGGTGCAGAGAACATCGATCTCATTCCGGATCTCGGAGCCTACCGAATGACGGAAGGAAAGGCCGTTTTCCACATCATCAAAGCCACAGTCCAGCAGAGCGGTATAATACACATAGGCTTCTGCCAGATTGCCGGCTTTTTCCATGATATGCCGCATTTCCTGGCTGGCAAGCCGGAACGTACAGGTTTTCGGGTCACTGTAGACAACATCATAGATCCCGCCCAATTCCGTGAGCCGCTGCAGGATCGTCTTATGCCCCTTGAGGTACGCCGGATTATCATCTGCCAGCGAAACCGTACAGCGGAGGCCGGATACCTGCAGGGTCTTATGGTTATAATTCAGGCTGAAGGTCATGGTCTGCGGATCAAATCCATCGCAGAGGGACTGCAGCGCCGCCTGGAACTGCGCAGCATCCGTAATGCCGGGCCGGACTGAAAAAAGGATCGTCCGTGCCGAACCATAGACCGAATCAAACGAGATATCCCGGATATACTGGAGCTGCACCATCTGCTGCAGCACCGGGAAGAGCTTTTGTGCCACAGCCTGCTGTGTCCGGATCGTGACTTCCCCGCCTTCTCCGGCAAAGGGGAAGGTATACGTCCGGTCATCCGGCAGAGCGATCCGTTTGTCAGGAAGCGTGTTCCAGTACATACTGTTCTGCAGGAAGAGATCCCACAGCGGCTGGTAAATGTTCTCCAGGCCTGTGATCCGGGAGGATTCCACGCCGATGGTGTCTGCGCCGTTGATGGCAAACATCTGCTCCACGGTAAAGCCCTGCTTCGGGAACGGGTACTCCAGTTCCTCTGCACGGGAAATATTCAAGAAGGTGCCACCGCAGTTGTAGAACACCCCGCAGCCCTGCGTATCCGCATACTCCATCGCGGCAGCTGTCAGGAGCGGATCCGCTCCACTGACATCAATGTACGCCGGAGCTGCCGAAAACAGCATGCTCATTTCATCGACAAGTGCCTTGCGCTCCAGCAGCGGAACAAACACGAGATCCTCGCGTTCCTCGTCTGCGGTGCCGCACAGTTCATTGGGTACAAAGATGGAGTATTCAAATTCCGTTTCCTGCAGGTAATGGGAAACATAGCGTTTCAGGTTTGCAAGCACTGTATCGATCTGAGCAAGCTCCATTGCGGTACGGGCAATCCCCACAAACGTGACCGCCGCAGGATCCATCTGCTGGATCGATGCAATGCTGTCCGTTGTTTTGGAGGAAAGCAGTTTAAGAACCACCGGACGGAACTGATGGGTCAGGGCATAAGGAATGCCCCGGCACAGGATCCGGTCCTGTTCCTTGTAATCCTTCCGGGAAACGTATTCAATGAGCGATCCCATCTCTGCCTGCAAATTATCCAGGATAGAGGTCAGCACCGCAGCGTGCACACCGTCATCGACCCGGATCTGGTCATACAGTTTTTTCCACGACCGACGATAAAGGGAAATCGCGCTTCTTTTGTGGATCCGCAGTTCAGACACTGCAAGAGACAGCTGTTTGAACGACTCATATGCAGAAAGGGGAAAGCTTGCATTGTCCGCGAGCAGATCCTGGATCGTTTTCAGCAGGCTGTCCACCGTGCCGGTGTGTGCTTCTGCATTTTCTCTGCATTTCTGATGGAGCAGCAGTGTCATCTGATCCAGCGGGTCGAGTCCGGGGTCGGATACCGTGCCGGATTCTGCCGCCTGCCAGATCTCCTCTATGATAGAGGAAACTCCGGTGTGATCTACCGGCAGCAAGCAGGTATGCCACTTCTGCGCAGAACTGTGGGTGGTATTGCCGTCCCGGTAAATCAAGGTCTGATCCTGCAGCTGCCGGTATCCGGCAAAGATCTTGCTGAATACCCAGCGGTCGTGTTCCACCGATGCCAGCCGGTCGATGAGAGCCGGCTCCTTTGCGATGCGTGCAGAAAACTCTTTGGCCGCCTGCTTCAGGTCGCTGCAGGAAATGCCGCAGCAGAGGAGCTTTGCCTTGATGTGGATGGCTGCCTCCATGTTGGACACATAGGTATACTTATCATGGTAAAAATCGTGGAGCACGCTGTTGGCGGAATACCGGCTGTCCGCCGAGCGAATGTAGGAACTGTGGAGGTTAAGGCCGATTTTTTCCAGTTCCTCCGAAAACTCTGCCCCATCGGCATCGAAACCAAATGGAATCAGCTCGGCCTGTTCTGTGGACGGCATCGTCAGCCCAGGCTTCTTTTTTCTCTGCACATAGGCGATCAACACCGGCTCATCGCATCCGCAGCTGCCAAACGCCCGTGCAAGCTCGGCATTTTTCTCATCGGTTCCGGTTGAAATGATGACATACCGATAATCGCTGTGTTCCCCGGCAAGCTGCTGCATGCCCTCTGCTGTCAGCTGTGCTTTCTCAAAAGAAAGCGTGCACCGGTTATCCTCCATCTCACTTTCAGAGACCCGCTTGTTCATGCAGGAGATTGCCGAAAAATGCGGCAGATAGGGTACCTTCTGAAGGAGCGTGTCCACGCACTGCGACGGGTTGGAACTTGCCAGCGTGATATGAAGCGTTGTGTCGAGAAGCTGCCCGTTCGTTGCGACTGTCGGCAGGATATCATCCAGGATCCGCTGGCCATAACCGATTAGAAGAACTTTCAGCTCTCCTGCGTCATCCCGGTAAGGATAAAGGGGATGCCGGTCCAAAAAGCTGAAAAGTGATAGCCTGAACCCGGTAAAACTTTTCATATATCCAACTCCTTTTTACATTTTGAGATCCACTCCCTGAGTTTATGATTTTATCATATCACACCTGCCGGACTGTAACAAGGAAGCTCTCAATGTTTCCTGCATACAGTCCCGATGATCTTCCCTTTGAATTTTTCCCCTTGGCACACAAAACCCACTATTTGTTTTGTATCAGGATGAAAAAAGCCAGACCTTTCACGTCCAAGGAAAGGTCCGGCTTTTCTCTATGAGCCACTTTCATTCCCAACTTTCAGGTAGAATCTGTTTTTTGCACCGGTGAAAGAAAACCATCTGATATCTTTATGCCAGACAAAAGAGACCAGACCGCACTGCAGCCTGGAGTTCTCAGGAAAAGGAAAGGAGAGTTCGACCATGAGCAACTGCAACCTCATCATGTTCCGGGCGAGCGACAGAACCGCTCCGGCAGACAGACAGGCAGAAGATCCCCAATCGGTTTCCGTTCAGGATAAGGCTTGCTTGTACGACAGGGTCATCCCATTCGAGGAGATTGCAACGCTTTTAAAAGCACGGGAGGATCAAGGCAATGGCAAAACGTAAGACCCGATCTTTGAACATCCCGGCAAAGTACCCGGACAGGGCCGACCGCATGATCCTGGGCGATGGTTGCATCTTCAGTACAGACTGCCGGAAAACCGGGCTGAATAACAATATCCTTGTCGTGGGCGGCAGCGGCTCCGGCAAAACAGTTTCGATCGTGGAGCCATTCCTTCTGGAATCCTTTTCGCGCTCGATCGTCTGCTCTGTTACAAAGCGCGGGATCGTGAACAAATTCATCCCATTGCTGCAAAACCGGGGGTATAAGATCCTGGATCTTGATTTCGTCCATCCATCGCGTGGAAATGTCTGCTTTGATCCGCTGGACTATATCAACAGCTTTGCCGATATTTCGTTCCTGTCACAGAGCATCATATCCGGAACAAGAAGAAACCGTAATCCGGACCTCTATTGGGATGAATCGGCAGCTTCCCTTCTCAACGCTCTGATTGCCGAGACCCTGATGCTGAAAGATAACCCGACATTTGCGGATGTACTGGAAACGATCGACTCCCTTTCCATTTCCTCACGCTATGATGAACTGGTCACAACCGATCTGGACGAAAAGTTCAAGTTTCTGGAATCAAAAGATCCGCTCAATTATGCTTCCTCCAACTGGCGGACTTTCAGCAATCTGCCTGTCAAAACAGCGGGCTGCGTGTTCAGCACTCTGCATTCCATTATAGATTCGACTTTTACCCCTGAACTGCGTGCGATGTTCCGGATGCGGAAAAAACTCCGATTTGAGCAGCTGGCCAATGAAAAGACAGCGCTTTTTATCACATCCAGTCCCGTCGATCCCAGCATTAACAGTTTCATCAGCCTGTTCTATGCCCAAATGTTTAAGGAACTGTTCGATTACGCAGAAAGCCAGCCGGACGGAAAACTGCCCTTTCCCGTCCACCTGATTGCAGATGATTTTGCTACCGGCTGTCCTGTCCCGCTATTTGACCAGTATATTTCGATCCTGCGTGAAAAACAGATCTCTGTTATCCTTCTCATCCAGTCGGAAACGCAGCTGGCTTCTCTTTATGGAGATGGCCCGGCAACTACGATCAGAAACAATTGCGATACCTATGTCTACATGGGCAGTAACGACCTGGCAACCGCACAGAATATCAGTGTCCGCGCCAATATTCCGCTGAAGGATATTCTGGAGATGCCCATTGGCAGCCAGATCCTGTTCCGGCACGGTTCCAAACCGCATTACGGGCAGCGTTACAATACGTTTGCGAACGCGGAATATCAGAATGTCCTCCGGGAATACAAGAAACGTGTCGCAAAAGAATTCAGACTTCGGCAGAGAGTCCGTTCCGGGCAGAAATCAAATCAGAAAAATGATGATGCAAACCGCCGGCACACTGCATTTTTGCAGGAAATCTTTATCCGCGTTCCATCAGAAAAATCGTTCGTTGGCAGCGTTTCGGCCGAGGAGCCAGATCTGTTGGCACAGCTTTTTGAAGAATGAAAAAGGAGGATCCTTATGACAGGAATCAAACGATCAAGCAAACAAATACTGCCGATGGTCATCGGCAGCACACTGGTCCTGGGTCTGATCTGGTTGAACACTTTCATTCATCAGAACAGTTTCAGCGACAGTTATGGAGATTTCTCGTTTCTCATAGAAATTATCCCGGCCGTCAGCCTTGCAACCCTGTTAAATACACTTGTGATGTTCCGGTCAGCTGTGTGGCAGTCCACATACAGCACAGCGGACTGTGCGCAGGATGCGGCATGGGGCGCGATTGCCATGATGGCTCTGCTTTTTTGCGAGATTGGGGGCCAAGGCAACGTTTCCTTTTTCTCGTATTCCAGTGTCGTGCTCGGAAGCTTCACATTCCCCAAACGATATATCTACGATTTTTGGGTCATCATCTGGTTCCCGATCCAGGTAGATGCCATTCTGCGGGCGATGAAACATGAGGACTTCAGTCGAGATGCCCAGCAAAACGGTTTCACCTCGCTTTTTGTCATGACGCTTGAAGAACTTCTGTTTTTTCAGGCAATGCCGAATATCTGGCAGTTCGATCTTCTGCTCCTCAATACGTTCACACTGGCTGTTGCAGTGTGGAAATATGTACCAACCGAATATGCCGAAAAATCCATCCTGCATGTTGGGCTGCATGCAATTATCCGAACGCTATGCCTGCCCCTGCAGCTGGAGCTTCCGGTGGAGGGTGATACCATCTGTATGCTCTCCAGTAACTGGGAGGCACTGAAAGTAGCGGTCCGTGAAATCGCAACGCATGCCGCGTTCTTTGGTACATCGGACTTTTTGAAAGTTTCCGCTGATGCACATTACTGGCTGGCAGACAATCGCACACCCGTGCTGCAGCTTCTGTACTATGGCGGCTGGGCTGCCGTGATCGGCCTGGCTCTGGTTCTGGTTGGCTTCATCTGGGTGCTTGTAAAGCTGGTTGACTTCCGGAATGCCCGCGTCCATAAAGAATGGTCTGTATACGCTACCGCAGCAGGGATGCTTTCTTACCGTGCCGTGTGCGGGATGTTGTACGGTTTTGGCGCTCCCTGGCCGGTCACTCTGCCTTTTCTCGGCAGGAACAGCCTGCTGGATCTGTCGGTCTTTGCCCTCATCCTGTGGGGTGCATGGGAGAACATCCAGATTTCCAGACACCAGCATCTGGAAGATACGTTCGTTCCAGCTGAAACACTTCTTGACGCAGGCGATCAGTTGCATTGTCAGGTCCACAATCCAGATGGCACCCCCTGCACTACGGACTATCTGTTTGACGAACCGGTTCTTGTTTCAGGCAAAGAAGGTGAGCTTTCGTGTACTGCCGATGAATACGCTCTGCCGGAAAAGTCATTCACAGTCTTTACAACGACAGTTGATTCCCGCACGATCCGGTTCATCCTGGAGCACGAACCCGATGAATGGGTGCTCCCGGATTCGTCCACAAACAAACTTCAGCAACGGGTCCGACAGCGGTACAGTGCGTATCATGCCCCTGTTTCGATGGAAGGCGTACATACAGATGAATACATGGAGGAACCATGCGATGAAGATCCTGAAACTGTTTAAAAAATATTTTTGCCTTACAGCCGTCAGCATTGCACTGCTTGGCCTGGTGCTTGCCGGGTGGAAATTCAGCCTTCAGGCGGCCAGACAGGCGCAGAAAGTGAATTCGATCAATGCGTGGATACAATTTGACACTGCATTGGAACAGATGTTGTCTGCCTGAAGCATCTTGTCGGTCTGCGAAATGTAAGTGTCACAAACCGGCTCTTATTTCAGTTCAGAAGTTACTTTCCGTATCCTGATACAGCGAGTTCGTTTTGGCCTCGGCGGCGCTGCCCGCAAAGGCGCGAGCAGCGGCTGGACACTCGAAACGCTCCAGAACATGGCCTTGGAGCAGCATTTTGCCTGCGCCGTGGTCTTTCTGGGCGGCGGCAGCAACATCAGGGAGATTCTGGAAAACGCGGATTTGTCCCAGTACGGCTATGTGAAAGACATCCCGGAAAGCCAGTATGTTTCTGCCCCGGACGGCGGGTACGAGCTTTACGGCATCGTCCCGGCCTATGGCGCTACGTTGGCCGTCAACGAGTGGGTGTGCAATGAGGACAACGGCTTTGTGGGCGAAACCGGGCAGGTACTCTACCGCAGCGACGAGGCAGAGCCAATCCTGCTTTTCTGCAATGTCAGCGATATCATCCCCAGCACCGAAGTCGTCATCACGACCTGGCAGGGCGATGTTCTGGACTGGAACCCCTGCCTTTCGCTTCAGGACGGCACGGTGAACATCCTGTGGAACCTCTGGGAGGGCGTATGGGATCTGACCAGCTACGACAAAGCCCCCTTTGAGGGCTGGTGGACTGCACTGGCCCGGAGCGGCGACGGGCAGGCACTCAACCTGAACCTCAACTTTGAAAAGTCCGGCTGCGAGCTTTACTACAACTACGGTGCGGGCAACGAAGAGCCGTTTACGGAGTTCAGCGGCAGCTGGCGGATCCTGGACGGCGAGGATGCCGAATGGGATGAACCCCGTCAGATGCTGTTTACACTGTACAGCCGGACGGACGGTGCAGAAAATATCAGCGGCACCTACCGTGTCACCCGTCGGTCGGAGTCTGAACTGGAAGTGACCCGTATGGACGGCGACCCACTCGTACCCGGAACTGCATCCGGCCGGACGCTGATCTTTGAACCGATCGGCTGAGAAGGCAGGCCCTGAACCAGAGAGGAATGAGTTTGATGAAGCATACAAAAAAGATCACCATCCTGCACTCCAACGATATGCATGGCGATTTTCTGGCCGAACAACTGGACAATAAACTGGTCGGCGGTGTCTCGATGCTTTCAGGCTATGTGGAAAAGGTGCGCCGCGAAGAGAAAAATGTTCTCCATGCCATTGCAGGCGATATGTTCCGCGGTTCAGTCATCGATTCGGAGTATAAGGGGCTTTCCACGATTGAGATCATGAACGCCCTTGCCCCGGATATCGTCACCATCGGCAACCATGAGGTGGATTACGGTGTGGCGCATCTGTTTTTTATCGAAAAGCTGGCGCGGTTCCCTATCATCAATGCAAACCTCTACATCAAGCACACCCAGACGCGGCTATTCACGCCGTATAAGATTTTGCAGATAGACGGGATGAATATCCTTTTCATCGGCATCATCACGCAGGACGTGATCAATCAGACAAAATCCGAATCCCTCATCGGCTCCTTTGTGGATACAGCAGCCGCAGCGGTGGAGGTGGGCAAGATCTGCAACGCCCACAGCAGCATCGACATTGATTTCACGGTCCTGCTCACCCATATCGGCTTTGAGGAGGACCGACGGCTTGCCAGCCAGCTGGACCCGGCCTGGGGCGTGGACCTCATCATCGGCGGCCACTCCCACACCTTTCTGGAGCAGGCATGGGAGGAAAACGGCATTGTAATCGCACAGGCCGGCACCGGCACAGACCAGATCGGCCGCTTTGACATTGTAGTGGATACCGACAACAACTGCATCGACTCCTACACCTGGCAAGCAGTTCCCATCACCGATGAAAACTGTCCTCGGAACCCGGTGATGGAACAGGTCATTGCACAATTTACCTGTCAGGTAGACGAGAAGTACAACCACATCGTGGCACGGTTCCGCCGGGAACTGACCCACCCGGAACGCAATCAGGAAACGGAACTGGGCGACCTGCTGGCTGATATCTTTACCCAAAGCCTTGGCGTGGATGTCATGCTGCTGGGTTCCGGCAGCATCCGGACCGAAAGGCTTGGGCCTGTGGTGACCTACGGAGACCTGACCGAGGCGTTCCCCCTACGATGACGGTGTGTATCTGTTCAAGGTCACCGGCAGACAGCTGCGGCATATGCTGCGTTTTATGCTGCGGGAAGAATCTTTCGCGGGCCACACCGAGTTTTACCAGATCCCGGCAGCGCTCCGTCTGCGGTACAGCCGCAGCAACCATGACTTCGAGTCGCTGAACTACAAGGGTGAGGAAATAACGGACGAGAGGATCTTTACTGTCGGAATGCAGAACTTCCACTTCCAGAACATCACCAGCTTCTTCGATGTCACCCGGGAGGAGATCGCCCGCCTGCAAAAGCCACGTACCATTGCAACCTCCTGCCAGGATGTGATTTTAGAATACTTTCAGGAGCACGAGTGGCTGGATCACTGGCTGGATGGCCGGATCACCGTAACACCATAACAGGAAAGGTCAGATTCTATGAAACGATGGATCCAAAGGAAGTGGAAAATGGCACTTTTGACTTCGCTGCTGGGGCTGTTTGGGGCAGCATTGGCACTGCCGGGATGTGCCAGAACACCCAAAACACCAGCGGCTCCCATCACCGAGGTGCAGCAGATCAGCTTTTCGAAACAAGGGATGGCACGCACTGCGATCACCAACCGAACCATCCGCCGTACCGATCAAGGCGCAGAGATCGTGCTGGAGCTCTGGGACGGCGAGGAGCCGGATTCTGTGTATCCTGCAGATGCATCGATCCTGCAAGAGGCCAGAGAACTTCTTGACCTACGATGCCGGCAACTGGAACGGTTTCAAAGGCAGCAACCGTGCGGTGCTGGATGGCGAAAGCTTCGGTTTCTACGTTGAATTTACGGATGGCTCTACGATCTCGGCGTATGGGACGAATTCGTTCCCACCGCATTATCAGGAAGTATACAGTGCCCTGTGGGATCTGACTGCTCCTGCGCAGGAAGCCTATGAATTGGAACACCCGGAGAAATCGTCCACTCTCTGAGTGCGAAGAATCGTGTTGAATCAGGAAAGGCAGCCTGCATCCAACGGATGCAGTTTACGGGTTTGGGTGTTCCCAACAAGCATTTTGCATCGCAAAATGGCGTTTGTATATACAGACGCATTGCTTGCGTACTCTATGATAGCTTTCAGTCATAGAAAAAATTTGTTGAGCGAACTTTGTTCACGCCAAGTAAAAATCAAAAGAGTTTCTACTATCAAACCGCTAGTTTCAAAGCAAACTTTGAAACTAGCGGTTATTTTTGTGCAAAATCAAAACAACGAAGCTAAAGTAAGTTGTATGCAAAAGCGGAGGTCATGCTTCCGCTTTTTGACACCAAAACCGGAAGTACGACCTCCTAAAATTTCAAAGAAGATTTTACTATAATAAGAGCATCTGAATGGTTAGCCGGAACTAAAGCTTCCGGTTTTTGCCCCTAAAAGCCGAAAAAAGGCCTCAAAACCGGAACTAATAGTTCCTGTTCAGCAACCAAAGGATACGGTATACTTATCTTACGCACTGGGCACGATGTCCGATTTTCAAGAGAATTCAGGACGAAATCCAGGCAAAACCGGACGGACTATGTCCTAAAAATTCTTGTTAAAGTGTGATAAGCTACCAGCAAGACACCAATTGAACCTTGAAAACCGCATGATCGTCTGCATGGAATACCCGGCGATGACCCCATAAGGGTGAGCCGGAAAACGCCGCTGGAAAGGGGCCGGAACACCATACAGGGAGAACGGCGTAAAAAGAACAACTACACTCAATATCATTTCTGAAAGGATGATTTGCCTATGACAAAACTGAGCCAACTCAAAATTGACCCGGAGTTCCAGCGTCAGATCAATCCTCCAACATTTGAAGAAAAACACCAACTGGAAATGAACATCCTCAAGGAAGAGCGTGTGCTGAATCCGATCATCACTTGGAACGGCTACATTGTTGACGGACACACGCGCTATCAAGTCCTTCAAAAATATCCATTTATTCCGTTTGAAGTCATCGAGAGAAAATTTTCTAACCGTTATGAAGCACTGGCATGGATCTGCAAGAATCAGCTGGGTCGGCGTAATCTGACCCCAGAGCAGAAAAAGTTCCTGATTGGAAAGCAGGCAGAAGCGGAAAAGCAAATCAAATCGTTTCACGGCAATCAGTACACCTTGGCACCCGAAAGTGGTCTGGTTCAAAATGAACCAAACCACCAAAAGCATGGTTCGCGTTCAAAAGTTGCAGCAGAGAATGGAACATCTGAAAGTTATGTTTACCGTGCAGAACAATTTGCAAAAGGTGTGGAAGCGGCGGAGGAAGCAGTACCCGGTGTGCAAGAAGAAATCCTGAGCGGAAAGATTCGTGCAACTGACCGTGAAATTTCCTCGATTGCAAAGATTCCAAAGAAAAAGCGTCCCGAAGTTGTGGCAGAGTTGCGTAAGCCTAAAGCCGAACGGAATTCCAGTATCACGGATTCTTATTCTTCGCCTTCAAAGGACAATGAGTTTATAACGACCTTCAAGCGAGACATTCAGGGGCATAAGAAAGGACTCAACAAGGAAGAAAAACAGAATCTCAAGGATGTCGTCAAGAGTATCTATTCGCCTCGCCGTTTGGCAGATGGCGAAGCCATGATGTGTGAGATTCAGGGCGCACAGGAGGATTTTGTGCGGCGGTGGGAAATGTGTTTTCGTGAATACCCCGATATTCTTACCGAACCAAAGAACAATGAGAAACTGCTGGTGTTTATCGACCGCGCCAGCCGGTATCTTCAGACCGTAAAAGACCGCTTGAACAGTGATGGAAACCATCAATCTCAATGCTAACGCTGACTTCTCCGAAGATCACTGCCTGCACATTTATCAGGGCAAGATTCGCCCGGAGTAACTCAAAATCCCATTTGGGCTTTTCATACCGGGCATCTTGATGGGGATTCTGCTCCCCATGCCCTCATACAGAGCCGTCCGTTTCTGATGGTTGGCTTGATGAAAATTCATCTTGCAGCCACAATGCTCCCGCCTCGTGGGTGGATGAAATTTTGAAAATTTCAAAAAATTGTATATGAAACTGCCCTTGCGGATTCCTATTTGTGAGACAGCAAAAAATCTGTAAAGATTTTGAAAGTACCTTGCGAAACGGGCTTTCTCCAATTCTAAGATTGAAAACCAGTGTTCCTTGACAACAGAATCGTCGGCTGCAAGCCAATATAACTTTCCGGTGAAGTGCCGCCAGGACAAGAGCGCACCAAGGAAAGCCAGAACGCCGGAGTGAATCGGGCAGGAATAGCTTGCGGAGAGACCGACAGCAAAAAACCGGACAAGCAGACAGCAGGGATTCGCAAATCTCTGTTGAATGGTTGTTCGGTGCAGGGTGTGGGATGCAGTCCCACACGTCCCCGATGATGCCCTGCATCTCGGCTGCTCACCATTTTTATGGGGAGCCAAAATCTGAAAATTGCAGATTTTCAGATTTCATCGAGGGACTGGGGAGTGAAATCTCCAGCAAGTTCGCCGTCGGCCAAAATTACGAAAGTGAGTTTTGAGGCGACACGGGCGAATCTTGCGCTTACAATTCTCAGCCCCCTAAAGCACCATGATAGAACGTAAAAATTGGAGGTGAAGATTATTTCAGACTACTTGAAAGCCAATATGCCACTGCCGCAGTATCTGCCCTATGCCCGGTTTCTTCTCGACGCTGACCTGAGCCACACGTCAAAGCTGCTCTACACGCTCCTGCTCGACCGTGCCACACTCTCGCAGAAAAACAACTGGGTCGATTCACAGGATTGCATTTATGTGGTCTATCCGCTTTCCAATCTGGCGAAAGATTTGGGGTGCTGCGTTTCCAGTGTGACACGCTCTTTTGCTGAACTGGAAAAAGCGGAACTTGCCGAGCGGGTGCGCAGCGGATTTTCCAAACCCAGCCATATTCTGCTTAAAGTTCCGCATACTGTGCAGAATTGCGCAGTCACAGTATGCACCAGTGCGCAGTCTGATTGTGCAGAAACGCGCAGCATGATTGCGCAAAAATGCACACCTAACCAACGTAATAAGAACAACCTGAATGATAACCACCTGATAAGAACAAACACGGCTCGCCTATCATTGGGAGAATACCAGAATGTCTTTCTGACGGACAAAGAGTACAAGCGGCTCAAGGCTGACTTTGCAGGGTTGGACAGTCTGATCGAGCAGTTGTCCTCTTATATCCAGTCCACCGGAAAGAAGTATACTGACCATGCCGCTACACTTCGTATCTGGGCGAAGCGGCAAAAGTCAGAGAAAAAGACAATACCGGGCATCCCGGACTACACCTTTGCGGAAGGAGAAAGCCTATAAAGACGATTGAGAAAATTTTGGAAAACCCCGTTTCAAGTATGCCCAGAAACGCAGCGGACTATCACGGAGACAACGGTCTGCTTTATTGCAGCAAGTGCCAAACGCCCAAAGAAGCCTTCTTTCCCAAAGGTCTTGTTCTGATGGGAAGGAACAAGCATCCGGTAGAATGTGCCTGTCACAAGGCCGAACGGGAGCGGCAGGAGACAACTGTTAAGGAGCAGAAGCACCTCGACCTTGTGCGGCGGCTGAAAGCAGATGGCTTTTCGGATTCTGCGATGCTGAACTGGATATTTGCAAACGACAATGGGCGCAGCCCGCAGATGCACCATGCACACCGTTATGTGGAGCAGTGGCAGACCATGCACTCAGAGAACATTGGGCTGCTGCTCTGGGGCGGTGTTGGCACCGGCAAGAGTTTCCTTGCCGGGTGCATTGCAAACGCTCTGATGGAGCAGGAAGTGCCTGTGTGCATGACAAACTTTGCTCATGTCCTGAACGAATTGAATAATAGTTTCTCCGGGCGCAATGAGGTCGTAGACCGGCTGTGCCGCTATCCGCTTCTCATCATTGACGACTTCGGGATGGAGCGCGGCACAGAGTATGCGCTGGAACAAATCTACAACATTGTAGACAGTCGCTACCGCAGCCGAAAGCCTCTGATCGTCACGACCAATCTGACACTGGATGAGATCCGGCACCCACAGGATACTGCTCACGCCCGCATCTATGACCGCCTGTTGGAGATGTGCGTTCCCATCTCCTGTATTGGTGTCAGCTTACGGAGAGAAAACGCACAAGAAAAGCTGGAATGGCTGAAAGCATTGATTGGATAATCCGAGATAGATACCTGAAAAAGAACTGCTGGATATACAATATTGCATCCGGCTATAAGGATACGGAGGTCTGCCTATGAAAGAAATCCCGATTTGGGAAAAGAGCAATTTGACATTGGAAGAAGCCGCAGCTTATTCCGGCATTGGAATCAATAAACTTCGGTCGTTGTCCGACCATGAGCAATGCCAGTTCGTGCTTTGGGTGGGTTCTAAGCGGCTCATCAAGCGGCGCAAGCTGGATGAATACACGGAGCGAATGTACTCGCTTTGAAAATGTCCCGGATATTTTTCAAAACGTCTTGCAGAGAATGGCGTATCTGTGGTACTATGAACACAGAAAAACGCTCTTTTCTGTACCGCAATGTAGAAAGGAGCAACGCTCATGGCAACAAATCAGAATACGAAACGCAAGGACAAGGCGCGTGTGGTTCTCCGCAAAGGCGAATCCCAGCGCAAAGATGGCAAGTACGATTTCCGTTGGACTTCCCCGGATGGCAAGCGACATTCTATTTATGCCGCGACCTTGGAGGAGCTTCGGGAAAAGGAAAACGACATTCAGCGAGATTCGCTGGAAGGCATCAAGGCAGAAGCACGGTACGTCACCCTGAACGATGTGTTCACCCTGTGGGCAAAGGTCAAGCGTGGTCTGAAGGACAACACCTTTCAGAATTATCTGTACCTTTATCGGCAGTTCGTGGAGCCGGATTTCGGCAAATCGAAGGTGTCTGCGCTCAAAAAGTCGGATGTGAAGCAGTTTTACAACACGCTGGCAGACGAGCGAGGTTTGCAGATCTCTACGATTGACAGCGTACACACGGTTCTGCATCAGGTGCTGGACATGGCGGTGGATGACTGCTATCTGCGGAGCAATCCCTCGGACAATGTTCTGCGGGAGTTGAAAAAGGCACACCGGTTTGAAACCAACCGCCGTAAGGCACTGACCGTAACAGAGCAGAATCTGTTGCTGTCCTACCTCTCCAAAACGCCGAAGTACCAGCACTGGTACCCGATTTTTGCGGTCATGCTGGGAACGGGCTTGCGCGTAGGAGAAGCCACTGGCCTGCGCTGGTGCGATGTGGATTTAGAGGAAGGCACGATCTCCGTCAATCACACGCTGGTCAACTACGACCACCGTGAGAACAACGGCGGCAGGAAAGGCTGCTACTTCAACTGCCACTCGCCCAAAACAAAGGCCGGTGTCCGCACTGTTCCGATGATGGACTTCGTGAAAGAAGCCTTTGAAAAGGAACGTGCCTATCAGGAAGAAGCAGAAATCCGCTGCACGGTAACGGTGGACGGTTACACGGACTTTATCTTTGTCAACCGCTTTGGTGAGTGCCAGCATCAGGGAACGCTGAACAAGGCCATCCGGCGCATCATCCGGGACTGCAACGATGAAGTGCTGGCGAAGAACCCGAACAGCACCGTACTCCTGCCGCGTTTCAGCTGCCACACCCTGCGGCATACCTTCACGACCCGGATGTGCGAAGCGGGCGTGAACATCAAGGTGATTCAGGATGCGCTGGGACATTCGGATATCTCCACGACCTTGAACATCTATGCGGATGTGACCAAGGAACTGCGTAAGTCCGAATTTGAAAATCTTGACCGCCAGTTCGCACAGTGGAAAGACCCTGAAGAATAAAATAAAGCATACGCCAAATACGCCATACGCCATTTACGCCAATTCATACGCCAAACGATACAGTTCGGATAAAGGCTTGTGTAGAGATGTAAATGGAATGGCAAAATTCAGCCCTTGCGGTGTAGAGTAATATCAAGAAATAAAGGCTTGCGTCTTACTGTTCGTCGACATCCCCACGATGAAGCCGATTGAGCAGTAAAAGAAGGCTGCCGGGGCTCCGCAGGCGCAAAGCTGTACGAAGCTGCCGGAAGTGTCCCCGGAGCGTCCGGAACCTAGAATCAATGTAAAAGAGCCGCTGCACCTGTGTGAACTGCACCCCATTTGTTAGACAGTATGGTATACTGTTTAGGAAATGGGGTGTTTTTGTATGCCAAAGGGACAACGAAAGTACAACGGAGCTCAAAAGGTAGAAATCATCAAACAGCTTCACAATGAAAAATTAAGCTTTTATGAAGCGTCCAGCAAGTATGGAATTCCAAGACGTACGCTTCAAGATTGGGAGCGCATCTATCTGGAAGAAGGCGAAGAGGCACTTCTGGTAGAACGTCGAGGGCGAGCCTGTGCCGCCAGTGGGACGCAGAAAGGTCGGAAGCCAAAGCTGGATAAGCAAATAGAAGAAGATCTGATTGCAGAAAATCAACGGCTTCGGATGGAGATCGATTACTTAAAAAAATTGAACGCCTTGGTACTGGAAGAGGAACGCCAAAACAGAAAGCACAAGTAGTTCAGGAGCTAAGGCAGAAATATCCATTGAAAGCATTGCTGCAACTTGCCGGACTTCCTCGCAGCACATTCTACTACTACCTGCATCGGTCTCAAAATCCTGCGAAGTACCAGATGGTAAAAGAACAGATCATTACAATCTTCAATGAGAACAAGAAGCGATACGGATATCGCAGAATTACACAAGAACTACACAACAACGATATTTGTGTGAATCACAAGACGGTTCAGAAACTCATGAAGCAGCTGGGCTTAGTCTGTCAGGTTCGCGCAAAAAGAAAGTACAACTCCTACAAGGGTGAAGTCGGAGAAGTTGCGCCAAACTTGCTGGAACGGCATTTCAAGACAAACCAGCCAAATCGAAAATGGGTCACAGATGTTACTGAATTCAAAGTGAACGACCAAAAACTCTATCTGTCTCCAATTCTCGATCTGTTCAATGGCGAAGTTGTCAGCTATAACCTGAGCCGCCATCCTAATTTCAAGCAAGTCACGGACATGCTGGAAGATGCTTTTCAGAAGCTGCCCGACAAAGTAGACAATCTTATTCTACACTCAGACCAAGGTTGGCAATACCAGATGAAGCCTTACCAGAACCCGTTGAGAGCGAAAGGCATTACGCAAAGTATGTCCCGGAAAGCCACTTGTCTGGATAATGCGGTTGCTGAAAACTTCTTTGGCTTGCTCAAGACGGAACTGTTCTATCTGGAAAAATTTGATTCCATTGACCAGCTTGAAAAGGCCATTATCGATTACATCGACTATTACAACAATCGCCGAATCAAATTAAAACTAAACGGCCTGAGCCCTGTGCAATACAGGATTCAGACCGTTGGAGCTGCTTAATTCAATTTTTGTCTAACTTTTGGGGTTCATATCATGTGAGGTGCGGCGGCTCTTTTTGCATCTTTTCAGCGAAAGCTGGGGCGCGGGAGCGCGGTTCAGCGGGCCTTTTTGGGGCCGCTTTCGTCCGGGGCGGAGTCGGGGGCGCTGTTGCCGCCGGAATTCAGGATCGCGGCAAACTGCTGCAGCTGCTTGAGGGAGCTGACCCCCAGCTTTTCGTAGATGTTCTTGTTGTGGAAGCGCAGGGTGCTGTCCTTGATGTCCAGCTGCTCCACGATCTCCCGGGAGCGCAGCCCGGCCACATAGCCGTCAAAGATGCGGCGCTCGGTCTTTGTCAGGTTGGGGATGCCCTCCAGAAAGGTCTGGAAGGCATCGGGGACGGATTCGTTGCGGCACACGTCCGCCAGCCGGGAAAGTTCTGTCTGCATCTGCTGGCGCTCCATCTGCAGCTCGTCCATCCGCCGCCGGGACTCCCGCCGGTCCTCCTCAAACTGCCGGAACGCAGGCGAGAGGATGTGCTGGTGGAAGTACATGCAGCAGAACACCACAAAAAAGAGGATGAACAGGCCGATCAGCAGCATTTGCAGGTTGCCGGAAAAGATCAGCCTGCGGTAGTCCGTCATGGGGATGCAGACGGCCAGCCGGTAGGACTGGTTCTCGCTCAGGCGGCAAAGCTCCGAGATGCCTGCATAGGCGCTGTCGGAGCTGATCAATTGGGTCAGGCTGCCGCCCATGCTGCGCAGCACCAGCATGTCCCGGGGGGCGTGGAAGTAGCCGCCGGTGGTGCCGCTGCTGAGGGCGGTGCTGGCGTTCAGCCCGCTGTCTGCCGGAGCAAGCAGGCAGATCAGGTGGTCAAAGCCGGTGGGCTGGGCAAAGTTCTGCTTGAAAAAGCTCTGGCTGATCTCAAAGCCGCACAGCCCGTACATCGTGCCGTCGCGGCCCCGCAGGGGCAGCAAAAACAGCTGCACCTCCTCCGAGGTGCCGGGGAGGCTGAACCGCTCCGTCAGCGTATAAGCCTGGTACAGCGGGGTGCTGCTGGGGGTCATCCAGCGGTCGTAGTCCGGGAACTGGTCGGTCTGGAATTCCATGCGCCATTTGCGGTGGGGCATCACGCTGTGGGTCTTGCCCACATCGGCGCTGCCGCGGTAGAGCAGCAGGGGCACGGTGGGGGTGTCGGCACCGCCTTTCTGCACATAGAGCCCGGCGCGGGAGTACCCGGCCCCCTCCATGCGGGTATTGACGGTGGCATCCAGCAGCACAAAAGCACCGGAGCAGCTGGTCCGGCGCAGGCTGCGGCAGAGCGGCTCGATCATCTCCTCCTCCAGCGCGTTCAGCACCTCGGGGGAGTCGTTCAGCTGGTCGAAGGTCATCTCCCGGCTGGCAAGCTGCCGGTCCACCAGAGCGCCCATATCCTCAGAGAGGTTCACGCCCATGACCGCCAGCTGGTCAAAATAGCGCTCCATATCGTTCTGGAACACCGAATACTGGATCTCCAGGCTGCGGGTTCAGGCATTGTCACACAGCAGCTGCCAGGTCTCCTCAGTCAGGGCTTCCAGCGTTTCGCCGTTGGCAAGCCGCTGGGGGTAGTCCTTCTGGCGCTGGCGCAGGCTGTCGTACAAGGCCTTTGCCTTGGCGTGGTACCCCACGATGCCCGGTTCGGACAGGGGGGGGTTCTGGAGACGCATTTCGTTGTAAACATCGTACAGCCGCTGGTAGCTCTGCTGCTCGAACGGATAGTCCGCAATGGCATCAAAGGCGGCGCTGGACACCGGCATATATCCGGTGTCGGCGGCAAATTCCAGATTGCGCTGCTGCTCGGTGAACCAGCGCAGGAACACGGCGGCGGCTCCACTGGCGGCGGCACCACGATTCCCCCGGAGGCGGGCAAGTACCAGCTGACAGTGACCGACGGTGTTGCCACGGTGAATGGCAGCACCGGTGCTGTGCTGAACGTGAAGCCCGGCGATACGGTGACCCTGACGGCAGACACCACCAAGTTCCCGGAGAACGAGGAGTTTGGCTGGTGGGAGATCACCCCCTATGGGTCTGTTTCCAACACCCTGACGGGCCAGTACCAGCGGACCGCAACCTTTACGATGCCCAATGAAAATGTCTCTGCCCGCGCCATGTCCAAGAGCGCCGGTGTCTCCACCGGTGGCGACGACGGCGGTGGCGGCGGCGGCGCGGCCTAAAAAATAAGCATCCGCAGCGCACTGCGCCTGAGCTGAAGCAGCCCGGCCATGCGCTGCGGATGCTTTTGTTGTGC
>ENA-UERX01000064-UERX01000064.1-human-gut-metagenome-genome-assembly--contig:-NODE-64-length-69434-cov-66.336505_pt1 | contig 69434 bp, 54 predicted proteins | sample MGYA00242992_ERZ507993 | MGnify/ENA primary metagenome ERZ507993 (study PRJEB26167, sample SAMN06115487) | human gut metagenome | host: Homo sapiens | place: China:Chongqing | collected 2015-04-10... | reverse complement strand
CCACTGATCACCCTTCTGGAGAAGATCAAGCCCTGCGTTGACCGTACGGACTTCGTTGTCGAAGTCCCTGTTGTCATACTGCGGAAGCACATAAAGCGCGGTGCGGAAGACATGGAACCTGATGTCCCCGATGATATTCGTCGCAGCCGACGAACTCTCAAGCTTCCAGTTGAGCATCATCGTATACCCGATCGTGGTCACGATGAAGCTCACCCAGATGAGCGTGAGAAGCAGAAGCCTCGCCGAGAGGCTCTTGAAAAAGCGGAGCGGATTGAGTTTCACGACGTGGATCCTTCCTGTGTTCCGTTTGCGCGTCAGATGAGGCGCGGATTTTCGTCCTCAAGCTGGATCGTGAGGCCTCCCGCGGAGCCGGCACCCGACGAGCCTTCGCCTTCGTTTTCAGGCTTGACGGGCGTGATAGGGGCGATCGACTCGACCGTCCAGGTGACGCCGATCTGGCGGCCCTTGCGGGCGCGCTGCATGCGGAACTCCTCAAAGGACTTGCGGGTGATCTGCACCTCTCTGGGCTTGCCGCCTCGTCCCGTGCCGGAGGCGGTGAGACCGCGCTCATCGACGAGCGTCATGCCGATCATCCTTTCACCGGACTCAAGCTTCACGAGCGAAACGCCCATGCCGCCGTTGGAGAGTCTGCGGATCTCGTCGTGTGCGAAGATCACGAGACGGCCCTTCTCGGTAAGACAGGCGATCAGCGGCATCTCGGCGCAGCCCTCGGCGGGCGGCATCAGCGTGACGCCGTCGGCCATGCGCACGAAGGTGCGGCCGATGCGCTGCGAGGCCTTGAGGTCGCCGATCGTGCACTTGAGCCCGAGGCCGTCCGACGTGCCGAGCACGACATCCTCCTTCTCACGGCCGGCAAAGACACCGACGAATCGCTTCATGCCCTTGTCAAGATCGAAGAAGGACGTGACGGGCAAGCCGTCGCCCCTACCGCCGGGAATGGCAGAGACCTTGCAGGTGTAGACACGGCCCGTGTCGGTGACAAAGCTGATGTCGTCGACCGTGCGACACTCGACCGCACGCTCGAAGCCGTCGCCCACCTTGTAGCTGAGCAGCGTGCAGTCGTGCCCGTGGCCCTGACGGGTTCTCAGGAAGCCCTTCTGCGAGAGCACGACCGTAACGGGTTCGTCGACCACGTGCTGTTCGGCCTGAACGACGCTCGCCTCCTCGATGAGGGTGCGGCGGTCGTCGCCGAAGGTCTTCGCTGCCTGCTCGATCTCCCTGGCCACTGTGCGGCGCAGAACGCCGTCACTGCCGAGAATGCGTTCGAGCGAACTCTTTTCCTTGTTGAGTTCGGCGAGCTCCTTCTCGATCGCAATGGCGGCCAGACGAGCAAGCTGGCGGAGCCTGATTTCAAGAATGTCGTCCGCCTGACGATCAGTGAGACCGAACTCCTTAATCAGAGCGGGTTTCGGCTCATCGCTGTTGCGGATGATCTCGATGACGCGGTCGATGTTGAGAAGGACGAGCGCACGACCCTCAAGCACGTGAATCCTGTCGTTGACCTTGTCGAGCCTTGCCTGAGTGCGGCGGCGAACGGCCAGCAGGCGGAAGGCGATCCACTCGCGGATGATCTCGAGCAGGTTCTTCTGCTTGGGCTTGCCGTCATTGCCGAGCATGACGAGGTTGACGGAGACGTTGGACTCCATCGATGTCTGCGAAAGGAGCGCCGCCACGAACTCCTCGCGGTCGATGCGGCTGCTCTTGGGTTCGAAGACGAGGCGCACGGGCTTTTCCTCAGTCGACTCGTCTCGAACCCTGTCGAGAATGGCAAGCATGGCGCTCTTGGCCTGCTGCTGTTTCGACGAAACCGTCTTCTTGTCCTTTCTGGCCTTCGGGTTCGTGATGGCTTCAATCTGGTTGAGCACGTCCTGCGAGGACGAGGCGGGCGGGAGTTCGTCGATCACGAGCTGCCACTGGCCGCGGGCAAGATCCTCGAAGTGGTAGCGCGCACGCACGGTGAGCTTGCCCCTGCCCGTACGGTATATGTCGCGAATTGTGCTTCTCGGGCTGATGATCTGGCCGCCGCACGGGAAATCCGGCGCAGGCAGAACCTCAAGCACCTCGTCAAGCGTTGCCTCGGGCTTGTCAATCAGCAGCGTGCAGGCGGCCGCGACCTCCCGCAGGTTGTGCGAGGGAATGTCGGTCGCCATGCCGACGGCAATGCCGGACGAGCCGTTGAGCAGCACGAAGGGCAGCTTCGCGGGCAGAACCACGGGCTCCTGGAAGTTGCCGTCATAGTTGGGCGTGAAGTCGATTGCCCCCGTGTCCACCTCTTCAAGAAGCAGACTTGCGATCGGCATGAGGCGCGCTTCGGTGTAACGCATGGCAGCCTGAGAGTCGCCGTCCCTGCTGCCGAAGTTGCCCTCGCCGTCGATGAGCGGATAGCGGAGCGAGAAGCTCTGCGCCATGCGCACGAGCGCATCGTAGACCGACTGGTCGCCGTGGGGATGGTACTTGCCGAGCACGTCGCCCACGACGCGCGCAGACTTGACGGCCTTCGTGCCCGCCTTGACGCCCATGCGCTCCATGTCGATCAGAATGCGGCGCTGCACGGGCTTCTGGCCGTCGGAGACGTCGGGAAGCGCACGGCTCTTGACGACCGACATCGCGTATTCAAGATAGGCCCGGCTTGCATAGCGCGCGAGCGTGAGCTGACCGTCGGATTCGACACCGCCCGTCATCACCTCGTCAACGCGTGCACCAAGAGGCGACGCGCCCTCATCTTCGGAAGCCTCTGCAGCATCCTCCTCAATGCGAGCCTCCTCCGTCACGTCCTCTTCGATATCGCGAGCGGAGGACTCCTCAGGCGCCGTCTCCTGAACGGGTTCGTCAGCCTGCACCTCGATGCTCTCCTCAACCTCGGGAAGCAGAGGCGTCTGAACGGGTGCTTCGGCAGATGCCTTTGCCACCCTGCCGCCAGCGGATTTTTTCCTTGCCGGCGTTTCTTCCGCCTTCTTCAAATCGTCTTCATAAACGAGCATCTGGTCGCCGAAGAGACCGCCGTCGTCCTGGACCTCGGGATTGAGGCCGCCTTTCTTTCTTGCCATATCGTCTCTCTCCAGCTCAGACGTCCGCCTCGACGCGGTCGCCGTATTCTTCCATCCAGAGCTTGCGGCTGCCCGCGCTCTTCGTCGCCATCAGGAGGTTCATCACCTCACCCGTCACGGCCTCGTCGACGTCGCCCATCCCCACGGGCAGCAGCCTGCGGGTGTCGGGATGAAGCGTAGTCTCAGCGAGCTGCTGAGCCTTCATTTCGCCCAGACCCTTGAATCGGGAGATCGAGATCTTGTCTTCCTCAAATCCCTCCTTCCTGAGGGCCGTCAGGGTGCGGGAGAGCTCTCGGTCATCGAGACAGTAGAACTTGCGCTCGGGCTTGCGGCCCCTCTTCGGCACGTCGACGCGATAGAGGGGCGGCATGGCCACGTACACATGCCCGAGTTCGATAAGCTTCGGGAAGTGACGGTAAAAGAGCGTGAGAAGCAGCACCTGAATGTGACTGCCGTCCACGTCGGCATCGGACAAAATGCAGATCTTGCCGTAGCGCAGTCCCTTGAGGTCGGGGGCTCCGTCCGCAGGGTGCGGATCAACGCCGATCGCCACGGCGATGTCGTGCACGGTGTCGCTGCCGAAGATCTTGTCGGCGTCGACCTCCCACGTGTTGAGGATCTTGCCTCGCAGCGGCAGCACGGCCTGAAACTCCTTGTTGCGACCCGACTTGGCGGAGCCGCCTGCAGAGTCGCCCTCCACGATGAAGAGCTCGTTCATGGAAATGTCGTCGGACTCGCAGTCCGTGAGCTTGCCGGGGAGCACCGCAACGCTCGAGGACTTCTTCTTCTCGTACTTCGTCGACTGGCGCTGGCGCGCCTGTGCCTGAGAGACGATAAGCTCCGCGAGCTTCTTGCCTTCCTCGATGTGGTCGTTGAGCCAGAACTCGAACTGCGGACGCACGAAGCCGCTCACGAGCTTCATCGTCTCGCGACTCGTGAGCTTCTCCTTTGTCTGCCCTTGGAACTGAGGATCAAGCGCCTTCGTGGACAGCACGAAGTTGGCCCGGCTGAAGACGTCCTCGGAGAGGATCTTCACGTTCTTCGCCTGCAGGCCGTGCGCCTGCATGAAGGCGAGCATGGCCTGATACAGGCCGTCCTTGAGCCCCGCCTCATGCGTGCCGCCCTGCGGCGTCGGGATGAGGTTCACATAGCTCTCGCGCTCAAGCCCTCCCTCGGTCGTCCAGATGACGACCCAGGCCGCGCCCTCGCCCACTGCATAGCCGTCACCGGCATCCTGAACGTAACCATGCGCCTCGAAGGGAGCGACAAGCGGTTCAGCTGCAATCTCGGAGAGGAGGTATTCGCGAAGGCCGCCCTCATACTTCCAGCATTCCTCCCTGCCAGTCTTCTCATTCTTGTAGACCACTTCGCAGCCGGGAAGCAGCACGGCCTTAGAGCGAAGCAGGCGAATGAGCGCACCCTCGGGAATCGCGGGGCTGTCGAAGTACTTCGGATCAGGATGAGCAGTCACACGCGTGCCCGTCTGGGACTTCGGACGCGGAGAACGGCGGGACTTGAGGGGGCTGACGACATCGCCGTCGGCAAAGCCGATCGTCGACTCCTCGCCGTCGCGCCAGACGGTGACGTCGAGCGTAGTCGAAAGTGCGTTCGTCACCGAGACGCCGACGCCGTGCAGACCGCCCGCAAAGGAATACGGACCCGAGCCGTCGGACTTGGCGAACTTGCCGCCTGCGTGCAGCCTCGTGAAGACAAGCTCGACAACAGGCACCTTCTCCTCAGGATGAAGCCCCGTCGGGATGCCTCGGCCGTTGTCCTCGACCGTGATGCCCCCGTCGGCATGAAGCGTCACCGATATGCGTGATCCGAAGCCTGCAAGGACCTCGTCCGTCGCATTGTCAACTACTTCCTGAATGATGTGGAGAGGATTGTCCGTAAGCGTGTACATCCCCGGGCGCTGCTTGACGGGTTCAAGCCCCTTGAGCACCTTGATTGAGGAGACGCCGTAGTCCTCCGCTCTGCCGTTTGTCTTCGCCATGATTACTGATTCACCCGACCGATTTTCAACACATCCAACAAAGAGGCGGATCCGTTCTGCATCCGCCTCAAAACTGTGCAAGGATTGTAACCCATGTTTTCAAAAAGGCCGTCCCCTCCCCTCCGTCTGATGAAAAGGCGTCGCAGGCAGGTGGCTTCGCATAAAATTAACCGATCGACCCTTACAAGAAAAGGCCACCCTAATGAGCAAACTTTACATGGGCTTTGACGCAGGCACCCAAAGCGTCAAGGTCGCCGTCTATGACGAGCAGTTCAACTGCCTCACGAGCCACAGCCTGCCCACGCACCTGCACTATCCGCAGCCCGGCTGGGTCGAGATGAGCGCCGACGAGTTCCTCGAGATCACCGTAAAGTCAATGGCCGCCTGTGCTCAGTCCCTCAGGGAAATGGGCAGGGATCCGAAGGACGTCTGCGCCGTCATGGGCGACGGCATCATCTGCGGCATCGTCGGCGTCAACCCCGATGGCGATGCCGTGACGCCCTACATCAACTATCTTGACAGCCGCACAACACCCGACGCCGAGGCCCTCAACGCCCGAGAACTCGAGATCTGGGGCCGCGAGACGGGCAACCCCGTTGCCTCCCCGATGTTCCCCGCGATGTTCGCCCGCTGGTTCCTGAAAAACAATGAGGCCTTCAATCGCGACGGCGTGAAGTTCGTGCACAACGCCCCCTACATTCTCATGCATCTCGCGGGCCTCAAGGGCGAGGACGCCTTCATCGACTGGGGCGCCATGTCCGGCTGGGGCCTGGGCTACGACGTCCAGAAAAAGTGCTGGTCCGACGAACAGCTCGAAATTCTCGGCATCGACAGGAAGTACATGCCCGAAATCGTGAAGCCCTGGGACAAAGTCGGCGGCCTTTCCGAGGCAATGGCCGAACGCACGGGCCTCAGGGCGGGCATTCCCATTCTGGGCGGCGCAGGCGACACGATGCAGTCCATGCTTGGCTCCGGCATCTTCGAGGCAGGCCAGGGCGTCGACGTGGCAGGCACCTGCGCTATGTTCTGCGTCTCGACGAAGGGCATCATCCCCGAGCTCTCCAAACCGGGCACAGGGCTCATCTTCAATTCGGGCACGCTCCCCGACACCTACTTCTACTGGGGCTTCGTCCGCACGGGCGGTCTCGCCCTGCGCTGGTTCAAGGACAACGTCTGCAAGAAGGCGGACGATGCTGCCTACTACGGCCCGATGACGGAAGGCGCGGAGAAAGTGCCCGCAGGTTGCCGTGGCGTGATGTTCCTGCCCTACCTTACGGGCGGTTCGGGCGAAGAGAAGGAAGCGAGCGGATGCTTCCTCAACATGACCATGGACGACGACCAGTTCGTCATGTGGCGTGCCGTGCTTGAAGCCATCGGCTACGACTACATGGGCCTTGCCGACAGCTATCGCGCGGCTGGTGTCGACCTCAACCGCATCACCGTGACGGAAGGCGGTTCGCGCAACGAGCTCTGGAACAGGATCAAGAGCCACATGCTCGGCGCGGACGTCGTGCGCTTTCGCAATGCGGGCGGCGCTGTCCTCACGAACTGCATCGTCGCGGCCCACGCCGTGGGCGACGCGCCCGACGTCAGGAAGGTGCTCTCTGACAACATCGAGCGCGACGCCGAGTATGCACCCGTTCCCGCGCTCACGAGCCGCTACCGCACGCTTTACGACATGCGTCAGAAGCTCGTGCGAGAGGACATGAAGACCGCCTTCAGCCGCCTCGTCGCCATGCGAACCATCGAATAACAAATAACGCCTCGATCCCGTTCAGCTCGAGAACGGGCGCCCGTTCCGGTCAGGAGGGGCGCCCTCTTCTTTTGAAGAATGGGAAAGGGGCGCCGTCCGTCGGACATGCGCCCCTTTGCGGGATCAGGCAAAGCCGGAATTACTCGGCGTCCTCACCCTTGTTCTCGCCCTTGATGAAGTCGGGGCGGAGGATCTCTTCGCCGAGCTCCTGGCGGAGGGCGGAGAGATAACCGCGGCGATCGGCTTCGCCGTAGATCGTGGCGAACTCGCGCGAGAGGGACTTCAGTTCGTTTTCGGTCGGAGCCTTCACCTTGGCGGCGTTCACGAACGCGACGAAGTAGGCGCCGCCGTCAACCTGCATGCCCGTGTAGGCGGGGAGCTTGTCGGCGGGAAGCGCAACCATGCGGTCAACGAGCTGGGCGGGATGACCGAGCAGATTCTGGCGGGAGACCCAGACGGCCTTGCTGAAGCCGTCAAGAGACTTCGACTGGCGGACCTCGGCGACCTTCTTCTCGCCGGCGGCCTTGGCGAGCTCACCCGCCTTGCGCAGCTTCAGACCGTCCTCGATCTGACCCTTGACCTCGTCAAACGGACGAACGGCCTTCGGGAAGTGCTTCTCGACGCGGGCGGCGACAAGCTGATTGGAGCCCACTTCGACGGCAGCGGAATTGCGCTTTTCCTGCAGGCATTCGGAGCCGTAGAGGTTTTCAAGCACGTGTTCGTTGAAGAACGGAGCCAGTTCGGGATCGGCAGGACCCTGACGCGTAACGTCCTCGGCGGTCATGAGCTTGAGGCCGAACTTCTGGGCGGCGGGCTCGAGGCTGTCGGCCTGCTCGTAGACGATGTTCGTGAACTCTTCTGCCTTTTCGGAGAATTCGCGCAGAGCCATCTGGTCGATGTATTCGGCCTCGATGTCGGCGCGGACTTCGTTGAAGTCACGCACGCGGGCCGGATGGATGTCGGTCACGTAGATGACGTGCCAGCCGAAGTCGCTCTCGACGGGGCCGACGATGTCACCCTTCTTGGCGGAGAAGACGGCGTCCTCAAAGGGCTTGACCATCATGCCGCGGCCGAAGAAGGAGAGATCGCCGCCCTCAACGGCGGAGCCCGTGTCGACGGAATTTTCCTTGGCCAGTTTGGCGAAGGAGGACGGATCGGCCTTGGCCTTGCCGAGGATTTCTTCGGCCTTCTTCTTGGAAGCGGCCTTGTCGTCGCCGAAGCTGATCAGGATGTGGCTGGCACGACGCTCCTCAGCCGTGGCGTAGCGCTGCTTGTTCTGTTCGTAATAGCTGCGAACGTCCTCTTCATTGGGCTTGATGGAGGCCTTGAAGCTTTCGGGCGAGAGGACGACGTACTGGGCCGTGACGTGCTCGTCGGCCATGAACTCGGACTGATGGCCGTCGTAGTAGGCCTTGACCTCATCGGGCGTCACCTTCACGTCGCCCATGTACTGGTCGATGTTGAAGATGAGCGTCTGGACTTCACGCTCTTCGGTGATGATCTTGTGCAGATGCTCAACGACGGCGGACGGCACGGGATAGGTGGCGGTCACGCCCGTGAGAAGAGCCTCCTTGGCGAGGTCGCGGCGGACTTCAGCCACAAACTGCTGGTCGCTCTTGCCCTGGCTCTGGAGGAAGCGCTCGTAGAGCGCGGGAGAAAACTGACCGTTCTCCTTGAGCGCATCGGCGTTCTTGATGAGCGCAACGGCTTCCTGCTCGCTCACGCCGACATGCTCTCTGGCAACCGTCTGGGTGACGGCGGCCTCGTCCATCAGATTGCGCACGAGGGCTTCGCGGGCCTCAGGCGTGTCGAGCATGCCTGCACGGAACTGGTCGCCCATCTGCTGGCGAAGGCGCTCGAGCTGCTGGCGCTTAGCCTGGTCGAAGAGTTCCGGCGTAATGGAGCTGTCGCCGACCTTGGCGATGGAGTTGTCAGCCTGGGTCATGCGGTTGTAGCTGTAGATGCCCGTCACGACGAAGCTCGGAATAATCAGCACCATGGCGATGAACATCAGCCAGCGCTTGTGATCGCGAAATGCCTGAAGCATGAACGTTTCCTTGTTGTCTTGGCCAACTGTCGCCCGACGGACGCAGAGAGGCCTCGTTCCCGATGATTTTTTAGAGCAAAAAAAAGGCGAACCGCAAGGTTCGCCTCTTTTCAGAATCTGTTGGCGGAGTGGACGGGACTCGAACCCGCGACCCCCGGCGTGACAGGCCGGTATTCTAACCAACTGAACTACCACTCCGTTTTCAGAGCTTTTGCATCAGCAGAGAAGCGTATTATACAGAACTTTTCCAATCTGTCAAGAAGTTTTTTTTTCCAAAACTCCTCAACTATTTTGACTGGTGGGTGCTGAGAGGGTCGAACTCCCGACCATCGCCGTGTAAAGGCGGTGCTCTACCAACTGAGCTAAGCACCCCCACGGTAAAAGTCCTGCATGACGCCTCGTTGCGCGCTACAGAACTCGGATTGTACACGATGCCCTAGGCAAAACCATACCGCAAACACGGTATGCCTTGCTCGCTTCGGCCATTCCTCAAACGTGTTCGGCCCGACCGCTTGCGCGGACGGGCCGAACATCATTTCATGCGAGGAACCTCCTTCTCAGAAGGCCCTCTTCCCGCAAGGTCAGGCATGGACCTCAAGCGTGGGAGTCTTGCCCGCACTGCTGGCCTTGGAGGACCTTTCCTCTGCGGCGGACGCAGCGGCTTCGCCGGTCGCGGCCCCTGCTGCAGCTCCAGCCGTTTCAGCTTCGACCGCGAGAGGCTCGGGCAGGCGGACGAGCGCCTGTGCGATCACCTCATCGATGGTCTTCACGGGGATGACCTCGATCTGAGTCTTGGCGGTCTCGGGCACGTCCTCAAGATCGCGCCTGTTGACGTCGGGGATCAGGATCTTCGTGCAGCCCGCACGGACGGCGGCGAGGAGCTTTTCCTTGAGGCCGCCGATTTCGAGCACTTCGCCGTGAAGCGTGATCTCGCCCGTCATGGCGACGTCGGAGCGTACGGGAATTCCCGTCATGGCCGAGATGATGGCCGTGGTCGTGGCGATGCCTGCCGACGGACCGTCCTTGGGCGTCGCACCCTCAGGATAGTGGACGTGAAGGTCGGTTTCGTAGAAGCGCTTCGTGTCGATGCCGAGGTTGGCCGCACGGGCGCGCACGACGGAGCGGGCCGTCTCGACGCTTTCCTTCATCACGTCGCCGAGACTGCCCGTACGCTGCACGCCCCCCTTGCCGGGGAAGATCTGAGCTTCGATAACGAGCATTTCACCACCCACGGACGTCCAGGCCAGGCCGTTGACGACGCCCACGCGCGGCTCCTTGCTGGCAAGGCCGATCGTGTACTTGGCGGGCCCAAGATAGGTGCTGAGGCTTTCGGGCTTGATCACCACCTTTTCAGGCATGCTGCCGCCCTTCTTGTCGGCGGCGAACACAACCTTGCGGAAGATCTTGCCGATGAGACGCTCAAGTCCGCGCACGCCCGCCTCGCGGGTCCAGTAGCGGATGATGTCGACGATGGCCTCTCGGGGGAGGTCGACCTCTTCAGCCTTGAGCCCCGTGGCGCGAAGCTGCTTGGGAATCAGGTGGTGCTCGGAGATGTGGATCTTCTCCTCCTCGGTATAGCCCGAAAGAGAAATCACCTCCATGCGGTCCAGCAGGGCCGGCGGAATGTCGTAGCTGTTCGAGGTCGCCACAAACATCACGTCGGAGAGATCCACCGGAATCTCCATGTAGTGGTCGGCAAACGCGTTGTTCTGTTCGGGATCAAGCACCTCGAGCATGGCCGAAGCGGGATCCCCGCGATGATCCGTGCCCATCTTGTCGATTTCGTCAAGCAGGAAGAGCGGGTTGCGCACGCCGGCACGAATCATGCTCTTGATGATCTGACCTGGCATCGAGCCCACGTAGGTGCGACGGTGGCCGCGAATCTCGCTTTCGTCATGCACGCCGCCCAGAGCCACGCGCACATACTTGCGGCCCGTGGCTCGGGCGATGGACTCGCCGAGCGAGGTCTTGCCGACGCCGGGCGCACCCACGAAGCAGAGAATCGGAGACTTCACCTTGCCCACGCGCTTCTGAACGGCGAGATACTCGAGAATCCTCTCCTTCACCTTTTCGAGACCGGAGTGATCCTCGTCAAGAATGCGGGCGGCGGCCTCAAGGTCGCGCGAAACGCGGGACTTCTTCGTCCACGGATAGTCCGTGAGCGTTTCGATGTAGCTGCGCACGACGACGGACTCGGAGCTCATCGCCGGCATCTGGCGCAGGCGGCGAAGCTCGTTGCGCACGGTCTCCTCGGCGTACTTGGGCATCTTCGCCGAGGCGATGCGGGCTTCAAGATCGGCGTATTCTTCATCAGCGCCCTCATCCGTGTCGCCGAGCTCCTTGCGGATGGCCTTGAGTTGCTCGTGGAGATAGTAGTCGCGCTGGTTCTTGTCCATCTGGCGCTTGACGCGGCCGTCGATGCGAACATTGAGCTTCTGAAGATCAATCTGGGTCAGCAGGAAGTCGATCCCATGACGGAAGCGCGCCGCAAGGTCGACCTCGGCAAGCATCTCCATCTTGGCGGCAGCAAGGCCGGACATCTGGCCACAGACAAGGTCAAGCAGACGCTCGGGATCAGTCTCCGCGTCGAAACGGCCCGCAGGCTCGCTCTTTCCGGTGCCGAAGGAGCCGTATTTCTTCCACTCACTCATCAACTGGCGGCGCAGCGGCTCAAGCGTGCGCTCTGGGGCGTAGACGGTATGGAGGCGGGTGCAGCGAGCCACAAGCGAGCCGTCACGCTCGAAGAGCGAGTCGACGCGATAGCGGGCGAGGCCCTCGACGAGCATCTTCGAGGTGCCGTCAGCCAGGCCGAAGAACTGCATCACGCTTGCGAGCGTGCCGACCCCGTAGCAGTCGTCCTGCTTGGGCGCATCGGTGTCGGGCTCCTTCTGCGTGACCACGAAAACGTACTTATTGTCGGATTGAAAGGCCTTCCTAGCGGCGTTGACGGAAGCCTCGCGCGCCATGAAGACGGGCACCAGCGTCGAGGGGAAGATCACCATGTCCCGCACTGCGACAGCAGGCACTTCAATTTGTTCGGGGTAAATCACTTCCCCGTCGGTCATGTTGTCCAAATCTCTAGTCCTAGTGAATGTTCGGTTCGGTCTTGAATATATGGGGGCCAGAGCCCCCGTTTTCAAGTCGTATGCAGATCAGTTTCGTCAGTCGCGCTCGATGAGCTCAACGGGTGCGCTCTTCTCGACCGTCTCACGCGTAACGCGCGCCCGCGCGATGTTTCCACGCGTCGGAATGTCGAACATGGCATCAAGAAGCACGCCCTCGACGATGGAGCGCAGGCCTCGGGCGCCCGTCTTGCGGGCGATGGCCTTTTCGGCGACCGCCTTGAGCGCGTCGGGCGTGAACTCGAGTTCGACATCCTCCATGCCGAGCAGGGCCTGATACTGGCGGACGATGGCGTTCTTGGGCTTCGTGAGGATGGCGATGAGCGCCTCCTCGTCGAGCTCCTGAAGCGCAGCGATCACGGGCAGACGGCCGACGAGCTCGGGGATCAGGCCGTACTTCACGAGGTCGGCGGGCTCGACCTGGCTGTACACCTTGGTGAGGCTCTTGTCGCCGTCCTTGCTGAAGACGCGGCCTCCAAAGCCCATCTCCGCCCTTTCGGTGCGGCGGCTGATGATGCTCTGCATGCCGTCGAAGGCGCCGCCGCAGATGAAGAGGATCTGCGAGGTGTCGACCTGAATCATGGCCTTGCCGGGATTCTTGCGGCCGCCCTGGGCGGGCATGCTTGCCACGGTGCCCTCGACGAGCTTGAGCAGCGCCTGCTGCACGCCTTCGCCGGACACGTCGCGCGTGATCGACGGGTTCTCGCTCTTGCGAGCGATCTTGTCGATTTCGTCAAGGTAGATGATGCCTCGCTGGGCGCGCTCGATGTCGCCGTCGGCGGCCTGCACGAGCTTGGCGACGATGTTCTCGACGTCCTCGCCCACGTAGCCCGCCTCGGTGAGCGTCGTCGCGTCGGCAATGGCGAACGGCACGTCGAGCGCACGGGCAAGCGTCTGCGCCAGCAGCGTCTTGCCGGAGCCCGTCGGACCGATCAGAAGAATGTTTGACTTCTGAAGCTCGACGGAGCGCGCAGCGTCCGCCTGGTTCTTCAGTCGCTTGTAGTGGTTGTAGACCGCCACGGATAGCGTGCGCTTGGCGCGCTCCTGACCTACGACGTACTGGTCGAGCAGGTCATAGAGCTCCTTGGGCTTGGGCAGGGGCTTCTCAGCCTCGGGCTTCGCCTCAGGAGCGCTCTCAGGAGTGGGGCCGCTCCTGAGCTCGTCGTTCATCGAGCGGATGCATTCACCGCAGATCAGTTCGCCGCGAATGCCGGAGAAGAGCTCCTTGCACTCGCTCTCGCTGCGGCCGCAGAAGGAACAGGTTCGCATGTCATTCACCTCGATTCCGCTCAAAGCGCCTTTTCAAGCTCGGCGCGCGTCGTGAAGATGCGGTCGACGAGGCCGTAGTTCATGGCCTCCTCGCCCACGAGCCAGTAGTCACGCTCGGTGTCGAGGGAGACTTCGGAAACAGGCTTGCCGCAGTTGTCGGCAAGAATCTGGTTGAGCTCCTGCTTCGTGCGCAGGATCTGGCGGGCGGTAATCTCGATTTCGGTCGCCTGCCCCTGGATGCCGCCGAGCGGCTGATGGATCATGACGCGGGAGTGCGGCAGCGCATAGCGGCGGCCCTTCTCGCCCGAGCTCAGGAGGAGCGCACCCATCGAGGCGGCAAGGCCCACGCAGATCGTGCAGACCTTCGGACGAATGAACTTCATCGTGTCGTAGATGCCCATGCCGGCGGAAACGGAACCGCCGGGGCTGTTGATGTAGAAGTAGATGTCCTTGTCCGGATTCTCGCTCTCGAGGAAGAGCATCTGTGCAATCACGAGGCTCGCGGACTGGTCGTTCACCTCACCCGTAAGGAAGATGATGCGGTCGCGAAGGAGGCGCGAATAGATGTCGTAGCTGCGTTCGCCGCGGCCGGTGTCTTCAATGACATAAGGGACTAGCATTTTTTTATTCGCCTTGTGGAAAAAGGGGTATCTGCCGATTGTAGCGGAGCGAGCGGAAAAGCTCCCGCCTGCGGACCACGGAAAAGAAAAAAGAGGCATCCGGCGTGTTGTCCGTGATGCCTCTCGAGTCGATCAGGGCCGGCGCGGCAGGCCGCGCCCGCAAGTCTGACGTTGTCCCGTTCGTTAGAACTGGCCGGCCATCAGCTTGTCGAATTCAACCGTTTCCTCAACGGTCTTGGCCTTGGCGAGGATCCATTCGGTCACGTTGTTTTCCGTGGCCTGGGCGCGGAGGTTGCCCACGCGGTTCTGGTCCTTCATGATGTACTCGATGACTTCTTCCGGCTTTTCGTAGCTGGAAGCGATATCGGCGGCGATTTCACGAACCTGTTCGTCGGAACCGGAGATATTTTCCTGAGAGATCAGGGCTTCGACGAAGAGGCCGAGGCGCACGCGGCGTTCAGCCTGCGGCTTGAAGGCGTCGACGGGCATGGCGGGCATCTTCTTGACGTCGATGCCGCGGCCGGCGAGGTCGCTTTCCATCTGCTGGCGGAGGGCTTCGCACTGGTCGTTCACGAGAACGGTCGGAAGGGCGAAGTCGCAGGCGTTGGCGGCGGCTTCCATCACTTCGGCCTTGGTCTTCGTTTCGAGGCGGGCCTTGACTTCGCGTTCGAGGTTGGCGCGGATTTCAGCGCGCATGGCTTCAACACCACCCTTGACGCCGAGGCTGGCGGCGAATTCGTCGTCAACTTCCGGGTAGGCGGGTTCGGCGACTTCGACGACTTCAACGTCGAATTCAACGGCCTGACCTTCGAGTTCCTTGATGCCGTAGTCGGCGGGGAAGGTCATCGGGAAGGTCTTCTTTTCACCGGCAGCCATGCCCGTGACGGCGGCTTCGAACTCGGGGAGCATGCGGCCCTGGCCGAGAACGAACACGTAGCCTTCGGCGGAACCGCCCTGGAATTCAACGCCGTCCTTCTTGCCCTTGAAGTTGAGCTTGACGCGGTCGTCGTTGGCGGCGGCGCGTTCCACGACGTTGTACGTGGCGCGCTGGCGGCGCATGACGTCAATCGTCTTTTCGACTTCGGCGTCCGTCACCGGGCAGACGTAGCGCTTGAGTTCGACGGCGGAGAAGTCGGGAACCTGAACGTCAGGGAACACTTCGAACTTGGCCGTGAAGTGCATGTTCTCCTTGTCCTCTTCGTTCTTGGCGGCGTCGATGCGCGGATAGCCGGCAATGCGGAGCTCGCTTTCGGAGGCGGCCTTCTGCCAGGCTTCGCCGACGAGCTGGTTGATGGCTTCGTCATAGGCCTGCATGCCGTACATGCGGCGGACCTGAGCGGCCGGAACGTGACCCTTGCGGAAGCCCGGGAGCTTGGCGTTCTTGCCGTAGTTCTTCAGGGCCTTTTCGGTGAGTTCTTCAGCGGAAGCGTAGGAAACGACCAGATCGAGCGTGCGTTCGAGCGGGTTGACCTTGGCGACCTCTTCGGTCTTGACGGTTTCTTGTTCAGTCATCGCAGTAGTCTTTATAAAAGTCCGCCCGCTTGACGCGCGGCGGAATTTGTGGAAGAGATCCGTCCCTTTGCAGAACGGACCGCGTGAAAAATCCTTTCCAGAGCGAAGCGCACCCGCATGCGGCGGACCGTCGTTCGTTCTCTTCTATAAAAAGAGCATCCGCCGGCTTCTGATGTCGGCGGACCTGAATTTTTTAATTATAGCGGAGAAATTCAGCTGTTGTTTCAACGGGTTCCTGCGGGAAACCCGCTCCCCGCACTGAATTCGGCCTCGATTCAGGCGCCGTCCTCCTCTTGTGCAGGAGACGCCTTCCTCCGCATCCGCACGGCCAATTGCTTACAATTCCTGCGACGAGGCTCTTTCGAGCTTGCTAGAATTTTTCTCCCGTTCAATCCGGCCTGCGCCGGCCCTCATCTTCCTCCTGCCTTCAGAACCATGCGGTCCCGTCTTTCCCTTCTGACCATCTCCTTCGCCATGCTCTCCCTTCTTGCAGGCTGCGCAACTGCGCCCAGGGGGACGAACACTGATGCGGGGACGCAACAGGAAGTCACGAGTACCCGCCGTCACACGACCGCAGAACGCTTTGCAAAGACCACCGACAACGAACTCTACAACGAGAGGATCGCTCAGGTGTCAAGGGACATACGCGCCATCTGCACCTCGCCAGCAAACCGTCCTTACTATGCGAAGACGCCCTGCCTGCCCTCGGGCATGACGGAAGCTCACCTCAAGGACGGCTCGCGCATCACCCCGGAGGCGCGACGCGTCGCTGAGCGCGTCTTTGCAAGCCTGCACAAGCTCAACGAGGACACCCGCAGCCTGATGATCTCCTCGGGAGACGCCCACCTCATCAAGCTTGCGCGCCATTCCCGTGAAATGGTCGATCCAAAAATCTCCGCCCTGCAGTCCTCGCTTCTCAAGGGCGCCATGACCTGGGCCGAGTACAACCGCGCCCGTCTCGAGGTCTACGATGCAAGCAGGACGGGCGCTCCCGCCGAATGACACGCCATCAGGCTCAAGGTCAGGACATCCGCGCCCTGAATTCCTGTAGAATGCGTTGTTCGTGCGGGGATGGCGAAATTGGTAGACGCACCAGGTTTAGGTCCTGACGCCGTTGAGGCGTGTCGGTTCGAGTCCGATTCCCCGCACCAAGGATTAAGAAAGAAAAGGGAGACGCTTCCGAGTGTCTCCCTTTTCTTCATTCAGCCCGCCGCAGGGCAAATGGGGCGCGGCCGTGCGCACCCCTTCACAAGTCAGTGCTTGTGACCGCAACCGCAGCCGCAGGCGCCTTCCTCGTGATGATGGTGATGATGCTCTTTACCGTCATGATGATGGTGGTGCTCGCCGCAACCGCACTCATCTTCATGGTGGTGATGATGTTCGCCACAGCCGCAACCACACGCTTCCTCGTGGTGATGGTCATGACCGCCGCAACCGCAGCCGCATTCCTCTTCGGCATGATGGTGGTGATGGCCGCCACAGCCGCAGCCGCACTCTTCCTCGTCGTGGTGGTGCCCGCCGCAGCCACAGCCGCATTCCTCTTCGCCGTGATGGTGATGATGACCGCCGCAGCCGCAACCGCCGCCACAGCCGCAACCGCCTGCATGACGCTCGATGCGGACGGGTTCGAAGGCCTCTTCGACCTCGGTGACCTCGAGACCGATCATGCCGAGCATCTTGGCGATGTTCGGGAGCGGCCGAACGGCGAAGCCCTCGGGAGCTTCGGCCACTTCGACGCCGCGGTTGATGAGGGCGCCGACGGCCTCCTGCATCGTGCGCAGGTCGCCCGTCACGTGAAGAACCTTTTCAACGGCGGGACGCACGACCCAGAACTGGCCTGCGTCGTCAACGAAAACGTCGTTGACGAAGAGCGGGCGCTTTTCCTCAACGGAGACGGCGATCACGCCTTCGGGCGTTTCAAAGGAGTCCTCCCAGGCCATGCGCTGGGCGGACGTGAGAACGAGCTGCTTGGCGCGGGCGAGAATGGGCTGGGCAGGGGCCGCTTCGGGCGGCAGGAGCTTGGTAAAAGTCGTCATTTTGAATTCCTGTGAGGCCGGCGCCTCGCGAAGCGACAGGCTTCGCCCTCAGGCGCCGACAAGTGTCTACCCATTTTAAGCAAAGAGAATCATTCGCGTGTAAGAAAACTTTGCGCCCGGCAAAGGCTATTCGACAGCGGCCGCCAGCGCATCGGAAAGACGGTCGACGGCAATGACCTCGAGGCCCTCGACGGGCGTTCTCGGCGCATTGGCGCGCGGAATCACGGCCTTTGCGAAGCCAAGCTTCGCCGCCTCACGAAGCCTTTCCTGACCTCTGGGCGCAGGCCTGATTTCTCCGGCGAGGCCCACTTCGCCGAAGACAACGAGACCGCGGCGCAGGGGCTTGTTTCGAATGCTCGAATAGATGGCGCACAAAAGCGCGAGGTCGGCCGCTGGCTCCGAGATCTTCACGCCGCCCACGGCGTTGACGAAGACGTCCTGATCAAAGCAGCCCACGCCCGCGTGGCGGTGCAGGACCGCAAGAAGCATGGCAAGGCGCTGCGAGTCCACGCCGAGGGCAAGCCTCCTCGGCGCGGGCAGGTGCGTGGCGTCGACGAGCGCCTGAATCTCAACGAGAAGCGGGCGAGTGCCCTCCTGCGTCACCAGCACGCTCGACCCGGGAATGTCGGACTTGTATTCGGAGAGGAAGATGGCCGACGGGTTCGTCACGCCGCGAAGACCGTGATCCGTCATGGCGAAGACGCCGAGCTCGTTCACGGCGCCGAAGCGGTTCTTGAAGGCGCGCACGAGACGGAAGTTCGAGTGCTGGTCGCCCTCGAAATAGAGCACCGTATCGACGATGTGCTCGAGAATTCGAGGACCGGCAAGAGAGCCGTCCTTGGTGACGTGACCGACGAAGATGAGGGTCGTACCCACGGTCTTGGCCATGCGCGTGAGTCTTGCGGCGCACTCGCGCACCTGAGAAACGGAACCCGGCGCGCTGTCAAGCTGGCTTGAGAAGATGGTCTGGATCGAGTCGATCACGACGTACTCGGGCTTGCGGCTAGAAATCACGCTCTCGATATGCTCGAGCTCGATTTCACTCATGAGGGTGAGGCCGCGGGGCTCGAGCTGAAGGCGCTGCGCCCTGAGCGCGATCTGCGTGGGGCTTTCCTCGCCCGAAACGTAAAGCGCCGAATGGCCGAGCTCGACGAGTCTGGCCATGACCTGCAGCAGAAGCGTCGACTTGCCGATGCCGGGGTCGCCGCCGATCAGGGCGACGCATCCCTTCACAAGCCCGCCTCCCATGACTCGGTCGAATTCGCCGAGTCCCGTCACGGTGCGGGGGATCTCCTCGATCGCCACGTCGGAGAGGTCCTGCAGGGAGCCCGTCGTGTCGACGAAGCCGCCTGCGGAGCGCGGGGAGCCCGCACCGTAGCGGGCGGCGATGCCCTGCGCCACCTTGAACTCCTGGAGCGTGTTCCAGGCCTTGCAGTGCGGGCACTGTCCCTGCCACTTGGCAGTCGTGCCGCCGCACTCATTGCAGACGAATTCGGTTCTGGTCTTGGTCGTGCGAGGTGCCATCGGTTGCCGTATGTCGGTTGTCAGTGCTTGATTTGAAGCGGAACGCGGCGTGCAAGCGCGCAGATGAGCTCATAGCCGATCGTGCCTGCAGCGGCCGCCACTCGGTTGACGGGCAGGTGCCTGCCCCAGAGCTCCACGCGGCTGCCGAGGCCTGCGGACGGGATGTCGGTGATGTCGATCTCGAGCATGTCCATCGAGACGGCGCCCACGAGCGGCGCGATGGCGCCCTCGACCCACGTGGGAGAGCCGTCGGGCATCGAACGTGGATAACCGTCCGCGTAGCCGCAGGCAACGATGCCCACGCGCGTGGGACGCTTGGCGATCCAGCGCGAGCCGTAGCCCACGGCCTCGCCCGGCGCAATCTCCTGAACGGCGATGATCTTCGCCGAGAGCGTCATGGCGGGAATGAGGCCGAGCTCCTCGGAGGAAATGTGGGAGTCAGGGCTCACGCCGTAAAGCGCAACGCCCGCACGCACGCCGTCACCTCCCACTTCGGGATGCCAGAGGATGGCAGCGGAGTTGGCCATGCAGGCCGCCGTGGCGGAATGCGCGAGCCTGCCCATGCGGGTGAGCTGTCGGGAGACCGATGCGGGCGCATCGCCGAGATAGCTCGGCTCGGCGTTGGCAAAGTGCGTGACGACGCCCATCACCTTCACGCCCGGAATGGACGTGAGGAGGTCGTAGATCGTGCCCACCTCGACGGGCAGGAAGCCCAGACGGTTCATGCCCGAGTTCACCTTGATGTGAACCTTCACCTCACGCAGCTGGAGACGCTTGAGAATGTCGATCTGCCACATGGAGTGGACGACCGTCTCGACGTCAAGGTCCTGAAGCGGCTCGATGTCCGTTTCATCGAAGAAGCCCTCCAGAAGCAGCACGCGCTTGTGCCAGCCCGCGCGGCGCGCGCGTTCGGCGTCGCACAGGTCGATGGTCGCAAAGCCGTCCGCATCGGCGAAGGCCTCGACGGCATTCTCAAGACCGTGGCCGTAGGCATTGGCCTTGACGACCGCCCAGAGGGTGCGATCGCCGACACTCTCACGAAGGCGGGCAAGATTGTGCTTCAGCGCCTGAATATCAATTTCAGCGTATATGGGACGGGGCACTCGAATACTCTTCTTTCATAAGTCAAGGGAACCCGCACGGGGCGTCTCGTGCAGAAACCCGTTAATGTTACTCGCCTGCGCCGCGATTCGTTCGAATTTCACAATTTGAAAGTGACTCGGCCCACCTCCCGCCTCTCCCCGTTCTCGGAAGGAATTTGCACCGAATGTTTACGTACGCCCTCAGGCAAGGTAGACTTAACGGATTGACCTCCAAGGTAGACTTAACGGATTGACCTCCAACCATTCAGGCTCATTCACAGGCTTTTATGAACCGCGGCTTCTATACCATCATGTGCGCGCAGTTCCTGTCGTCTCTGGCCGACAACGCACTGCTCATCGCTGCCATCGCCCTTCTGACGAGCATCAACGCTCCTGACTGGATGACGCCGCTCCTCAAGCTCTTTTTCGTGGTGAGCTACGTGTGCCTCGCCGCCTGGGTGGGCATCTTCGCAGACTCGATGCCCAAGGGCCGCGTCATGTTCCTGACGAACTTCGTCAAGGCGGTCGGCTGCCTGCTGATGCTCTTCGGCGGCCACCCACTTCTCGCCTACGCGATCGTGGGCGTGGGCGCTGCGGCCTACTCGCCCGCGAAGTACGGCATTCTCACCGAGCTTCTCCCGCCGCAGAAGCTCGTTGTCGCCAACGGCTGGATCGAGGGCCTCACGGTTGGTTCCATCATTCTCGGCGTTGTGCTCGGCGGTGTTCTCATCAAGCCTGAGATCGCACAGTCCATCCTCGATTTGTTCCATCTTGATGCTCTCGGCCTGTCGAGCTTTGCCGAGGCCGCCATCTTCGCAATCGCCTTCGTCTACCTCGCCGCCTCGGCCGTCAACCTCGCCATTCCCGACACGGGCGTGCGCTATCCCCCGCAGAAGTTCGACCCCGTCGACTCCATCAAGGGCTTCGTCAAGAGCTGCCGTCTTCTCTGGAGCGACCGTCTCGGTCAGATCTCCCTCTCCGTCACGACGCTCTTCTGGGGCGCAGGCGCAGTGCTTCAGTTCCTCGTTCTCAAATGGTGCGACCACGCGCTCGGCATGGATCTCTCTCAGGGTGCCGTCATGCAGGCCGTCGTGAGCCTCGGCATCGCCGTCGGCGCCTTCCTCGCCGCCGCCAAGGTTCCTCTCAAGAAGTCCCTCAACGTTCTGCCCATGGGCATCTGCATGGGCGTGCTCGTCGTGGGCGCCTCCTACTTCACGCGCGACATTGCGCCCGCAGGCGGCCTCTCGCTCTTCGGCTTCGAGCTTTCCTGGGCCGTCATGATCGCCGGCCTCATCATGATCCTCGTGGGCATCTGCGCGGGCTTCTTCGTCGTTCCGATGAACGCGCTCCTGCAACACCGCGGCCATGTCCTCATGAGCGCGGGACGCTCCATCGCCGTGCAGAACTTCAATGAGAACTCCTCCATCCTCGTGATGCTCGGCGTCTACTCCCTGCTCATCAAGGCCGACCTCTCGGTTCCCGCCACGATGATGATCTTCGGCGTCTTCGTGAGCATCTCTATGCTGCTCGTCATCCTCAAGCACCGCCGCAATCAGGCCGAGTACGACAGCACCCACCTGATCGGCGAAGGCACCCGCCACGTGACTGAAGAGCACTGATCAGCATCACCAAGGCACCCTCCCGAACGGGCCCTGCACGACAGCACGGGCACGTTTCCGTTCATGGCTCCCAGCCATGAAGCGCAAAAAGCCAAACGCCCTCTCCTCGCCAGCAAACAACACAGCAACCACCTGCCCCCCATCGAAAGCCCCCTCAAAGCCTTAGGAAACGCGAGTACAAGAAAAAGCGGACCGCCTCCACGTCGGGAGAACGGTCCGCCTGAAGACGTCAGGAGAAAGTCCCTGTCTTATACGGCGGCGGGAACTGCCTCGTCATCCTTTTCATCCTTGCCGAGATCATGGTTCACCATGGCTGCGACCGTGGAGTCGGACCAGACGTTGAGCGTCGTTTCGATCATATCGATGACGGCGTAGAAGGGCAGGATCACGCCCATGAGCATGATGGGCACGTTCATGCTTGCGAGAAGACTCGCCGAAAGGAAGAAGCAACCCATCGGAACGCCTGCGTTGCCCACGGCCGCGAGGGTCGAGATCAGGATCCAGGCGGCGAGCATCGGCAGCGTCACCTCGGCACCCGCATTCTGCATCAGGTAGACGACCGTAACGAGGATGAAGGCGGCGCAGCCGTTCATGTTGATCGTCGTGCAGATCGGCAGCACGAAGCGGGAGACGGGGCGAGCGACGCCCACGTTGTTTTCCGCGCAGGACATCGTGACGGGCAGCGTGCCGGCGGAGGACTTCGAGAAGAAGGCGACGGCAAGCGCAGGCGCCATGCCCTTGGCGACGCGGATCGGATTGACGCCGCGGGCAAGCATGAGAAGCGGAAGCACGACGAGCATCTGGACGAAGTTGGCGGCGAGAATGACGCCGAAGTAGGTGCCGAGACCGCCGATCTCAACGCCCTTGTTCATCTCGACGACAAGTGCAGAGATGAAGCCGAAGATGCCGATCGGAAGCACGCGGATGAGCCACTTCACGAGAATGAAGAGGACCTCCTGAGCGCCCGTGAAGAAGGCAAGCAGCACCTCCTGCGAGCGGCTGTCGCGCGGCAGGCGGGAGATTGCGATGCCGATGGCGGCGGAGACGAGCAGGACAGAGAGCACGTTCGCGGAGAGGAACGGCGCCAGGAAGTTGTCCGGAATCACGGACTGGATGTACTCGAGATAGGAGTGCTCCGCCACCTGCGGCGCGATGGCGCCCGCCGTCATGGCGACGTTGGCGGGAGACATGGCGACGTAGAGGACGGCGGCGAGCGTGGCCGCCAGAATCGTCGTGAAGAGCGTGTAGAAGATCGTGTGGCGGAAGATGCGACCAGACTCGCTCGAACGGGAGATCGAGGCGAGCGTCGCGATGATCGACACGGCGATGATCGGAATGCTGATGAACTTGAAGAGGCGAATGAAGATCGAGCTCACGAAGTCCGCGAATGCATGGATAGTCTCGCCGCCCCAGAGGCCGCTGCAGACGCCGAGCACGATCGCAACGAGATAGGCGGCCGCCATGGCGGTCTGGGAACCCTTGACGCGGGGCCTGGCTTCGTCGGGGGATTGAGTCATCTGGGAGTTTCCTTCTTGTTTTTGAAAAACTGCAGTGCTGCGGATCCGCAACAGTCTTTTCGAAGTGTATACCCGAGTAACTCGCTCAGGTATATCCGCACATCCTCATTTTGCGTCAACAAAAATCAGGCATGCTTTCCCGGCCTGCAGCAGTAGCGAACCGATCCATCTAAGCACAACTGCCTAGTTCGACTCACCGTAATCCAAAGGCGTCTGCCCCGCAGGGTAACGCCGCCTTCTGACGACAACAGACGAAAAAGAGGCGGAAGACCGTGAGACCAGTCCTCCGCCTGTCAAAAGGCCTTCCGGAGAAAAAGGAAAAACCGGAAGGCATTCCAAGACAACTTGTTCCGTCTTCGCCCTTTTTCTCTCAGAGCCCAATGAGGCGCTCGGGATGGGAGTAGACGTTGGCGCGGCTGCGACGGCAGAAGGCCGCAAGCGTGATCCCGCACTCTCGTGCAAGTTCGACGGCGAGCGCCGTCGGTGCGGAGACGGCGAAGATGATCTCGACGCCGCACATGGCCGCCTTCTGAACCATTTCGTAGGAGGCTCTGGAGCTGATGACAAGCGCGCCGTCACGCCAGCCCCTGCGGGCACGAAGACCGAGCAGCTTGTCAAGCGCGACATGCCTGCCGACGTCTTCGGCGCCGCCCGCAAAGCTTCCGTCGGGACGAACCCAGACGGCGGCGTGGGTGCAGCCCGTGATGCCGCCGAGGCGCTCGACACGCTCCAGATAGCCGAGGGCGTCGGCATAGGCCGCCATCGGGAAGGTCTGCTCGTGCGGCACGACCCGCTTTTCGCGCACGGCCTCTCCAAGACTTTCGACGCCGCAGATGCCGCAACCCGTGCGGCCCGTCATCGAGCGGCGGCGGTCCTTGAGCTTCCAGAAGCATTCGGACGAAATCGTGAGGTCCACCTCGATGCCGCCGCGGCAGGCCTCGCGCACCTCGCAGGCATAGAGATGCGAGGCGTCGGGAATGATGCCCTCGGCAAGCGAGAAGCCGAGCGCGAATTCTTCGAGCATCGAGGGAGAGGCCATCATGACGGCGTGCGAGATGCCGTTGTAGACAAGCGCAACGGGAACCTCCTCTGCCACCCAGTCGAGCGCAGGCTCGTCTGCATTCATGCGAAAGACCTCGACCTCGCGGGCCCCCAGACGCTCGACGCCGCCCATGGAGACGGGCATGCAGGTCCCCGCCTCAATGGCGGTCGCAAGCGCGTGTTCGGCCTTGTTCAAATAAGCGCATCCCATGTTCATCTCCCGTGCGTTTCGTGCCAGCGGCATCTCGTTGCGGAAATATTGATCCTCAGGCTTCCTTGCCCTCAACGGCGTTCTGATAGAAGAGCTCAAGCCCCGTCATGACGATCTGCTCGACGTCGGCGCAGAAGTTGAGCTCCTCTCCCGCGAAGATCGTCGGGAAGGCGGCATGACAGCCGGCGCAGACGTGCAGGCGGCGCGTTTCGTCGGTCTCGTCATGGATGTAGGAGAGGTCCGACACGGCCTGATCGCCGCAGACGGCGCAGCGGATGCGCTCGAAGACCCAGTGTGCGCCGCAGCACGTGCACCAGAGCTGCTTGATGTGCCCGTTGAGCGGCGTGTCGGTCACGCTCGCGACGGCGGCGTCGGAGCCGCAGACGGGGCAGTGAAGCGGACGGTTGTGATGCGTCGTGTCGGTGCCCGTTCTGGCGATGCGGCGGCTGCCTTCGTCGGCCGCCTCGTCAAGGAAGACGCGAAGCGCGAGGCCGAGCACGGGAAGAAGGAAGATGTCAAGAAGGGCGTCCTCGCCCGCGTGCACCTCGACGGCATGGAGATACCCCATCGGATCGCGACCTGCGCTCTCAAGGAGCTCAGCCGACGCAAAGCGCGTCCAGTCGATGGCTCGGCAGGCTTCGAGCATGTCGCCCTCGATCTCGTCGTTGTCGAGAAGGGCCGCCGCGATGGCGTCGACCGTCTGCAGGAAGCGCTCCGAGTCAATCGTGACGGGACGGAGCGAGAGAAGCGTCTCCTTGCCCAGACGGGCGGCCTCGATCTCTTCGTCAGTCCACTCGGGAGCTTCAGCGGCAAGCTGTGCGCGCAGATCCGCCGCCTTGAGCAGCGCGGGCGCAAAGAGCGCGAGACGCGCGACGACGCTTTCGTCCTGGTGACCGGCGGCACGGGCAAGGGCCCTTTCGATCGACTTGCGGTTGAGCATGTGACTTTCCTTTTTTTCAAGGCACTCCGTGCCGTAAGCCCGGAATGCGCGTTTTCTGATTGTGGATTCGGCGCCTCTTCGGGCGTCCGGAAAGAGGTCTCCAAGTCTCTAGAGGCCTCTTTCCGGACGAGCCCCCTGCGGGGCCCGTCCGGGGGTCGTCGGCGTCGCAGAAGCACCGGCGGCTCTTTCGGAGAGTTCGGAAAAGCTTCCCCTTACTTTTCCTTGCCGTCCTTTTCAACGGTCACGTTCTTGCCAAGGGCAATTTCCTCATTCGCCCAGTAGCCCCAGTGGTAGACCGCGTCGGACTCGCTCACCTTGCCGTCGCCGAACATGATGCGGGCGGTGCCGCGATACGGCTGGAAAATGCCGGCGCCGAGATAGATGTGGGCGATGCCGACAAAGACGGTGAGGAAGAAGAACACGTCATGCACGAGGTGTGCAAGAAGCAGCGTTTCAGGGGCGAAGTCGACCTTGAGGCCGGAGCCGGTCGGGAAACCCGTGTTGAGCCAGAGCACGATGCCCGAGAGCGCGAGCATGATGCAGAAGAACAGCAGGGCGCCGTCGGCGAGACGCTGGGCGGACTTCACGTGGTGCTGCGGGGGCATGTGAACCTTGCCCGGCGCAAACAGATAGAACGGGAATTTCATGGCCCAGGTCACGTCGTCCTTGTCCCACTTGCCGAAGATGTCCTCCTTGAAGAGGTGCACGAAGCCGGCGGGCGACTTCAGCACGGCGAAGAGCGGAACGAGGATGAACGGAACCGCGAGGACGCGATGGAGCATGCGCATGGTCTGGGTGAACTCACCGCCCATAATGCCGCCGCCGAGGCTCGGAACGAACACGAACACGCCGGTGACCGCGAGCAGGATGCAGGCGACGGCGGCAACGCCGTGAGTCACGCGGGTGAGCAGAGAGTGACGCTGAATGTATCTGGTCATTCTGAGTCTCCTATTACTTGCCGGAGGCTTCTTTTTCAAGAAGCTCCTTGACTTCACGATCGGCGGTGGCGCGCTGTTCAGGCGTCCAGTGCTTCTTGGCTTCCTCGACGGTCACCTTTTCGCGGCGGTAGCCGGTGGCGGCGACGAAGGAAACGGCGAGGCCGGCGAGCACCGCAGCGGTGCCGACACCGGTCACCGTGCGCATGGCGTTCATCATGCCGATCATCTTGTTGGGCTTGGGATCGGTCGGGAGGCCATAGGCTTCGTGACCGAACTGGCAGACCTGCAGCACGTGCAGACCGCCCATCTCGTTGACGCCGTAGAGCTCGGCCTTGTCAAAGCCCTTCTTCTTGAGGAACTCGACTCGCTTCTGACCGAGCGCGATCATTTCGTCGCGCGGGCCGAACTTGAGCGCCTCAGGCTGGCAGGTCTTGACGCAGGCCGGGATGCCGCCCTCTTCGAGACGGTCGATGCAGAGCGTGCACTTGTCCACGCAGCCGTCCATCGGACGGAAGCGGGGCACGTCGAACGGGCAGGCGGACTGGCAGTACGTGCAGCCGTTGCACTTGTCCGTGTCGTACGCGACGACGCCGTTCTCCTTCTTGTAGAGGGCGCCGGACGAGCAGATCGCAACGCAGGCGGCGTCCGTGCAGTGGTAGCACGAGCGGCGGCCGATTGCGAAGTTGATCGGCTGGTACTTGTTGCCGGACTCCTTCTCGTCGAACGTCATCACGAGACGCGTGTCGCCGTTGAGGTCAGGCGGGTTCTGATACGTGCCCGAGAACTTGTTCTCGTTGAGGCCGAGCTTCGAGGGAAGCATGTTCCACTGCTTGCACGCAACCTGGCAGCCCTTGCAGCCGGTGCAATGCGAAGAGTCGAACAGCATGGCGACTTCTTTAGTGTTTGCCATCATTCATCTCCATTGGCACGCCGTCAGGCTGCCTTCTCAAGGTTGACAAGGAACGCCTTGTATTCCGGAATGTACGAGTTCGGGTCACCGACGTTGGGAGTGAGGTCGTTCACGTTGTCGCCGGTGGCGAGCTTCGTCGCCCAGGAGAAGTGGTGCGGCATGCCGACCACGTGCGTGAGCTTGCCGTCGATCATCATCGGCTTCATGCGGATGGTGATCATGGCGTCGACCACGACGGAGCCTCGGTTGTTCCAGACTCGGACCTTGTCGCCCGGACGAATGCCCTTTTCCTTCGCAAGCTCTTCGGAAAGCTCGATGAAGTTGCTCGGGATGAGTTCGTTGAGCCACGGGATGTTGCGGGTCTGCGTGCCGGACTGCCAGTGCTCGACGACGGAGTAGGTCGTGACCACGTACGGATAGTCCTTGATGCTACCGCGGCGGACCGACGGGTCCTCCGTGAAGCGAGCGCACGGGTTGCCGCCTGCACCGTTGAGGAGGTTCTTCACCGGAGCCTCATGCGGTTCGAAGTGCTCGGGCAGCGGACCGTCGGCCATCGAGTAGGCGAAGAGACGGGCGTTCTGCTCCCAGGTCATGAAGAAGGCGTTGTCGTCGGGGGCCTTGGCCGTGACGAAGTCGCCCACGTCGTTCTGGAGCCACTTCTTGCCGTCCCATTCGACGAGCACGCGCTTCGGATCCCAGGGCTTGCCCTTCGGGTCGGCGGAGCAGCGGTTGTAGAGGATGCGGCGGTTGGCGGGCCAGGCGAAGGACCAGCCGGGGAAGAGACCGAGACCGGTCGGGTCTTCCTTCGAGCGGTTTGTCATCGGCTGCTTCATCGGGTCGAGCTTCTGGGACTCGTTGTTGTAGTAGCCCGAGAAGATCCACATGCCGCAAGCGGTCGTGCCGTCAGCCTGAAGCTGGCCGTAGCCCTTGAGGAGCTTGCCGTCGCCGACCGTGTAGCCGTTGAGGGCCCAGCAGAGGGCGCGCAGATCGGGCTTGCCGTCGATCGTGTAGTCGAAGTTCGTCTTCAGGATCTGATCCGGGCAGGCGCCGCCTTCCTTCTTGTAGAGCTCGACGATGTTCTTCCAGAGAAGCATCATCATCTCGAAGTCGGAACGGCATTCTCCCGGCGGCTCGATGGCCTTTTCACGCCACTGGATCCACCGACCGGAGTTGTTGATGGAGCCGATTTTTTCATAGATGAGCGCGGCGGGAAGGAAGTAGACCTCGGTCTTGACGTCCTCGGGCTTCATGTCCGGAGCTTCCCAGAAGGTCGAGGTCTCCGTCTGGAACCAGTCGGCGACGACGAGCCAGTCAAGGTTGGCCATCGAGTGGCGGGCGTGCTTGCCGTTCGGGGTGGAATGCATCGGATTCATGCCCCAGCAGAAGTAGCCCTTGATCTTGTTGTCGCGCATGTCGTTGAACGACATGATCGTGGAGTAGTCGCCGTAGTCGAGCTTCGGGCTGATCTTCGGCAGCAGGTCGTAGCAGTAGTCGTTCTCGACCGTGGCGTTGGCGCCGAACCATTCGCGAAGCTGGGAGATCCAGAACTTCGGCTTGTTGGCGTAGTAGCCCGCGGCGTACGTTTCCTTCGAAAGATAGTCGGCGAGCTTCGGGTGAGCCTTGCCGGTCGGCCAGGAGAGATAGGCGGGAGCCTGATGCGAGCTTGCGCCGACGTCGGTCGAACCCTGAACGTTCGGTTCGCCGCGAAGGGCGTTGATGCCGCCGCCCGCGATGCCGATGTTGCCGAGCAGAAGCTGGATGACGCACATGGCGCGGCAGTTCTGGGAGCCGTAGGTGTGCTGCGTCTGACCGAGGGCGTAGAGGATGGAGCCCGCCTTGTCGGGACGGCCGGTGGAGGCGAAGACCTCCCAGACCTTCTTCATGACGTCGGGATCCATGCCGGTGACGCGCGTGACGAGCTCGGGCGTGTAGCGGGCATAGTGACGCTTCATGACGTTGAGGACGCAGTTCGGATCCTGAAGGGTCATATCGCGCTTGAGGACCTTGAGGTCAGGCGTCTTGAACTTCGGCGTGCCCGGACGGTTGACCCAGGCGAAGGCGGAGCCTTCGGAAGTGTCCCAGACGGCCTTGTGATCGACGTCGTAGCCCCAGGTTTCATTGTCGTAGCGCTTCGTTTCCGGATCCCAGCCGGAAAAGAGGCCGTGATCGACGTCGAACTTGAAGTCGGGACGCAGCAGGCAGGCGGCGTTCGTGTAGTGCAGGACGTATTCCTTCTGGAAAAGGTCGTTCTGCAGGATGTAGTTGATCAGGCCGCCGTAGAAGGCAAGGTCGGAGCCCGGACGGATGCGGGCGTAGATGTCGGCGCGGGCGGCCGAACGGGAGTAGCGCGGATCGACCACGATCCACGTGGCGCCCTTGTCCTGGGCGCGCTCGACCCAGCGGGAGGAGAGCGGATGGTTTTCGACGTTGTTCGAACCGATCGACATGATGACGTCGGAGTTGGCGAAGTCGCACCAGTGGCTCGTCATGGAGCCGCGGCCAAACGACGGCGCAAGACCGGAAACGGTCGAAGAGTGACAGACGCGGGTCTGGTTGTCGATGGCGAGGACGCCGAGGCTGCGCGCGAACTTCTGCACGAGCCAGCCTTCCTCGTTGTTAAGCTGGGCGGCGCCTAGGCTGGCGATGCCGTCGCAGCGATTGACCGTCACGTCGCCTTCCTTCTCGACGAAGGTGGCGTCGCGGGTCTTCTTGACGTGCCTGGCAATTTCAAGAGCGGCCTGATCCCAGGAAAGACGCTCCCAGGTCTTGCTGCCCGGACGGCGAACCATCGGATAGAGCACGCGGTCCGGATGAAGCTGGGCGCGGCGATCCTTCGTCACGATGTTGCGAAGGCCCCACATGGCGGCGCCCTTCGGGCACAGGCCGCCAAGGTTGACCGGATGATCCGGGTCGCCTTCAAGATTGATGAGTTCGCCGTTTCGCGTCGAGCAGATCGTGCCGCAGCCGCCTGAGCAGTAGCAGCAGATGTTCGTCGTTTCATTCACGCTGGTGAGCTTGTAGGGCTTCTTGGAGCCGCCGGCCGCATGGGCAGCCGCGCCGGCAAGACCGGACGCAGCACCGCCGCCGAGAAGCAAACCACGCTTGAGAAAACTTCTGCGAGATACTTCCATGGGGGATCCTTCTTGGAAAGTTGTTGTTCTTGCCGTCGCATGAGCGATGCACCGAATCAGGGGCGGCGCATCGCGGCGGTGATTTTCGTCATGACAGAGGGGGACTCCGTCGACACAGAGAGTCTGCCCTCATGTCGAATTCATGACAACCCTACTCTCGCAGTAGTTTTCAACCCAAAGCCCCCTCCCTTAGCTTTAATACATCTACCACCTGAGAGGTACTTCTGACGAAGGGTCTTCAACGGGAAACTCATTTCTGCAGGAGAGCCCCGCTATTCACAATGAAAATAGCGAGTTGTCCAAAGATCACATGGCCGGCATACCGCATTCACGGTATTCTCAGGTTTTCAAGTCCGCCTGCCCGAAGCGTTTGCGGAAAACGCCACTGCGCCCTTCTCTTTTTTTTGCTATTCTTTTGCCTACGGGTTTACCCGAGACCTGCAAAGGGCGAACGACGCCCAACCTTCAAAGACTGTCTTCAGCTCGAAACCACACCATGCTCAACAGCGGACACGGTCATCAGACCCTCGGCAAACTTCTTTCGCGCTGCCTTCGCGGCGCGGCGGGCATTGCCGCCGGCATCGGCCTTGCAGCGGCAGCCACATCGGCCCTTGCCGCCGACGCGCACTGCGACGTGGTCGTGATCGGTGCGGGCGGCTCAGGTCTCACGTCGGCGCTCTCCGCAGCCGAAGCGGGCGCGAAGGTAATCGTCGTCGAGAAGATGCCCTTCATTGGAGGCAACACCGTTCTTGCCACGGGCTTCATGCTCGGCGTCCCGAAGGGCGAACCCCGCGAGCTCGAGCTGCTCGAGAGCGACATGATCCGCAAGGGCGGCCGCACGACCGATCAGGCCCTTCTCACACGCATCGTCTCCGGCTCGGGCGAAGCCGTTGAATGGCTTCGCAGCTACGGCGCCGAACTCGAGCCCCTCTGCATCACCCGCGACGACAGCCTTCAGACGGCCTGCAACCTCAATGAGGACGGCACGGTTTCCAAGCGCGGCATCCAGCCCAAGCGCGGCCTCATCGGGCCCGAAATCATCAACGCCCTTCTGCACGGGATCGAATCCCACGGTGTGCCCATCCGCACCCGCACCGCCGTCAAGAGAATCACAACCGACGCCGAGGGCCGCGTCAACGGCGTCGTCGTCCTCAACACGAAGGGCAGGGAGTACAGGATTGATGCGCCCGCCGTGGTCATCGCAACGGGCGGCTTCAGCGCAAACGAGGCGATGGTCTCCCGTTTCGCACGCCACACGCAGGGCCTGCAGTCCACCAACTCCCCCGCCGCCACGGGCGACGGCATCCTTCTTGCCGAGAACATGGGGGCCCGAACAGTCGACATGCACGCCGTGACGGTTCATCCGACCACGCTTCCTTTTTCCGGTCTCATCCTGCCTCATCAGGTGCGCGTCAACGGCGCGATCCTCGTCAACGACAAGGGCGAACGCTTCGCCGACGAGCTTTCCGAAAAACTGGCGGAGCAGATCCGCGACAAGAACAGCGGCCGCGCCTGGCTCATCTTCGATCAGGCGATGATCGACGACATGCCAGTTCTCAAGAGCTACGCCCGCTCGGGCTACTTCATTCGCGGCACGTCCGACCTTGAACTCGCCCGAGGCATCCGCGTGCCTCCCGAAAAGTTCCACGAAACCCTCGTGCGCTACCGTAGCATGGTCGACCGTCAGGAGGACACGGACTTCGGCCGTCCCCAGCTCCTGAGTCGCCTCGACAGCTCCCCGCTCTACGCCGTGAGCGTGCGCCCCGGCATTCACACGACACTCGGCGGCCTCAAGATCGACCCGCGCGCCCGCGTCCTGAGCGACAAGGGCCCCATTGCCGGGCTCTATGCTGCGGGCGAAGTGACGGGCGGCGTCCTCGGCGCCAGACGCCTTGAGGGTGCAGGTCTTACCGCAGCCATCGTCTACGGCCGCATCGCGGGCACCGAAGCCGCAGACTGGGCAAAGCTGCGCGCGAAGACGAAGCCTGCGGCTGGAACGGGCGGCTGAGGGCCACTCCGTCGCCAGACGACGCAACCTGACGCGGCTTCCGTCATAATGGTTCCACAGAACCCACGGAGGCCCTTCCTTTGCCAAAGCTTCGCATCTTTCACTCGGCCGACTGGCACATCGGCAAGGGACTCGGAACGATCGACCGCACGGACGACTTCCGGGTCTTCATCCGCGACTTTCTCGAACTCGTCGAGAAGCGCAGGCCCGATGTCATTCTTCTAGCGGGCGACATCTTCGACACGTCCATGCCCGCAAACAGTGCCCAGCGCCTCTATTACGACATGATCCGCGCCCTCTCGGGCACGTCGGTCATGGCCACCGTCATCACGGCGGGCAACCACGACTCACAGCGCTTTCTCGAAGCCCCCAGGGCACTTCTCGAAACGATGAACTGCTTTGTCGCGGGCGAGTCGCCCGAAAGTCAGGCGTTCGTTCTCCGAGACGATGCGGGCGAGCCCCTCCTTGCCGTCGCGGCCGTTCCCTTCCTGCGCGAGGGCGACGTAAGAGGCGGCTCAATCGACGACACGGACGCCACGAGGGCCGCCAGATTCGAGTCGGGCGTCAGGAAGCACTACGATACCGTTAACGGCTTTCTGGACGAGGCGCTCGACGGCGCACGAGTACCCCGAATCGCCATGGGGCACCTGTTCGTGACGGGATCGCGCCTGCGACCCGACGACGACCCGACGACACCGAACGAGAGTGCCTACGTGGGCTCTCTTCGCAACGTCACGGCCGACGCCTTCGGCACGGACTGGGACTACGTCGCCCTCGGACACATTCACAACAGCCAGACGGTCAAGGCACAGATTCCCATGCGCTACAGCGGCTCTCCCGTCTCGCTTTCCTACTCGCACATCCCGTACCGCCATCACATCGTCGAGCTCACCTTCGATGAAACGGGCGGCATGACCTTCGAGGAACTTCCCGTCAGGCAGCCCCGTGAATTCGTTCGTGTCAGCGGCACGTTCGAGGAGCTTCGCGCAGACATTGCCGAGGCCGGTGCAACACATGAAAAGCCCTTCGTCGAAGCGACGCTCACGTCGGACGAATGCGTGCCCGACCTTGCGGGCGAACTCACCGCCTGGGGCGAGGCGCACGGCGTCATCGTCACCGCCGTACGCAACCAGCAGGCCGCACGCAAATACGAAGAGGACGAGCTCAATGCGCCGTCCCTCGACGACCTGACGCCCGAATCCGTCTTCAAGTCCTTTCTTGAGGAGCGCTTTGAAACGCGCGAAGGCGCAGACGACGCCTATCGCAAGCTCATGCCGCTTCTCGACGAAGCGGTCGAGGAGGTGCGCATCGAGACGCGCCCCGTCATCGAAAGCGCCGACACACCCAACCAAGAGAAGAACACCGCCGAGGAGGTTCCGGCATGAGGCTCCTGCAACTCCGGTTCACGAACATCAACTCACTTGCGGGCACCTGGGAGATCGACTTCACGAACGCCGACTTCAGGCGCAGTCCGCTTTTTGCCATCATCGGCCCGACGGGCAGCGGCAAGTCGACGATTCTCGACGCCGTCTCGCTCGCGCTTTATGCCACGACGCCCCGCATGACGGACACACACGTCAAGTTCGAGGGACCCGACGCCTGCCCCGTCATGACGAAGGGGGAAGGCGCGGCCAGCGCCGCTGTTCGATTCGAGGCGGACGGCCGCGAGTACCTGTCGCGATGGAGCCGGCGCACGAAGCGTACGGGCAGGCTTTCCGAAGACGAAGTCGAGCTTGTGGCCTTCGCAAGCCCCGAAGACAGGACGGGACGCGTCATCGCCAGTCAGAAGCGCCTGTGGGAAAGCGAGATCCAGCGCATCACGCGCATGTCCTTCCCGATCTTCACCCGCTCGGTGCTGCTTGCGCAGGGCGCCTTCTCCAACTTCCTCAAGGCTGCCGACGACGAGCGTGCAAATCTCCTCGAAAAGATCACGGGGACGGATCTTTATTCGGCCGTCAGCATGAAGATCTTCGAGAAAAACCGAAGCGCCCGCGACAGTCTTGACATGGCCGTCGCCAGACTCGAGGGCATGCAGATTCTCTCCGACGAGGATCGTCGGGCGCTGGAACAAACGGTGACCGAGCTCTCGCTTAAGGTGCCCGCCATGGAAAAAGCCTCGAAAGAGCTGGACGAAGCACTGCGCTGGCGCAGGGGACTCGACAGACTGACCTGCGACCTTGCAGACCGCGTCAGGGTCGAAGCCGCCGCAAAGGCGGCCGAGGCTGCCTTCGAGCCCGAGCTCAGGAAGGCCGAACGCGCCGAGCAGGCCGCAAAGCCTGTCGAGCGCCATGAAGAGCTTCTCAAGACCGAGGTTCTGTTCACACGCAACAAGTCCGAACTGGCCGAAGCGGAATCTCAGCTTGAAGCGGTACGCACTGCCCTCCCTGATCTGGAAGCTACCCTGAAGACCGCCGCGACGGCGGAGCGAGGAGCCGCAGCCACCAGAGACGGCTTCATGCCCGAATACCGCCGCATGCTCGAGGCTGACGAAGGCATCAGACGACTCTCTCATCAGGCGTCAACCGCACAAAAGACTGCCGAAGCAGCCTTCGAGGCTGAGAAGACCGCATGCGCGGACCTCGAAACAGCAGCCGCCCGACAAAAGAAGGCCGCCGATGAGTCCGCCCGCCTGCAGGAACGCATGACCACCACTTCTGCCGATGCACAGCTCGAGACTCCGCTTGCGCTTCTGAAGCAGTCTGCCGCTGCGATTGAAGCGCTCTCCACCCGCCTGCGGCAGGAGGAGCAGAATGCCGACACCCTCGTGGGACGTCTTGAGCTCGGCCGCGTCAAGACGGCGTCATTCGAAGCAGAGGTGAAGGCCGCCGTCGAAGCCCATGCCGCGTGTCAGACCACTCTGGAACAGGCTCGCAAGACCCTTGCCGCCATGCAGGCAAAGAGCTCCTACGAAGCCACACTGCTTCGCATGAAGACTCTGACCGAAGAGATGGCACTCGCACGCCACGTCGAGACGCTCCTTCAGCAGAAGGCCACGATTGAGGCTAGCACGGCACGCATGGCCGCATCGGCCGACCCCATCTGGTGGGAGGCCTCGGGTGCTCCCGAAATGCAGGGGCTTCTGCACCGTCTCGAAGAGCGCCTTGATGCCATCGAGAAGCGCCATCCGGGACTTTGCACCGTGCTGTCGACACCTGACAACACGCACCTCAAGTCTCTCAGTGAAGAACGAAACGCACTGGACAAGTGGACGAGCGATCTTGCAGAAGGCGAGCGCGCCTGCCGTGCCGCAGAGCTCAAGGAGCGCGAGGCGCTGGAAAACAAAAGCCTATCCGCAGAAAGGTTCCGGAAGGCGCAGGCTCTTCTCGAAAAACTTGAGGGAGAGCTCAGGCATACCCGCGAGAACCGTGACGCCGCCTCCAAGGCTTTGGAGGCTGAAAAGACGCATGCTCAGGAACTTCGCTCACAGCTTCCTGACAGCGACGCCGAACTCGATCTCCCCGCGCTCTGCACCGCGCTCGAAGCCCGCGTTGCAAACCGAAGGAAGCTCGAAGCTCAGGCAAGCCAGGCTGCCGACGCACTCACCCGCGCCGACCGTACGCTTGCCGTTTGTCAGTCCGATGCCGCCAGGGCAACACAAGCGAAGAACACCGCGGAGGCAGCGTGCGGCGCAGCGAAGAAGGCATGCACCGACGCTGTCGCTCTGAGAGCGGAAGCCTTCGGAGAACGCAATCCCGAAGCAGAGCTCACCGCTCACGATCGGGCCCTCAACGAGGCCCGCGCCCGCCTGCACGTCGCGCAAGACGCTCTCTCAAAGGCGCAGGCAAACGAAAGGGAAGGCACTGCCCGTGCCGAAACGCTCAGAAAAACCTCGGCGGATCTGGACGCCCAGATCACAGAGAAGCGCACTGCTCTTGCCAAGGCACTTGAGGATGCAGATTTTGAAACGATCGACGAAGCCAGAGGCGCCGCTCTGCCGGCTGAGACGATCAGAGCTTGCAGAACGCAAATGCAAAAGCTCGTCGAAGAGCGCGTGCGTCTTTCCGGCGAGGTCGCGCAGCTTGATAGACAGGTGAAGGAAGAATCCGCCAAGTCTCTGACAACAGAGACGGCCGAAGCGCTTGCGCCCAAGGCGGCGAATGCCGCCACCAAGCTCCTTGCAGGCAGGGATGAACTGAGCGCAGCGAAAAAGTCGATGGCCGAGGATGACCGTCGTAGACTTGAAGCCGACGACGCACGCAGGGAAATCGAACGGCTTCGTGAACTTGCCGGTCAGTGGGAGCAGCTCAACATGCTGCTCGGCAGCCATGACGGCAAGAAGTTCAGGGCGGCCGCCCAGAAGATCACGTTCCGCATCCTTCTCAAGCTCGCCAACGAGGCCATGAAGACCATGTCGCCCCGCTACCAGCTCAGGACGGGCGGACCGTCGGGTCTTTCTCTCGACGTCATCGACCACGAGATGGGAAGTCAGGTGCGCACCTCCCAGAACCTCTCCGGTGGCGAAAGCTTCATGGTGAGTCTGGCGCTTGCCCTCGGGCTCTCACGCATGGGCGGCCGAAATCTGAGGGTCGACACACTGTTCCTCGACGAAGGCTTCGGCACTCTCGACGAGGACACGCTCAACAAGGCGCTCTACGCCCTCGAGACGCTCCAGAAGTCGAGCGGCAAGCTCATCGGCATCATCTCCCATGTCAAGAGCATTCGTGAACGCATTGATGCGCAGATCGTCGTGACGAAGCGTCCCGGAAGCGGCAGAAGCACGCTGTCAGGACCTGGCGTTGCTAAAATTGACGCACAGTAAAACTTTTACCTCTATAAGGACACCAATGAGAATCTTGCTTTTAAATACTTATCGAGTCGTGAATGCCAAAGGCGGAACAGAAAAAGTTTTTTGCGACATGGCTAATGCCATGGCAGAAAAAGGTCATGAGGTTTTTGCCGTATGTCTCGATGAAAATCAAGGACTCCCAGGGTTCCAACTAGACGAACGCGTTATCTTTCTTAATGCACACCAAAGAAATCTTCCGCTCTCTTTACAACCACTATCCATAAAGTTAAGATCCCTCCGATTAACTCACAAAGAAAGAACAGAAGCAAGGGACTACCTTTTTGATCTAGCAACCTCACACAAAATACGCAAAACTCTTCCTCCTGCCCCTCCAGACATTGCAGTAGCCTTTCAACCAGAAAGCTGTCAATTACTAAGAATAATATACCGAGGGGAAATACCCATCGCAACAATGTTGCACAATGCTCCCAACATCTTTTTCCACTCAAGAACCCCCAAAAAGCTGATCACATCTACAGAATCTAGTGATGCAATTCAAGTTTTGCAACCCGAATACAAGGAAGAACTGACAAAAATATTCCCTAACACAAGAATAATATACATCCCAAACGCAGTCACACAAAACAATGAAACATCTGAAGCAAATAACTTTAAAATAGTAAACATTGGAAGAGCTTGCAGCCAGAAACAACAAGATCTACTCATCAAAGCATTCTCTCTATTAAAGATCGAATTTCCAGAATGGGAAATTGAAATATGGGGAGAAACCCACATCGACCTTGAATTTACAAACCAACTCAAAGCCCAAATAGCAGCTCTTGGTTTAGACGATAGAATTTCTCTCTGCGGAGTAACAAACGATGTCAAAGAGAAGCTTTTAACGGCCTCCATTTTTGCCTTTCCCTCTAAGTTCGAAGGCTTTCCACTAGCGCTTACCGAAGCCATGTCCTACGGTTTGCCATCCGTCGGATGCAAGGAGTGCCCTGGTGTGAATACCCTCATTAGAGACGGAGAAAACGGCTTTTTGTGCGACGGCACCCCCGAAAGTCTGGCCGAAGCACTGAGAAAGCTCATGCGCGATCAGGATCTTCGCCTTCGTCTAGGAGCACAAGCCAAAGAGGACATGAAGGAATTCGCTCCCGAGCGCGTTTGGGATCAATGGGAAGACCTTCTCACCGAACTGGTTGAAAAACATCGGAAGCGCTGACTTCCAGTAATGACGAAGCCCTGCGGAGCGATCCGACAGGGCTTCAACATTTCAACCGTGGTAGTTTTCAACGTTGGAAGTCAACGTCCTTCACCAATTCGGACACTCCCAAGTATTCGGCAAGCGCCCTGACGTCAGGGCAAAGCACGGCAGGCTTCGAGGCGATGAGGTCCTGAAGCGTCGATGCGCCGTAAGTCATGGCCGCAGCATCGCAGCCGTAGCGGTGCGCCATGATCACGTCGTGGGTCGTATCGCCGATCATGACCGTACGTTCGGCAGGAACATCAAGCTCAATGCCGATCTTCTCGAGCATCTCGGCATTGGGCTTGGGAAGACATTCGGACGCCGTCTGCGTCGTCATGAAGAAGCCTTCCAATCCCGTACGCTCGAATACGCGCCGAAGGCCTTCACGACTCTTGCCCGTTGCAACCGCCGTCCTGAGGCCTCTTGCATGAAGTCCAACGATCAACTCGCGCATGCCGGGGAAGAGGATCACGTCCGCCTCGTGCGGGATGTACCACGCGCGGTAGATTTCACCGAACCTCATGTGCTCGGACTCGGGACAGTCAGGCACGACCTTGAGGATGGCGCTTCGCCAGTCGAGGCCGATCACGCCACAGGCGTCCTGAAAGGACGGCACGGGATAGCCCATTTCGCGCGCGGCATGCTGGATGCCCTTCGCGATGAGAGCCGTCGTGTCCATGACGGTGCCGTCCCAGTCAAAGACAAAAAGATCGTACTTGGGTGCAAAGCCCGTCATGTCAGCGGCCTCCCTTCTCATCAAGAACCTTTAGAAGCGCAGCACAGTCCTCAGGCATCGGCGCCTGAATGTCGAGCTGCTCGCCCGTCACGGGATGCGTGAAGCGCAGGCGGGCGGCGTGCAGAAACATGCGCTTGAGAGGCGCACCGAGCAGGCCTCGCGACACCTCCCTGTTGAAGTCGAAGTCCCCGTACTTGTCGTCACCCACGAGCGGGAAGCCCTGGGAGAGCGCATGGACGCGAATCTGGTGCGTGCGCCCCGTCTTGAGCTCCGCATCAAGATAGCTGACGGAGCCGTAGCGCTTCAGAAGCGTGAAGATCGTGTGGGCGGGAACTCCCTCGACCTGATCGACGCGCACGCGACGCTCGCCCGAGGGCAACAGATAGCGCACGAGCGGAAGCTTCACGTGCTGGCGGTCGTTGACCCAGTCGCCCTTGACGAGCAGGCGGTAGTGCTTCTCAATGCCGCCGCTCTCCTTCATCATGTCGTGAAGGCGCACGAGTGCCTTGCGGCTTCGACAGACGATGATGGCGCCGGAGGTCTCGCGGTCGAGCCTGTGGGCAAGCTCAAGAAAGGGTTCGTCGGGACGCGAGGCGCGCAGGCGCTCGATGAGACCGTGCGAAATGCCCGAGCCGCCGTGGGCGGCAATGCCCGAAGGCTTGTTGACGATGAGAAGATGTCTGTCCTCGTACAGGACGGGAACCGTCCCTTCAGCAAGGGGCACGGCCGCAGGCCTGCCTGCGGGCTTCTGAGAAATCCTGATCGGAGGCACGCGCAGCAGGTCGCCCTCGACGAGCTTCGTCTCCGCCTTGACGCGCGCCTTGTTGACGCGCACCTCACCAGCCCTGATGATGCGGTAGATGTGGCTTTTGGGCACGCCCTTGGCAACGCGTGCAAGATAGTTGTCGACACGCTGGCCGTCCGCATCCGGGCCGACCGCAATCCAGTTGACGCCGTCAGTACGCAAAGACGTGATCCCGGACGAAGGCAGGATGGAAATTTCCGCTTTGTTTTCTCCACTCATCGTTTATACTTGTCGGCTATGATCGTTTGAACCACCGTCCGCTCGACGGCTTCAGGCGGTCAGGTTTCAGACGTGACGAGGCTTGAAAGCGCCCCGTCAGGCATTGATGCGGCCCGAAGCCGCGTCATGACGCGCATTCTCTCACGTTTTCATCGATTTTTGTGTCCGCCGCCCCACTGGCGAAGCGTCGGGCTAAAACCCATTTTGTTCAACAGGCGTCCCGGTACCCGGCGTACCGAGCCCTCGCCAAGGCGTCCGCGCCGTCCGACAGGACCTCCGCGATGCGCCGCACCGTTCTCGAAACGGCTCCCCGACATTAGGCTCGCAGCCCCGGCAAAGCCGTGAGGCCAGCTTGAGCGCTTGTCCGCCCCCTTTGCGGCGGTCGTGTCCGGAACCGAAGCGAGACGAGCGGAGAAGCATCGCGACCGGTCCGCCGGCCGAGTAGCCCGCGCCTGCGACGGCTCCTGCCGAGAGAGGGATGCAGGCGGCATCAGGGCGACAATCCCCGATGCCGTTGCCTTTGAAGCTGAAATTCACTTGTCTGCCGCTCCGGGCTGTCAGCCCGGCCTGAGCGGACCCCGGACCGGGAAATTCGAGGGAGGTCCCTCTTTCCCGCCGCGCAGCACGCACTGGCGCAGCTCCCCCGTCTTCCCTTCGGGTGTTGAGCGCGCCGCGTAGAGTCATCTGCGCCCGAAGCCTCCGACGGGTCTGAAAAATGCTCCGGCCGCGCTTATCAGCGTATGCACCGGCGGGCTTTTCCTCGTGCTCCGCACGATGGAGAAGGCTCGGAATGCTGTGAGGGATTGAGCCCGTTCGAACGCTCCCGCGTCCGCTCGTGAAGACTCTCCCCAGTTGCCCCGATCGGGGCAGACACAGCGCCGTTGACGCACCCGACAGCAACCAGGATGGCCGGCCGCAGGGCTCCAAAAGGTGCGTCACACGCACCATGGGGGCACGCGTGCCGTCGGCGCCGAAACGCGCGGAAGACGCCACCCGTGCCGACCTCAACGAGGTCCGGCATGACGGGCCTGCGTCCTTCGATGCGGCTGAGGCGCGCTTGCCGTTGCCCGCAGCGAATGCAGGGACAGGCGCCATTTCACTTCAAGGCACGCCAAAGTCCGCCCGCGTCAGTGGCGGCCGGAGTGCAATGCCATGAAGCGCATGCTTTTCAATGCCACGCACGCGGAAGAAACCCGCGTCGGCATCGTCGATGGACAGAAGCTCATCGACATCGACATCGAGACCGTGGGCCGCGAAGCCCGCAAGTCCAACATCTACAAGGGCGTCGTGACCCGCATCGAGCCCAGCCTCGAAGCCTGCTTCGTCAACTACGGCGAAGAGCGCCACGGCTTCCTTCCCTTCAAGGAAATCTCCCGCGCCTACTTCAAGGAAGGCGTCGACGTCCGTTCGGCCTCCATCCGCGAAGCCATCACGGAAGGTCAGGAACTGATCGTTCAGGTCGAAAAGGAAGAGCGCGGCAACAAGGGCGCCGCCCTCACGACCTTCATCAGCCTTGCCGGCCGCTATCTCGTCCTCATGCCGAACAATCCGCGCGGTGGCGGCGTCTCCCGCCGCATTGAAGGCGAGGAACGTCAGGAACTGCGCGAGGCCATGGAAAAGCTCGACCTGCCTGGCGGCATGTCCACCATCGCCCGCACGGCCGGCATCGGCCGTACGACCGAAGAGCTCCAGTGGGACCTCAACTACCTCCTCAAGCTCTGGGAGGCCATCTCCGAAGCCGCTGCGCCGCAGTATGAGCTCGTGCGCGAGGAAAACGGCCGCCGCACCACGCAGCTCGTCAAGACGAGCGTCGTCGAAGGCCGCCCGCTTCGCCGCGCCAATCCTCCGCCCTTCCTGATCGTTGAGGAATCCAACCTCGTCGTGCGCGCCATCCGCGACTACTTCCAGCCCGACATCGGCGAAGTGCTCGTCGACACGGACGAGATCTATGAACAGGCCCGCCAGTTCATGTCGCACGTCATGCCCGACATGGTCGGCCGCGTCAAGCGCTACCGTGAGGACATTCCGCTCTTCACGCGCTTCCAGATCGAACACCAGATCGAAACGGCCTACTCCCGCACGGTCCCGCTGCCCTCCGGCGGCGCGATCGTGATCGACCATACGGAAGCCCTCGTCGCCGTCGACGTCAACTCCGCACGCGCCACGCGCGGCGCCGACATCGAGGAGACGGCCTTCCGCACCAACTGCGAGGCTGCCGACGAAGTGGCCCGCCAGATGCGCCTGCGCGACCTTGGCGGCCTCATCGTGATCGACTTTATCGACATGGCCGACACGAAGAACCAGCGCGCCGTCGAGCAGCGTCTCAAGGACGCCCTCAAGTACGACCGCGCCCGCGTCCAAATGGCCAAGATCAGCCGCTTCGGCCTGATGGAGCTCTCCCGCCAGCGCCTGCGTCCTGCCCTTTCCGAAGGCAGCCACGTCACCTGCCCGCGCTGCAACGGCGTCGGCGTGATCCGCGACACGGAAAGCTGCGCCCTGCAGGTCCTGCGCATCCTTCAGGAAGAGGCCATGAAGGAAGGCACGGGCGCCGTGCACGCGCAGGTTCCCGTCGACGTCGCCACCTTCCTCCTCAACGAGAAGCGCAACGACATCACGAAGCTTGAGGCACGCCACCGCGTGCCCATCGTGCTCATCCCGAACACCAAGCTCGAGACGCCGCACTACCACATCGAGCGCCTGCGTCAGGACGACGAGCGCCTCGAAGACACGACGCCGAGTTTCAACCGCGCCGAGGACGTCGCCCAGGTGGCCGACGATCCGTACGCCCTGAAGAGCCAGGAGGACAAGCCCCAGCGTCCGAAGCAGGTTCCCGTCATCAAGAACGTACTCCCGCGCGATCCCGCTCCCGTGCATCCGCAAAAGGCCGAGGAAGCCAAGGCCGAGGCCGGCAAGTCCGCCCAGCTCCAGCCCGTCACGCAGGAAAAGGGCCTCTTCTCTCGCATCATGAGCTTCCTCTTCGGCAGCAAGGATAAAAAGAAGGAAGAGGAAAAGAAGGTCGAGGAAAACAAGACCGAAGGCAAGGAAAAGTCCAAGGACGCCGGCCGCGAAGACCGCCGTCGCCGTGGTGGCCGCCGCGACTCCCGTCGTGACGCCTCCTCCCGCACCCGCCGCACGGAACGCACCGAGGAAAAGGCCGACAAGACTGAAAAGCCCGAAGAGCGCATCGAAGAGAAGAAGCGCCGCGAGCGTCCCGCCCGCCGTCCGGTCGCCGAGGCCGCCCCGCAGGCTCAGGACGCCCGTGACGAATCCGTCGAAAAGGCCGAGGGCGAACGCACCCAGCGCCGCCGCTCCCGCCGCCGCCGTCCTGCCGAAGCCGAAGCTCAGGCCGCACAGCCCGAAGCCCTTCAGACCATCGTCTCCGAAGCCCAAGAGGTCGCCCCCGCCGCTCAGGCTGAAGTCGCTCCCGAGGTGAAGGAAGAAGTCAAGACCGAAGTCAAGGCCGCCCCCGTTGTCGAGATGCCCGCCGAAGCGGTGACCAAGGAACCGAAGGCCGACGAAGCTGAAGCCGTTCGTCCCGAAGGCGAGGAAGCCGTCGACGAAGCTCAGGGCGAAACCCGCCGCCGTCGTCCGCGCCGCCGTCGTCGCAGCGGCAAGGCCGCAGGCGAGACTGCCGAAGGCGCCGCCGAAACGACCGCCGATGCCGCTCCCGAAGCTGCCGTCGAGGCTCCTGACGAAGTGAAGGCCGAGGAACAGGCGCAGGCCAAGCCTGAAGCTCAGGTCGAGTCCCGGCCCGCCGAAGACCTCAAGCCCGCAGAGGATCTCTTCGCAGGCATGGACGTCGGCGCCTCTGAACTCGTTCAGGTCGAGACGACGGCCAAGGCCGAGCCCTCCGACTACGTCGAGGCCCAGCCGCGCGGCCGCAAGCCCGTTCATCAGGCCGTTGAAGCCGCCGAAGAGCCGCTCGTGCAGATCGAAACCCGATCTGCCGAGGCTGAAGCCCCCAAGACGGAAGCCGACCTGCTGAAGAGCCCCGAGCACATGGCCGACGTGGCCCAGCTCATTACGGAAAGCTTCGAGAAGTCCGACCGCCGTCCGCGCCGCTCCCGTCGCAGCAAGGTCAAGCCGGACGAAACAGTGAAGACCCACCTGAAGCCGATCGCCGAAGCCGTCGCCGGCATCGTCGCCGAGCCCGATCCGCTCGGGAAGATCGCCGTCACCGCCAAGGCCCTTGAGACCAAGGAGGAAGAGGCGGGAAAGGTTCAGGTTCAGGCTGAAGCTGTCGAACTCAAGGCTGAGGCTGTCGAAGCCGCTGCAGAATCCGCTGTTGAAGCCGCACCCGTCGTCGAAGCCGCTCCCGCTGTCGGGACCGAAGCCGTCGTGCACGCGCCGCTCATGGGCGACGTGGCCGAGGGCCTCGAAGCCAACCTCGCCCGCGCTGGCCTCGAGCAGGTGCACACCAAGCCCGAGCTCGTGACCTTCAAGGGCTACGACGTCGTCCGCTACAGCGGCCGCCCGATGCCCGTCAAGGCTGAAGGCGAGACCGAGGGCCCGCTCGAACAGGTTCATACCCGTCCCGAGCTCTGCCGCCCCGTCGTCTACGAGGCCGTGCGCTATCCCGGTCGTCCCTATCAGGCTCCTGCTGCTCTCAACGAAGAGCCGCTCGTGCAGATTCACACCCGCGAGGCCTGATGAGCCCTGATGACTGACCCCGGTCAGAGCCCACAAGGGCGCCGAACGCTTCACGGCGTGCGGCGCCCTTTTTCTTCTACAATCATCTTCACCTCTGTCTCCCGCACCATGTCGTCCTACCGAGGCCGTTTTGCCCCCTCTCCCACAGGCGCCCTTCATGCAGGCAGTCTTGTCGCTGCCATGGCGAGCTTTCTCGATGCGCGCGCCCACGACGGCGTCTGGCTCGTTCGCATCGAGGACATCGACCCGCCCAGGGACATTCCGGGCGCAGGCGAACACATCATCCGCACCCTCGCAAGGCTCGGCCTTGCATCGGACGAGCCCGTTCTCTGGCAGCACGACAGACACGAAGCATATCAGGCGGCCCTCGATCGCCTGATCGCCCAAGGGCGCGTATACGGCTGCGCCTGCTCCCGCAAGGAAGTTGCCCTTCGGGCCGCCGAGCTTGGTCTTCCCGCCGGCGTCTATCCCGGCACATGCCGCTTGGGAACGCACGGTCGCCCCGTGCGCGCCATGCGTTTTCTGACGACTTCAGGAACCACCACCTTCACCGACCGCCTTTGCGGTGACTTCACGCAGGACGTTGAACACGAAGTCGGCGACTTCGTACTCAAGCGTGCGGACGGCCTCTGGGCCTATCAGCTCGCCGCCATCGTCGACGACATTCATCAGGGCGTCACCGACGTGGTGCGCGGCGCCGACCTGCTCGACAACACGCCTCGTCAGATCCAGCTCATCGAGGCGCTCGGTGCCCAAGCTCCCTGCTACATGCATCTGCCCCTGGTGCTCAACCCCGAGGGGCAGAAGCTCTCTAAGCAGCAGGGGGCAACGCCCCTTGATGAAGACGATCCGCTCGGCGAACTCGAGTGTGCATGGATGCACCTCGGATTCGACAGACTTGGTGCAGACTCGATTCATGCCTTCTGGGATGCGGCGCTCCCCCTCTGGAAGTCGAGGCACGCCGTCCCGTAATGCCTCCGAAGAAGGCGCAGATGCGACAAAAGGCGGCGCTCTCAAGAAGAGCAACCGCCTTTTGAAAGGAAATCGTGGTGACGATCAGCGGATGATGCGCGGCGCCGCCGAAGCCATGCGGGCCATGGCCGAGTCGTCCGGGTGCGCATGCTCCTCAAGCATGCGGTCCATCGTCTCGTCGCTTTCGTCCTCTTCATCCTCGCTCACGATGCGGTCTGCGATAGACAGGAAGCCCGGCACGACGACATTGTCGTCGCCCACGGCATCCTCGTCGGAAGGTTCGGCGACTTCCATCACCTTCACCTCGAACTGAAGCGCCATGCCTGCGAGCGGATGATTGGTTTCGAGCACCGCCATGCCATCGGCAATGTCGGTCACGTGCCAGCGTCGGCCGTCATTGGCCTCGCCGGGCACGCCCTCGAAGACAAGACCACGGACCACGGTCTCGGGGTTGCCCAGACGTTCAACCGGCACCATGACGAGCGAATCGGGATCGTATTCCCCGAAGGCATCCTCGGGCTCAAGCTTGATGAAGAAGCCTTCGCCGGGAAAGCGGCCCTCAAGCGCAGCCTCGAGCTTCGGGAAGATGTCGCCGTGCCCGTGCAGATAGGTGAGCCCCTCGGGGCCCGATTCCTCAAGAATCTTTCCGGACATGTCCGCCATGCGAACGGACAGGGTTACGAGCATGTCTTTCTTGACGGCAAGCGCCATGTTTTCACTCCCAGCCGCACTCGGCAGCCGCCTCTTCCAGACGTCTCCAACCCGTTGGCCGTGAGACGCCAGGGCGCAGCAGCAGGTACAGCATCAGAAAAATATTTGCGCCCGGACACATCACGAACAGTGCCCAGGCCCCCGAATGACCGGCATCGTGCAGCCTGCGCGCCGCGGACACGGTCATGAAGATAAGAATGAGATTGATGAGGAGAGGATAGACGAAGCGGCCGATCCACGTCAGCATCTCGTCGCTGATGAACTCGGCGTCGGCTATCGGATTGATCATGAGCCAGAGAAAAAGCCCCGCCAGAAGCGCGCCCGTCGTCTCCTGGGCGTAAAGCCTCCTCCCGCTTCGGAACTGCGGGCAGAATCCCATGGCGAGCCTGCTCCAGCGCATGATGCCCCGCCTCAGAGCCCCTCGAGGATCTGCACCCATCGCACGAACGCAGAATGGGTGAGACGCCCCTCGTTGCGCGCGGCAACAAGCCCCGCCCTGACGGCGGCAACCTCACCCTCACGGCTTTCAGGCGAAGCTTCGATGCGCGCCTTCGCTCCTGCGATGAGATCGGAGGCCCAGTCTTCGGCCTCGGCACTCATGCGTTCGCGAATGATCGTGCCCTCCAGATCGGGCCCCGGCTCCACGACCTCGCCCTCAAGCGTCTCGCGCACTTCGCGCGCAGGACACCTGACGGTGTCGCTCCGTTCGGTTCGACGCACGGGCGCGGCATCCCTCACCGTCATCACGGCAAGCGGATCCGGACCGAAGCGGTTGAGCCCCTTCTTGCCCGGCATCAGACCGAGGATGACGAGCACGATGATCTGAAGGCCGGGCACGATCAGAAATACCGCCGCAACAGCCCCATAGCTGATGTCGTGCAGCCGGCGCACGACGGCCGACACCAGAAAGGCGACCAGAAAGAGGAGCCACCCCCATATGAGAAGATCTAGTCCCTTCTGCGCGGCGCCTCCGCCCGCAAGGCCCGAAAGCGAGTCGAGCGCCAGTCCGCCTGCCGTAGCAAGCACGGCCAGTGCCGCAAGCGTGCGCCAGTAGGCGCCGCGGCTCGCACGTCCCTTGAAGGACAGAGATAGGATCTCATTGACGGCCACACTCATCGTTCATCAATCCCTGAAGGCAAGCGGTCCAAAACTTGAAAAGCCCCGGAGGACCTCTACGAGAGAGTCCGGATCCGAGGCTTTGAACGCACCTGCGGCAAGCCGCAGGCCGGATGCGCCTTTCGGCGGTCAGCGGAGCTGCTCGGCGAGAAGCGTCAGGATGCTTCCGGCGGAACCGGTCGTATCGGCGCCACCATCGGCACCGAGCACCTGAATGCGTGTCACGGAGCCTTCATCGCCCAGATGGATGCGGTATTCGGGCGCCTCAATGGCCTCGTCGGAACCGAAGACACGCTTGAAGAAACCGCGTTCGGACTTGACCTTGGCTTCATAGGCGGGGTCAAGGTAGCGGACGATGAAGTTGCCGGCGGCACGGTCGCGGTCGACAAGCTCAAAGCCCATGCGGTCGATGAGGAGCCCCGTGGTGCGCCAGGCGCGGTCAAACGGTTCCTTGAGGACGACTGCCTCAAGCGTGCCGTCGGCAGCCTTCACGACATCGCTGCGGGACTCGCGCTTGGTGATGTCCTCAACAACGGCCGCATCGGCCTTCTTGATCGGTTGGGCATCGGGATTGAACTCCTCGTCGATGCGGATGGCCAGACGCTGGAGCATTTCGGCCTCCATCGTCGGATCGGAGGGACCGGGCTGCCAGACCGTGGAGTCGCTCTGAGAGCCAGTGACGACCTCAACCATCGAACGATGCGTCAGGAAGATGTCACTCGTGCCGTCGTCATTGCGCTCGATGCGGCAACGGTACTGATCGCGTTCGCCCGTGGAGTAGGCGAAGTCGAGCACCTTGCCGATCGTGCCGCGGATGATGTCCTGCGGGAGCTTGGCCTTGTTTTCGGCCCATTCGGTCTCAAGGTAGCCGGTCTTGGCGTCCTGACGACGAATCGTGAGGCCGACGCTCGGCCAGAAGTCTGTGACGACGGTCCAGAGCGGCTCGGCGTCGGCGTTGACGCGAAGCCAGCGCTCGTTGCCGTCGCGCATGAGCTTGGCAACGACCGTGCGCTGCACGATGGAGCCGCGCTCCTGAGTGGCTTCGCCTGCGACCTGAGCCCTTGCCATCTCGGTGTTGGCACTGACGACGCCCGGACGGGACGGCACCTCGAAGCGGTTTTCATTGGCGACAGGCGCAAGATCAGGCGGCACTTCGAGATTGGCACGCGTATTGGAGGCTTCGTACTGGACCTTGTCGTCCGTAAAGTTGATGCCGAGAGCCGAGCAGCCGCCAAGGACCAGCAGAGCAGGACAGAGAGCGGCGGCACGCAGCGTACGCTTATTCATCGGGGTAATCCTTTGCTAGAGAAACCAATGCGGAACCGTGCGTCGAACACAGGCCGGGAAGGCCCCGTCCGGAATAGCTCCGCGAAAAAACGTCTCCGCCGTGCGAAGACCTCCGACCGCAGGGCGGCCGACAATATCTTGAAGAGTTTAGCAAACTTGACCGCCTCAAGGCGCTTTTGAAAGCGTGCGATTGCGGTAATTACGGAGGTCCGCCCTCAGATACCGAGCCCCGCCTCAAGCGGTGCGGCGTAGCACTCCGCAGGCGCATGCTTCATGAGGACGATTCTCGCGACGCACGTGTCGGCGGGAGTGAGTCCCTCCTCGTAGGCGACGACTCGCGCATCGGCAGGAGCCAGGCGAATGAGCTCCCCCTCCGTCAGATAGTGGTCGGGATTGCGCGGATGCTCCCAGATCATCATGTTGGCTTCCGTGAAGGTCTCCATGATGAGGACGCCGCCCGGCATCAGGCTATCCCAGTAATGCGGAAAGTGCGGCCTGTGCAGGTAGTTTGTCACGACGATCCCCGCAAACCGCTCCGCCTCCCATGGCCAGCGCTCTCCCTCGAGATCCCTGCACTCGAGCGTCACGTTCGGGAGCTCCGCAAGGGCCTCGACGCCCGTCAGGTCGATGTCGCAGGCTAGAACCCTGCGGCCCTCAAGAGCCAGAAGCGCCGTATGCCTTCCGGGCCCGCAGGCCACGTCCAGCACCTCGCCCTGACGGGGCAGCAGGTGCTTCCAGCGAAGCACCCAGGGCGAAGGCCTCGTGAAGCATTCGGAATAGTCGTTGCGCGCCATGGCACCTCCCGTCACAGCACGAGCTCGACGAGCCAGCGTCCCGCCTCGAGGAAGGGACGGGCGAAGAACCCGAGGCCTCCGCCCGCCATCAGCACGACGAGGATCACCATGCCGTAGGGCTCGATCCTGTCCAGAAGGCTCCTGCCGCTCGAGGGCAGAAGTCCCCTCAGGATGCGGCCGCCGTCGAGCGGCGGAATCGGAATGAGGTTGAAGGCCATCAGCATCAGGTTGACCGAGATGCCGGCCGCGCACACGCTGATCACGAACCGCTCGGAGATCCCGAGCATCACGACGAGCTTGAGCACCACGGCCCAGGCGATCGCCTGCAAAAGGTTGGAGGCGGGCCCCGCAAGCGCCGTGAGCATCATGTCGCGGTTGAAGTGCCTGAAGTAACGCGGATTGATCGGCACGGGCTTGGCCCAGCCGAAGACGAAGCCCGCGCCGCCCGTGAGAGCGGACATCAGGACAAGCGCCCCGGGCACGAGCACGGTGCCGACGGGATCGATGTGGGGAACGGGATTGGCCGTCACGCGGCCGAGAATCCAGGCGGTGTCGTCGCCAAGCTTCTTCGCCGCCCAGCCGTGCGCGGCCTCATGGAGCGTGATGGCGAAGATGAGCGGAATGGCGTAGACGCAGATGATCTGAATGGCGTTTTCAATCATGGAGGGAGCAAAGGCTTCGGGGTGCAGTGGAAAGACTGCGCCCGGATGGATTTACGGAAGGGGTTCAATCGTGAAAGTCTGCCACAAACCCGCGCCGTGCACGCCGACCGACCCGCGTAAATGTCGACAGACTGTTTGAAAACGTGTCAACGGCGACGCGGAATGATGCGCCAGACGGGCGTGAGATCCTCGGGAATCTGCGGCTGCGTGCCGGGCATGGGACGCACGGTGCCGGGCGCATGCCAGTCGGAGCCCGAACTCGCGAGAAAGTCCATGCGGCGCGCGACGTCCGCAAAGAAGACGTCCGCATCGCGGGACTGGGATCCTGAGCAGACCTCAATCGCCTCGCCGCCCGCGTCCCTGAAGGCCTTGAGAAACTCGTCGAGCATCCAGGACTCGCTGAAGCTGTAGCGTCCGGGATGTGCAATGACCGCGACGCCGCCCGAATTGTGGATGACGTCGACCACTTCGGTGAGTCCCGGCCAGTCGATGTCGACGCAACAAGGCCTCCCCGTCTTGAGAAAGCGGTCGAAGGCCTCCTGATACTCCTTCACGACGCCCTCCTGCATGAGCCAGCGTGCGAAGTGAGTGCGGGAAAGGTTGTCCTTGTTGTCGGCAAGCGAAAGCGCGCCCTCGTAGGCGCCGCGTATGCCGTAGAGCTGCTCGAATCGTTCGCCGATAAGGCGGCCGCGCCGGTCGCGCTTGGTGCAGATGCTGCTGAAGAATGCGTCGATGCCTGGCGCATCAGGATCGACTCCGAGCCCCACGATGTGCACGACGCGTCCTCCCCATCCCGTCGAGATCTCCACGCCGGGAATGAACCCGACGCCGAGCTCCTCGGCGGCGGCCGATGCCTGCCTGACGCCGTCCATCGTATCGTGATCCGTCAGCGCCATGAGCTCCACGCCGTTTGCATGCACGAGACGCACGAGGTCGGCGGGCGAAAGCTTCCCGTCGGAAACATTGGAGTGCATGTGCAGGTCGATGATCATCAGAAGAGCCTTGCGCGGGAAGTACGTAGTAATTTTTTGATTATACGGCCGCGCGTTCAGGACCGCTTGAGGCGGACATGGTATTCGGCTCACTTGAAAAGGCGTCCCCTTGCCCCCATATAAAGCGTATTGCTTCAATTGCGCGCGGGCCCGCTCCGGCCGCGGCGGGCGCATGATCCCGCCTGCGCCGCCCGCACTGCGCGCGAACACACAGGAATTCATATGGACGCCCTTCAGAAACTGCTTTTCCAGCGTGCCGCCGTCCGCGGCGAGACCGTCGTGCTTCACGACGAATTCAGCCGCTCGGTCGAGCATCAGCATCTGCCCCTCGCCGTTCGCCGCTTGGCGGGCGAAGTGACGGCCTCCGCACTTCTTGCGGCAGCCGCCCTCGAGTTTGACGGCACGGTGCTTCTGCAGATTGCGGGCGACGGTCCCATCAAGCTACTCGTGGCGGAAGTCCGTCCCGGCCTCCTCTTCCGCGTCTCCGTGACGATGCGAGAGGACGCTGGCGAGATCAGCGCCGACGCAGGCATGACCGAACTCGTCAACGCAGGCGGCCGCGGTCGCTGCGCGCTCATTCTCGACCAGACGGGGCGCGATCCCGACACCCAGCCCTATCAGGGCGTGGTGAGTCTTGCAGGTGAAACCTTCGCCGAAGCCATGACGAACTACTTCGCGACGAGCGAACAGGTCGAAACGAAGATCAAGCTCGCAAGCGACGAATCCGGCGTCGGCGGTCTGATGCTGCAGAAAATGCCGCTTCTCGGCGGCAAGGCCCTTCCCGAGGACTTCGACGAGGAAGGCTGGCAGCGTCTCAAGATCTTCGCCGACACCGTCAAGAGCGAAGAGCTTCTCACGCTCGATCCCGAAGAGATCAACCGCCGTCTCTTCTGGGAGGAATCCCCGAACGTCACGCTCGAAGCCAGGCCCGAATTCAAATGCCGCTGCTCCGACGAAGGCGTGCGGAGCATGATCCTTTCTCTGGGCCGGGAGGAGGCCGAAGCCATCATCGCCGAACGCGGCTCGATCGACATCACCTGCCACTTCTGCGGTCAGGTACGCTCCTTCGACAGCGCTGATGTTGCCTCTCTTTTCGCGGGCGCTCCCGCCCAGCCCAGAACGCTCAACTGATCAGGTCTTCCAGGGAGGAAAGCTTCACTTTCCTCCCTACTTCACGAGCAAAGAAAAAACGCACGGTCCGATTGCGGCGGATCGTGCGTTTTTTTCTTGCCTTACTGGCGCTTCGTGCGGGACGGAGGCGCGCGAAGGTTCTTGGGCGCATGGTAGAGGTCGGCGCGCTTCGCGGAGAACGTCGGCGCGGAGCCCGGCTTGATGTTGGGAGAGCGGTAGTCAGGCATGCTCGCGAGCTCGCGGGCCCTCTGCTCATATTCTCCCGGCGTCTCAAGGCGGAAAAGCACCTCGTCGGCCTTCACCATGTAGAGCTCCCTGCGGGCGCGCTCCTCAATGGCGTCCCTGCGGTGCTCAAGCGAATAAAGCTCTGCGCCCAGAGCCTCGTTGCGGTCCTGCTGAACGCGGTTGGCCTCATTCTGAAGCGCGAGCGCCTCCTCAAGCTCGGCGGCACGAAACCATGCGCCGCCGGGCCCGAAGAGCTGGAACCCCACGACGCAGATGCCTGCCGCCAGCACGAGCATGAAGATGCGCGTCATCGCTTCAAGGCGTCCGTCTTACTTGCGAAGGCAGTAGAAGGCGTCGCGGCCGGGATACTGAGCCACTTCGGCGAGGTGTTCCTCGATGCGAAGAAGCTGGTTGTACTTGGCCATGCGGTCGGAGCGGCTCATGGAACCGGTCTTGATCTGACCGGCGTTGAGACCAACGGCGATGTCGGCGATCGTGCTGTCTTCCGTCTCGCCCGAGCGGTGGGAGACGACGGCGGTGTAGCCCGCGCGCTTGGCCATCTCAATGGCTTCAAACGTTTCGGTAAGCGTACCGATCTGGTTGACCTTGATGAGGATGGAGTTCGCAACCCCCTTTTCAATGCCTTCCTTGAGGATGGCGGGATTCGTCACGAAGAGGTCGTCACCCACGAGCTGGACGCGCTTGCCGAGAGCGGCCGTGAGCTTGGCCCAGCCTTCCCAGTCGCCTTCAGCCATGCCGTCTTCGATCGAGATGATCGGGTACTTGTTGACCCAGTCCTCGAGAACAGCGATCCATTCCTCGGCCGTGAGGGCCTTGCCAGAGGACTTCTTCATGACGTACTTGCCGTCTTCGAAGAATTCGCTCGAGGCGCAGTCGAGACCGATCATGATGTCCTTGCCAGCTTCAAAGCCGGCAGCCTTGATGGCTTCGAGGATGAGCTCGATGGCTTCTTCATGGCTTTCGCACTTGGGGGCGAAGCCGCCCTCGTCACCGACGGCCGTGGACATGCCGCGGGAGTTGATGATCTTCTTGAGGGCATGGAACGTCTCGGCACCGTAGCGAAGGGCTTCACGGAAGGACGGAGCGCCCACCGGAATGATCATGAACTCCTGCAGGTCGAGGTTGTTGTTGGCGTGAGCACCGCCGTTGATGACGTTCATCATCGGGACGGGCATCTGGAGGGCACCCATGCCGCCGAAGTAGCGGTAGAGCGGCATGCCGGCCTCTTCGGCGGCGGCGCGGGCCACGGCCATGGAGACGGCGAGGATGGCATTGGCGCCGAGGCGGCCCTTGTTTTCGGTGCCGTCGAGCGCAATCATCGTGCGGTCGATGTAGGCCTGGTCGGAGGCCTCAAGGCCCATGAGGGCGTCGGCGATTTCGCCGGAGACGTTGGCGACGGCGGTCAGCACGCCCTTGCCGCAGTAGCGCTTCGGATCCTTGTCGCGAAGCTCGAGAGCCTCGCGCACGCCCGTGGAGGCGCCGGACGGCACGGCGGCGCGGCCCATGGCGCCGCTTTCGAGCCAGACTTCGGCTTCAACGGTCGGATTGCCGCGGCTGTCGAGAACTTCACGGCCGATCACATCAATAATTGCGCTCATCTTTTGTCCTTTCGTTTGGATGAAAAAGGGATGTCAAGGAAAGAAGATTCCCGCGGTTCGACGACGTTGCGTGCGGATCGCGGGCACATCAGAATATTTTACCCGTTGATCGTATCTTCAAGGAAGGGGCGGGCCTTCACGAGGCGGTCGATCTCCACAAGGCTCTCGAGGAGCTCACGCATGCGGCCGAGCGGAACGAGGTTGGGACCGTCGCTCTTGGCGGAGGCGGGCGTCGGATGGGCTTCCATGAAGAGGCCGGAGACGCCCGCTGCGACCGCAGCTCGCGCGAGCACGGGAACGAACTGGCGCTGACCGCCGGAGCACGTGCCGTTGCCGCCGGGAAGCTGCACGGAATGTGTGGCGTCGAAGACCACGGGAGCCATCGTCTGGCGCATGATCGCAAGGCTTCGCATGTCGGACACGAGGTTGCCGTAACCGAACGAGGCGCCGCGCTCGCAGACCGTGAAGACGTCGGGGTCAAGGCCTGCAGCCGAGGCGGCCTCACGGGCCTTCTCGACGACGTTGAGCATGTCGCCCGGTGCAAGGAACTGGCCCTTCTTGATGTTGACGGGCTTGCCAGAAACTGCGCAGGCGCGGATGAAATCCGTCTGACGGCAGAGGAAGGCGGGCGTCTGGAGCATGTCGACGACGGAGGCGACGACGGGGACCTCTGCTTCGGTATGCACGTCGGTGAGAACGGGCACGCCGACCTTCTCGCGAACGGCGGCGAGAATGCGAAGGCCCTCGTCCATGCCGGGACCGCGGAAGGAATGGGCGGACGTGCGGTTCGCCTTGTCATAGCTCGCCTTGAAGAGATACGGAATGCCGAGCTCGTCCGTGATCTCCTTCATGGCGGAGGCGATGTCGACGGCCATCTGCTCGCCCTCGAGCACGCAGGGGCCGGCGATCAAGAAGAACGGGCGGTCGAGCCCGATGTCAAAGCCGCAGAGCTTCATGTTTGTTGTCCTCTTGCAGGAGGGCGCGCCCCGGAAAAGTCGTCCAGACAAGACGGCGCCCGAAATGAAAAAGGCAGCCCCACGAACTGCAGTGCCCGTTGAGCTGCCTTGCGTCTAGGTCGGATCAGTCCGGCTTAGGCCTGAGCCTTCTTTTCATCGGCGTGCGCGATCGCGGCCTCAATGTAGGCCTTGAAGAGCGGATGGCCGAAGCGGGGGCTCGACGTGAATTCCGGATGGAACTGGACGGCGAAGAAGAAGGGATGGCCCGGGAGCTCCATCATTTCGGGGAGGTGCTCCGTCGGAGTCTTGGCGGAAATGACCATGCCCTTTTCCTCGAACTGGGCCACATAGGCGTTGTTCACCTCATAGCGGTGACGATGGCGTTCAGCCACGACGTCGCCGTAGATCTTGTGGGCGAGCGTACCCTTTTCGACGGGAACTTCCTGACGGCCGAGGCGCATCGTGCCGCCGAGGTCGGACGACTCGTCGCGCTTCTGGACGCTGCCCGTGCGGTCCTTCCACTCGGTGATGAGGGCGACGACGGGATGGGCCGTGTCGGGATCGAGCTCGGTGGAGTTGGCTCCGCCGAGACCGCACACGTGACGGGCGAACTCGATGACGGCCATCTGCATGCCGAGGCAGATGCCGAGGAACGGGATCTTGTTTTCACGGGCGAACTCGATGGCCTTGATCATGCCTTCCGTGCCACGCTTGCCGAAACCTCCCGGGACGAGGATCGCATCGACGTCCTGAAGGATCTTCTCGGCGCCTTCCTCTTCGATCTGGCCGGCGTCGACGTAGCGGATCTTGACGCGGGTCTCCGTGCGGATGCCGGCATGGATCAGCGCTTCGTTGAGGGACTTGTAGCTGTCGGCGTAGTCGACGTACTTGCCGACCATGGCGACCGTGACCTCGCGCTGCGGGTTCTTGATGCGACGGACGATGTCCTCCCAGGCGGAGAGATCGGCGGGCTTCGTCTCAAGGCCGAGCTTCTTGCAGACGAGGTCGTCAAGATGCTGGGCGTGGAGCATGAGCGGCACTTCGTAGATCGTGGAGGCGTCGGCGACGCTGATCACGCAGTCCATCGGCACGTTGGAGAAGAGCGAGATCTTGGCGCGCTCGCCTTCCGGGATCATGTGCTCGGCGCGACAGAGGAGCATGTCGGGATAGACGCCCTCTTCGCGGAGCTTCTGAACGGAGTGCTGGGTCGGCTTCGTCTTGAGCTCGCCGGCGGACGGAATCCACGGGCAGAGCGTCAGGTGGATGAAGCAGGTGTTGTTGCGGCCCACGCGGAAGGACATCTGGCGGACGGCCTCGACGAACGGCAGGGACTCAATGTCGCCGACCGTACCGCCGATTTCAACGACGGCCACGTCGGGCTTGCCGTCAAAGGTGCTGGCGGCGCCGCGCTGGATGAACTCCTGAATTTCGTTCGTGATGTGCGGGATCACCTGAACGGTCTTGCCGAGGTATTCGCCGCGACGTTCCTTGCGAAGCACGCTCTCGTAGATCTGACCCGACGTGAAGTTGTTGGGCTTGTGCATCTTCGTGGAGATGAAGCGTTCGTAGTGACCGAGGTCGAGGTCGGTTTCCGCCCCGTCTTCCGTCACAAAAACTTCACCGTGCTGGAAAGGCGACATCGTGCCCGGGTCGACGTTGATATACGGATCGAGCTTGATCATGGTCACCTTCAGACCACGAGATTCCAGAATAGCCGCTAACGAAGCGGCGGCGATGCCCTTGCCGAGAGAAGAGACAACGCCGCCGGTCACAAATACGTACTTGGTCATGAAGAAGAGCCCCACGCAAGGAGGTACAGGAAAAAATTAAAGCCGAGATTATACCTGAAGTTCGGCATACCGCCCGAAAAACGTCTCCGCTTCCGCGCCGCCTCCGAATCAGGCCGATTATTCATTGTACGAGAATTCTCCCGACGCCGACACGACTTTTTGCCGGGACTCCCGAAGGGCTTCCCCGCCCGGCCTACGCGTACGGAGGAAGCCCTCGGGCTCAGAGAAGCTTCTCCGCATCGAGCACGGGCGCCGCAGGCGCGGCCCTCGGATCGTCGAAGTCCGCGCGGCAGGCGGCCTCGAACTCCGCATAGCGGCAGACCTCGCACTCTTCGTCGCTGCCGCGAAAGTCCCACTCGGGCTGCACGGTGACGTGGTCGATCTGGAACTCCTCATGAAGCTGCCTGCGCAACACGTCGAGGATCTTGGGCCAGCACTCGGGGCTTTCGATGTGCACGTGGCACTGGATGGCGCCGTGACCGGGGCTCATCGTCCAGACGTGCAGGTCGTGCACGCGGTTGACGCCTGGGATAGCCTCGATCGTGCGACCGACGCTGAAATAGTTGACGCCTTCAGGCACGCTGTCAAGAAGAACGCGCGTCGAGTCGCGGAGGATCTCCCAGGTTGCATGCAGAAGCAGGCAGCAGACGACGAGCGAGAGAATCGGGTCGGCAATCGTCGGACCGCCGAAGTAGATGACGGCGCCCGCGACGATGGCCGCCACGGAGCCGAGCAGGTCGCCCATCACGTGCAGAAGCGCCGCGCGCGTGTTCATATTCTTGCGGTCTCGGGAGAGGGACCAGGCAACGAGAATGTTGATCACCAGACCCACAGCCGCGATCGCCATGACGGAAAGGCCGGAGACGGGTTCGGGCGTCATGATGCGCGAGACGGCCTCGAAGAAGATCCATCCCACGACGCAGAGCATCACGAGACCGTTAATGAAGGCGGCAAGCACCTCGACGCGGCCGTGACCAAAGGAGTGGTCGTCGTCCGCCCCCTTCTGGGCGATCTTGTTGGCAACTAACGCGAAAAGCAGGCTCGCCGAGTCGGTCACCATGTGCCCGGCGTCGCCGATCAGAGCAAGAGAATTGCCCCAGAGGCCGCCCACAAGCTCGATGACGGAGAAGCTGAGCGTGAGCGCAACCGCGAAGCCCAGCACGCTCGTCTTCGTCTTTTCGGCCGCATGAAGCCAGTGGCTATCTCCTCGGCCGTGACTCGAGAACTCGGAGTTGGGCTCGGGCTTTTGAAAAACGTCGTCGAAATGCTTCTGTTCGGACATGATGAATGGTGCCGTTGTTGACCTCTGCTGCGCGCAGACAAGCGCAAGGCCCGGACATCCTCAGGGCTGTCCGGGCCTTTGTTCTGATTTGAGACGGATTATAAAGCCTCCGCCTCCGTCAGGCATGCCCTCGGGCGGCGACAGGACTTACTTGCCGGTGAGCATCGCCACCGAGCCGCTGCCTGCGAGAAGCCCCGCGCTGGCGTAGATGCCGAGCTTGGCGCGCGTGTCCGTGATGTCGAGGTTGCGCATCGTGAGCTGACCGATGCGGTCGACGGCGGTGAACATCGAGTCGCCCTTCTCCATCGTGAGGCGGGACGGTTCGTACGTCAGGTTCGGGCTCTTGGTGGAGACGATCGTATAGTCATTGCCGCGGCGCAGCTCGATCGTCACTTCGCCGGTGACGGCACGGGCGACCCAGCGCATGGCGCTTTCGCGGATCATCAGCGCCTGACTGTCGAACCAGCGGCCCTGATAGAGGTAGCGGCCGAGCTTGATGCCGTTGATGCGGTATTCGGCGATCGTATCCTCATTGTGAATGCCGGTGACGAGGCGTTCGTAGGCAAGGAAGAGAAGCGCCATGCCCGGAGCTTCATAGATGCCGCGGGACTTGGCCTCGATGATGCGGTTCTCGATCTGGTCGGACATGCCGAGACCGTGACGGCCGCCGATGCGGTTGGCCTCTTCCATGAGAGCGACGGGATTCGAGAACTTCTGCCCATTGATGGCGACGGGAACGCCCTCCTTGAATTCAACCGTGACCGTTTCAGGCTTGACTTCAACGTCGTCGCGCCAGAAGGCGACGCCCATGATCGGCTCAACGATCTTCATGTTGGAGTCGAGGCTTTCCAGGTCCTTGGCCTCATGCGTGGCGCCGAGCATGTTCGAGTCGGTCGAGTAGGCCTTCTCGGCGCTCATGCGGTAGTTGAAGCCCTCCTTCTGAAGGAAGGCGGACATTTCGGCGCGGCCGCCGAGCTCGGTGATGAACTGCACGTCGAGCCAGGGCTTGTAGATCTTGAGGTTCGGATTGGCAAGAAGACCGTAGCGGTAGAAGCGCTCGATGTCGTTGCCCTTGTACGTGGATCCGTCACCCCAGATGTTGACGCCGTCCTCACGCATGGCGGCGACGAGCATCGTGCCCGTCACGGCGCGACCGAGCGGGGTGGTGTTGAAGTAGAGCTGGCCGGCCGTCGAGATGTGGAAGGCGCCGGACTGAATGGCGGCGATGCCTTCGTTCACGAGCTGTTCGCGGCAGTCGATCAGGCGGGCGTTTTCGGCGCCGTACTCCATGGCGCGACGCGGAATGGCTTCATAGTCGGTTTCGTCGGGCTGGCCGAGGTTGGCCGTGTAGGCGTAAGGCAGAGCGCCCTTGTTCTTCATCCAGCGAAGAGCAGCGCTCGTATCGAGGCCGCCGGAAAAGGCAATGCCGACTTTCTGGCCGACGGGAACGCTTTGAAGGATCGTTTCAGACATGTTTTGAGTTTCTTGTGAGTTCGTGTTGTTGTTTACCCAGCAACCTGGGGCCTGTGGCGATGATTATCCGCTCTCTCAGCCCCGCCTGCCGCCTCCGAACGCCACTATGTGAGACTTTTTGAAGAGTCCTCAAACAGCTTGAGGAGTTGTACCTAGACGGTCTGAGAACAACAGACAAATGGTCGACATATGACCGCATTTGTCCGCCTGCGCACCGCACCCATCGCAGGGAAACACACCAAATCCGTAAGAACCCTCAGGTACATGCTTGTTTGCTCTTAAACGACACCTTCCCTCCTTTCCCCTCCAGGAGAACAGTTCTCGAACAATTCGTTACAGGAAAATCAGGGAAGGGCTTTTCCATTTTTCCATAGGGGTTTTCCTATTTTTTAATCTTTGTAGTCCAAGATCAAACGCAATGCACTGTTGATTGCTTGACCTCAATCAATCCGTATAGACTGAATGAGTTACCTGAAGGTACCGCGGTTCCAGGACCATGAAAACGAACTGCAGGGTACGCCTGACGGCCAGTCCGCCGTTTTTCAAGCGGCGGACACTCAAACAACAGGAGCGCCATTCAACTGACGCGCTCCAAACTAGAGGAGCAAACAACCATGTCCATGAAGAAGACCCTGATCGGCCTCGGCCTCGTCGCCGCCTCCGGCGCCGCCCTCGCCCTTCCGAACATCGCCGTTCTCGCCACCGGCGGCACGATCGCCGGTGCCGGCGCCTCCGCCACGGGCACTGCCTATCAGGCCGGCAAGGTGAGCGTCAACCATCTCGTTGCCGCCGTTCCGGAACTTGCCAACATCGCCAACGTGACCCCGAAGCAGGTCGCCCAGATCGGCTCTCAGGACATGTCCGACGAAGTCTGGCTCAAGCTCGCCCAGACGATCAACGCCGACTGCAAGAAGTATGACGGCTTCGTCATCACGCACGGCACGGACACGATGGAAGAAACCGCCTACTTCCTGAACCTCACGCTCAAGTGCGACAAGCCCGTCGCCATGGTCGGCGCCATGCTGCCGTCCACGGGCCTCGGTGCTGACGGCCCGCGCAACCTCTACAACGCCGTTCTGACCGCTGCCACGCCTGAAACCGCCAAGCAGGGCGTCGTGGTCGCCATGGACAACATCGTCGTCGGCGCTCGTGAAGTCATCAAGACCAACACGGTTCAGCCCGAAACGTTCCAGGCCGCCAACTTCGGCAAGGTCGGCACGATCTTCAACAACAAGGTGACGTACTCCACGCTCCCGGTTCGTGCTCACACGACCGCCACGCCGTTCGACGTCACGGGTCTGAAGGAACTCCCGAAGGTCGGCATCGTCTACAACCACGCCGGCGTGGAAGGCCTCCAGGCTGAAGCGCTCGTCAAGGCCGGCTACAAGGGCATCGTGAACGCCGGCGTCGGCAACGGCAACATCCACAAGTCCATCTGGCCGGTTCTTGAACAGGCCACGAAGAACGGTGCCGTCGTTGTTCGCTCCTCCCGCGTTCCGACGGGCGCCACCACGAAGGACGCTGAAGTGGACGACAAGGCCCAGCACTGGGTCTCCTCCGGCGAACTGAATCCGCAGAAGGCCCGCGTCCTCCTGCAGCTCGCCCTGACGAAGACCTCCGACTGGAAGGAAGTCCAGAAGTACTTCGACCTCTACTAATCGAAGTCTCCGCCTGCGCTTCACATGATTGCTGAAGCGCATGACTCAAGTCTTGAAAAGCCCTGATCCGAAAGGTTCAGGGCTTTTTTCATCACAGCGGCGGCACGGCCGCAGCCAAGGCAGCTGTTGAACAAATACAGGGACTCTCCAGAAACGACAATGGCCCGTTCACATTGAACGAGCCACTTCGTTTTGACGTCAAGATGTGCCTGGTGCGGCCACCGTGCGACGCGAGCGCCTGCGAGAGTAAGCGAGAAGGCGGATTGCAGTAGATCTGCAGTCTGGGATCGTACATCATGTCGGTCGAGATCCGCAAGGTCAACCCTTGCCGACGGGATCAGGAGTGCATATAATGCGCCTTGAGAGTTCGCCTCTCATGCTCAAGCATAGTTTCAGAACTGAGCAAGAGTTAAGATGTAAAGAAAAAGCCCAGATGGTTCGCCTTCTGGGCTTTTTTGATGTGCACATACGACCCAAAAAGTACAGTTACAAAAAAGCGCCCCCACCTACCGATGATGGTAGGCGGGGCGTTTTCAGGGGCAGGATTTCTCGACGCTCCATATGATCGAACATCAATACTCTCGTAGCCCGTATAAATTTGCCTCGCGGAGCGGCGGAAATTTCTAATTACGTAGAATTCTACATAATTAGATCCGATGCCCCAGGCTATCAATTACGAATAAAAAGGAAACCGCGCGGAGTGAGCTTCCCGGGGACGGATTGTCCCCGGCTAGGCTTGCGCGGTGTTGTTGCAGGGAGTTTAGCACTTCACCGGCTCACAATCATCGCAATAGCGTCTTTGTCTATCGCAGTGCGCTCAGATAGTTCGACACCTCTTCGAACCAACTCCGTGCCTCTTTCGAGTAAGTCTGCGCAGCGGGCAAGCTGCTTTCTTTCAGCGTCGCAGGTACCACCGGCGGATGCGGACAATCGACTGCGAGCGTCGGCTGCTTGCTTGCGCACCCGCTCAAGATCAGCGCCAAGATCATCGGCGCGAGCAAGCGCCTTGTCCCGTGCTTCCCACGCATCAACAAGACTCTGTGCATAGCCCCTCTCCTTCTCTCTGTACTTAACCTCAAGAGACTGCGCCCGTGTCGCATAATCCTCGCGCAAGGCGGCAATGTCCGCACCGTAAAGCGCGGCAGAGTACCGATACCCAGCCGCGAATGCGACGCATAATGCAAGGGCGGTAGCCCAAACATTCAGCTTCATCGCACATCTCCTACGCAAGTCGCGTACTCTTTCTCACGACGAGCTACGAGACCAGGCACCCGGCGACCGCCGGCATAAACCCAGCGCTTTATCTCTTCGCACGCCCCAGCGTAATCCCCGCCGTTGAGCTTGACCACGAGCGTCGATCGGCAGAATGCATCCGTGCCAATATTGAAGGCAAGGGACGTGTACGCATCGAGCTCGCCTTGCGAGAGCGGGACCCGCACGCATCGCGCAATGGCAGATTCCGCCACCGTAATGTCACGTCGAAGACGATCAAGCGCCTGCGGCACGGTAATCACGTCCCCCATCTTCACGCCCTGCGTCGATCCAAAGCCAATAGTCGGCACATCTCCTTCAATAGGAATGTACGCCTTGTCGCTGAAGCCCTCATATCCCGCTATGGAAAGGAGTCCTGCCGCAGAAAGCGACAGGACTCCAACGGCTAGCCTTTTCTTAAGACTCACCCTTCCCCTCCTTTGCCTTTTCAGCCTTCGCCAGCACACGGATCATCTCTCCGCGATCATCGCGCTTCGAGACCGGGACAACGGTCTGGCTTCGCTTTGGATGCGCCAGTCTGTAGAGATACAGGATCGTGTCAATCGTCTTCGGGAGGCAGCCGACTATCATGAAAAACAGGTACAGGCAAGTCAGAACGCTAACCCAAGTTTCAACCGGAAATCCGTATACAGTCAGCCCCGTCACAGCAACACCAGGTGAGGCTTTGACTGCTCCTGACGCAGTACCTGACGTGAGTGTCGCGGCAAAGCGCTTCAGCGGTGTCGTCGGCTCATCACACATCTAGTCCTCCCGATTGAAAAACGGATTGCACATGCCTGTCCACTGGGCCCAATCTTCCGTTTCGGTTTTATTTGCCCAGAGCTTCCAGCCGAAGTTCCCGCGAATGCAACGCTTCGGGAAGAGTCCCCACGGCCATGCGCACACGAAGTACCACTGAAAGCCGATCAGCTTGCCGTTGCGATACAGGTGATGCCAGTTTGCCCCCGGACGAAAAGGCTTGCGACCGACATCGACGTCACCAGTGAATTCGATGACGTCTGTCGACCAGCACTTGATGCCAACAACTTCGCGATCGAAGCCGTAGCAAGTATTGCGCCAGAACCACTTTGTACGACGTACGTAGGTCGCCCACTTCCCCGTGCCGGGATTGCGCTCCCAGTGCCCAGCGTCACCGTCGGCATCGTTGTCATCGGTCATGAACCAGTCGAGCCACTTCGGAAGACGCTTCGTTTCCTCGTCAACAAAAAAGGGCAAGACCCAACAAAGAGCCTTGCCCAAAATCGTCATCGGGATAGAAAGACACCCGCACAAAAGCCATTTGATGAAAACCATTCTGCCTCCTTAAACGACTGCTCGATACTGAATCTTCGATACGAAGAATCGGTCAGAATTGCTGTTACTGGAGCCGTCCTTCACATAGAAGAAGTTCAGGTAGTACGTCGTGTTTGCGTTCAGCGTCATCGTGTACTCCTTTGAAGTGTTGGAGCCAGACTGGCGGATCAGATACGAACCAGCGCTGTCCGTTGTTCCGTCTCTCGCTTGAGCCTGCGTCGGCTTGTAAATCTTCGAGCCAACGTAGACGCCGCCAAAGTCGTAGCTGCCTTCTGAGCTGACGTAGCCCGTAACGATGAGCGTGCACTGCTCCTTCGTCGTAAGCTTGATGTAGCCATACGAGGCGCCGGAATTCTTGTTGTACGACGTAGAACCGTTCTGGATGCTCGTCCCGCTGATCTGGAAGTTAGAGCCGTCGACGAGGCTGGTCAGTTGATTGTGCGGGTCAGAGAAATCGCCAGACAGCACGATATCCACAGCCTGGAGCTCCTCGAGCGTGACGTTGATTGTCTGAGCAGCAAGCGCCGTAAGCGAGCCAGTCTTCTTACGGTATCCTGAGCAAGCCACAGACCACGACACGAGCGCGCCAAGATACGCACTGACTGTTGCACCAGTCGTCGACTTGCCGTCGATCGACCACGTGACAGTCGAGCCACCCGGCATGCCAGCAATGGTCAGAGGAACCGTGAACGGAGGAGTCTGGGACGTAGACTTCGCCAGACCGTTTGCCAAAAGTTGCTCGTTTAGTGCGATGTCAGCAAGAGATGCCTCAAGTGCCTCAACCCTCCCTTGCAAAGAATTACCGCTACCAACCTCGGCGCGGATAGCCTTAATTTCTTTTGCGATGCGCTCGACCGCGAGCTTGACCTCGGCATTTAAAGGACCAGGCGTGCGGCGCGCCGCAGCCGCCATGAAGGCGGCCGCAGCGTTGAGCAGATCGCGATCGTGAGATGCGTCTGCCATAGTCACCTCTTAAGCCAAAGCGGCTTCAAAGGCGGCGACAAAGTCCTGCTTTGCGCCGATGTTTGCGTTGATCGTCGTGATGTCGCCGGCGTTCTTCTGGATCGCCTGGGTGTTCGTCTGCACTTGGCCTTCAAGCGAAGAAAGCTTCGTCGTGTGCTCGCCAACCGTAGCCTCGAGAGCCGTGATCTTGCCAGCGTTTTCGTTAGCCTTGGCCTGAGCGGTTTCAGCGGTCGTCTTCACGGGGTTGACGGCTTCGCTGATCTGCGTCGCCACTTCGCTCTTCTTGGCATAGTCAGTCAAGTCGGTCTTTGCACCGATCTGAGCGAACTCACCAAAAGCGCCTTCGGCCGCAGTACGAGCAAAGAGCTTGTACTCAGAGCCCTGGACACCTCCGACCATCTGCACGGTTGCCGCACCAGCCTTCGTAACGGTCACGAAGACGGGATCAGCCGTGAAGTCGGCGGGCAGGCCGGTCGCACCAGTCACGACGTAAGAGCCCTCTTCCGTCAGCGTGTCAAGAGCAACGCCGCTCTTTTCAACTGCGGCACTCAAAGCGCCGATGTTCGCACGAGCCTGCTTCTTCTGCTCGTCGCTCAGAGACTGAGACTCGTCGAACTTCACGTGACCCTGAGCGATCTGCTGAAGAGCAGTGATCGCATCTTTGTTCGTGACGAGAGCATCAGCGAGTTCTTTCAGGGTGTCGTAGGCTTCGCCGGCACCGCCGAGAAGATCGTCCTTCACAGCCTGCTTGGCGGCAGTGATCTGGGAGTCGACCTTCTGAGACGAGTAGGTCTTCGTAGCAGAAGCCTGAGCGTCGTCAATTTCGACCTTCTTTGCGACTTCGCCCTGAAGGGCGGTGATATTGCCTTCGTTGGCTTCAACGCGCTGAGTGAGAGCCGTTACACCCGTTCCGACGTCATTGAGTTCCTGAAGAACGACGTTCAGTCGCTTACCCTCATGATCGATGTCCTGAGAGTCGACGAGAGCAAAGGAACCATTGTTCTTTTGCTTGATCTTACCGATAAGTTCGATTGCCATTTTTCTTTGCCTCCTTCGATTTACTTGACCGTGACCTTGGTAGAACCAAGACCCACGTTGTCAGAGCGATACACGTCGTAGCTTTCCTGGTAGCCGGAAGCGTTCGTGAAGTCGAAGGTCTTCAGCTTGGCAAAGCCGCCCTCGAATCCGCCGACGAAGAAGGCAGGCGTGCCGAAGCGGGTCGGGATGGCGTAGTAGATGTATTGGCCTTCAGTGGCGTTCACGGTGAATTCTCGAGCCTTTGAGCCGGTCAAGGCCTTCTGAAGACCCTTGACGAATTCGTCCGTAACGCCGTCAGCTTCGACAGCGCCGATGCCCCAGTAAGCACCGTTGAGAAAGGAGACCGACGTCGTCTTGGTGGACGTAGCTTCGCGATCGTCCTTGGCGGTGAGGCTCCAGGTCTTGTTCGCCGTGAGACCGAGGCCAGTGAGCTCCTTCGTCGTTGCGTTGACGTCTTCCTGCTGGCCATCAAGCGTGAGAGACTTCGGCTTCTTGTTGAAGGCAAACTTCAGCGTGACCGTGTCAACCGTTGCGCCCATTTCGACCACGTTCACGGTGTTCGTGAAAGACGTGATCTGAATGGGCATGTAGTTCAGGTCGTCGAGAGCTTCCTGGACAGTCTTGCCGTTGTAGGACACCTTATCGGCGGACGTGGCCTGTCCACCGGCGGCGATTTCACCTCGAACCTTCTTGATCTCCTGGCCAACGCGCTCGGCAAGCTCTTTGCCGCGAGTTTCCAGATCCTTAAGTTCAGCCATTTTTGCAACCTCCTTGTTGCGATTAAATTCCCGAGCTCAGCTCGGCTTCAAAGGTCTTTACGAAGTCAACGGGATCGCCTAAGCGCTCCTGAATCTTTTGCGAAGACCAAACTTTCTCAGCGGAGACATTCGCGTCATCAATGCGTACGCCCAGGCATCCGACGACTTCACCGACAGTGAATGTCGACTCGGTAGTGTTCGTGATGATGAAGATTTGTCCGCTTGAGTTGACGACCGAATCGCCGGCCTTTGCACCAAGCGACGGTCTAAGGTTTTCAAGTGCAGTCGTCTCGAAAGCATCGAGCGAAGCACAAACTCTGATCGAGTAGCCTTGCGATCCCGGCTCGCCCCTCGGGCCTTGAATGCCAGGAACGCTTACTCTCACTACGCGCCGCCCACCGACGGGCGGGGGTGCTGGATAGCACCCCGGGTATCCCATCGGAGGGATCACGCAGTCGCCGTAGGCCATTGCGTCACCTCCTTGCACACTTGAACTCGTCCACTTAGCACGCGCGTGACTTCTCCGCCTTCAGAAACGAGCTCAAGGTCATAGACGTAGCTGCCGGCAGGCAGTTTTTCGGTGACTTCGTGCGGCCAGAAAAGCGTGAGCGTCTCCTTCTCGATAGAGATGCGCAAGTCCTCGGTGGTGAGACGATCAACCACCTTTTTGCTTGACGCCGACGGTCGAAGCTCCATGCGGGCGCTAAAGCCTGTCAGATCAAGCTCAGAGAAATCGTCGATAAAAGCGATCGGCACCCGGACATCCGAGCCCTGATCGACGTGGATGTCGAGAGCAGTAGCCATGCCGCCCCCTTACTTCTTCTTCGCAAGCACTTCAGGAAGCTCAGGCCAGACGACGTCGTGGGGGAAGCCTTCCTGTTGCGGTACGTCACGCAGCGCAGTTCTGTATGCCTTGACGACCTCAAGTTCGTCAGGGCTGATCGGATAGTCATCCATCAGCAGGTAGTCCGTATCAGAGATCAGGGAATCGCGCTTCGAGCGAACGGACTGCCTCGCCTCAGTCAGTTTTTCTTCCTCAGTCTTTTCAGGGATCTTCTCGAGGGACCACGAGAGGTCCTCGCCGCGCTTTTCGCAATAGCCCTCTTCCTGAGAGAACTTGCGGATCAATTCGCGCATTTCCTCGTCATGCGGCGTGGTCGTCGTATGAGAGATCACGAGTCCGACACACTCGGCTGCGCACGTCGGCTTCTTCTCAGCAATCCACTTTTTCCCGTCGAAGCGGTAGAAGACGGTGTCGTCTTGCGTCGCCTTTCCCCATGGACAGGAAAAGGTGACCGACGGCGGCATGAGAGGCTCTCCGTCCACAACCTGGACAGAAACCTCGTGCTGGTAGTACCCAGCATCGTCATAACAAAATGCTTTTTTGAAGTCTGAGGTCATATGACGCTCTCCTCTAAAAAAATTGCGGCAATGAAGCCGCGGGACAAGAGATATTCGGTAGCCGACGGGAACGGCCTGACGTTGCGAGTCATGCCGTCCGGCAGAAAAATCTGGTACTTTCGCACGTCGTGCTCAGGCCGTGTCGCAGACAAGCGTCTCGGCGAACATCCCGACATGAGCCTGATGCAGGCACGACAAAAAGCCCGACGCCTAAGAAAGGACATCGGGCTCGAGCCGCCAAAAGGGTATGTACTGAAAGACGCTTTTCGTCTTTGGTGCCGCCTCAAAAAGCCCCAGATCGTGAGCTATCAGGACGAGCGCCGACGCCTGGAGCGGTACATCATCGAACCGCTCGGAAATCGTCAGCTCGACGAGATCACGGCTCCGCTCGTGATCCGAACCGTGCAGCCGATAGAAAAGGACGGCAAGCAGGCGACGCTCAAGCGCGTACTCATGCGCCTTCGCGAGATCCTTGACCTCGCCGTTTGTGCCGGCTACATCGAGCACAACCCTCTCGCACGAGTATCGAAGGTCTTCGCACCGCCGCAGGTCAAGCCGATGCCGTCTGTCGACTGGCGAGAGTTGCCCACCGTTATGGCGGTTATGAAAGAAGCGCCGGAGCGTATGCGCGTGCTCTTCCTCTTCTCGCTCTGCTCGATGCTCCGTCCGGGCGAGAATGCTTCGCTCGAGAAGTCGTGGATCACAGAAGACGCGATCCACATACCAGCTGAGCACATGAAGAAGCGCCGCCCCTTCCGCGTGCCGCTAACAACATTCATGAAAGAGCTGATCGCTAGAGAGCAAGAGCTCAGCCCGAGGCCACGTAGCGGCCATGTTTTTGCCGGCAAGTGCACCGGCAAGCACATGAGCTCGCAGGCCTTGGCGAAGTATCTGCACAGTACATCGCTCAATGGTCGACTCGTCGCGCACGGACTACGCTCGATCGCTCGATCGTGGTTGGCTGACGAAGCTGTCCCTTTTGACGTTGCCGAGATGTGCCTCAGTCATGACGTCGGCACGCAGGTGAGCCGCGCATATCAACGCTCAGACTTTTTCGACGCCAGGAGGGCGGTTATGGAGCGTTGGAGTGAGCACGTTCGAGCGTGTGCCGAGTGTGCCGGCTTGATCGACTGGAAGTAGCTACTCACGCGGGTTTCGTCGAGTTGCAGATGAAGCCCGCTCATGTGCCCGGCACGCCATAGAGAGCGCTCTATGACATGCAAATCCGAGTCCCGAACATCAGTGGTGAAGGCGACTGGCTCTACGGCGGGTACGCAAGCACGGGCAAGTTTACAGGCGCGATGTACCA
>ENA-UERX01000057-UERX01000057.1-human-gut-metagenome-genome-assembly--contig:-NODE-57-length-73637-cov-10.423926_pt1 | contig 73637 bp, 67 predicted proteins | sample MGYA00242992_ERZ507993 | MGnify/ENA primary metagenome ERZ507993 (study PRJEB26167, sample SAMN06115487) | human gut metagenome | host: Homo sapiens | place: China:Chongqing | collected 2015-04-10... | reverse complement strand
CGGAAAATTTATCACTTTATCGACAGCCTCAAGGCCGCCCTGATCGGGCGGCCTTTTCCTAATAGAGATCCTAATGGCGATATACGGTGAAATAGAGGTTCACACCCGGCGATTCCTGTGTGAAAATAAGGAAAGATGTCGGAGATCACCGGCGGATATGCTGGGAGGGGGAAGAAACATGAAACAGAAAAAGGGAATGGAGCTTGTCACGGAGCGGACGGTGGATGGTTTTCGAAGAGAGCTCCTCCGCCGGGAATACAGCCACGGCACGGCGGAGAGTTATGTGCGGAGCATCCGGGCCTTCGCACGATGGAGCGGCGGCGCGGTGGATCGGGGTCTGGTCCTGACATGGAAGGCACGGCTCACGGCCCGGTACGCCCCTGCCACCGTCAACGCCATGCTGGCGGGACTTAACCGGTTTTTTGATTTTGCTGGGCGGCCGGAGTGCCGGGTAAAGGTCCTGCGGCTCCAGCGCTGCAGCTTCCGGGAGGCAGAGCGGGAACTGGATCGGGGAGAATACCGGGCGTTGGTCCGCACGGCCAGAACGCTGGGTCGGGAGCGGCTGGCGTTGGTGATGGAGACCATCTGCGCCACAGGCATCCGGGTGGGGGAGGTGCCCTTCATCACGGTGGAGGCCGTCTGCCGGGGACGGACGGATGTTGCCTTAAAGGGCAAGGTCCGGACTATTTTTCTTCCTGACCGACTGTGCCGTCGGCTGCTGCAATACGCCCGGAAACAAAAAATCACCTCCGGCGAGATCTTTCTCACCGGAGGCGGAAAACGGCTGTCCCGCACACAGATCTGGGCGGAGATGAAGCGGCTGTGCCGCGCCGCCGGTGTGGCGGCGGGAAAGGTCTTTCCCCACAATCTGCGGCACCTGTTCGCCCGGACCTTTTACCGGGCCTGTCAGGACGTAGTGAAGCTGGCGGATATTTTGGGTCACAGCTCCATCGAGACCACTCGGATCTACCTGCTGACCACCGGCACGGAGCATCTGCGGCAGCTGGAACGGCTGGGACTGCTCTGTTAGACAAAATGATGATTTTGTCACATATCGGCGGCAAAAAAGCCGCCGGTCCCCGCCGACAACTGAAAGTTTACTTGAAAAATTAAGAAAAAGCAAGACGTTCTTCGCTTTGCGGCGTGCTGAACAGACGGGACCTCCGGTCAGAACAGGCCCCGTCTGTTCAACATGCCTTTTTGTGTGCTTGGCCCGGTAAAACGGCGGGAGCTGCGCCCGGTATCCCACCGGAAACCGTACTTTTCCGGCATTCTATTACAAAATCATCATTTTGTCCTTCCATCCCCGCGGCAGACGATCGTTCCGCCGCGGCGCTGTTTCTGCGGCGACAGATGGGAGGCTTTTCCATGGGACACACGTTCAATCGGCCGGACGAGGCCGCCATGCTGCGCATTTTGGAGCGGCACCCCCACAGCCCGGAGGGGGCCATTCTCCGTCTGGCCTGGCTGGAGGGCTTGAGCCGGAGCGAGATCACAGAACTCCGCTGGGATCAGGTGGACTTTGAGGGCAAGGCCATTCAGCTCCCGGACCGCGCGGTCCCGCTGGAACCCTCCACGGAAGCCTGCCTCCGGGAGCGGCACGTCCGCTGTGCCCTCCGGGACCCCCATGTGGTGATCTCCGAGCGCAGCAAGAAGCCTATGCCGCCGGAGTCCATTTCCCGGCTGTCCCGGCTGGCGCTGGACAGCGAGGGACAGAAGGTCAATCTCATGGACCTGCGCCACGATTTTGTGATCCGCCAGCTTCAGACCCATGACTGGCCCTATGTGGCCCGGGTCAGCGGCATGGCGGTGTCCACCCTGCGGGATGCCTTCTCGCCCTATCTCACCAAACCCGCCGCGCCGGAAAATCCTCTGGCCCAGCGGGACGAGGCGGAGTACCTTCTCTGGCGTGTGATCCAGCAGGAGGGCTCGTCTCCCGCCGGACTGGCCCTCTGGATGGGCTGGAAGCTCCAGATGCAGCCCGGAGAGATCGCCTCCCTCACCTGGGGGCAGGTGGATTTCGACCAGAACCTCATCCGCCTTCCGGACCGGACGGTCTCCATGGGCAGCCGTCTGCGGCGGCTGCTGCTGGACGCTTGGGACCGCCGCAAGGACCCCACGGAGCCGCGGGTCTTTACCGCACCCACCACCGGGCGGCCCATGGACCTCTCCCGGCTGACCACCGTCACCCGCACGGCGCTGATCCGGGGCGGCTTGGAGCATGTGAACCTGCGGAACCTCCACACCTGGGTCCGTCAGGGGGATCGGGCCCAGCTTTTGATGGCTCAGGCCGAGGAGCAGGGCTGGCTGACCCGTGAAGCGGTCATGGAGCGGCTGGGCGTGTCCAAAAGCACTGCCCGGCAGTACCTTCTGGAACTGCGGGAGGCGGGCAGGCTGGTGCGGGTGGGCACCCGGTACTACCCCGCCGGGGCGGTGGCGGACCCCGATGACCATCTGGACATCATCCGGGCCTATCTGCAGGAGCACGGCACCGGCCGCCGTCAGGATTTCATCCGCCTGCTGGGCCTTGAGCCGGAGCAGGGGACGCTGCTCCTCCGGCGGCTGACGGACCGGGGCGAGCGGGTCCTCACCGGGCGGCATTACACCCTGCCGGAGCAGGAGAAATGACCTCCGCTTTGCCCCGAAAACACCGAAACCGGTCAAGGTCCGCCTTGGCCGGTTTGTTACGTTCAAACGTTGCGTGAATGGCACAGTTCTGTATAAAAACGCTGCTTTTTTGCACTTGTATTACATCCCGGCCGGAACTATTTACATTCGGAAATGGGGCTGATAAAGTGGCCTTGCAAAGCAGGATACCCGGAACATGCCCCCGGTTCAGATATTGGGTAGGCTAGCCACGATATGTAAATCGGGGCGGTTAAGAAAACCTTGTTTTGTAAAACAAACTCCCGAACGGGAGAATCTAAAAGGAGGAAACCCCATGAAGAAGTTCCTTTCTCTGGTGCTGGCTCTGGTGATGACCATGTCTCTGGTCACCGTCTCTGCCGGTGCCAAGGACTTCACCGACAACAGCAAGATCACTTATGACGAAGCTGTTGCCGTGATGTCCGCCGCAAAGGTCATCGACGGCTATGCCGAAGGTGACTTCCGTCCCACCAACACCCTGACCCGTGGTGCTGCCGCCAAGATCATCTGCAACCTGATCCTTGGCCCCACCACCGCCTCCGCTCTGGTGGCTGACGCCGCTCCTTACAAGGACGTTCCCACCAACAGCACCTTCGCTGGCTACATCGCTTACTGCCAGAAGGAAGGCATCATCTCCGGTTACGCTGACGGCACCTTCAAGCCCGGCAACACCCTGACCGGCTATGCTTTCATGAAGATGCTGCTGGGCGCTCTGGGCTATGACTCTGCCATCGAGGGCTACACCGGCGCCAACTGGTCCATCGCTGTTGCCAAGCAGGCCATCAACGCCGGCCTGAACAACAGCCTGAAGGGCAGCTTCAACGGCGTCAAGGCTGTGACCCGTGAAGAGGCTTGCCTGTATGCCTTCAACACCCTGAAGGCTACCATGGTCGAGTATGACAACCGCATCGTTGTCGGCGAGGGCAGCTCCGCTGTTGCCATCTCCGGCGTCCGCAAGGACCTGACCTGGAACAAGGGCACCCTGAACGACGGCAAGATCAAGAAGGACGGCTATGTCCAGTTCGGCGAGCAGTACTTCGAGAAGCTGGTCCGCACCGACGATACCGACGACTTCGGCCGTCCCACCAACAACTGGACCTATGACAAGAAGGATATCGGCAACTATGTCAACACCGACCTGCTGACCGCTTCCTACACCGCTAAGGTCAAGGGCGGCGACGTCTATTCCGACATCGGCTCCAACGCTTGCGACTTCGCTCTGACCTACTGGGTCGACGGCGTGAAGCTGGACAAGAAGGCTCTCTCCGCTGAGGCCGACAAGCTGGTCAAGAAGAACGATGACACCATGAATTCCACCGGCAAGGGCGTTCTGACCGAGATCTATGTGGACACCGACGCTGAGGAGACCACTGTCGTTGTCATCAACACCTATCTGGCTGAGGTTGCTGCTGACTACAACACCAAGACTGAGGATGTCCGTCTGAATGTCTACACTGGTGTGAAGGCTGCTGCCAAGAAGGGCGAGACTCCCACCACCATCAGCACCACCTACACCGTCGAGTCTGAGGATGTGGACGGCCTGGAGAAGCTGAAGGAAGATGACATGGTCCTGGTCACCATTGCCAAGGGCGACGTCATGACCGTCACTCCCGTTGAGACCGTTAAGGATGTTGCCATCACCTCTTACTCCACCGACTACGCGGATGCGGACAAGAAGGATGAGTATAAGCTGACCAAGCTGACTGCCGGCGGCAACAAGTATGAGACCGCTAAGAAGGCTTTCGAGGATGCTGAGGTTCTGTACGACTACAATGTCGAGCAGCTGGACGACGCTACCTTCGATCTGTATCTGGATCCCTATGGCTATGTGATCGGCGCACGTCAGGTTGACGGTGACGACAACTTCATGTTCGTCGTTGGCTATGACCGCAGCAGCACCGTTCTGGCCAAGGCTGTCGATAAGGCTCTGGCTATCTTCACCGATGGCACCATGAAGACTATCGATGTCAAGAGCGGCGACCTGAAGGGCGGCCGTCTGGCAGAGTCCGCTACTACCAACACCTGGTTCAAGTACACCGTGAAGGACGGCGTTTACAACCTGGAAGAGGTTGCCGACATGCAGATCAAGGACAGCACCACCACCAAGCTCGACAAGCAGAACAACACTGTTGAGCAGGTCGTGGGCGGGAAGAAGACCATTGCCTACGGCAACAACGACACCGTTCTGATCGCTGTCAAGGCTGACGACGATGTCATCGACGAAGGCTCCATCGTGAAGGTTGAGGGCGTTACCACCGGTATCAAGCACTCCAGCGTTGAGGTCAAGTATGACTCCAAGCTGTCCAACTTCGATGGCACTGCGAATACTGTCGGTGGCGATAAGGACAACATGATCTTCGCCCTGTACAACAAGAACGGCTACATCACCTATGCTGTGGTCGTGGGCAAGACTGCTGGCTCCTCTGAGTCCATGGTCTACCTGACCTCCGGCATCAAGTCCAAGTCTCTGGAGAACGGTGACTACATCTACACCTATGAAGCCATCACCAAGGACGGCGCTGTGACTGTGAACTCCTTCGAGTCCAAGGATAACAGCACTCCGAGAGCCAACCTGGTCCTGGGCAACCTGTACGAGGGTACCTTCGACAAGAACAATGTCATCACTGAGATGGAGAAGCAGACTAACACCGACAGCGGCAAGTGGAACACCAAGCAGTACAAGGATGACGGCTATGCCCTCCTGAATGTTGCTGATAAGTCTGAGCTGACCGCCAAGGGTGCCACTCTGTGGATCGACGATGCTGCTTCCAACGATAAGTACATCCTGCTGGATGAGGATTGCAAGATCTTTGTCCGCGCCAGCGATGACGATGAGGATGACTACACCGAGTACAGCAACATCAAGTCTGCTCTGAGCGCTCTGGGTGAGACCAGCGATTTCACCGGCACCATCGCTGCTTTCGTGAATGACGCTGGCATTGCTACCACTCTGATCCTGAACGACACCTACAAGGCCAACGATAAGCCCAATACCAACCCCAGCAAGCCCACCAGCACGGATGTTGATTCTGTTAAGCTGACCATTAAGGGTTCTAAGGGTCTGATTGAGCTGTTCAACAAGAAGGGTGACGCTCTGACTGATACGACTGTCAAGCACAGCTTCGAGCTGTATCAGTATGTTGCTGGTCAGAACAACTATGTGAAGGTTGATGAGGGTGACTACTTCTATGGCGTGACCCCCGCCTTCTCTGTGGCTGGCGGCAACAGCTACTATGTTGTGATTGACGGTGTTCAGTCCAACATTGCCCGTGCTTGATCTCTGATTTAAGAGTTTAAGTACCTGCGATTAAGAACAAGGCCCCGGACGGAAGTCCGGGGCCTTGTTTTATTCCTGAGTGGCAAACAGCGCGATATAGGGATAGACAGAATCACTGGTATTGAATTGGTCACTACTGCTCTGACTGTTGTACCAAGAAAGAGAATGTTCTCCCCATGTAAGGTGGCAGACGGTAGATGAATCTGCGGAGCCTGTATATGCGGTATACCATCCGCGCATGGCCTGGATCCCCAATGTCGGAGCAGAACCGATGCTGCCCTTGATAATGACAAACAGTGGGTTGCCGTCAAAGGTCAGCTGATTAGGGTTGTCTTTGCCGTATTTGCCGTTTCCTGTGTATGTGCCGTATACGATCTTGCAGTTTCCGCAGCTGGCCAGCGCCGTTTGCAGGGCCGCCACGCCGTCAGCGCTGCTTTTCAGCGCCGTGTCGATCTTGTCCCAGTTGTCGTTGAATTCCGTGTGCAGGATGCGGTCCCCGCCGTCCCAGCGCTTCAGGCCGTAATTGCTTGTGTTTTCCATGCGATTCCTCCTTGTTATGCAATCGTAACGAATTGCATCTGCCATATTCGCCTCCCCTGCCCGCGGAAAAAGATCGCACGAAGCCGTGCAACAAGCCCTTTTTTCTCCTAAAACCTCCCAGAACACGACGAAAAAAGCCCCGAAGGAAAACCTTCGGGACTTTTTCAGTCGATTGATTCGATTCAGCTGCTTTTAGTCGGTGACGTAGGGCAGCAGAGCGATCTGACGGGCACGCTTGATGGCCTCAGTCAGCTCACGCTGATGCATGGCGCAGGTGCCGGTGGTCCGACGGGGCAGGATCTTGGAACGCTCAGAAACGAAACGACGCAGCTTGGCGGCGTCCTTATAATCAATGCACTCGCACTTCTCGGCGCAGAACTGGCAGACCTTACGGCGCTTGTTGCCGCGTGCGGGACGGGCGGGACGAGCTTCACGATCGAAAGCCATGATTGCTTCCTCCTTATAGTAATATCAGAACGGCAGTTCGCCGTCATCCTCGCCGATCTCGGCGAAGTCAGAGCCGCTGGCGCTGAAATTGCTGGGAGCGGCGCTGTGGGAAGCGGGGGCGGGCGCATAACCGGGGTTGTAGCCGGAATTGTCGCCGCCGTCGCGCTTGGAATCCCCGAAATACACATTGTCGGCCACGACCTCGGCACTGCGGCGCTTGCCGCCGTCCTTGTCGGTCCAGTCCCGGATCTGCAGGCGGCCCTCCACCACGGCCATGCGGCCCTTGGTGAAGTACTTGCTCACAAATTCGGCGGTGTTGCGCCAGGCCACGATGTCAATGAAGTCCGTTTCCTTTTCGCCGGACTGGGACTTGAAGTCCCGGTCAACAGCCAGAGAGAAGGACGTCACCGCCGTACCGCTGCTGGTGCGCCGGAGCTCGGGGTCACGGGTCAGACGACCCATGAGAATGATTCGATTCAGCATGTGCTGCTCCTTTACTCGCCCTTGCAGACGATCAGGGAACGCATGACGCCCTCGGCGATCCGCAGCTTACGATCCAGCTCGCGGGGGAATGCCGGGCCGCTGACGAAGGTCATGAGCACATAGTAGCCCTCGGTCTTGTAGTTGATGGGATAAGCCAGCTTGCGGTTGCCCCACTCCTCAACCACGACGTCAGAGCCGTTCTGCTCGGCCAGGGACTTGAAGTTCGCAACCTGAGCGGCGATAGCCTCCTCACCCTGTGCAGGGTCGAGCACATAGACGACCTCGTAATTGGCAGTAATCTTTGCCATATTTGCACCTCCTTTTGGACAAATGGCCCTCATTCTCAGATGAGAGCAAGGATTTACTTACATATTGCAAGCCTTATCATTATATCCGAAATACAGCAAATGTCAAGGAAAATATTGAATTTTTTCAAAAAAATCCGAATTGATGTAACTTTCCCCGGGAAAACGGTTAAAAAAAGCGGCAGGCCCCGGAAATCCGGGGCCTTGTTCCGCTCAACCGCTCAAATATTCGTTGGGGTCTACGGCCTTGCCGTCCTTGGTGACGGCGAAGTGCAGATGGGGCTGTCCGGACTCCGCCGCTGCGGTGGTCCCCACCGCGCCGATGATCTGCCCGGCGGACACCGGGTCCCCGGCCTCCACGTTGGGCTTGGCCTGGAGATTGGCATAGGTGGTCTGATAGCCGTTGTCATGCTCCAGCACCACGGTGGTGCCCATCAGGGGATCGTCCGTCACCGACAGCACCGCCCCTGCGGAGGCCGCCAGTACCGTGGTTCCCTGCTGGGCGGCGATGTCCACGCCGTTGTGAGTACGCCAATCTCCCAAAGTAGGACTGTATACCAGCTCCTCCATGGAAAAAGCCGTCAGCACATCCCCTCGGAGCGGGGCCACCACCAGACGGGGTGCTTCCGCCGCCACAGGCGTGTGATCCACCTCCACCTCCGGCAACTCCTTGGTTTCCTTTGGCGGGACCGGCACCGGCGCCGGCTCCAAAGTCTCCACTGTCGGAAGCCGCACCTCCGGCATTTCCACCGGCTGCGACACGGGGACCTGAGGCGTCACCGCCTGCTGGGGCAGCGGGTCCTCCCGGTCCTGCAGCAGGACCCAGCCGCACACCCCCACCACCAGCAGGCACACCGCCAGCGTGCCGTAAAAGCCAATGCCCGAAAGTACGTTTTTCACCTTGTTTTCCATACAATACCTCCCTTCCTGATTATAGGTACGGAAGGAGTATGGTCAAAAAAGCCAAAGGCTATACCAAACCCGGCAATTTTCCACTGTCAGCGGCGCGGAAATGAGAAAAAAGCTTTTTTTCTCCGATGCGATGTGGTATAGTTGGGAACGTACACAGAACTTCGCGTGGGAGGGGATCTCATGAACTACACCGGAAGCATGATCCTGTTTATTTTTCTCGTCCAGTTGGCGGCGTACACCCTCAAGTGGCTCATTGGGTTCGGGAATCCCCTGATCTCCGCACCGCTGCTGGCCATGCGGCTGGACAACACCCTGATCACACCGGGCAGTCTGCTACCGGATCTGGTCATCAACGGCCGGATCACCTGGCAAAGCCGGAACAATTTCCGCTGGCGGGCCATCCTTCCCCTGCTGCTGGCTATGGTGGCCGGGGTGGTCCCCGGGACCTGGCTGCTGCGCTTCTCCCTGCCTTGGATCATCAAAACGGTTTTGGGCGGCGTTGTGGTATTTCTGGGACTGGAAATGGCCACCCGCCGGCTGCGCCCCGTCCGCCCGGACCGTCGGGAGATCCCGTGGCTGCGGTATCTGGTGGCCTTCTTCTCCGGTATGTGTGCGGGGCTGTTCGGCATCAATATGTTTCTGGTAGCCTACCTTCAACGCACTGCCAAGGATTACGATGAATTCAAGGGCAGCATTTGCTTCCTCTTTCTGGGTGAAAACCTGTTCCGCACCGGGCTGTATCTCTGCACCGGGCTCCTGAACCGCTCCTCCCTGTGCTTCAGCCTTATCTCGCTGGCCGCCACCTTCTGCGCCGCCCGGCTGGCCCGGCTCCTCTCCCCTCACATCAGCGGAGAGCGGCTGCAAAAGCTGTCCATCGTGTTTTTCCTGCTGGGCGGCGTCAGCATCATCGTGAAATCCGTTTTGCTGCATACATAAGAAACGCTCCCGCACCTTTTCGGTGCGGGAGTGTTTTTATCTCAAATCCGGAACAGCCGTCTGCCGTTTTCCCACGTCACGCGGGTCATTTCCTCCGCCGTCACGCCTTTCCACTCCGCCAGTTTTTCGATCACATAGGGGAGATACCGGCTGTCATTCCGTTTGCCCCGCATGGGTACCGGAGCCATATAGGGAGCGTCCGTCTCCACCACGATCCGCTCCAGCGGCGTCACCGCCGCCACCTCCGGGGCCCGCTTGGCGTTTTTATAGGTGATGGGGCCGTCAAAGCCCAGATACCACCCCCGCTTCAGCAACTCTTCCGCCATCTCCGGCGAGCCGGAAAAGCAGTGGAACACGCCGGTGACGGTGGGAAATTCCTTGATGATGGCGAGGCAGTCCCCGTGGGCCTCCCGATCATGGACGATCACCGGCAGATCCAGCTCTGCCGCCAGTGCCAGCTGCTTGCGGAATACCGTCTGCTGAAACGCTCTGGGCGGGTTGTCCTCCCAGTAGTAATCCAGCCCGATCTCCCCGATAGCCACCACCTTGGGCCGCTCCAAAAGCTGCCACAGCTCCGTCAGATCCTCGTCTTGGAAGCCGTCGCAGTCCTCCGGATGGACGCCCACGGCTGCGTACACATGCGGGTACCGCTCCGCCAGCTCTGCCGCCGCATGGGAGGAGGGCAGGTCGCATCCCGGGTCCAGCACCAGCCCCACGCCGACCCCCGGCATGGCGGAAAGAAGTGCATCCCGGTCGCTGTCAAAGCGGTCCGCGTCATAATGGGCATGGGTATCAAAAATCGGCATAATCCTCTACCTCGTTCGTTTTTTGTTCCAGTATACACGGAAAGCGGCCGTTTGAAAAGAAAAACCGTGGGAGGACCCACGGTTTTCCGAAGTTCATTCTGTTGGCTCTTTGGGCAGCGTCACCGTGATCACGGTTCCCTTCCCCGGCTGGCTTTCCAGCCGGAGGGTACCGTGGTGATACGCCACGGCGTGTTTTACGATAGACAGCCCCAACCCCGTGCCGCCAATGGCCCGGGAATGACTCTTATCCACCCGGTAAAACCGCTCAAAGACTCGGCTCTGATCCCCCTCCGGGATGCCGATGCCGGTATCCCGAACCAAGAGGGTCACGTCCCGATCCGTTTCCGCCACCTCTACGGTGACGCTGCCGCCGGGAACGTTGTACTTCACGGCGTTCTCGCAGAGGTTCCGGGCGATCTCGTACAGCAGCCGCCGAACGCCGAAAACCGTTCCGGCGGTGCCGGTCACGGAAATGTGCACCGCTTGTGCCGCTGCCTGTGCTGTCAGAGAGCGGGCCGCCTCCTGCGCCAACTCCAAAACGGATACCTGCTCATGGGGCAACGCACCGCCCTCGTCCAACTGGGACAGGCGGAGAATATCGTTAATCAGCGCCACCAGCCGGTCCGCCTCCTGATGGATACGGTTCAGGAACCGAGGCTGATCCTCCGGCTTCACCAGACCGTTTTCCAGCAATTCCGCGCTGCCGATAATGGACTGCAAGGGCGTTTTCAGTTCGTGAGACACGTTGGCGGTGAACTCCCGCCGCATCCGCTCGGCTTCCGCCTGCTCCGTCACATCAAAGGCCAGCAAAACCGTACCCAGCACCTTGCCGTTGGATTCGATACGGCTGAAATCAAGCTGGTATTCCCGGCCTCGCCGCTCTGCCCGCAGCTGACTGTGCCCGGTCTCGGCGGCGTCATGGATGGCGGCGGTCAGGTCCGGATGGCGGTCCACTGTCAGGAAATTCTGTCCTACGCAGGTACCGTCCGCATGAAACAGTGCTTGGGCCGCCGGATTGATGCTGAGGATGCGCCCGCCGTGGTCCAGCAGCACCAGACCTTCCCGCATACTGCCGGTGATCTGTTCAAATTCGTCCTGCCGCTGCCGGAGGTCTCTGGTCCGGTGGCGGATCTCCTGCTGCTGGGCGTAGACCCGCCCCAACAGCGGAGACAGCTCCTCATAGGCGTTGTTGTCCAGCGGGTGCTCCAGATCCAGCCGGTTCAGCGGCTCCACCACCCGTCGGGCCGCCCGGCTCGCCAAGAGTGCGGAAAGTCCCACCGCCAACAGTGCCACCACGATGACGGCGTGGAGCATCCCAAGAACCAGCATCCATACCGTTTTCTGACTGCCGGAAATGCGGAGCACAGAGCCGTCCGTCAGGCGCACCGCCTGATAGAGCATCTTTTCCGTCAGCGTCTCGGAATAGCGGGCGCTGCTGCCGCTGCCGCCGGTGAGCGCCTCCCGGATCTCCTCCCGCTGGCCATGATTTTCCATGGGCTGCGTATCCGTTCGGGTGTCATACAGCACTGTGCCGTCCGATGCCACCCAGGTCAGCCGCTCCGCCGTGTCCCGGACGCGGGCCAGATAGTCCGCGCCGTCCGCTTCCACCGCCGCCGCAGCCAGTGTCAGTTCTGTCTGAAGCTGCTGTTCCCGCACCGTGCCGAAATAGGTGTAAAGGCAGCCGGTGATCACCAGCAGCGATGCCAGCAGCACCGTCAGTGACGCCGCCAGAGTCGAACGAAAGATCTTCCCGGTCATAGGCCGGTCTCCATGCGGTAGCCCACGTTCCGAACGGTCTCGATCAGCTTGCCGTAGGCCCCTAACTTCTGCCGCAGGGTGCGGATGTGCATATCCAGTGTGCGGCTGTCATCCATGTACTCCATATTCCACACCTGTGTGAATAGCTGTTCTCTGGTGAATGCCATTCCCGGATGGGACAGAAACAGCCGCAAAAGCTCAAACTCCTTATAAGTGAGCTGGAGCCGCTGGCCGTCCGCCGTCACGGTGCGGCAGTCCAGGTCCATAGAAAGGCCCCCGGCAGAGAGCACATGGCCCGTGTCAGCGGGATGACACCGCCGCAGCACCGCCTTCACCCGGGACACCATCTCCATGACGCCGAAGGGCTTCACCAGATAGTCGTCTGCCCCTAAGTCCAGACTTTGAATTTTGTCGTATTCCGCGCCCTTGGCCGTGGCCATAATGACGGGGATGTCCCGCAAGGCCGGCGCGGCCTTCATCTTTTTCAGCAGAGACACACCGTCCTCCCCCGGCAGCATCACATCCAGCAGGACCAGCTCCGGCGTTTCCGTCTGCAGCGCCTCCCAGAAGGATGCTCCATCGTCAAAGCCTCTGGCCTCAAAGCCGGTGGATGTCAGGGCGTACAGCTCAATATCCCGGATACTGGCGTCGTCCTCCACGCACCAGATCATAGCAATCTCCTTATGTCAGTGTGATTTCGTCCTTGTGGGTCCCGGTCACGGAGTAAATGACCCACTCGGCAATGTTCGTGGCGTGATCGCCGATGCGCTCGTAGTACTTGGCGATCATCAGCAGGTCCAGGGCGTATTCGCCGTCTGCCGGGTCTGCCGCGATCTTTCCGATCAGGCTCTGCTTGACCCGGGCAAACTGCTCGTCCACAACATCATCCGCCGCGATGACCTTTTTCGCCAACATTATATCACATTTCACATAGGCGTCCACACTTTCCGTCACCATTTGTATGACAGCCTTTGCCATTTCCTTCAAAAGGGCGTCGTTTTCCGCCTGCCTCCCGTCTAAAAAGGCTACGATCTCCGCAATATCCTCCGCCTGATCGCCGATGCGTTCCATGTCGGTGATCATCTTCAATGCGGCGGAGATCTGCCGCAGATCCCGGGCCACCGGCTGCTGCCGCAAAAGCAGCTTCAGGCAGAGGTTTTCGATCTCCCGCTCCTTGTGGTCGATCTCGCTGTCCAGAGGAGCTACCTTGGAGGCCAGCGCCGTGTCCCCCTCCGTCAGCGCCTGAGAGGACAGGGCGATGACCTCCTCGCACAGCGCCCCCATCTCGATCATCTCGTGGTTGAGCTGCAAAAGCTGTTCATCGAATTTATTGCGCATCTTACCCAAACCTCCCGGTGATGTAATCCTCCGTCCGTTTGTCGGCGGGGGTGGAAAACAGCTGCTCCGTCTTGCCGAACTCCACCAGCTCCCCCAGCAGGAAAAAGGCGGTGTTGTCGGAAATACGGGCGGCCTGCTGCATATTGTGGGTCACCATGACCACGGTGTACTGGCTTTTCAGCTCCGCCGCCAGATCCTCAATTTTAGAGGTGGAGATGGGGTCCAGAGCGCTGGTGGATTCGTCCATCAGCAGCACCTCCGGCTCCACCGCCAAAGCCCGGGCGATGCACAGCCGCTGCTGCTGACCGCCGGAAAGCCCCAAGGCGCTTTTCTTCAGCCGGTCCTTCACCTCGTCCCAGATGGCGGCGGAACGCAGAGAGTTCTCCACGATCTCGTCCAGCTTCACCCGGTTTCGGATGCCGTGGGTCCGGGGGCCGTAGGCCACGTTATCGTAAATGCTCATAGGGAATGGGTTGGCCTTCTGAAACACCATGCCGATCTGCTTGCGGAGCCATGTGGGGTCCACAGAGCTGCCGTAGAGGTCCTGTCCGTGGAAATCCACCTCGCCGCTGAGCTTCACACTCGGGATCAGGTCATTCATCCGGTTCAGCGTCCGCAGAAAGGTAGATTTTCCGCAGCCGGAGGGCCCGATGAAGGCGGTGATCTCGTGTTCGGGAATGGCGATGGATACATCGTGGAGGGCATGGTTGGGGCCATACCAGAGATTCAGTTTTTTTGCTTCCAAAATCGGTTCCATAGGGTCTCCTCAATTCTTTTTCAGCTTCCGCCCCAGAAACACGGCGGAGAGGTTGATAAGCAGGGTCAACAGCATCAGAATGGTGGCAATGGAGAAGGCCACCGTCGTCTCGCCCCGTTCGTTGGCGTAGACATACAAAGCCACCGTCAGCGTGGCGGAGGAGGAATGCAGGGCCGTAAAAAAATCGTTGAGCACCAGACCGAAGCCGGCGGTGTACAGCAGCGCCGCGCTTTCCCCCACGATCCGGCCCACGGCCAAAATGCAGCCGGTGACGATGCCGTCGATGGCGTTGGACAGCACCACGGTACGGACCATACGCCACTTTCCGGCTCCTAAGCCCAAGGCCCCCTCCCGGTAGGACTGGGGCACGGTTTTCAAACTCTCCTGCGTGGTGCGAAGAATGGTGGGCAGGATCATCACCACCAAGGTCAGCCCGCCCGCCAGCACGCCTGCCTGCAAATTCATTTTCTGCACGAAAAACAGCATACCCACCAGGCCGAAGATGATGGAGGGAATGCCCGTCAGGGTCTCGGCAGCGAACTCAATGAGGCTCACCAGCCGCCGGTTTTCCGCATACTCCGTCAGATAGATGGCAGCCCCCACGCCCAAGGGCAGAACGATGACCATGGCCACCAAAATGATATACAGAGTGTTGAGAATATTTGGTAAAATACCGATCGTATTCTTAATATAGCTGGTCTGGCCGGACAGCAGTTCCCAGGTCAGCCCCGGAATTCCCCGGCAGAAAATGTAGCCGATCAAAAATACCAGCAGCGCGCAGGTCAGTCCGGCGCACAGCCACACCAGCGCACGCATCCCCCGGTTGTAGACCCGGCGGCGAAGGGATAAGGTTTGTCCGTTCATGTCAGCCCTCCTTCCGGTTCTTAACGCACACGTTCAGAAACACATTGATGAGCATGATAAAGAGGAACAGCACCAGGCCGATGGAGTACAGTGCCTGATGATAGAGGCTGCCCACCTGTGCGTAACCCATACCGGAGACAATGCCGGTGGTGAGAAATCGCACCGGCGTAAACAGCCCCGGCATATTGGACACGTTGCCCGCCACCAGAATGATGGCCATGGCCTCGCCGATGGCCCGGCCCACACCCAGCACCACCGCCGCGGCGATGCCGCTGCGGGCGGCGTGGACACTGACGCGAAAATAGGTCTCCATCTCCGCCGCGCCTAAGGCGAGACTGGCCTCCTCGTACTCCTTTGGAACGGCCCGGAGCGCCGTTTCCGACACATTGATGATAGAGGGCAGGATCATAATGGCCAGCACGATCATAGCGGCCAGCAGGCAGGCGCCGGAGCTGAGGTGGAACAGGTTCCGGATGGCCGGCACCAGCACGATCATGCCCACCAGACCGTACACCACCGACGGGATGCCCGCTAACAGCTGTACCGCCGTGCGGATCACCGCCGCCAGCTTCGGTGGGGCCACCTTCGCCAGAAATACAGCAGTCATCAGTCCCACAGGCACGCCTACCACGATGGCGCCGGCGGTGCCGTAAACGGAACTGAGGATAAAGGCCAGAATTCCGTACTGTGCGCCGGTGGTGGTGTTGGTGGGGTCCCAGACCTTGCCCAGCAGAAATTGAAACAGGCCAATCTGCCGAATGGCGGGCAGGCCGGATAAAATCAGGTAAATGCTGATGAACAGCACAAAGGCCACCGCCACGATGCCGCACAGCAGAAAGATCAGATGGATCGCGCCCTCCATGGTCTTGCGGGCGCGGTAGCTGCTTCGTTCCGGTTTGCGGGGGACATTCGTCACGCTTTCCGCTGCGTTCACGGCGGTCAAAATTACGTCAGAGTCCATGCCAGGCTCCTTTCTTGTTTTTCACGGGAACAGCCTCCACCCACAGCTATGGATGGAGGCGGACTTGTCATGCTGCGGGAAGAAGGGGTGTGTGCGGGGAACCCCGGAAGGGTTCCCTGTACTTTTTTAATCGCTCGGATTTCAGCCTTTGCTGAAATCCATGCCTGTCGCTGAATTTATTTCGCGACAGGCACCGCACCGGCAGCCTTGATGAGGTCGTTGGCGGCGGTGGAGGTGGCGTAGTCGAAGAAGGCCTGAGCGGCATCAGACAGGGTCTCGCCGGTCTTGGTCACCAGCACGAAGGGACGCTGAATGGCGTAGCTGCCGTTCAGAACAGTTTCCTCCGTGCAGGCCACACCGCCTACGGTGACGGCCTTGACGGTGTTCTTACCCTCCACAGCGGAGAAGGATGCGTAACCGATGGCGTTGGGGTTGCCGGCAACCGCCTCGATGACGCCGCCGGTGGAGGTCAATTCCTGATCCAACTTGCAGGCGTCCTTGGTGCCGGTGATGGACTCGAAGCCGTCCCGGGTGCCGCTGCCTGCCTCACGGCCGATGCAGGAGATGGTACCGGCGTCGCCGCCCACCTCGCTCCAGTCGGTGATCTCACCGGTGAAGATCTTGCCGATCTGCTCCACTGTCAGATCCGCCACCTTGCTGTCGGCATTGACGATGACAGCGATGCCGTCCAGCGCCACGACGGTCTCGGTCAGACCACCGACCTTCTCCTCATCCTTCAGAGCGCGGGAGGCAAGGCCGATGTCGGCGCTGCCGTTGCTGGCAGCCTCAATGCCTGCGCCGGAGCCGGTGGGATCATAGGTGACGGTGACGCCGCTGTTGTCGGCCATGAACTGCTCACTCAGGGCGCCGATGACCTTTTCCATAGAGGTGGAGCCGTTGGTGGACACGCTGCCGGAGAGGGTGGCGGGAGCCTCCGTCTGCGCGCTGTTGTCAGTGTTGGTATCGGCGGGCGTTTCCGTCTTGGAGCCGCAGCCGGTGAGGGCCGCCAGACTCAAGGCCAGGGTCAAAATCAATGCAAGTGTCTTTTTCATGTTTGTCTTCCTCTTTTATTTGTATTTGATATTTGGGTTTTCCCCTTTTCACATTATCAGTGTACCGGCTGTATGTAAAAGGCAAAAGACAAACCATGTAAAATCCATGTCAAATCATTCCGCAAATCACTTCTCTGCCGAAAAAAAGCAGAGAAAAAGCGTCTTTCCGCAATGCGGAAAGACGCTTTTTGAAGCACAAACAGTCGATTCGGTTATCGCTGACCCTTGTCGTAGGGAACGCCCTCCGCCTTGGGTGCGCGGGAGTTCTTGGAGGTAAAGGCCAGCACGATCAGGGAGATGATGTAGGGCAGCATATTGTAAACGGAGCTGGGGAGATTCATGACCTTCAGGAAGGCAAAGCCGGTGTAGACGTTGCCCAAGGCCCGGAAAAAGCCGAACAGCAGCGCTGCCAGCGCGATGCGCTGGGGCTTCCACTGGCCGAAGATCATCACCGCCAGAGACAGGAAGCCAAAGCCAGCCACGCCGTACTCAAACCGCCACTCGGACACACCGGCGGTGATGAACACGATGCCGCCCAAGCCGCCCAAGAAACCGGAGATCAGCACACCGGCCCAGCGCATTTTATAGACGTTGATACCCACGCTGTCCGCCGCCTGAGGATGCTCGCCGCAGGCCATGAGCCGCAGGCCGAACCGTGTCTTGTACAGCAGCACATAGGAGGCTACCAGCAAAAGCGCCGTAATGAGCATGAACCAGCTGAACTCAAAGGAGCCGATGTTCACGGTAAATGCCTTTTTGGCACCGGCGTACTGAATGATGGAGGACACGTCATCGGGATTGGCCGCAGTGTTGATGGCCTTGACAATGACGGTGGCCCCAGCGGTGCCCAGCAGGTTCAAAGCTGTGCCTACCAACGTCTGATCTGCCTTGAAGTTGATACAGGCCACAGCCAGCAGGCAGGAATACACCATGCCCACCGCGGCGGAAACCAGCACCACTGCCAGGATCGTCACAAAATGAGAGCTGTTCTCTCCCAGATAGCGCATCGTCAGGGCACCGCCCAGAGCGCCCATGATCATGATGCCCTCCAGGCCCAGATTGATCACGCCGGAGTGCTCGGAGAAGCAGCCGCCCAGAGCCACCAGGATCAGCACGGAGGCAAAGATCAGGGTATATTGCAGCAGCAAACTCATGCCTGATCGCCTCCTTTCCCGTTGGCCGCATCTTGTTCCGCGGCAGCCTTGGCCTTCAGAGCCGCCTTTTCCTCCCGTTTGGCAATGGAGCTGTTCATCACATGCTTCATGAACAGCACAAAGCCGCAGAGATAAATGATGATGGAAGAGATCAGATCGGAGATCTGCGCGCAATACAGGGACTTATCCACATACGCGCCGCCGGCGGTGATGTGCTGGATGAAGAAGGACGCCAGCATCGTGCCCAGAGGATTCAGTCCCCCTAAGAAGGCGGCGGCAATGCCGTTGAAGCCCATGGCGGGAACGGAGGAGGTAGAGCACTGCCACTGCTCGTAGCCGGTGAGGTACAGCAGCGCCGCACCCATGCCGGCCAGCGCACCGGAGATCACCAGGCTCAGGATCACGTTCCGCTTTTCCGCCATGCCGCAGTATTTGGCGGCGTTGCGGTTGAAGCCGGTAGCCTTCAGCTCATAGCCGAATCTGGTCTTATCCAGTACGATCCAGATCAGAATCGCCATCACAATGGACAGGGGGATGGCCAGACCCACATACTGATTCTTGTTGAACAGCGCCCCCAGCCCCAGAGAGGGCAGCACAGCAGAGGGGTTGTTGTTGGCCAGCACGATGGTGTAGGGGCTAGCGGCCTCTTTCACCGTGGTCAGCAGCATATTGGTCAGGTAGAGGACGATCCAGTTCAGCATGATGCCGGAGATGACCTCGTTGACGTTGCAATAGGACTTCAGCACACCGGAGATGGCCCCTAGCACTGCGCCGCCGGCCATAGCCACCAGCAGGCAGGGCAGCCAGCTCCAGCCCAAACCCAGCGCCGCGTACAGGCTCAGCGCCACACCGAAGCAATACTGGCCCGCAGCGCCGATGTTGAACAGGCCCACCTTATAGGCAAACAGGATGGACAGCGAGCACATCAGCAGCGGTGCGGTTTTGACCAGCGTGTTGCCCAGATATTTCAACTGGGAGGATGTCTTTTTATAGGTCAGGAAGTTTTTGACCACAGTAAGGATCGCCTCGCCGGCGCCAGCGGGATTGATGACCAGCAGCACGAGATAGCCGAGGAACAGACCCAGCACGATGCACAAAAGAGAGGCCAGCAGCGATTGGAAGCCGTTGCTCTTGAAAATATTCTTTTTCATGCCTTCACCTCGTCTCTCTTGGCGCCGGCCATGTAGAGGCCCAGCTCCTCCTGGGTGGTGGTTTTCGGGTCCAGCTCGCCCACGATCTCACCCTCGTACATCACAAGGATGCGGTCGGGTACGTCCATGACCTCGTCCAGCTCCAGACTCACCAGCAGCACCGCCTTGCCCTCGTCCCGCTGGGCGACCAGCTGACGGTGGATGTACTCAATGGCGCCAACGTCCAGACCGCGGGTGGGCTGGACTGCCACCAGCAGCTCCGGATCCTTGTCGATTTCACGGGCCACGATGGCCTTCTGCTGGTTGCCGCCAGACATGGAGCGGGCAATGGTAACAGGGCCCTGACCGGAGCGCACGTCATACTGCTCGATCAGCCGCTCCGCGTAGCCGCGGATGTTCTTCCGCCGCAGGAAACCCGCCTTGTCGGTGAATTCCGGCTCAAAGTACCGCTGGAGTACCATGTTGTCCTCCAGAGAATAGTCCAGCACCAGACCGTGCTTATGCCGGTCCTCAGGGATGTGGCTCATGCCCATGGTGCTCCGCTTGCGGATGGAGGTGTGGGTGATGTCCTGCCCGCAGAGGGAGAGCTCGCCGGACACCAGCGGTTCCAGACCGGTCAGGCCGTAGACCAATTCCGTCTGGCCGTTGCCGTCGATACCCGCAATGCAGACGATCTCGCCCCGCCGCACCTGGAAGGACACATTCTTCACAGCGTTGTTCTTATGGACCTTGGAGGCCATGGTCATATTCTTGACCTCCAGCACCACGTCTCCCGGCTCCGCAGGCTTCTTTTCCACATGGAAATTGACGTTGCGGCCCACCATCATGGCGGACAGCTCCGCCGGGGTGGTATCCTTCGTATTGACGGTGCCGATGTACTTGCCCTTGCGGAGCACGGTGCAGCGGTCCGCCACCGCCATGATCTCCGCCAGCTTGTGAGAGATAAAGAGGATGGACTTCCCCTCCGCCGCCAGATTCTTCATGATCTGCATCAGCTCGTCGATCTCCTGAGGCGTCAGCACGGCGGTGGGCTCGTCGAAGATCAGGATCTCATTGTCCCGGTACAGCATTTTCAGGATCTCGGTGCGCTGCTGCATACCCACGGTGATGTCCTCGATCAAAGCGTCCGGGTCCACATGGAGACCGTACTTCTCGCTGAGGGCCAGCACCTTTTCCCGGGCCTCCTTTTTCTGGAGAAAGCCATGCTTCGTAGGCTCCACGCCCATGATGATGTTGTCCAGCACCGTAAAGCAGTCCACCAGCTTGAAGTGCTGGTGCACCATGCCGATCCCCAAGTCATTGGCGTCATTGGGGTCCTTGATAGAGACCTCCTTGCCGTCCTTCTTGATTGTTCCCTCCTCCGGCTGATACAGGCCGAACAGCACGCTCATCAGCGTGGACTTACCCGCGCCGTTTTCGCCCAGCAGGGCATGGATCTCACCCTTTTTCAACTGAAGGGTAATGTCATCATTGGCGATGATGCCTGGGAACCGCTTCGTAATGTGGAGCATTTCGATGGCGTAATTCGTTTCCAAGTCAAACCGCCCTCCTTCCGTTTTAATGGCCCGCCGCGAGGATTTTGCGGGGACGGAAACCATATTCATTTACCGGCAGCGGCATATTGCCCTCACATCCAGTATTACATTCAGTATACTATAACTCCGCTCAAAAAGAAAGGCAAATCGACGGCCGGAATCATTTTTTTGAAGAGTGGTCTCCTCAGGGCGCTTCCATCGGGAAACTCGTCCGCTTTCCGCAAACTGTTCCCGAAAATACTGCCAGCCGCTCCAACAGCCGAAATACCCCATTCCACCGGGACGCCAATGGTTTTCCGTACCTCCTTCTTTTGGCGGATAAAAAAGGAACGTCCTTTCGGACGTTCCTTTTCGCATATAGATTTGTGCTCTGCGCTTAGCCCTTGATAGCGCCCTGGTCCTCCACAGCGATCACGGTGGCGAAGTCAGAGGGAGTCTTGCTCACATCGTTGGAAACGGTAATCTTGCCGTCGAACATATCCTTCACCATGGCCTTGTAGTCATCCTGAGTGAAGCTGTCAGACCACTGAGTGCCCTCACCCATGGGGATCTGGACGTAGTTCAGCTCGGGATCCTCGCCGGACACCAGACCCAGAGTAGCGATCTTGCCCTTGTAAGCATCCCAGTTGCCGTTGACGATAACGTCAGTCAGGGTGTCATAGGTGGTGGGATACAGACCCTTCATAGCGGAGGTGACGGTCATGCCTTCCACGCCGGCGTAGCCAGCGATGACGCCAGCCTGGTCAACGTCCACGCCGATGACCTTGGCGCCAACCTTCTTGGCAGCGTCCACAGCGGAGGTGTAGATACCGCCGCCGCAGGCGAAGACGACCTCAGTGCCGCCGGCATACCAGGTATCCATCACAGCGGTGATATCGGCATCGCCGAAGAACTGACCGCCATAGACATAGTTCAGGCTCACATCAGTCAGGCCCAGATCGGCAGCAGCGGCGTCAACGCCCTGCACGAAGCCGTAGCCATAACGGACAACAGCGGGAACAGCCATGCCGCCCAGGAAGCCCAGGTTCTTGTAGCCCAGCTTCACAGCAGCGTAACCGGCCATGTAGCCGCACAGCTCTTCCTGGTACACAGCGCAGTACACGTTGCTCATGTCAACGTACTTGCTGAGGTCCCAATTCTCGGGGGTGTAGTCGTAGCTCTCGCCGGCCTTGGCAACGGCGGTCTCGAGCAGGTCGCCGGCGGCGACGTCGAGCGCGATGAACTTCACGTCGGGGAACTCGGGAGCAGCTTCCACGATGGCGCCGCCGAAAGCGTAGCCGGGCATCACGATCACGTTGTAGCCCTCGTCCGCGGCCTTCTCGATCATAGCCACACGGTCGGCGGTGTTGTCGCCGACGGGCTTGAAGTAGTTGAACTCGATGTCGTTGTCCTCGGCAAACGCCTTGCAGGCCTCATAGGTGGTCTGGTTGAAGGACTGGTCGGTGATGTCACCGTAGTCGGTGATCATTGCGACCTTATAGGCGCCCTCGTTCTCAGCAGGCTGCTCGGTCTGGTCAGGTGCATCGGTCTTGGTATCGTCGGTCTTCTTATCGCCGCAGGCTACCAGGGACAGAGACATGACCAATGCCAGAGTCAAAGCAAGAAACTTCTTCATTGGAATCTACCTCTTTCATGTTTTCTCCTTTTAACGTCCGCTCCCGCTCTGAAACGCACCGTGCCGTGTTCCCCGGAGGGATCACAGCCTATGTATGGCTTCGGAAGCCGGGTGCAAGCTCTTTAAAAGGGTCGACCTCAAGGGTCTATGTCATTATAACAATTTCACCCGGGCAATGCAATAAGAAACCCGAATTGTTTTCAATTTTGCCATATCTTTCACGCATAAAAGAACACCCCACCCGGGATCGGGCGGGGTGTTCCCTTCAGGAAGCGTTAACAGTCTATCGGTCTCAGTCCGCCATCTTCACGGCGACTTCCAGCGCAATCTTCATCATGTTGGTGAACGTGTTCTGCCGGTCCGCCGGGGGCAGCTCCTCCCCCGTCACCAGATTGTCGGAGATGGAGCAGATGGCCAGCGCCCGCTTGCCGGTGTAGGCAGCGTTGCAGTACAGGGCCGCAGCCTCCATCTCCACCGCCATGACGCCCATCTTCTGGAAGCGCATGTTCCGTCCGGCGGCATCGTAGAAGGTGTCGGAGGAATAGAGGTTTCCCACCGGCATCTTCACCCCCAGCTCCTTGGCGCTTTCCACTGCCGCCATCAGCAGGTCAAAGTCCGCGATGGGGGCAAAGGTGCCGCCCAGCTCATACTGCTCCAGATAAGCGGAGTTGGCGCAGGCACCCTGACCGGCCACCACGCTGCCCAGCTCCAGATCTGCCCGCAGGGCTCCGGCGCTGCCCACCCGGATGATATTCTCCACATCATACTGGGTATACAGCTCGTAAGAATAAATACCGATGGAGGGCATACCCATACCGGAGGCCATGACGCTCACCGGCACGCCCTTATACAGGCCGGTATAGCCCTGAACGCCCCGGACGTTGTTTACCAGTTTCAAATCCGTCAGGAAGGTCTCCGCGATGAACTTGGAGCGCAGGGGGTCTCCGGGCATCAGTACGGTTTTGGCGAAATCGCCCTTCTTGGCTTCATTATGCGGCGTTCCCATAGTATCCTCCTTTTATTTTTCCATGGCCTTTACGGCCTTCACGATGCGGCTGGTGCCCAGACGGGAAGCCCCCAGATTGATGAAATCCTCCGCATCCTGCAAATTGGCGATGCCGCCGGCAGCCTTGATCTTCACGTTGGGCCCCACGTGCTTGGCGAACAGGGCCACGTCCTCCCGGGTGGCGCCGCCACCGCCGAAACCGGTGGAGGTCTTGATGTAGTCCGCGCCGGAGGCGGTGACGATCTCGCACAGCTTGATCTTCTCCTCATCGGTGAGGAAGCAGCACTCGATGATGACCTTCAGCAGCTTGCCGTGGCAGGCCTCCTTTATGGCCTTGATCTCCGAGAGCAGCTCGTCCCATTTCCGGTCCTTCACCCAGCCGAGGTTGATGACCATGTCCACTTCCTCCGCGCCGTTGCTCACGGCGTCGGCGGCCATGAAGCACTTGGCCGCGGTGGTGTCATAGCCGTTGGGGAAGCCGATGACGGTGCAGATGGGCAGCTTGCCCGCCACATACTCCGCCGCCTGCTTCACATAGCTGGCGGGGATGCACACGCTGGCGCAGCCGTACTTCATGCCGTCATCGCAGATGGCCTTGATCTCGTCCCAGGTGGCCGTCTGGGCCAGAAGCGTGTGATCGCACTTGCTCAAAATGTCTTTCAGTTCCATTTTAAGTCACTCCTTATCATAAAGTTAAGTTTGTTTCTTCGATACGTTTATCATACCAGTTTTTTTGATTGCTGTCTACCGTCCATCTCCCCCCTCTTTTGCCCAACGCTCCGGTGTCTTGCAATCCGGTCCATTCGGTGCTACAATGTAGGCCACCAAATCCAAAAGGAGCCTTTTTCATGAAAAAACGACTGTTATCCGCGCTGTGCGCGGTGATGCTTCTCATCTGCGCCGTCCCCATGGCCAGCGCCCAGACCGGGGATGCTGCCCGCCGGGCCGATGCCCTGACGGTGCTGCATCTGCTCTCCGAAGATCCCAGTCGGGATCTGACGAAGCCCGCCACCCGGGCTCAGGCCGCCGTGCTGCTGGTTCGTCTGGCCGGCGGCGAGAAAAAGCCGGACACCGACGGCTGGTTTGCCGGTTTCCGGGATGTGCCGGACTGGGCCCGCACCGCTGTGAACTACGCCAACCGCCGGGGCTGGATCTCCGGCGTCAGCAACGTACAGTTTGATCCCAACGGTCACCTGAACGCCGACGCCTGGTGTGCTATGCTGCTGCGGATGCTGGGCTACAGCGACAAGACCGGGGACTTTGAGATCTCCGACGCCGCAGCCTTCGCCTGGCGGATCGGACTCACCGGCCGCCAGCTAACGGGCATCCTCTCCGTGGGCGATCTGGCGGAAGCCATTTATGACGCGCTGGATTTCTGTTATAAGGGAACGGAAACAACGGTGCTCTCCCGCCTGATGGACTTCGGTGTCTGCACCGCCTCCGCCGCCAACGCTCTGGGCCTGCTGAACAAGGACTATATCGCCCGCCAGCTGGCGGACCGCTACCTCTCCGCCGCCTTCCAGCTCAGCCTGTATGAGACGGAGGAGCAGGTCCATGACGAGGTCTCCTCCGCCGACGCCAGCGGCTTCTTCATCAGCGCCGACGGTCTGGCCGTCACCAACTATCACTCCATCGAAGATTCCATCAAGGCCACCGCCACCCTCCTCAACGGAGAAACCTACGAGGTAGAGCGGGTCCTCTACTACGATACCGGTATCGACATCGCCGTGATCAAGGTCTCCCGGACCAATCAGTCCCGCCGCACCACCTCCGCCTTCAACCATCTGGATCTGGTGGGCACGGCGGACATCCGCCCCGGCGATCCGGTGTACGCCATCGGCAACCCTCTGGGTCTGGGGCTGGCCATCAGCTCCGGCATCATCGGCTCCACCGCTCATGAGCTGGACCGTTATGCCCTGCCCTGCATTGTCAACTCCGCCGACATTTCCCGGGGCAGCAGCGGCGGCGCGCTGATGAACGCCCACGGTCAGGTCATCGGCGTCACCTCTGGCGCTTATACCTATGGCAACAATATGTATCTGGCTGTCCCTGTGGACCCGGTGATGGCCGCCGACCTGACGGTTTCCGGCTGGACCTTGAAGGAGGTCAAGGCCATCGAAGCCGCCAAGGACAAGGACTGAGCTTTCCCGCTTGTAAAGGAGTGATCCCATGAAACGCATCCTGGCCCTGTTGACGGCCGTTTTCCTGCTGCTGTGTCTGGCAGCCTGCGGCCAACCAGCAGATCACGCCCCGGAGCAGTCGCCCCAGCAGGCAGAGCCATCCGAGCCTCCCGCCCAGACCGAACCCCCCGCCTTGGAAGGCGAGGCCCTCTCCGTCCTTCCCGCAGAGGATGCCGGTCTGGCAGAGGGCGGCTATGACGCTTACCGGGAGGCGGACCCCATGGCGGAGATCGTACTCCTGCCCACCCGCTCCGTCACGGACTTCCACTATTTCATCGTAGGTTTCCGGGAGGGCGGCGACCAGCTCACGCTCACCCGCGATGATGACCTCTACACGGCGGATGCCCTTTCCCCGGACCGTCCCCTCCTGCTGGCCATTCCCTTTGTGGAAACGATCCCCAACCGGGGCATCTCCTATGTGGACGCGGACGGCGCCCTCCGCCAGTACGCCATTGTGGAAAGCGAAAAGGACGGCACCATCTTCCTGATGGAAGAAGCCTTTGACTCCGCAGCCTAAACAGACAAGAACCGTATAAAAGGTCCCCGGAGCGCTGCTCCGGGGACCTTTTTATAGATGATCTTTTCGTTCCTTTTTCGGCTCCGGGCAGAGGAAATACCGGGTCATAATGATACCCAAAATGACAAGGATCACCTGGAAAACATCCACAGGCCAAATAGCTCCGTTGCCGCCTCCCCCGCCGCCGGAGCCGCCCTCCGAATTCCGGTACAGCTTTATCAGCTCCCCTGTATCCAACTGGCTGCCTTCCGCATCATAGTAAGCCACGGACATGCTGCCGAAAAAGCCAGCCTTGACCTGCTCCTCCGTCACCGGGATCACCTGAAGGATACTCTTGGCCGCCGTTCCCTCATACACCGGCGCCAGTGTGCTGATGTCCGGCAGGATCTCCTCCTCGCCGTCATAAGCAGGCGGACGGTACCCGGGAAATACCCGGAAGCTGGCAGCCTCCTTCGGCCAGTTTGCGGTGTAGATCTCCAGGTACCGCTGTCTGCCTATCTGGATCAGGCTCGTATTCACAATGGGACAGGTGTCATATTCTCTGCTCCGAAAGCGGTATCCGCCAAACAAGCCCCGCTGGAATTGATAAATACCCTGCCGTTCAAACGTTCCATTCTGTTCCAGCCGGTACAGAACAAACATCCGATCCTTTACCGTCGCAGTTTCCAGAACATCCACCTCTCCGTGATACGGAAATCCAGAAATGGATACCAGATCCTCCCGGATGATCTCCTTCATCTCCGCCGTGTCGGTCAGGTCATAGCAGTATTCCAGCCGATACAGCCCTACCAGGCACAGCAGCGTTGCCGCCACGGACAATATGGCCCCCAGCCGCTGCTGCCAGCGGAGCCGCTTCAAAAAATTCAGCTTCGGCGGCGGCGCTTTTTCCGCTTTCAGGTCCGCCGCCATGGCGTCCCGGGCTGCCCGGCAGTCCGGACAGGATTCCAGATGCTCGCAAATATCAGCTTCCGTCTCCGGCCCCGTCAGGTGCTCCAGATAGGACGGCAGCAGGTCTCTCACAATATGGCACGGCAGCATTACACACCGCCTCCTTCCAACAATTTCTGCTTTGCCCGGTAAAAGGTCACTCTCGCCCAGGTCTCGCTCTCCCCTAAGATCGCCCCGATCTCCGAAAAGGGCAGTTCCCCGGAAAGTCGGAGATACACCACCTCCCGGGTCTTTTCCGGCAGGGCGTGGATACGGCGGAACAGCTCCTGTCGGCTCAGATTCCCCATTGCCGCATCCTCGGCGCTGCCCTCCTCCGGCAGGTCCGTCATTTCCTCGATGGGAACGTGATTCTCCCTGGCCCGGCGGGAAAGCTCCTTTTTCATCAGGTTTCCGGCGATCCCGCAGAGATAGGTGGACAGCGCCGCCTCTCCCCGGTAATTCCCCGGATGCCGGATGGCCTCGTAGAAGGTCTGCTGGGTCACCTCCTCCGCCAGATCCGCATTCCGGGTGAGGGAGAACACATAGCGGTACACAAGCTCCGCGTTTTCCCGGTACGCCCGGTCAAAATCCGTCATGCTCTCCCCCCCCCTTTCTGTTGATTTGTGCCAGAACCAGACCGGTTCGTTACAGTCATTCTAAAAAATATTTTCTCAAAAAGCAACTCCCACCCGTCTCCTTGCGTACACCGCCGACATCCGCTTCACCGCTTCCTCAACAAAAACACCCCCGGTGCGCGGATGCACACCGGGGGTGTTTCGTATACTTTTGAATTGGATAAGACGCTTAGACCTCGCCGAAGTCAGCGCACTTTGCGATCACGCTGGCGCAGCGGGGGCACAGGCCGTTCTCGTCCGCTGCGGTGCTGTGCTTCCAGCAGCGGGGGCACTTGGTACCGGCAGCCTCGCTGACGGAAACCGCCAACTCGCCGCCCACAGTGACCTCCACCTTGGAGACGATCAGCAGATCCGCCAGAGCAGCGCCGTCCATCTCCGCCAGGAAGGCGTCCTCGGCGGGGACCGTCAGGGCCACATCGGCCTCCAGGCTCTTGCCGATCTTCTTCTCGGCACGGGCAGTCTCCAGCGCGCCGTTGACGGCGTCGCGGACCTCGATGATCTTTTCCCACTTGGCCATCTCGTCAGCGGAGAGAGCGTAGTCGGCAAACACACCGTTCATATCGTTGAACAGCACGTTCCGGTCGTCGTCACCCGCCTTGTGGGGCATGGCCAGCCAGATCTCGTCACCGGTGAAGCACAGAATGGGAGCCATGATCTTTGTGATGGTATCCAGGATCAGATACAGGGCCGTCTGGGCGCTGCGGCGGGCCAGACCGTCGGTCTCATCGCAGTACAGCCGGTCCTTGATGATGTCCAGATAGAAGTTGGACAGCTCCACCACACAGAAATCGTTGACGGCGTGGGTCACCACCAGGAACTCGTAGTCGTTGTACGCCTGAGCGCACTTTTCGATCAGGGCATTCAGACGGGTGACGGCCCAGCGATCCAGCTCCAGCATGTCGGCGGGAGCCACCAGATTGTTGGGATCAAAGCCGTCCAGGTTGCCCAGGCAGTACCGGGCGGTGTTGCGGAACTTCAGGTAGTTCTGAGAGAGCTGCTTGAAGATTGCGTCGGAGCAGCGCACGTCGGCGTGGTAATCGGCAGAAGCCGCCCACAGACGCAGGATGTCCGCGCCGTACTTGTTGAAGATGTCAGCGGGGTCCACGCCGTTGCCCAGAGACTTGTGCATGGCCTTGCCCTCGCCGTCCACGGTCCAGCCGTGAGTGACGCACTCCTTGAAGGGCGCACCGTTGCCGAAGGCGCCCACGGCGGTCAGCAGAGAGGACTGGAACCAGCCGCGGTACTGATCGAGGCCCTCCAGGTACATATCGGCAGGCCAGAAGTTCTGATCCCGCTTCATGGAGGCATAGTGGGTGGAGCCGGAGTCGAACCAGCCGTCCAGCGTGTCGGTCTCCTTCTCGAAGCCGCTCTTGCCTCCGCAGTGGGGGCAGGTCATACCGGCGGGCAGGAAATCGGCGGGGTCCTTATCGAACCAGGCGTTGGAGCCTTCCTTGCCGAACATCTCGGAAATAGCGGCGATGGTCTCGTCGGTCACCACAGGTTTGCCGCAGTCCTTGCAGTACACCACAGGGATGGGCAGACCCCAACGGCGCTGGCGGGAAATGCACCAGTCGGCGCGCTCCCGGATCATGCTCTTCATGCGGTCGATACCCCAGCCGGGGACCCAGCGGACCTCGTCGCAGGCGGCGCAGGCCTCATCCTTGAACGCGTCCACAGAGCAGAACCACTGGGGCGTGGCGCGGAAGATGATGGGGTGCTTGCAGCGCCAGCAGTGGGGATAGCTATGGACGATCTCCTCGCTGGCCAGCAGAGCGCCGGACTCCTTCATATCCTTCAGGATGACAGGGTTGGACTCCTCCACCACCATCCCGGCGTACTTGCCGGCATAGTCGGTGTGGCGGCCCTGATCGTCCACAGGCACCACCATGTCCATGCCGTAGCGCTTGCAGGTCTGGTAGTCATCCGCGCCGAAGCCGGGGGCGGTGTGGACGCAGCCGGTACCGGAATCCATGGTAACATAATCGGCCAGCACCAGACGGCTGGTCTTGGGCAGGAAGGGATGGTCCGCCAGCATATTCTCAAAGAAGGCGCCCTCGTGAGTCTCCACGATCTCGTAATCGGAGATGCCCGCCACGCCCATCACCTTGTCGGTGAGGGCCTCAGCCATGATATACATCTCGCCGTTGCCGTTGTTCTTCACCACGGCATAGCTCTCGGAGGGATGCAGCGCGATGGCCAGGTTGCCGGGCAAGGTCCAGATGGTGGTGGTCCAGATCACGAAGCTCAGCTTGGACTTGTCCAGATGGCTCAGCTTGCCCTGATCGTCATGCATGGGGAACTTCACATACACGGTGGTGCAGGGGTCATCCTGATACTCGATCTCAGCCTCAGCCAGAGCGGTCTCGTCATGGTAGCACCAGTACACGGGCTTCAGGCCCTTGTAGATGTAGCCCTTCTTGTACATCTCGCCAAAGACCTTGACCTCCTCGGCCTCAAAGCTGGGGTTCATGGTCTTGTAGGGGTGTTCCCAGTCGGCCACTACGCCCAGGCGCTTGAAGCCCTCCATCTGGATGCCGATATACTTTTCGGCATAGGCGTGGCAGGCGGTACGGAAGTCAGACACGCTCATGGCCTTGCGGTTGAGCTTCTGCTCCTTGATGATGGCGCTCTCGATGGGCATACCGTGGTTATCCCAGCCGGGGATATAGGGTGTGTACCGGCCACGCATGGCGTAGGACCGGACGATGATGTCCTTCAGGGACTTATTCAGGGCGTGGCCCATGTGGAGGCTGCCGTTGGAGAACGGAGGGCCGTCGTGAAGGGAGAAGCGGGGCTTACCCTCGTTCTTCTTCAGCAGCTCGTTGTAGAGGTCCATGTCCTCCCAGCGCTTGAGCATCTCCGGCTCCCGCTTGGGCAGACCCGCCCGCATGGGGAAGTCGGTCTTGGGCAGATTGATGGTCTTGTTGTAATCCATGATGCGTCTCCTTTTATATTGTAAGTTTTCCTTCTGTTCCTGATATAAGCGTCCGTTGTGAGGGTTCGAATCCCTCACGGCGTAGCAAAACAAAAAACGCTTTGCCTCTGAACTCAGAGACAAAGCGTTTGAAAACACTCTGCGGTACCACTCTACTTGCCGGTCTCCTTGCGGAGCGCGGCCACTCACGCCTGCCATTACAGGCTGACGGAATAACGCCCGTCACACGTCCACGCTTACTCGCGTCGTCTTTCAGCAGGAGGCTCCAAGGTGATTTTCACCGCCGCGCCTGTCCGCCTCGCACCAAACGGCGGCTCTCTTTACAGACTTTCGACCGGCTACTCTTCCTTTTCTTCGCCAAATATCCAGTTACTCGGTTATCATATCACATTTTCACCGTTTGTCAACCGTATTTTCCCGGTTTTTCCCCGGAAAATACAGACTTTTCCGTTCCAACCGCTTCCCGTGGAAAAACCGGCCCCGCCCAAGGGCGGAGCCGGTGCAGAGGAACTGGTGAAATTACTTCGCGGCGGTCATTCCGACGAAACGAACCAGGATCACAGCGGCCTGTGCCCGGGTTGCCGTCCCCTTGGGAGACAGCATCGCATTGGTGGTTCCGCCGATCAGGCCGCTGCCCACAGCCCACTGCAGAGCAGGCACCGCATACTGGCCAACGCTCTGGAAATCCTTGTAGCTCAGCAGATTGGTGTCCTCACCCACGCTGACGTCCGCGCCGCTGGCCTTGGCGTAGCGATACAGGATAGCAGCCAGCTGCTCACGGGTGATGGCGCGGTTGGGCGCGAAGGTACCGTCGGCATAGCCGCCCACGATCTCCTTGCCGGAGGCCCACTTCACGGCATCGGCATAGTACGCGCCGTTGTCCACATCGGAAAAGCCGGTGGTATTGGCAGTAACAGCGGGGCTGCCGGCCATACGGTACAGCATCGCCACCACCTGACCACGGGTCAGGGTACCGGCGGGGCTGAATGTGGTGTTGGAGGTGCCGCCCATGATGCCGTCGGCATAGACCCGCGCCACTTCGCTGAAGCACCAGTCGGTGTTCTTCACATCCGTGAAGGGCAGCGTAGTGCTGAGGGTCTTCATCATTTCCTGTACCACGGATGCGGAGGTGTTGGAAGCCTCGGTGTAGTTAAAGGCATAGGTGTCGTGGGCAATGCCGTCTGCCTTATCGCTCATGCAGCGCAGAATAGCGCAGGGTACGTCAAACTGATCGCAGACGCGGGCCACGGAAGCGCCCTCCATCTCGCAGGCCAGTGCGTCGAACTTGGTCTGAAGCTCCTTGACATAGGACTCGCTGGAGATAAACTGGTCGCCGGTGGCGATCACTCCCTGATGGACCTTGGCAGAGCCCAGCACATCGCAGGCAGCGTTGTAAGCGATCTTGGAAAGGGTGCCATCCACGGGGATCATGCCGGTCTCCTGATTGCTGCCGGCTTCGCCGTTCCAAACGAAGCCGTTGTTGGTCTCAGTGCCGTAGTCATGCTGCACAAGGCTGGTGCCGATGACCATGTCCATCACGTTCACGTCATCGCCCACGCCGCCGGCAATGCCGGTAAAGACAACGCCCTTGACCGTGAAGTTATTCAGCAGGGCCGCGGTATAGTTGGCAGAGAGGACCTTGCCGACGCCGGCCTGAACCAGTACCACGTCCTCGCCATTGAGCTTACCCACATAGTAGGTCTTGCTTCCGATCACGGTTTCCTTCTGGATGTCGGCGGCATCCACAAGAGCCTTCAGTTCCACGCTCATGGCGCTGATGATGGCGGTACGGGGCGTGGTGTCCTTTGCTGCGACATCCTTGGCAGCGGGAAGCGCGACCCGATCCTTGGCAATGGTGTTCAGCATTTCCTTCACCACAGAGGCGGAGGTATTGGAAGCCTCAGTGTAGTTGAAGGCATAGGTATCATGGGCAATGCCGTCGGCCTTGTCGCTCATGCAGCGCAGAATGGCGCAGGGCACATGGAACTCGTCCGCCACGCGGGCCACGGAAGCGCCCTCCATCTCGCAGGCCAGTGCGTTGAACTTGGTCTGAAGTTCCTTGACATAGGACTCGCTGGAAATGAACTGGTCGCCGGTGGCGATCACGCCCTGATGGACCTTCTCCGCGCCCAGCACGGTGCAGGCGGAATCATAAGCGATCTTGGAAAGGCTCTCATCCACAGGGATCATGCCGGTCTCCTGATTGCTGCCGGCCTCGCCGTTCCACTCAAAGCCGCTGTTGGTCTCGGTGCCGTAGTCATGCTGCACCAGCTCTGTGGCAATGACCATGTCCATCACATTCACGTCATCGCCCACGCCGCCGGCAATGCCGGTAAAGACGATGCCGCCCACGTGGTAGGTATCAATGAGGGTCTCAGCGCAGGACGCCGCCAGCACCTTGCCGATACCGGCCTTGACCAGCACCACATCCACGCCGTTGAGGACGCCCTCATAAAAGGTGTTGCCTGCGATCTCTTCCGTCTTGGAGATCTTGGTCGCCTCCACCAGTGCGTTCAGTTCCACGCTCATAGCGCTGACGATACCCAGCGGGCCCTCAGCCTGCGCGGCACCTGTCTGACCCGCAGCTGCGGCGGAAACCCCCAGAGATACCGTCATGACAATGACGAGCATCAGGGACAGGGTCTTTTTGAAGAGTCGGTTCATACTTCTCTCTACCTCCGTTTTAAAAGTAATACCTTTATCATACTATCAGTCCCTTTCAGAAGCAACCCCAAACAAACAGAATCGGTTCCTCTTTTTTTCGATTTATTTGTTGTTTTTTCATATAGATCATCCTGCTCTTTGACGCAAAAAAGGGTATGACCTTCCGCTGATGGCGGAAGATCATACCCGCTTGATAAGCTTCATGTCACTGATACCGGTAGAGCTGGGCCGTGTACCCGTCGATACACCGCAAAAACATCTCCCGGTCCCGGAATTCCATCAGTTGAGAACCGGCCTCCTCATGAAAGGACACCACACGGCGCTGGGTATCTACCCACAGCTTCCAGATCGGTTCCCGGGTCATTGTCGTTTCCATAGTGCGTGCTTCTCCTTTCATACACACTTGTCTCCTTTGGGCGGTGTTCCCCGCTGTTCTTCAACACTCTTTCGGACGGTTTTTGTTCCTGTACCTATAAGACGATTTGAACACCGATTTTGTTGCACATTTTTCCAAAAAATTTCAAATTTTTTAGGCCAGCAGAGGACGCACCACCTGATCGTTCACCACGGCGAAGCTCTCCCGCAGGTAATAGTTGGCGCTGAGCCACCACCACGGCAGCTTCGCCGGGACCTGCACCACCCTGCCGGGTCCGGCGGCGTTCAGCAGCAGCCGCACCCGCCCCATGTGGAAATCGTTGGTGACGATGGCCACTGTTTTATGGTAGTCATCCGGCAGCAGCGCCAGAGAATTTTGCAGATTCTGTCGGGTATTGGCAGACCGCTCCTCTAAGATCAGCCGCGCCGGGTCGATGCCCCGGGCCGTCAGGGCGTCATACATGGCCCGGGCCTCGGAGATGTCTTCTCCCGATCCCTGTCCGCCGGAAAGCACCGCCGGAATGTCCGGGTTGGCTTTCAGATACCGCTCCGCCGCGTCAATCCGGCTCTGAAGAGCCAGAGAGGGCGTCGTTCCGTTGACCCCGGCTCCCAGCACAATCACCGCGTCCGCCGGAAAGGCGGAATCGTCCTCCCTGCCTGTCCGGATCACCCAGACCTCCGCCGCCGACAGGCACACCAGCAGCACCGCCAGCCCTGCCTGAACCGTCCGCAGCAAAATCTTCCACCCCCGGTGGCGGCGGCTCAACCGGCTCAGGCCCAGCAGCACCAGACAGACCACCGCCAGTCCCCAGCTCAGCTTTCCGGAAAAGCCCACCCCCGGCAGGCGCTGCAATCCCAGTCCCAGCAGGCAGAACGCCAGCGCCAGCGCCGCCGTCAGTCTTTCGGAGCGTTTCCACTCAAAAAACGTATGCTCATTCATATCGTATATTCTCAGATCCTGTCTCCCCGGCGGTCTCCCGCCGGGGAGCGTCCTTGCGGTACGGTCTATGTCAGGCCACGGTTGTCACCATCACCGTGGGGCCGTCCGCCCCGCCGATGATGCCGAAGCTGGTGGCCTCCGCCCCATCAGACATGCTGGGGCTGTGGCTGTCATCCACGGCGGGAGCGTTTTCCGTCTCCGTGGGCAGCTCATCGCTCTCTGTCCCGAACCACCCCGCCGGGTACTCGCTGTACCGTTCATAGTATTCCTCGGGGCTCATATGGAACTGCCCATAGAACTGGTCATATTGATCCCAGCCGCCCGCGGCGTACTGCCACGGGTACCGTTCCCGGTTGGTGACCAGATCGGCGTCGGTGATCAATTTCAGGTCCTTCAGCGCCCGGATCGTCTCCGTCATGCCTTCCTTGACGTTGATCCGGATCGTATCATGGATTCTGTTGAACTGGCTCTCCGGCAGCTTGTATTCGAACTGAATGCGGAGGTCATAGTTGTCGGCGTCATTATCCGCCAGGAACCAGTTATACACGCCCCAGTCTCCGTTTTCCGCGTCCTTGGCCACGGCGTCCAAGAGCAGACCCGCCTCCCGGCTGCCGAGAGTGCCGCCGCCGCTCCATGTCTCGAACCACGCTTCAGTCATCTGGAAGCCCTCATCCCGCCAGCGGATGCGCTTCTGGCGCATTTCCGGGCTGTTGATGAGCTGATCCAGCAGATAGTCATAGGTGCCCTCCCGGGCCATGCGGTCAGGGGTCAGATACAGTCTGTACCCCCGCTCCACCTTCAGCCCGCTGTTGAGCATATAGGTGATGCGGACATGGGTGATGGTCGATTGCGCCCCGCTATCCTCTGCGGATTCTTCCACACTGGCCGTATAGCCGTCGGAATAATAGCCATACCCCGGCGCTTCTTTTTGAATGTAATCCTTATCGTCGATAATGGTCTGGTGCAGCGTCCGGACCTTCTCGATGAGGACGTCGTCCTTCCCGGGTGTCAGGTAATAATTGCTGCCGGCGGCGTAGACGTTCACCAGCTTTACGCTGTCCGGTGCGGGGATGCGGCGGGTCACGCCGAACAGATCGTACTTCATGGCGCCGCACAGGGCCGCGCAGCCCAGCGCCACCGCCAGCATTCCCTTCCATGTGGTCTTGAACACCCGGGGCGTTTTCGCCAGCAGCATGGACGCCGCGTAATAGCCCACGGCGCCGCCCGCGATCATGCACAAGATCATGGGCAGGAGCGCGAAGTACTGGCCGTTCTGAAAACTCTCCCACAGCAGGGCGTACAGCAGCCGTCCGCCCAGAATGGCGGCGTAGACGGCGCAGCCGTACCGGAACACCGGCTTCATCCAGCCCACGGCCACCACATCTCCGGCGCTCTCGCTGCGGCGTCTGCGGTACAGCAGCCACGCCAGTCCCAGCAGCGCCGCGCCCGCGGCGGCATAGGCGGCGATGAGCCAGCCGTTTTCCAGCGTCACGGAGGTCAGCACACTGGTCTCATACCGCTGACCGCCCAGTCGATCCGTCACCCACTGGGTCTCGTAGGTGCTGTTGGGAGAGATCTTCTGTATGAGGTATACCACGGGGCTGAGCCACTCCACGGTACCGGAATAACTGCTGTTCAGGCCAAAGCAGAAGCCCTGCGCCAGCAGGTTCACCATGAAGTCCGTCAGCACGGCGATGAAGTTCAGCAGCCCGTAAAGGGCGGGCAGCATGAACACGTTGCCCACGATAAATGCGCAAAAGGTAGCAAGGCCGAAGAAGAACAGGCTCTCCCCCATAACGCCCAAGACCGTTACCAGCACGCCCACCGGCTCAAAGCCGCCGAACAGCATCGTCACCAGCACCAGCAAAACGCCGGTCACGGCGTAGGGAATGGCCATCATCGTCAGGCCGGACAGCACGTTGGTAACGAACAGTCCCTCCCGGCGGACGGGCAGCGTGTGCATCATTCCCACGCTGCGGGCGTTGTAAAGATAGTTCCACACCGCCATGGCGCACAAAATGGCGTACACGATGGAAATAACCGGCACCCCGTAGGACAGCACAGTGTAATAGGCCTGTCTGGTCTCCAGAGGCGACCAGAACCGGAACCCGTTGTGCAGCAGCTCCAGCAGCATCGCCAGAGGGAACATGGCCCCGCCGAAGGAGGCCAGGCCCCACAGCGGCCAGTACCGGGACAGGTTTTTCCGGAAAAGAGTGCCGTTAAAGCACGATGTCTTTGACCGCATAGTCTGCACCTCCCAATTCGTAAATAAAGATCTCCTCCAGCGTCAGGGGGATGGCGTCCACCAGCAGCGGGCTGTAAGCCATCAGCCGCTCCGCGGCCTCCTGCGCGTTCATCCGCATGATGAGGGTATGCACTCGGCCGAGCTTCGAGGCGTGAAGCACCGGCAGCTCCGCCGGAACGTCCTCCATGCCGTCAGGAAACACCACCTGCAATTTCACCATGTTGTCCTGCAGCTGGGCCAGACTCCGCTCCAGCAGCACATGGCCGTGGTCCATGATGCCCACATGGTCGCACACGTCCTCCAGCTCCCGGAGGTTGTGGCTGGACACCAGCACCGTAGTGCCCCGCTCTGCCACATCGCCCATCATCAGGCTCCACACCTGACGGCGCATCACCGGGTCCAGACCGTCCACCGGCTCATCCAGAATCAGGTAGTCCGGCATGGCGGACAGGGCCAGCCAGAAGGCCGCCTGCTTCTGCATACCCTTGGAAAACCGCCGGATAGGCCGCTTTTCGTCCAGCTCAAACACTTCCCGCAGCTTTTCATACCGCTCCGTGGAGAAGTTTGGATAGAAGCCCTTGTAAAACCGCATCATATCCCCGATGCCCGCAGAATTGAAATAGTACCAATCATCGGGAATGGCGGCGATCTTGGCCTTCAGCGCCGCGTTTTCCCACACATCCTCGCCGCCCAGCCGCACGGTGCCGCTGTCCTGCCGGAAAATACCGGTAAGATGGCGGATGATGGTGGACTTGCCCGCGCCGTTGGGCCCTACCAGTCCATAGACGGCTCCGGTGGGCACACTGAGGGTCGCGTCATTCAGGGCGGCAAAGCCGTCAAAGGTCTTGACGACGTTTTTCACTTCAATCATTGCTCGTATACCTCCTTGATGAGCGCCGCAGCGTCCGCTTCCGTCACGCCCAGATACCGCAGCTCATTCAGCAGTTTTTTCACATCCGCCCGAAGCGTTTCCCGCCGGACAGCGTCGGCGTCCGCCGTACCGCTGACGAAGCTGCCCTTTCCCGCCACGGAGTAAATATAGCCTTCCGCTTCCAGCTCGTTATAGGCCCGCTGGATGGTGTTGGGATTGATGGACAGCTGGGTGGCCAGCGCCCGGACCGACGGCAGCTTTTCGTCCTGAGCCATGGCCCCGGTGACGATCATCCGCCGCAGGCCGTCTTTGATCTGTTCATAAATGGGACGGGAGTCCCAGTAATTCAATGTCAGCACATGTGCCTCCTCCTTTCTGAGGAATGTTCGATCAGCGGTGCAGGATCACCGCTGTCAGCAAAATAACCAGCAGTACCGCGCCTGCGATACCAAGCAAAAACAGTGTACTCATTGCATCCGCCCCGCGCTCAGGGCTGCAAGGCCACGGACACCAGAACAACAGCGGCAAAAATCAGACCCACGATGGCGGCGATCCCCGCAAAACCAAACAGCATCATGTTTCGTCTCCTTTCCGGCCCGGCTTCAAAACCACGCCCACCGTCAGCGCCGCCAGTGCTCCCAGCACCATCAGGGCGGCTACTACCTTCTTGATGACCTTCATAACGTTCCTCCGAACTGTACCAACTGTACTATGTGTGTTAGTACAGTTAGGATAACACGGCCGTTTCTCTCTGTCAATCCCCTTTCAAAAAAATATTTTCCGCCTCTTTTCCCCGCTCCTTTTATAAAAACAAGGAATTTTTTGCATTTTTCTCTTTACAACCGCACATTCCTATGGTAAACTTGTTCAGCACGTGAATTTGTGCGCAATTCCGGGACTTCGTTCCGCGGAGGATTTCACCACTCCCAGGGCGCAGTTCACGGAGAATTTTTTGAAAGGTGGAAACACACAATGCTGCGTAAAGATCAGAAGACGGCCGTGATCGAGGCCAACCGTACCCACGAGACCGACACTGGCTCCCCCGAGGTCCAGGTCGCGATCCTCACCGAGCGCATCAACATCCTCACCGAGCACATGCGCGCCAACCCCCAGGACAAGCACTCCAACCGTGGTCTGCTGAAGATGGTCGGTAAGCGCCGCAGCCTGCTGGACTATCTGCAGAAGAAGGATATCGAGCGCTATCGTGCCCTGATCGCCAAGCTGGGCATCCGGAAGTAAGAAGCAATGAGGGTGACGGAGCGGATCTCCGTCACCCTTTTCTGCGAATTTTAAGTCATTTTTCGCCGGGAGCTGTTGCTTTTTGTGTTTGAAACTGTGCCCGAATCTCGGACATGCTTTCAAATACGAAAAGAGCCGCTCCCGAGCATCTGAGTAAAGGAGCAATCTTATGTCAACCATTATCACCCATCGGCAGTTCCCCGGCTATCATAAGTACGAGATGGAACTGGCAGGCCGTCCCCTGACTCTGGAAGTGGGCAAGCTGGCTGAGTTGGCCAACGCCGCCGTCATGGTGGGCTACGGCGACACCCGCGTGCTGGTGTGTGCCACCGCCTCCGCCCGTCCCCGGGACGGCATCGATTTCTTCCCCCTGAGCGTGGACTTTGAGGAGAAGATGTACGCCGTGGGCCGCATCCCCGGCAGCTTCAACCGCCGCGAGGGCCGTCCCGGCGAGAAGGGCATCCTCACCAGCCGCGTCATCGACCGCCCCATCCGCCCCCTGTTCCCCTATGACTTCCGCAATGATGTGTCCATCATGGCCACCGTCATGGCTGTGGATCATGACTGCTCTCCCGAGATCGCCGCTCTGATCGGCACCTCCGCCGCTCTGGCCATCTCCGATATCCCCTGGAACGGTCCTGTGGGCGCCGTGAAGATGGGCCTGGTGGACGGCGAGTTGGTCATCAACCCCACCAGCGAACAGCGCAAGGTCTCTGATCTGGACGTCACCGTGGTCTCCACCGGCAAGAAGGTGGTCATGATCGAGGCCGGCGCCAACGAGGTCCCCAACGACAAGATGTTCGAGGCCATTCAGAAGGCCCACGAGGAGAACCAGAAGCAGATCGAGCTGATCAACAAGATGGTCGCCGAGATCGGCAAGCCCAAGTTCGACTATCCCCACGCCGCCTTCGACCAGGAGCTGTTCGACGACATCGTGGCCAACTTCATGGACGAGGCCAAGGCCGCTATGGACACCGATGACAAGAACGTCCGTGAGCAGCGCTGGAACGCCATGATTGAAAAGTGGCACGAGAAGTATCTGGAAGATCACCCCGACATGGACCAGTATCTGGAGGAGATCACCTACAAGTTCCAGAAGAAGATCGTCAAGGCCTGGCTGCTGGAAGGCCACCGCGTGGACGGCCGCCAGAAGAACGAGATCCGTCCCCTCAGCGCTGAAGTGGGCGTGCTGCCCCGGGTCCACGGCTCCGGCCTGTTCACCCGCGGCCAGACCCAGGTCCTGTCCGTCTGCACCCTGGACACCCTGTCCGCCTGCCAGAAGCTGGACACCATCTGGGAGGAGACCGAAAAGCGCTACATGCACCACTACAACTTCCCCGGCTACTCTGTGGGCGAGGCCAAGCCCGCCCGCAGCCCCGGCCGCCGGGAGATCGGTCACGGCGCTCTGGCCGAGCGCGCTCTGCTGCCCGTGATCCCCTCCGTGGAGGACTTCCCCTATGCGATCCGCGTGGTCTCTGAGGTTGTCAGCTCCAACGGCTCCACCTCTCAGGGCTCCATCTGCGGCTCCACGCTGGCTCTGATGGATGCCGGCGTGCCCATCAAGGCTCCCGTGGCTGGCATCTCCTGCGGTCTGATCCAGGACGATAACGGCGGCTTCACCACCTTTATCGACATTCAGGGCGTGGAGGACTTCCACGGCGAGATGGACTTCAAGGTGGCCGGCACCAAGAAGGGCATCACCGCCATCCAGATGGACCTGAAGAACGACGGCCTGACTATGGAGATCATCAAGAACGCTCTGGACATCACCTATGACGCCCGCTGCGAGATCCTGGACCAGATCATGCTGCCCTGCATCGCCGAGCCTCGTAAGGAAGTCTCCCAGTACGCTCCCAAGATGGTCATTATGCACATCAATCCCGACAACATCCGGGACGTCATCGGCAAGGGCGGTTCTGTCATCCAGAAGATCGTGGCCGATACCGGCGCCAAGATCGACATTGACGATGACGGCACCATCCACATCGCCGCAGCCGACGCTTCCGCCTGCGACGCCGCCAAGAAGTGCATCGACGATATCGTGTTCGTCCCCGAGATCGGCAAGCTGTACTACGGCCGCGTGGTGCGCCTGATGACCTTCGGTGCCTTCGTGGAGCTGGCTCCCGGCAAGGACGGTCTGGTGCACATCTCCAAGCTGGCCGACCACCGCATCGAGAAGGTGGAGGATGCCTGCAAGATCGGCGACATGATGTGGGTCAAGGTCACCGATATCGACGAGAAGGGCCGCGTGAATCTCTCCCACAAGGACGCCATGCGTGAGATCGCCGCCAAGGAAGCCAACGGCGAGCGGGTCAAGTAAATCGTCTTTCCATTCTAAAACGCCAGACGGGGCGGGCACTTCGCCCGCCCCGCCTTTTTCGTTCTTTTGTTTCCATAAAGAAATTGTTTCTCAATGGGCTTTGCCCACTGGAATGCACCCCCCATTTTCTTTTTGAGACATCAAAAAGAAAATGCGCCGTGCACGGTGGAAAAGAAAAAATGTCAGGGATGATTTGACACCTCCGTGTCAAATCACCCAAAACGGGGCTGGCCGTCACGCACTGCCGACCAAGCTTGAAACTCTCCTACCGGCTGCGCTATACCTAAATCTCAAATCAGTGCGCCCCCGCACCTGTAGCACGGCACACAACGGGGTGCAAATAGGACACCCTCTACTTCTCTTTCCGCTGCCGCTCCCCCGTCCTTCGTCTCTCGTCCCCTTGGGGGTTGGTTTCCAAAGGCGGGGCCTCGTCCCTCGTCTCCCGTCCCCGGGAGGGGTTTCCAAAGGAGAAAGCACCAAAGCGCCGCCGGGGGCGGATAAAGCGAGGTGCTTTCGAGGAAATGGCACGATTGGCGGCCCATTAGGGCCGGGAATCGTATTGCCGTGACGGTGTAAGGTGGCGTCCCCCATGTTTCGGGTGGAGGTCTAAGGGGGAGGGGGCTTTGCGCCAAAGGCCCCTTCCCCTTGCCCTGACATGGGAATGTCCCCCCTGTGGGAGCAGAGAGAATATCCCCCTTGGCTTCTGCCGGGAACTCCGGCCCCTTGTTGGCGCAAAGAAAAAGTAGGGGACATTCCAATGGGCAAAGCCCATTTTAGGATTCGATCCCGCATGGTATCACCATGCTTTCCCATGCCGCAAAGCGGCACCCTCTGAAAGGAGCTTCTATGTCTGATCTCATCGCCGCCATTGCCACCGGCAGCATCGCCACCGCCATCGGCATCGTCCGGGTCTCCGGGGATGGCTGCTTTGCTGCCTGCGACCGGGTCTTTCGTCCCCGGAACGGAGTCCCCTTCGCCCAGCAGCCCTCTCACAAGATGGTGTTCGGAGAAATGCTGGACGGTTCCGGCGCCGTCATCGATCAGGGATTAGCCGTCCGCTTCGGCGGCGGACACAGCTATACCGGGGAGGACTCCGCCGAATTCCACTGCCACGGCTCTCCCGTAGTCCTCCACACCCTGCTCCCCGCTCTCTTTGCCGCCGGAGCCCGGCAGGCACAGGCCGGTGAATTCACCAAGCGTGCCTTCCTCAACGGCAAAATGGACCTGACGGAGGCAGAAGCCGTCATCGATCTCATCGATGCCCAGTCCGCCGCTGCCGCGAAAAACGCCGCAGCCCAACTGGACGGCGGTCTCCGCCGCCGCTTGGAGCCGGTGCAGGAGGCCCTCATCGACATCACCTCCCGGTTTTACGCCGTGGTAGATTACCCCGACGAGGACATTGAGGACATTCAGCCGCAGCAGATCCGATCTTCTCTGCAAATCGCCGCTGACACCCTCTCCGCCCTGCTGGACACCGCCCAGCGGGGCCGGGTTCTGAAAAACGGCGTCCGCACTGCTATCGTGGGCCTGCCCAATGCCGGAAAGTCTTCTCTGCTCAATGCCTTGGCTGGCTATGACCGGGCCATCGTCACCGACATCCCCGGCACCACGCGGGACACGGTGGAGGAGACCGTCACCTGCGGCGGCACCCTCCTGCGGCTCATCGACACCGCCGGTATCCGCGACACCGCCGACGCCGTGGAGCAGTTGGGCGTAGAGCGCAGCCGCAAAGCGGCGGAGACCGCCGACCTGGTGATCGCCGTGGCGGACGGCAGCAAGACACCGATGACTGTGGACGAGGACATTCTCGCCCTGGCCGCGAAGGCCCCCCACTGGATCTTAGCCGTCAGCAAGGATGATCTGAACCCCGCCGTGAAAACCGCCGTCTGGCAGCTCCCCAAGGGCCTGCGGGAGCCGGACGCTCTGGTTTCGTTCAACTCCGTGGCCCCCGGCGGCCTGGACGCCCTGGTGGACGCCATTCAGGACTGCTTCCCCGCCGGTGCGCCTGCCGAAGCCGGTTCCCTGCTGACCAACGCCCGGCAGGAGTCCGCCGTCCGCCGGAGCCTGGAGGCCGTCCGGCGGGCATTGTCCGCCCTGGACAGCGGTCTGACTCCCGACGCTGTCCTCACTGATGCGGAGGAAGCACTGGAGTCCATCGGCGAACTAACGGGCCGCACCGCCAAGGAGGAGATCGTAGGCGCGGTGTTCAGCCGTTTCTGCGTGGGAAAATAACAATTTTCGTTTTCCCCTGTCTTTCTTCCTGTTTTCCTTAACGCATAATCCGGTTTACAAAACTACAAAAATGTGATATACTTGCTCTGATTTCAAAGGAAGGAGCACCGGTATGGAAGAAATTTCCGCCTTTCGCCGTCAGTTGGAGACCCACCGCCCTGCGGATTGGGAAACACTGCCGGATTTCCCCCTGTATATGGATCAGGTTCTCTCCTACATGGAACGGCAGACCATCCGTCTGGATGAGAGCGACGCTCTGACGGCCTCTATGGTCAATAACTACACGAAAAACGCCCTGGTCCCCCGGGCTGAGGGCAAGAAATACAACCGGGACCATCTGGCCTACCTCACCTTCGTCTGCATTCTCAAGCAGGTGATGTCCGTCCGGGATATGGACCTGCTGATCCGCACTGAGCTTTCTGATGACCGCTCCGTGGAAAACGGCTACCGGGCCTTTCTGGAAAGTCTGGACGGTGCCCTGTCCAGTGCCGTGCAGGAGATGGGCGCTTATGAAGGAACTGACAATCTGGCGGACGCCGCTGTTCATTTCGGTCTGCTGAGCTATGCCGCCGGCCTTGTGAGCCGTCAGTATGTGGCCCAGCTCCGCGCCCGGACGAAACCCGCCGGCAAACCGGATAAAGCCGAGGCCAAAAAGGCCGCGAAAAGCAGAAAGGAGCGCAAGGACTGATGCGTGATTATGTAATTTTAACGGATAGCTGCTGCGATCTCTCCGCGGAAATGGCCGCGGAGCTGGGCGTAGAGGTCCTACCGTTGAGCCTGCAAATGGGTGATCGCACCTACCGCAACTATCTGGATGGCCGGGAGATCGGCTTCCATGAGTTCTACGAGCGGGTCCGCTCCGGTGAACTGGCCACCACCTCCGCCGTCAACGTGGGGGAATTTGAGGAAAAGATGCGGGAGATCCTGAAAACCGGAAAGGACATCCTGAGCATCAGCTTTTCCTCCGCCCTCTCCACCACCTACCAGTCCTCCGTCATTGCCGCGGAGGAGTTGAAGGACGAATTTCCCGACGCGAAGATCCTGACGGTGGACTCCCTCTGCGCCTCTCTGGGGCAGGGATTGTTCGTGTATCTCTGCGCGCAGGAGCAGAAAAAGGGGAAAACCATCGACGAGGTGAAGACCTTTGCCGAGGAGACCAAGGGCCGCGTCTGCCACTGGTTCACGGTGGACGATCTGAACCACCTGAAGCGGGGCGGCCGGATCAACGCCGCCACCGCCCTGTTCGGCACCATGCTGGCCATCAAGCCTGTCATGCATGTGGACGACGAGGGCCGCCTGATCCCGGTCAGCAAGGCCCGGGGCCGCAAGGCGTCTCTGACGGCGCTGGTAGACCGGATGGAGGCCACCGCCATCGACCCCGCCGGTCAGACGGTGTTCATCAGCCACGGTGACTGTCTGGAGGACGCTGAATTTGTTGCCGGTGAGGTCCGCCGCCGTCTGGGCGTGGAAACCGTCCACATCAACTATGTGGGTCCTGTCATCGGCAACCACTCCGGCCCCGGCACCATGGCGCTGTTTTTCCTTGGCAGCGAACGATAATTATGCTAAAATAGTTTGGGGAAATCCCCAAACTATTTTTGCTATGCAAACACATAGCAAAAATAAGAAATGTGCCATTTCCTCGCCCCTGCGGGGCAACCGGAAATGATGCACGAAAACTTCATGCACTGGCATTTGTGCATGTTCGCGATGCACTGCTCATGCATGAAGTTTTATGCGTATGAAATTAAATTTTCCGCTCTGGCGGAAGCACATGTGAGGATCATATATGGAATGGCTGGAAGTACACATTGACACGAATCACGCCGGGCTGGAGCCTCTGGAAATCTTCCTCTCCGCCAATGGGGTGGACGGCGTGGTCATTGACGACGAGCAGGATTTCCAGAGCTTTCTGGAAAACAACCACCAGTATTGGGACTATGTGGACGAAGATCTGGAGGCGTCCATGAAGGGTAAATCCCGGATCACCTTCTACCTCCCGGCGGACGGAGACGGCTTTGACCAGTTGGCCCACCTCCGCACTGCTCTTCAGGGCTTCAAGGACGCCCATGCCGGAAAATACGGCACCCTCCTGATGACGCTGGAAAATCTGAAGGACGCCGACTGGGAAAACAACTGGAAGCAGTATTATAAGCCCATGGAGATCGGCGAACGCCTGCTGGTGATCCCGGAATGGGAACAGGAAAACGTGAAGGGGCAGGCCAAATACGCCGGCAAGGTGCCCCTGATCTTAGAGCCGGGCCTCACCTTCGGCACAGGCAGCCACGCCACCACCCGCCTGTGCCTGACAGCGCTGGAGGAAGCCGTCCACGGCGTCGAGACCGTATTGGATCTGGGCTGCGGCAGCGGCATTCTCTCCATTGCCGCACTGCGGCTGGGCGCCGTCTCCGCCAAGGCTGTGGACATTGACGACAAGTGCCTGACGGTGGCCTATGAAAACGCCGCTCTCAATGGCATCGGCAAGGACCGCTACACCGTTCTGGTGGGAGATGTCCTCTCCAATGGCGCCCTCCGGGAAACTCTGGGCGGCGGCTACGATGTGGTGGTTGCCAATATTGTGGCAGACGTCATCATTGGGCTTGCCCCCATGGTGCGGCAGTTCCTGAAGCCCGGCGGGCTGTTCCTCTGCTCCGGCATCATCGACACCCGGGCCGGGGAGGTGGCGGACGCCCTCCGTCAAAACGGCTGGGAGATCGAAACCACCCGCTCCGGTGAGGGCTGGTACTCCTACGCCTGCCGCTAAACTCAGAAAGGACCCTGAATACGCCCATGAATAAGCTCCAAGCACTCAACACCTGGATGACCCCGAAAATGCCCCTGCTGATCCTCGGCGCTCTGGCACTGGGACTGCTGTTCCCCGATCAGATCGGTCTGCTGTGTCCCGCCGTTTCCGCCCTGATGATGTTCCAGACCTTTGCCAACAGTCTGGGCAGCAGTGTGCAGGATCTGGGCCGGGTCCTCTCCCACCCCAAGCCGGTGCTCATCACCATGCTTTCTCTCCACCTTCTCATGCCGTTGGCCGCTTTGGGTATTGGCAGCATGTGCTTCCCTGACCAGCCCCTCTACACCCTGAGTCTGGTGCTGATGGAGGGTTCCCCCGCCGCCGTATCCTCTCTGATGTGGATCGTCATCGGCGGCGGCAGCGTGGAGCTATGCCTGTCCATTATCCTGTTGGATACCATGCTCTCCCCGGTGATCCTGCCGCTGACGCTGCGGCTGCTGTGCGGCTCCGTGGTGGAGCTGGACACCTTTGGCATGATCCGGGATCTCTTCGTCATGATCGTAGTCCCGGCAGCTCTGGCCATGGTGCTCTGCCGCCTGCTGGGCCAAAGCATCTGCGCCAAAGCCAAGCAGCGGCTGAGTCCCTTTTCCAAGCTGGCTCTGCTGGTCATCATCTGCGCCAACGTCACCCGCTGCGCTCCCTTCCTCCACGAGTTGAACCGCGAGCTGGTACTGCTGCTCTGCATAACGCTGACCATGCGGCTCATCGGTCTGGGCTTGGGCTTTCTGCTCTCCACCCTCTTCCGCTTCCCCTATCCGGTAGAACTGACGGTGACCGTCAATTCCAGTATGCGGAACAATGCCGCAGCCGCTACGCTGGCCGCCCAGTATTTCCCCTCGGAGGTGGTGTTCTCCCCCTCCGTCTCTCCCCTGTTCTCCCAGCTCACCAGTTCTCTGGCGGTGCGGGCTCTGCAAAAACGGCAGCAGAAGATTGATCATCCCGCCTCATAACAACCTATTTGCAAAAAAAGTGCGGAATTTTCCGTGCTTTTTTTATTTTCCCGACAGATTTCCCGACATTTCCCCCACTCCCCGGCGCTACAATACAGGCAGAACCGGGAACGCCCGCCGTTTCCGAACCTGTCAGGAGGTGCCGCGCATGTTGGACACGCAGGTCCGTTGGCTTCCGGTGGAGCAGATCGCTCCCAACCCACACCAGCCCCGAAGGGAATTCGCTCCCGGACCTCTGGCGGAACTGGCGGAATCCATCCGCCGCCATGGGATCATCCAGCCCCTGTCCGTCCGCCGCAGGGATGATGGCTGGGAGCTGATAGCGGGAGAGCGCCGCCTCCGGGCAGCCAAGCTGGCGGGACTGCAAACAGTTCCTTGTCTGGAAATGCAGGTCGATAAGCAGGACTCCGCTATTCTGGCCCTTATCGAAAATATCCAGCGCCGGGACCTGCATTACTTGGAGGAAGCCACCGCCATCGCCGCCTATCTCCGTCAATCCGGCTCCACGCAGGAGGAAGCCGCCGCCCTGCTGGGCCGCTCCCCCTCCGCTCTGGCCAATAAGCTGCGCCTGCTGCGGCTCTCCCCTGACTGCTGCCGCCTGCTCACAGAACATGACCTGACCGAGCGTCACGCCCGTGCCCTCCTCCGTCTGGAGGATGAAGAAGAACGTCTCAACGCCCTCCACCACATCATCCGCCAGCACCTGAACGTAGCCCAGACGGAGCAGTACATCGACAAGCGTCTGGCCCAGCTGCAGACCACGCCCCCCTCCGGCCGCCGGGTCTTTCTTCTCAAGGACGTCCGTCTATTTCTCAACAGTCTGGACCGGGGCCTGCGGCTGGTACGGGAGGCCGGCATCGGCGCAGAATCCCGCCGGGAGGACACGGAGGACGCCATCCTCCTCACTATCCGCATCCCCAAGAACCGCCGGGTCGGCTGACGTTTACAGTCCTTTTCAAAAAAACGGAGACTTCGGTCTCCGCTTTTTGGTTTTTTCGGAAACCGCAGCCTGTCACTTACGCCAAAAGTCAAAATTATTCCACTCTGTTACCGGATTGTAACACCTTTTTTCAGAAAAGAGTGATATGATAGCGTTAAATGGGAGATTGTTTCTCATTTAACATAACGATCAAAACAGGAGGGCTTCTTATGGAACCGATCCGTGAAGCCGAGATGCAGACCCAGCCGGGGAAGCGGCTGGCGGAGGAACCGAAGCGGAAAAAGCCGGGAAAGGCATGGAAAACGGCGGCCGGCATCGTCGCGGCGGCTGTTGTCGTGCTTTTTTGCGCCTGCTGTATGCTGGCCAACAGCCGCGACACCTTTTTCCCACATACCACCATCAACGGCGTGGAAGTGGGCGGCCTGACGGTGGCAGAAGCCCAGTCCCGGCTGGAAGCTGAAATTCCCCAGCGCGTATGTAAAATTTACCTGAGTGGACAGGACGGCGTTTCTACGGAAGGCCGGGAACCGGATGCCGTCATCACCTTTGCGGAGTTGGGACTGTTTCCGGAATCAGGCTATGAGGGAATGGCAAAAGCACCCTTTATTCTTCAACAGGGAAAGGGCTACCTTTCTACAGCCCTCACCTATCTGGAAGCTCTCCTTGGAAAAGATACGGGCTACAACAGCAGCCTGTATTGGGACAGCCAGCAGCTGGATCGGGCCATATCAGAATTGTCCTCCGAATTAAATATTGACCCCCTCGATATGACTTACCAGCTGGCCGATCATTTTCTCCAGATCACCACCGCCAGAGATGGCCGCTTTGTCGCAGATAACGAGCTGCGCCGCACCATTCAGAATGTGGTTCAAAACAGTTCCGAAGCGGAAGCCGTGGTAGAATTGCCCGTGGAAATACGCCCCGCCGAAACCCTCACCGCCCGGCAGCTTCACGACCGGCTTCACGGTGAGATGAAAAACGCCTCCTACGATGCCGCCGCAGGCACCATCATCCCCGAGCAGCCGGGAGCCGACTTCGATGTGGCCGCCGTTCAGAAAGCGCTGGACGGCGCCGCCCCCGGGGAAACCCTGACACTGGACGCGGAAATTGAGGAGCCGGAGGTCACCGCCGCCGATTTGAAGGCCGTCCTGTTCCGGGACGTGCTGGGCGAGGCCAAGACCCATGTCTCCGGCTCCGCCGGGCGGATCGGCAACGTTAAGCTCTCCGCTCAGATCATCAACGGCCTTGTTCTCAACAGCGGAGAAACCTTCTCCTACAACGGATCCGTCGGCAAACGGACGGCGGACCGGGGCTTCAAGCCCGCCCCCGCCTATGTCAAGGGTGAAACCGTGGACGAGATCGGCGGCGGCATCTGCCAGACCTCCTCCACCCTGTATCTGGCCTGTCTCATGAGCAATCTGGAGATCACGGAGCGGTACGCCCACCGCTATGTCCCCGCTTACATCGCCTGGGGCATGGATGCCACGGTGTCCTGGGGCGGCCCCGACTATAAGTTCACCAACAACACCCTGTATCCCGTGAAAATCGTCACCAAATATGAAAAGGGCTATCTCACCGTTCAGATTCTGGGCACCAATGTGGACGGCACCTATGTAAAAATGAGCAACGAGGTCCTCTCGAAGACCCCCTGGGAAACCATCTATCAGGAGGACCCCAACATGGCTCCCGGCTCCCCGGATGTGGTGAAGGTAACACCCTATACCGGATACAAGGTCAACTCTTATCAGACCATTTATGACAAAGATGGCAAGGTGATCGACAGCCATTTTGAAGCGTCCAGCAACTACAAGGTCCGCAACAAGGTGATCTTACAGGCCCCCGCCGCCCAGCCCGGCAGCGGAACAGCGGAGATCCCCACCGTCACACCGGACACTCCGTCGGATACCCCTGTCCCTATGGAGCCAACAGTCCCCGCGGAACCTGCCGCGTCCCCTGACCTTCCTGTCGAACCGGAGATCCCGGCGGAACCGTAACAGAAGCGCCCCACAGCTTGTTCGTTGCAAAGCAGCCATCCCCATCCGTTTTTAAGATCAAAACCGCAACCCCCCGCCCATACATCAGTATGGGCGGGGGGATCTTATGCTTATACGTGCTTATATGGAAGCAGCCTTACAGGCCCCGCTTCTTTTTCAATACCCGGATGTCCTCTCCCACAAAGGGCAGAAGCTGATACTCTCCCTCGATCCGGGAGGCGATCTGTCCGGAATACCGTTGTGCGATGGCCTCCGGCATCAGGTTGGTGCTGACGATGGTGGACTTCTTTTCCAGCAGGCGGCCATTGATGATCTGATACAGCGCGCTCTGGACGAAGGTGGTCACCATCTCCGTCCCCAGGTCGTCCAGGATCAGCAGATCGCAGTTCAGCACCCGCTCCACGTCCCGCTCTGCCTCGTCCCGGCCAAATTTCTGCGCCTCGAACCGCTCAAAAATGTGCCCCGCCGTGTCATATACCACGGAGAAGCCCTTGCCGCTGACCTCTCTGGCGATGGCGGCGGACAGGTGGGTCTTTCCCAACCCCGGACGGCCGAACAACAGCAGGTTGGCCGGTTTTTTTCCAAAATTGTGGGCATATTCCACGCAGGTGTCATACACCCACTCCATGTGCTCCCGGGCAGACTTGGTTTTTCCCGGTGCCCGCTGGTCGGAATACCAGTCGGTGTCAAAGGTGTCAAAGCTCTGGCTGCCCAGATCCAGCAGTTTGGAAAGCTCCTTGCGCTGCTCCTCCACATAGTAGGTTTTCAGGCAGCGGCACATCTCGCCGCCCCGGTAGCCCGTGTCATTGCAGAAGGGGCAAAGGGGCGTATCCTCCAGCGCGTTGTCCGGCAGGCCCAGCTCCGCCAACAGCATCTGCCGTTCTGCCTGCAAGCTGAGGTTTTCTTCCCGCAGGCGCTGGATCTCCGGCAGCGGGTCCTCTCCCCGCCGCAGAGCGGCGGCCATCACCCGGCTGGCCGTGCGGCGCAGCTGATCCTGAATTTCCCGCAGCCGGGGTCTGCGGGCATAGAGCTGTTCCCGCTGCTCCGCCAGATCCGCTTCCCGGGCGCTCCGATCCGCTTCATACCGCTCCTGCGCCAGACGCAGCAGCCGTCCGTCATATGCCATGTCCCCGCTCCCTCCTTACACGTATTTCCAGGCGTCGCCCGCCGACTGTGTCGGCTGCTTCGCCAGGGGCTTGTCCGCCCGCTCGATCTCCTCCGGGGTATGTAAGCCCGCCTCGTGCCAACGCTTTAAAATACCGTTGCAGTAGGGCCACTTCAGCTCGTGGCACTTGAGCACCGTCTTGTCGTAGGCCAGAGCCACTGTCTCCGGCGGAAAGCCCATCTCCTGCCATGCGTTCAGATACTTCTCCTCCGATGCCACCGGCAGCCGGTCTCCCAGGCCCAGCGCCCGCATATACGGCGGGATGGCCCCCTGACGCTCCGCGTACTTTTTCAGGTACTCCACTGCGGCCCTCTGGGTGTCGATGCCCCGTCTGGCCCAGGCGTAGCCCTCCTTCTCGATCTGCCGCAGAGTGGGCCGCCGCCCCTCTCCGTACTTCCGGGTGACCCGCTCCACGCAGTGATTCACCAGCAGGAAGATCACGTCCGCCGGCAGGCCCAGATAATCGTTCAGTCCCAGCAGAACACCCACATCCGGCGTGGTGAGCCGCTTCCCCAGCTTTTTTTCCACCTCCGCCGTCAACAGACGGAATTCCTCGCTGCTCTCCAGCCGCCGGGCAATGTCATCCCGCTGGTAGCTGGGCTTTTCATCAGCAGGCTCCGGGATCTCCTCCGCTGCGGGCGCCAACAGCCGCAGGTCCCGCAGGGCTTGCTCCGCCGCCTCGATGCGGCTCTTTTCCCATCGCAGCTCTCCCGCCAAAGACCGGGGCTGCACCGTGCCGTGATGCCGCAGAAGCGCCAGATATAGGAGCGCCGCGTCGCCGTCGCCCCGGTCCAGCAGACGCTTTACCGTCTGGGCCGTCAGCGTGACGGACTCATCCGCCGTGTGGATCAAAATACTCGCCATCCGCGCTCCTCCTTCAGCGTGTCGAAAAAGTCTTTTCGCCCCGCGTGGGGCAGGAATACACCGTCGGCCCAGCCGGTTTCCGTGCGCTTTGCGCCCGGAAATCGGGGGCGCAACGGGTCGAAAAAATCTTTTCTTCCCGTTGCCCTTATTATCAGAACTTGTAAAAGTTCTGATAATATTTGATTTCAATGGCGCAGGAAACCCTTCTTGGGTTTCCCGCGCACACCTTTCCTTTCCGTTGCGGAAATCTCTACTGGCGGCGCATCGCCCGTTTCCCCTTCTTGGGTTTCCCGCGCACACCCTTTACCCGCAAGGGGTATGCAGCATCCGTAAAGCGGCAAAGCCGCTAACGGCTGCCCTACCTTACCGTTGCGGAGAATTTACTACTTTATCGACAGCCTCTTTCCTTTTCATTCAGCCCTTATTCTACACGAAATCTTCCCCTACGGCAAGAGGGCCGTCAGCGAGTTGTAAACTTTTTCGATTTCCCACGATTTTTGTGGAACACCTGCGGCCTTTGTGCTATACTGGATGCTGTAATATTGTGTATTGCGTCCCAACGCAGGACGTACATAGAAAAGGAGGATGCGCAAATGGCAAACCGTGTTGTCATCACCATCTGCGGAGAGGAATACACCTTGGTAGCGGACGAGACTTCCGCCTACATGCAGAAGGTAGGAAGCTGTGTCAGCGACAAAATGACCGAGGTCATGAACGATGCCAAGGTGGGCCGCACTGACGCCGCCGTGCTCACTGCCGTCAACCTGACGGACGAGCTGTTCAAATCTCAGGCCGCCGCCGAGCAGCTTCGGAGCCAGATCAAAGGCTATCTGGACGAGGCTTCCAAGGCTCAGGCCGAGGTCAGCGAGCTGAAACGGGAGATCTTCCGCCTTCAGCAGCGTCTGGACAACCGCAAGTAATGGCTCTGGAACTGCTCTCTCCCGCCGGATCTCCGGAAGCACTTCGGGCCGCTGTCCAGAGCGGCTGCGGTGCGGTCTATCTGGGTTGGGGGAGCTTCAACGCCCGCCGGAGCGCCAAAAATTTTTCTGACGAAGAATTCGCCGATGCCATCCGGTACTGCCATCTCCGGGGCGTCCGGGTCTTTCTGACCCTGAACACCCTGCTGACGGACCGGGAGCTGCCTCTGGCCTTAGATGCCGCCCGGACGGCCTGCCGTCTCGGGGTGGACTCCGTGCTGGTGCAGGACTGGGGCCTGTTTGCCCTGCTGCGGGAGGCCTTGCCGGACCTCCCCCTCCACGCCAGCACCCAGATGAGCGTCTTTACCGCCGGCGGTGCCAACGAGGTCTATGGGGACGGCTGCGAGCGGGTGGTCCTCGCCCGGGAGTGCTCCCGGGAGGACACCGCCGCCATCTGCAAGGCCTGTCCCGCCGAGATCGAGATCTTCGGCCATGGTGCTCTCTGCATGTGCTACTCTGGCCAGTGCGAAATGAGCGCCCTCATTGGCGGACGCAGCGGCAACCGGGGCACCTGCGCCCAGCCCTGCCGCCTGCCCTACGGCTTCAACGGCCCCGCCAAAAACACCTACCCACTCAGTCTGAAGGACAGCTGCCTTGCTGACCGCATTTCCGACATGGAGCGAATGGATGTCAGCTGCCTGAAACTGGAAGGCCGCATGAAGCGCCCTGAATATGTGGCGGTCATCACGGACATTTACGCCCGTCTGATCCGGGAGGGCCGGAAGCCCACCGCCGCCGAAAAAAAGGATCTGGAGCTGGCCTTCTCCCGCTCCGGCTTTACAGCGGACTACTGGCAGGGTCGCCACGGCCCCGCCATGTTCGGCACCCGCCCTGAAAACACCCCGGAGCCGAAGGAATTGTTTGCCGCCGCCCGAGCCAAATACGAAAAGGACGACGCCTGCACCGTTCCCATCCATTTCTCCTGCTCCTGTCAGGCCGGACAGCCGGTTTCCCTGACAGTTTGGGACGATGGCGGCCATGTGGCCGCCGCCGAAGGCCCCATCCCGGAGCCGGCTCAGAACAAGGCACTGACGGCTTCCGATCTGGAAGCCCGCCTGCAAAAGACAGGCGGCACCGCCTTCCGCTGTACGGACGGCTCCGCCGATGTAGCAGACGGCCTGTTTCTCTCCGCCGGGGCGGTAAACGCCCTGCGCCGGGATGCTCTGGCCGCCTTGGAGAACACCCGTTGTGCCGTTCCGGTCCGCCGGGAACAGGACTTCTCCCCCCTGCCGGATCTGGACTGCACCGCCGATACCCCGGCCCTGACCGTTTCCGTCACAACCTGGGCGCAGGCAGAAGCGCTGCTGCCCCTGGCCCCCGCTCACATCGACCTCCCCTTGGAGCTGCTGGCGGAGCGGGACGCGCTGCCGGACTTTGCCGGGGAGTGGTGCGCCATTCTTCCCCGTGTCTGGCGGGACCGAAATGAACCCCAGCTCCAGACGTGGCTGGCTCACGCCAAAAAGCTGGGCGTCACCTCCGCTCTGGCGGGGAACATCGGCCATCTGCCCCTTTTGCGGGACGCGGGACTGACTATCTGCGGTGACTTCGGCCTCAACGTGTTCAACAGTCGCTCTCTGGACTATCTCCGGCGCAAGGAGCTCTCCTCCGCCTGCCTGTCCTTCGAGCTGCGGTTCCCACAGATGCGGGACATCCAAAAGCTGATCCCGGCAGAGGCCATCGTCTACGGCCGACTGCCCCTGATGATCACGGAAAACTGTCTGGTGCAGAACGAAACCGGCTGCCACCTGTCCGAAGCGGGTGACGCCGTCCCCCAGCAGGCTCCCTGCCGCAAGCCAAACGATCTTCAGGACCGCACCGGGGCAAAGTTCCCGCTGCTCCCGGCCTACGGCCACCGGACGGAGATCCAGAACAGTGCGCCGGTGTGGCTGGCGGACAAGCCCGAGTGGAAGCACTGTGGCCTGACCTATGCCCGCCTGCGGTTCACCACGGAAGCACCTGCGGAATGTGCGGACATTTTCCGGGCCTACCAGACCGGTGCCCCCGCCTCCGGCCCCTTCACCCGGGGACTCTACTACCGCGGTGTGGATTGAGCCGACGGCAGAATCTCTCCGGGAATCCCCCGCTTTTTCAGGCGATTTTCAGTTCTATTTGTATAGTAGAAACCATATAATACAATTTGTTTTTAATTTTGGAGTTTTACATGGAAGAGATCAAGGTAAAATATTTTGTGGACGGCATCGACGAGCTGTGCTATGTGGCAGGCAAATCCGACTGGATCGACCTCCACGCCGCCGAGGATGTGGACATGAAGGCCGGAGAATTCCGCCTGATCCCCTTGGGCGTCGCCATCGAGCTGCCGGAGGGCTATGAGGCCCATGTGGTGCCCCGCAGTTCCACCTTTAAGAACTACGGTCTGCTGCAAGCCAACTCCATGGGTGTGGTGGACTACACCTACCGGGGCGACAATGACCAGTGGCGCGTTCCCATGTACGCCACACGGGATGTCCACATCGACAAGAACACCCGTATTTCCCAGTTCCGCATTATGAAGAACCAGCCCCCTCTCGTCTTTACCCGTGTGGAGCACCTCACCGGTCCCGACCGGGGCGGCTTCGGCTCCACCGGCAAGTAAGGAGGGCCGCCATGTCTCGCATCGTTTTGGCCTCCGGCTCCCCCCGGCGGCAGGAATTATTGAACCGCATCGGCATCACGGATTTTGACATCCGGGTGCCCCAGACGGACGAGCACTACCCGGCGGGTCTCACCCCGGCGCAGATCGTGGAATACATCTCCCGGGAAAAGGCGGATGCCGCCGCCAAGCTCTGCACCCCGGAGGAGATCGTCATCACCGCCGACACCATGGTATTTCTGGATGACCAGCGTCTGGGCAAGCCTCAGGATGAGGCCGACGCGCTGCGGATGCTCACCGCGCTGCAGGGCCGCCGCCACACGGTCTGCACCGGCGTCACCGTCCGTCAGGGAGACCGTGTACTCACGGAAAGCGAAGCCACCGGCGTGGTGTTCCGCCCCGCTGAGGAATCCGAGCTGCGGGCCTATATTGCCACCGGCGAGCCTATGGACAAAGCCGGGTCCTACGGTGTTCAGGGCAAGGGCGCGTTGCTGGTAGAGCGTCTGGAGGGCGACTTCTTCAACGTCATGGGCCTGCCTGTCCTGCGTCTGAGCCGGATGCTGGCTCAGTTTGGCATTAAGCTATTGTAATCGATTGCGTTTTAACTTTTTAGAAGGAGAACTTCCTTGAAGGATTTTCTGAGAAATCACGGATTATGGATCCTCTTCGCCGGGGCGGTGATCGCCGTGGCGCTGGCTCTGCTGTCCTATTTCAGCACCAACGCCTCCCCGCTGGTGGATCTGGCCAACACCATTACCAGTCCTTTCCGGGCAGTCTGCACCTCCGTATCCGGCTGGTTCACCGACAAGCAAAATTACTATGAGGACGTCACCGCCCTGAAAGCGGAAAATGAGGCCCTGAAAAAGCAGATCGCGGAAATGGAGGCCACCGTTCGTCAAGGCGAGGCCGCCAGTCAGGAAAATGTATTTCTCCGGGACCTGCTGGATCTGCGTCAGCAGCGCCGGGACCTCAGCGACTTCGAGACCGCTACCGTCACAGAGCGGGGCGTTACCAACTGGACCGCCTCCCTGACTCTGAACAAGGGCACAGCCCACGGCGTAGAGTTAGGTGACTGCGTTATCGACGGAAACGGCAACCTGGTGGGCCGCATCAGCAAAGCGGGCCACGACTGGTCCACGGTTTTGACTGTGATTGACACCGACACCTCCTTAGGCGCCCGTGTCTACCGCACCAAGGACATCGGCATTGCCGGCGGCGATTTCGCCCTGATGGACGACGGTAAGCTGAAGCTGGATTCCCTCCCCGCCTCCTGCCAGCTGTTGGAGGGCGACCTGGTAGTTACCTCCGGTCTGGGCGGCTATCTGCCCCCGGATCTGGTCATCGGCTCTGTCTCCGAGCTTCGGGCCGACGATTCCGACACCTCTAATTACGCCATCCTCACCCCCGCCGCCGACCTGAACGGTCTCACGGAGGTGTGCATCATCAAATCCTTTGAGATCGTAAGCTGACCGCTTACCGTTCATCCACCATTACAGAAGGGAGGGATTCCCCTTGCTGGCCCGCAGCGCCACGATTTTTAAATGGACTCTGTATACTTTGGCCGGGCTGGTCTGGGTCGTTGTTCAGGCCGCTTTTCTCCAGCGTGTGACCATCTGGGGCGTTATCCCCTTTCTCTATCCCCTGATTGCCGCCCTCCCCGCCACCTTTGAGGGCCCCGCTGCCGGCACGGTCTACGCCCTTGCCTGTGGCGTTTTCTGCGACCTGCTGCTCCCCTCCCCCATTTCCTGCTTTTATACCCTGATCCTCCCCTTTGTGGGCCTCGCCGCCGGACTGCTGTCCCAGAGTCTGATCCCAGCTGGGTATCTCTGCTCTGCCGCCGCGGCTCTGCCCGCCTATCTGCTGACAGGCATCTTCCACTGCATTGTCCTTTGGGCTCAGGGCCATCCCGCATGGGGTGCGGCCATGTCCGTCACCCTGCGGGAGCTGTGCGTCTCCCTGCTGTGGAGCCTGCCTATGACCTGGCTGTTCCGCCGGGTCTATCTCCGCGTTCATGTTGACGATTAAGGACTTTCCACGGAGGTAATCATGAACCAACGCCCCTCCCAACTCACCAGATTCCGCGTCATGGCTGCCATGGCGCTGGCAGTGCTGGCCATTTATCTGGTGGTCCTTTTCAATACCCAGGTTGTTCACCACGAGGAATATCTGGCCAAATCCATCCAGACCATCACCCGCATGGAAAATGTGGAGGCCTCCCGGGGCATCATCACTGACCGCTCCGGCCGGACCCTTGTGACCAACCAATCCACTTACAGCCTGACCTTTGACGCCTCTCTTTTGAAGCCCGGTGAAAACCAGAATGACGCCATCCTCCGTCTGGTCACTCTCTGCCGGGATCAGGGGGTCGCTTGGGAGGATAACCTCCCCCTCTCTCTGGACGGCGCGGCCCATTTCACCGTGGATACCCTTACCGACACTCAGAAAAGCCGCTTTTTCTCCTACCTCCGGGACCTGAAGCCCACCCGGGAGCTGCTGGCCGTCTATGTCCGCCAGCACCCGGAGCTGCTGAAGGCCCCCAGGGAGGGTGAAACTGCTCTGGACCCGGCCGCCGCCAAGGATACGGAGCTTTTGAAGCAGACCAACAGCGCCGCGCTGACCAATTCCCTCCTGCTGAACGCCGGCGTCACGCCCGCCAAGCTCTTCGACTGGATGCGGGAGGATATGAAGCTCTCCGACAATTATTCCGACAGCGATGCCCGCTTGATCTTGGGTGTCCGGTACGAATTGAAGCTGCGGAAGCTGGGTGCCAACAACAATGCCTACGTTCTGGTGCAGAACGTGGATGTAGCCTTCTGCTCCCTCATCAGCGACGGCCAGTTTCAGGGGGCCAAGATCATCCGCTCCTCCGCCCGGCAGTACGCCACCACCTACGCCACCCATATTTTAGGCACCGTGGGCCGTATCCCCGACTATACCGATGAATGGGAAGATCGGGGCTATCTAATGGATGACACCATCGGCCTCTCTGGTGCAGAAGCCGCCTTTGAGGACTACCTCCGGGGTACGGACGGCAAGCGGATGATCTCCGTCAACAGCGACGGAAAGATCACCGGTGAATATTATAGTGTAGAGCCCCGCTCCGGCTATACCGTGGAGCTGACAGTGGATCTCAAGCTCCAGCAGGCGGTGGAGGACACTTTGGCCGCTAAAGTAGCCCAGTTGAACCAAAAAGACCATCTGGACAGCCGGGGTGCCGCCGCCGCTGTGGTCAAAGTCGGTACAGGCGAAATTCTGGCACTGGCCTCCTGCCCTTCCTATGACCTCTCCACCTGGCGGAAGGACTTTGCGGAGCTGCGGGACGATCCCGCCAAGCCCCTGACCAACCGCGCCACCAACAGCCCCTACGCCCCCGGCTCCACCTTAAAGCCCGCTACCGCTGTGGCGGCACTGGAATCCGGTGTCACCACCACCACCGAGACCATTTTTGACCCCGGCTACTGGAAATACCCCAGTGCCACTTGGGAAAACAACACGAATTGCTGGAAGCGCAGCGGACACGGCAAAATGAACGTCACCAGCGCCATCACCAATTCCTGCAACACCTATTTCATGGAAATGGGTTACCGCATGGGACTGGACACACTGAACGAATACTATTCCGCTCTGGGCCTCGGTGAGCCCACCGGCATCGAGATCGGTGAAAGCACAGGCCGGCAGGCCGTCAACGAAAGCGGCCAGGATCAGGCCCCGTGGGCAGCTTTCGGCCAGGCCAATCAGGAATATACCCCGTTGCAGCTTGCCAACTACATTGCTACTCTTGTCTCTGGTGGCAAGCATTACCCCGCCCATTTGTTGAAAAACGTCAAGTCCTACGATAACTCTGAGATCATCGCCACCGGCGACACAGAGCCCCTCAACACCCTGAACATCAGCGATTCCACCCTGCAAGCTGTGAAAAAAGGTATGCTGGGCTACACCACCAACGGCGGCTCCGTGGCCGGTCCCTTCCAGAACTGCGTGGTCTCCGCCGGTGCGAAAACCGGTACCGCCCAGATCGGCGGCTCCATGAAAAACGGCGTGTTCGTAGCCTTCGCGCCCTATGACGAGCCGGAGATCGCCGTGGCTCTGGTATTGGAAAAGGCTGACGCCGGCGCGGTTCTGGCCACCACCGCTGTGGACATTATCAACGCTTACTTTGACCGGGAGGACACTGCGTCCATTTTCCCGGAAAATCAACTGATTCCTTGATTCGGAGGTCTCTCCCATGCGTGATCCCTTTGTGTTCGACTCCCGCAGTGAGTTCTGCAAAAAGCCCTTTGGCGCTGTCCCTTGCGGCAGCGAGGTCGTATTTCATGTCCGTCCCCTCACCCGGGATGGCTATTCCCGCTGTGTCCTGGTGGCGCGGCGGGAATTTTCCGGTGAAGAGATCCAGATGGAGCTGCTGCCGGAGGCTGTGGACGGCGAGCGTACCCGCTTCACCGGCGTCCTCACCGCCCCCTCAGAACCGGAGCTGCTCTGGTATCATTTCCGCCTGATCCGCTCTGATGGCTCCACGGCCCTGTTGGATCAATCCGGCTGGCAGGAGACCGGGGAGATCCAAAGCTGGCAGCTCACCGTCTACGAGAAAACGGCCACCCCTCTGTGGTTTGGCGGCGGTGTGGTCTATCAGATCTTCCCGGACCGCTTCTGCCGTCTTTCCCTCCCGGACCCTACCGGTCTGGTGGGAAACCGCTGGGTCCACGAGAATTGGAACGACCAGCCCGTTTGGGTGCCGGACCCGGACGGCGAGGTACGAAACCGGGACTTTTTCGGCGGCTCTCTCAACGGCATCACTGCCAAGCTGGATGATCTGGCCGCTCTGGGCGTCACCGTGCTGTACCTGAATCCTATTTTTGAATCCGCCTCCAACCACCGCTACAACACAGCCGACTACCTTCGCATCGACCCTATGTTAGGCACCGAGGAGGATTTCCGCCGCCTTTGCCGGGAAGCGAAACAGCGTGGCATCCGGGTGATTTTAGACGGTGTATTCAACCACACCGGCTCTCAAAGCCGCTACTTCAACGCCGACGGCTTCTATCCCGGCGTAGGCGCGGCCCAAAGCACCGATTCCCCTTATTTCAACTGGTTTTCCTTCCATCCCTGGCCTACGGATTATGATGCCTGGTGGGGGATCATGACGCTGCCTGCTGTTCAGGAGAACGAGCCGGACTACCGGGACTTCATCATCCGGGGACAGGACTCCGTGGTGCGTCACTGGCTCCGGGCCGGGGCCTCCGGTTGGCGGCTGGACGTAGCCGATGAGCTGCCGGATGACTTTATTGCCGAAATTCGTACCGCTATGGAGGAAACCGCCCCGGACAGCTTCCTTTTGGGTGAAGTCTGGGAGGACGCCACCACCAAGGTGGCCTATTCCCAGCGGCGGCGCTATCTGCTTGGCCACGAGCTGCACGGCGTGATGAACTACCCCTTCCGCACGGCGCTCATCGCTTACCTGCGGGGTGGAGACGCTGACGATTTCCGGGAAACGCTGGAAACCCTCCGGGAAAACTACCCGCCGGAGGCATTCCTCTCCCTGATGAACTTCCTTGGTACCCACGATACCCCTCGCATCCTTACCGTTTTAGGCGCTGACAACGTACCGGACAACAAGGCAGACCGGGCAGCGTACCGCCTCTCCCCCGCCCAGCGCCAGATTGGCCTGGAGCGGCTGCGGCTGGCGGCACTGATCCTCTTTACCTTCCCCGGCGCGCCCACCGTCTATTACGGAGATGAAGCTGCTATGGAGGGTTGGGAAGATCCCTTTAACCGGGCCGGCTATCCTTGGGCGCAGGAAGATACTGATCTCAAAGCGCACTTTGCGGAACTGGCCCGGTTCCGTCGGTCCTTCCCGGTTCTGCAAACCGGTGAGCTTCATTGGATCTGGACCTCCGGCTCCATACTGATCTTTGCCCGTGAGTTGGATGGCCAGCTTCTGGCCACTGCGGTCAATGCCGCCGACGTGCCGCAAACGTTATCACTGCCTTGGCCCGCCCCGCCCGCCAGAGATCTCTTGACCGGGCAGTGCTTCACGCCGGTTGACAATGCAATCCCCTTGACACTGCCGCCCCGCAGCGGATTGCTGCTGCAAACCGATCTGCCGTGAAGCGCTCTCGCTTCCGCTTCATGTTTCACGTGAAACAACTCCGCTGACTTTTGTCAGCGGAGTTTCCTTTACAGCCGCCGCCAACAAAATGTTTCACGTGAAACCAGTAGAATCTGAGTTTCCCAAAAATTGTTTTTATAAAAAATACTGCAAAACCGCATTTTTTTACAGGAACCCTTGAAACACCGCAGGCTCCTTGTTATAATACTATTTGCTGAGTCATTGCACCGCAATGCTCCACGGCACTTATGCCGTGCATCAAACAGGGCTGTGGCCCGGAAAGCAGGTGGCCTGTGGCAAAAATCATTTCCATCGTAAACCAAAAAGGCGGCGTGGGCAAAACCACCACCTGTGTCAATCTGGCGGCAGCACTGGCGGAGCAGGGCAAGCGCGTCTTGCTTTGCGACTTTGACCCACAGGCCAATTCCACTTCCGGCATGGGCGTGGACAAAACCATTTCCAAAGGCATTTACGAGGTGCTGGTCTCCGACGTGCCCGCCGCAGACGCGGTGGTGCACACCCGATACGGAGACGTACTCCCCTCCAACAAGGCACTGGCCGGCGCTGGCATTGAGCTCATCGGCATGGACCGCCGCGAATTTCTTCTGAAGGACGCGCTGGACCAGCTGGCGGCGGAATATGACTTCATTTTCATTGACTGCCCGCCGTCTTTGGAGCTTTTGACGCTGAATGCCCTCTGTGCTGCTGACAGCATTTTGGTTCCGGTTCAGGGCGAGTATTTCGCTCTGGAAGGTCTCAGCGACCTGATGAACACGGTTCGCATTGTGCGGCGCTCTTTGAACCCGAAGCTGGCGCTGGAAGGCGTTCTGCTGACTATGTTCGACGGGCGCACCAATCTGGCCATGCAGGTGGCGGAAGAGGTCAAGCACTACTTCCCCGGCAAGGTCTACGCCACAGTGATCCCCCGGAACGTCCGGCTCTCTGAGGCGCCCAGCCACGGAAAGCCCATCACGGCCTATGACCGCACCTCCCGCGGTGCGGAGGCCTATCAGGCACTCGCAGTCGAGTTCCTGAAAAAACAGTAGAAAGGAGCGCTTCTATGGCATCAAAAAAGCCCTCTGGTCTCGGCAGAGGACTCGGCGCCCTCTTAGGCGACGATGTGATGAAAACCGAGTCCAGCGGCAGTCTGTCACTTCCCATTTCACAGGTGGAGACCTGCTCATCACAGCCCCGGAAGCGCTTTGATGATGAATCTCTCCAGGAACTGGCGGATTCCATTTCACAGCACGGCATCATTCAGCCGTTAACCGTGCGAAAGCTGTCATCCGGCTACTATCAGATCATTGCCGGAGAACGCCGCTGGCGGGCAGCCCGGCTGGCGGGCTTACAGGAGGTTCCGGTCATCGTGATTGAGGCCGATGACCGCAAGGCTGCCGAGCTGGCCATGATTGAAAACCTCCAGCGAGAGGACCTGAATCCCATGGAGGAAGCCGCCGGTTTTCAGTCATTGATCGAATCCTACCACATGACGCAGGAGGAGGCCGCCCAGCGGGTAGGCAAATCCCGCAGCGCCGTGACCAATGCCCTGCGGCTGCTGGGACTGACGCCCTCCGTCCGAAAGCTGGTGGAGGAGGGCAAACTTTCCGCCGGTCACGCCCGGGCTTTGGTTCCCCTCTCCCCTTCCCTGCAGGAAAGCGCGGCCAACGCCATTGTCAGCGGCGGACTCTCCGTCCGGCAGACAGAGGCTCTGGTCAAACGGCTTTCCGCCGAGAAGAAAGAGGCGCAGGCCAAAGATCCTGACGAGGTGGATTATCTGGCAGAGGCCCAAAATGAGTTGAAGGCCCGGCTGTGCCGCGGTGTGAAGATCGTTCCCGGCCGCAAAAAAGGTCGGATCGAGCTGGAATATTACGGCGTGGACGATCTGAACGACCTGCTGGACGCTTTGGCCGTCATCAAGGTCTCACAATTAAAGAAAGGACCTCATGCATGAAATTTGAAAAACGAGCTGACGGAGGCGAGGTGACGCCCGCATCCTCAGAAACGCCGGAAACCGGCAAGAAGCCCGTTATCATCTATATTCTGATCCTGTTTCTGGCGGCATTCCTGCTGATGTTCCTCTCCATGCTGTCCCATCAGCGGAGCAACACGGAGGCACTGGGACAATTGCAGAGTTCCGTCTCCGCCATTCAGGAGATTCAGGCAACACAGGAGCAGATCATCGAGCTGCAGAAGCGGCTGGATGAAACAGAAGCAGAACGGGATGAGGCCAAGGAGGAGCTGAAGGTCATTTCCGACAGCATCTCCGATCTGGAGAAAACGTCTCAGGCGCTGCTGGCCCTCTACAATCTTCAGCAGGAGTATCTCACCGGAAATCTGGACGGCTGCCTCCTGACCCTTCAGGAGATCAGCGACCAGCATCTGGACGAGCTTCTGCCCAGCACCAATACGGAAGGCGTTACGCCTCCGGCCCAGCGGTATCAGGAATTAAAAGAAGCGATTTTGAACAAGTAAACATTATCATTACAATTATTTCGATCAAATCGATCAAGGAGAATGAACTATGCTCGACATTAAGTTTATCCGGGAAAATCCCGACATTGTGAAGGAAAACATCAAGAAGAAGTTTCAGGACGAGAAGCTGCCTCTGGTGGATGAGGTCATCGAGCTGGACAGCCAGCGCCGGGCCAACATTCAGGAGGCGGACCAGCTCCGTTCCGACCGCAACCGCCTGAGCAAGCAGGTCGGCATGCTGATGGGTCAGGCCAAGAAGGACCCCAGCAAGCTGGCTGAGGCCGAGGCTGTGAAGAAGCAGGTCACCGATGAGGCTGAGCGGCTGGCCGCTCTGGAAAAGCTGGAAGCTGAGCTGGACGAGAAGGTCCACCACATCATGCTCCAGATCCCCCAGATCATTGACCCCTCCGTGCCCATCGGCCCGGACGATTCCGCCAACGTAGAGGTCCAGCGCTTCGGCGAGGCCAAGGTGCCTGACTTCCCCATCCCCTATCACACGGACATTATGGAGAGCTTTGACGGCATTGATATGGACGCCGCCGGCCGTGTCTCCGGCTCCGGCTTCTACTACCTGCTGGGTGACATTGCCCGTCTCCACGAGGCTGTGCTGGCTTATGGCCGGGACTTCATGATCTCCAAGGGCTTCACCTACTGCATCCCCCCCTTCATGATCCACGGCAACGTGGTGGAGGGCGTTATGAGCCAGACGGATATGGACGCCATGATGTATAAGATCGAGGGCGAGGACCTGTATCTGATCGGCACCAGCGAGCACTCCATGATCGGCCGGTTCATCGACCAAATCATTCCCTCCGACAAACTGCCCCAGACGCTGACCTCCTACTCCCCCTGCTTCCGCAAGGAGAAGGGCTCTCACGGCATTGAGGAGCGCGGTGTGTACCGCATCCACCAGTTTGAGAAGCAGGAGATGATCGTGGTCTGTAAGCCCGAGGACTCCAAGGCGTGGTACGATAAGCTGTGGAACTTCTCCGTAGAGCTGTTCCGCTCCATGGACATCCCCGTGCGGCAGCTGGAGTGCTGCTCCGGCGATCTGGCGGACCTGAAGGTGAAGTCCTGCGACATTGAGGCCTGGTCCCCCCGTCAGCAGAAGTACTTTGAGGTGTGCTCCTGCTCCAACCTGGGCGACGCTCAGGCCCGCCGTCTGCGGATCCGCTACAAGGATGAAAACGGCAAGATGCAGCTCTGCCACACGCTGAACAACACCTGTGTGGCACCTCCCCGTATGCTGATCGCCTTCCTGGAAAACAACCTTCAGGCGGACGGCACCGTGAAGATTCCCGAGGTCCTGTGGCCCTACATGGGCGGCACCAAGGTTCTGGTCCCGACCAAGAAGTAAATTCTTCACGCAGCCCTGTAAAAACAAGAAATCGGCTGGAAGCTACGAATTGTATTATTTGAATAGAATAATACAATTCGTAGTAGGCCGATACAGCCCATAGCAGACCACGGAGACCATGGTGGGATCATTTTAGGTCCTGAAAACGTCTCCATTCCGGTCTGCGTTCTGAAGCCATTGCGGCGCAACGGTTTCAGCTTTCAAGATTTTTCGATCAAAAGGAGGTTCTTCCTGTGTCCGCACCCGAAAAGAAAAAAAGCTTCATGGGAGAGTTCAAAACCTTTATCGCCCGAGGCAATGTGATGGATATGGCCGTCGGCGTCATCATCGGCGGTGCGTTCGGTAAGATCTCCACTTCCCTTGTGAATGATGTCATCATGCCTCTGATCTCCGTGCTCACCGGCGGCGTTGATTTTTCCAATTGGAAGATCGTGCTGAAGGCCGCTGTTGCCGGAGCCGACGGTGGGATCGATCCCACTACGGAGGTTGCCATCAAATATGGCAGCTTTCTGGCCACGATTCTGGATTTTCTCATCATCGCCTTTGCGGTGTTCCTGATGATCAAGACCATCAACGGCTTCCACGACAAGCTGAAAAAGCAGGAGGAAGCCCCTGCCGAAGAACCCGCCCCGCCGGAGCCCTCCAATGAGGAAAAGCTGCTGACGGAGATCCGGGATCTGCTGAAAGAGAAATGATGGAAGCACATCTGCGAAAAGGCTTGGCGGAATTAGGGCTGGGCGATGACGCCGCCCCCTCCCTGCTGCGGTTCGGAGAGCTGCTGCTGGAAAAAAACAAGGTGATGAATCTCACCGCCATCACGGACCCGGAGGATGTGGCTTCCCTCCACTTTTTAGACAGCGCCGCGCTGCTGACGCTGGCGGACCTAAAGGGCAAGACCGTGGTGGATGTGGGCACTGGGGCGGGATTTCCTGGGATGCCCATGAAAATTCTGGAACCCTCCATCCAACTGACGCTGCTGGATTCCCTGGGCAAACGGATCACCTTCTTACAGGAGGTCTGCAACGAGCTGGGATTGCAGAACGTGCAGTGTGTTCACGCCCGGGCGGAGGAATTCGCGGCAGAGCACCGGCAGAGCTTTGACTTCGCCGTGTCTCGGGCCGTGGCGAATCTCAGCGTATTGTGTGAGCTGTGCCTGCCACTGGTGAAGGCGGGCGGATACTTCCTGTCCATGAAGTCCGTTGAGTCCGATGAGGAACTGGAATCCGCCAAAAAGGCTATCAAGACCTTAGGCGGACAGGTGGAGCGGACGGCCGACTACCAGATCCCCGGCACAGAGGTGGTCCATCGGGTGATTTTTATAAAAAAAATTGCCGAAACACCAAAAAAATATCCCAGACCATTTGCAAAAATCAAAAAGAATCCGTTATAATAAGGATACTGGCATTTGAAAGTGAGGTGGTGTCGTGAGCGGACAATGTATCGCGGTAGTGTCCGGCAAGGGCGGCACCGGTAAGACCTCCCTGTCTGCCGGAGTCGGCACCGCGCTGGCCCAGAGCGGCAAGCGGGTGCTGTGCGTAGACTGCGACATCGGACTGCGAAATCTGGATCTGGCCTTGGGACTGACGGACCGGGCGCTGATGGATTTCTCCGATGTGGCGCTGGACCGCTGCCCGCTGGAAGCGGCTGTGGTGGCGCATCCCAGTATTCCCAATCTCTATCTGCTGACGGCGCCTGTGCGAATGCGGGAGCCTGCTGTGACAGAGGAGGACTTTCGGCGGATGCTGCAAAAGATCCGGCAGCAGTTTGACTTCTGTCTGCTGGACGCACCGGCAGGGCTGGGACTGGGATTCCGACTGGCAGTCTGCGGTGCAGACCGCTGCGTGGTAGTGACCACACAGGATGCCTCTTCCCTGCGGGACGCCCAGCATACCGTGATGGAACTGCGGCAGTTCGGCTCCGGCCGACTGCATCTGGTGGTGAACCGGGTGCGGAAGAAGCTGCTGCACAGTATGCACGCCACCATTGATGACGCCATGGACAAGGCAGGCCTGCCTCTCATCGGCGTGGTACCGGAGGATGACGCGCTGCCTGTGTCCCTGAATCAAGGAACTCCCCTTTTGCTGCGCTCTTACAATGGAGCGGCCAGCGCATACCGAAATATCGCAATTCGACTGCAGGGCGGTAAAGCGCCGCTGCTGCGGATCAGATAAGAACCCCAGAAAGGAGATCGACAGATGAATATTGCTATTATGTCGCATGACAACCGGAAGGACCTGATGGTACAGTTCTGTACCGCCTACGCCGGCATTCTCTCTCAGCATAACCTGTACGCTACCAACACCACCGGACACATGGTAGCGGAAGCCACGGGTCTGAAGGTACACTGCTTCCTGTCTTATGCCCACGGCGGCAGCCAGCAGATCGGCGCCCGCATCGCCTACAATGAATTCGATCTGGTACTGTTTTTCAACGACCCCAGTAACGAAAAGATGGCCGGTGAGATCAGTTACATCTCCCGCCTGTGCGACCAGAACAATGTGCCCTTCGCCAGCAACATTGCCACGGCGGAAATGCTGGTACTGGGTCTGGCCCGGGGTGATCTGGACTGGCGTATGATCGTCAATCCCGCCAGCAACCGGCCCATCGCTTGACAAATCGCCGGAAAACGGCTACTATCAAATGAATACACCGCTATGACGCCGCAGCAGTAGGCCGGAACGCAGTCTCACAGAGAGGGGTGCAATGCTGAAAGCATCCCGTCTGCCCCGGAGGAAGGACAGCGGCGGAGCGGGGACGGAAGCGTCCACGGTCCCCTTCCCGTACCAGAAGGCCAAAGGGGGCAGTCTGCCCCGAATTTGGGTGGCACCACGAAGCGTAAGCTCTCGTCCCAAAGCTATGGGACGGGAGCGTTTTTTTGCAGTTTTTACGATCCTATAACGCCCCGTTTCAGCGGAAAAACTCAGTAATATCACCCGAAAAGGAGTATTTTTATGGCAAAAATGACCCCCCGGACGCTGTCCGGCTTTATGGAGCTTCTCCCGGCGCCCCAGCAGCAGATGGAGCGCATTATGGAGGTCCTCCGCAAGACCTATTCCCTGTACGGCTTCACGCCCCTGGATACCCCTGTCATTGAATCCAGTGAGGTGCTGCTGGCCAAGGCCGGCGGCGAGACGGAAAAGCAGATCTACCGCTTTCAGAAGGGCGACAGCGACCTCTCCCTCCGCTTTGACCTCACGGTACCTCTGGCCAAGTATGTGGCCCTCCACTACAATGAGCTGTCCTTCCCCTTCCGCCGGTATCAGATCGGCAAGGTGTATCGGGGCGAGCGTGCCCAGCGGGGCCGGTTCCGTGAGTTCTATCAGGCGGACATTGACATCATCGGCGACGGCAAGCTGGACATCACCAACGAGGCGGAGATCCCCTCTATCATCTATCAGACCTTCTCCACCCTGGGCCTGAAGCGGTTCCAGATCCGGGTGAACAACCGGAAGATCCTGAACGGCTTCTACGCCATGCTGGGCCTGACGGAGAAATCCGCCGACGTGATGCGCACCGTGGACAAGCTGGATAAGATCGGTCCCGAAAAAGTAAAAACCATTCTGGTAGAGGATTTCGCCGTCAGTGAGAGCGACGCCGATGAGATCTTGAAGTTCATCGCCATCAAGGGCAGCAATGCAGAGGTCCTGACGGCGCTGGAGGGCTACACTGGCAGAAACGAGATGTTCGATCAGGGGCTCAGCGAGCTGAACACCGTGGTGAAGTATCTGGCGGACTTTGGCGTACCTGCGGAGAATTTCGCCGTGGATCTCACCATTGCCCGTGGTCTGGATTACTACACCGGCACGGTCTATGAGACCACGCTGCTGGATCACCCGGAGATCGGCTCCGTGTGCTCCGGCGGACGGTATGACAATCTGGCGGAGTTCTACACGGACAAGCAGCTCCCCGGCGTGGGCATTTCCATCGGCCTGACCCGGCTGTTCTATGTGCTGGGCGAGCAGGGGATGCTGAATCCGGAGCTGCCCACCGCCCCGGCGGATGTGCTGATCCTGCCTATGACGGAGGACCTCTCCCCCGCCATCGCCCTGGCGACACAGCTGCGGCAGGCGGGTATCCGCACCCAGCTCCACTGCGAGCAGAAGAAGTTCAAGGCCAAAATCAGCTATGCCGACAAGCTGTCCATCCCCTATGTGATCTTCCTGGGCGAGGACGAGATCAACGCCGGCGTGGTGGCCTGCAAGGATATGAAATCCGGCGAACAGACAAAGCTGAACGTACAGGAGACCATCGACCGGATCAAGGCCGGTCTTGCCGAACTGGAAAAAGGAAGCGTGATCGTGGAATAACCACGGGAAGGAGCCTGTTATGAAGCTGACTCTGAAGCGTGACCTGCCGCTGATGCTGGCGGTGCTGCTGGTGATCTGGGGGCTTTGGTACGCCCGGCCCATCGGTGTGGACACCCTGTATCCGGAACTGGAGCCGGACATCATTGAGGTGTATTTGTCGGATTTCACCACATACCGCCATGAGGATCGGCGCTTGAAACTCACCGCCGGGACAGAGGAATTTGACGATCTCTGGTCGGAAATTCAGGAATTGCGGTTCCGGCGCGCCCCCTTCAACGTGGTGGTGCAGGCCCTCCCCTTCCTGGAAGGGATCGTGGATACCTACGTCAAATACCCGGAAACCGATGATTTAGATACCATGTCTATCAGCTTCGCGCAGGACAACGGAACTGATATCTGGCGGTCTGAGCATCTGCAATTCGATGTGGACACATGGAGTTACCGGGACTTTGACCATGGGGTCACACTGCCGCTGTTGATGAAGAACGGCCACGAAATCGGGCAGAAAATGGCCCACGAGCTGTGGGAACAGGCGGCCGAATAAATACAATTTGTTATTTCCGATTTTAATTATACAATTTTAAATCACTTTTCATGGAAAGGAAGCAACAATATGATGCAGAATCGAACCCATACCTGTGGAGAGCTGCGCCTCAGTGACGCAGGCAAGCAGGTGAAAATTTCCGGCTGGATGGAAAACGTCCGCGTGGTCAGCGCCAATCTGGCCTTCGTGGTGGTCCGGGACTTCTACGGCACCACCCAGGTGGTGGCGGAGACCGAGGACATGGTGAACACCTTTAAGGGCATCACCAAGGAGTCCACCATCTCCGTGGAGGGCACCGTCCGGGAGCGGGACAGCAAGACCGACAAGATGGCCACCGGCGACATTGAGATTGTTCCCGCCAAGGTGGAGGTGCTGGGCCGCTGCCAGCACAGCGAGCTGCCCTTCCAGATCAACCGCAGCCGGGAGGCCGACGAGGCGCAGCGGCTGAAGTACCGCTATCTGGATCTGCGGAATCCCGCCGTGAAGAAAAACATCATTCTGCGGTGCAACGTGGTGGCCGCCCTGCGGAAGTCCATGACCGAGCACGGCTTTTTGGAGATCACCACGCCCATTCTGACGGCCTCCTCCCCCGAGGGTGCCCGTGACTATCTGGTGCCCGCCCGGAACCATCCCGGCAAGTTCTACGCGCTGCCTCAGGCTCCCCAGCAGTTCAAGCAGCTGCTGATGACCTCCGGCTTCGACCGTTACTTCCAGATTGCCCCCTGCTTCCGGGACGAGGACGCCCGTGCTGACCGCTCCCCCGGCGAGTTCTACCAGCTGGATATGGAGATGGCCTTCGCCACGCAGGAGGACGTGTTTGCCGTTCTGGAGGACGTGCTGCCTCCCATCTTCGCACAGTACGGCGCTTACAACCGGGCCAGCGGCGCTCCCTTTACCCGGATTCCCTACAACGAGGCTATGGAGAATTACGGCTCCGACAAGCCTGACCTGCGGATCGACCTGCGGGTGCAGGATGTCACCGCCGTTCTGGGCGGCTGCGGCTTTGAGCCCTTTGCCGAGGGCAATCTGGTGAAGGCCGTGAAGGTCAGCGATTTCCACGAGACCCGGAAGTTTATCGACAAAACCCTGGCGGATGTGGAGACCGTGTCCGGCGGCAAGGCCTACTGGTTCCGCATGGACGAAAACGGCGAGCTGGTGGGCGGTATCTCCAAGTTCGTCAGCCCCATCAAGGACAAGGTCATTGAGGCCCTGGGGCTGAAGGCCAACGACTTCGTGGCTCTGTCCGCCGGTAAGCGGGAGGCCGCTCTCAAGACCGCCGGTGTGCTGATCAAGACCCTGGGCGCCGCCGTTCCCGGTCACATGGACAAGGAGCAGTACGCCTTCTGCTGGATCGTGGACTTCCCCATGTACGAGATCGGCGACGAGTCCGGCGAGCTGGAATTCTGCCACAACCCGTTCTCCATGCCCTCCGGCGGTCTGGACGTGCTGCTGAAGGCCGAAAAGGGCGAGATCGACCCCCTGAGCATCACCGCCGACCAGTACGATCTGGTGTGCAACGGCGTGGAACTCAGCTCCGGCGCCGTCCGGAACCACGATCCCGAGATCATGATCAAGGCCTTTGAGCTGGTCCGGCTGGGCGAGGATGATGTGAAGGCCAAGTTCCCCGCTATGTACAACGCCTTCACCTACGGTGCACCCCCCCATGCCGGTATCGCACCGGGCGTGGACCGCATGGTAATGCTGCTGGCCGGCGAGGACAGCATCCGTGAGATCATTCCCTTCCCCATGAACAAGAACGCCCAGGACGTGATGATGAGCGCGCCTTCTGAGGTCACCCAGAAGCAGCTGGATGAGCTGCATATTCAGATCACCAAGCACGAGGAATAAACCGCAATGTGCGGCTTTGCCGCACAGGAAAGCATGGTGATACCATGCGGGATGGAATCCCCATTTTCTTTTCCTCTTGCGGAAAAGAAAACGGCCATTCATGGTCAAAAGAAAAGACGCTGAGGGATGAGTTGACCGGCAAAGCGGTCAACTCACCCAAAGCGGGGGCTGGCCGTCACGCACTGCCGACAAAATCCGGAAGTTGCCTGCCGGCTGCGCTATACCCGAATATCAAATCAGCATATCCCCGCACCTGCGGGTGCAGAGCAAAATGGAGAGCAAAACCGAATCGGCGTATTTCTACTCCCGTACGTTCCGCTTCGCTACGCACTACCCGGTCCGTTTTCTGCTTTATCCTCGTCTCTCGTCCTTCGTCCCCTTGGGGGCTGGTTTTTCCTTCCCCGTCCCTCGTCTCCGGGAGGGGGTTCCAAAGGTGAAAGCACCAAAGCGCCGCCGGGAGCGGATAAAGCGGCCCGCTTCCGAGGAAACGGCACGATTGGCGGCCCATCAGGGTTGGGAATCGTGTTGCCGTGACGGTGCTTTCGGGCTGCTGCCCCGGCCTCTGGGGGCTGGTTTCCAAAGGCGGGGGCCGAGGCCCCCGGCCTTTGTGTCGTTGGGGGTCCAGGGCGAAGTCGAAACGCCCTGGTGCTTTTCTTCCGGGGTGTGGGGCGGGTTCTTTTCCAGAAAAGAATGCGCCCCACGTCCCTGCGGTGGAAACCGTCCCTTGCGGGAGCAGAGAACTATGTGAAAGCGCGCGGCATCGCCGCGCGCTTCCTTGTTATCCGAAATCATGACGGCTGCCCGTCGAAATTCCAAGCTCTTCGTAAAGGGAAATGATCGCTTCGATCTTATGAAAGCAGATCTCATCACTCAACGTATCGTCCCGGATGATCTCCAATATCTTTTTCAACGTGCGGCCCGCGGCGTCAGACACCAGACAGCGATAAAATTCCTGCTCATTCTGCATAAAAAGACCCCCTAAGTTTTAATACTATGTAAATAGTAACTAATAATATAGGAATTGTCGAGTATCGTTTCCAGATAACCCTGAATACTTGCTACAGGAGTCTTCAATTCGTGAGCGATATTCTGGGTAA